>Ga0209203_1000021_pt1 | contig 143492 bp, 108 predicted proteins | sample AD_UKC109_MetaG_FD_184423 | JGI IMG/M metagenome (GOLD analysis project Ga0209203, IMG submission 184423) | Active sludge microbial communities of municipal wastewater-treating anaerobic digesters from Hong Kong - AD_UKC109_MetaG (SPAdes)... | ecosystem: Engineered > Bioreactor > Anaerobic >... | reverse complement strand
GTTCTTCAGGATTTTGGTCTTCGGTTTCTTGGTGACCGGATCCCGGTACGATTCGACAATTCTGGCATATTCATTCCCTCTGCTGACATAGACCTGAAGACTGCTCATTTTCCCCTCCTGTTTATTTTCTTATTATCACATAATACTATTAGATATACAATACCGGGCAACAAAAAAGTGACATTTCTGCCACTTTTTCCGACATATTCCCTCTTTATTTTTGCTACCTAACTGTAAAACTCAGGAAAATCCAATCAACCCAAGATCGGTGATTGGCCTCGTTGGCGGATTTGGCAATATAAAGTGACCGGAAACGGTTTGGCGTTCGGTGCCGAATCCAGCGGATTGGATATTAATGCTTTTAATGGCACCGAAGAAGATTTATATAAATACGCTAACGCTCTGGGTATCTCGCCCACCCCGTTGACAATGAATAAATCTACCGACGATTTTTTGCCTGATAGCCTGAAGGGTGATCTGGCGGATGACTTGAAGGATCCGCAACTCAAAATCGAATAATTCTTCCTCTTGTTTTTTGAAACAAGTATTACCATTGCAAATGAAACGCCCCTTTCCGGAGGCGTTTCATTTTAAATAAAGTCGTAGAACTTTTAATAAAAAAAAGAGCCAACAAGGAGATTCGAACTCCTGACCTGACGTTTACGAAACGCCTGCTCTACCGGCTGAGCTATGTTGGCACTTTTTCTGAAGGGGTATTATACCAGTTTCCGAACAATAATTTTGACATTTCAGGCAGATCCGTTCAGATGAAATAAAGATATTGTCAGAACTTATCCGCAAAAGTGTTTCAATCTTATTTATTTTTTAGATTCCGCGGTTTTCGCGAAATTTCGGCAGCCCGGGTTAATGCTTGATCTCCATATTTATTCCGGATTTGGTCAACGGCTTGCAAAAAATGATCTTCTTTTTCTGTATCGGCGCTAAAAAACGATAGTTGTCTGACATCTTTTTCTATCCCGCTTACTCCGACTCCTATCAACCTCACCGGTCGCGGGTTGACTAACCAAACAGAATCGAATAATTCCTGGGCTGCTTTATTGATCAATGAATTTTGTGAAAGGGCAATCTCACTTTTCGTTTGCCGCGTGATTGTGGTGAAATTAGACCAGCGCAACTTAATTTTCACCGTATTGCCCGATAATTTTTGGCTGCGTAACCGAAATCCTACCCGATCCGATTGGCGCCGAATCGTCTCTCTCAGAATCGCTTCATCCGAGACATCTCTTTCAAAAGTGGTCTCTTGACTGATTGATTTGGCGGCAGCGGGTTCGGGTTCAACCGGACTGTCATCAATTCCCAAAGCACGATTATGATATTCCGCCGCCGATTTTCCCAAATAAGGTACTAATAAAGATACGGGATAAGCGGCAAGTTGTCCGATCGTAGATATGCCTAAATTTTCGAAAATTTGGGCTGTTTTCTTCCCGACACCCCACAGTTCATCCACCTTCAAAGGTGATAAAAAATTGGCTTCTTTTCCGTTCGGAATCCAAAGAATCGCATTGGGATAGGTATCCGTGATAACCCGTTTTTTTCCGATGTTATCGGCAATTTTAGCAACCAGCTTATTGGATGCGGCTCCGAGCGAACAGGGCAAATGCGGCTTCTGATTAATTTCCTTTTGCACCGACCGCGCAATCTCCTCGATCGGTTGCGGAAGATCTGTAACATCCAGAAAGGCTTCATCAATCGATATCTGTTCAACCAACGGCGTAAAATGCTGAAGAATTGCCATCACTTCACGGGATTTCTCACGATAATACTCAAATCCGCTGTGAACAATGATTAAATCTGGACAGCGTCGGATCGCTTGGGACATCGGCATTGCGGAATGAATGCCGCATTTTCTGGCTGCATAGGAACAGGTGGAGACGACTCCTCGTCGATCCGGACTGCCCCCAATCGCAAACTTTTTTCCTTTTAAAGAAGGATTGAGCAGCTCTTCGACCGCACAGAAAAAGGCATCCAAATCCAAGTGAAGTATTTTTCGGTATTTTGCCATTTGTTCTATTATAATGCTCGAATAGAACAAGGGGAAAACTATTTTATCGGTTTTTTCGGAAAATTGCGGCAGCCGAAATAATCGCTGTCTGCGGCTCATCATCAAACGGGATGATTGCATTGAGCTTATATCCGGAATCGCTCAAACGGATCGTGTCACGTGCCAGAATCGCACTATCGTGGCTGATGTAAAGAATCCGGGAAACTTCCGCCTTTGATAAGGCTTGAGCGGTCGCGACGGATATCCCTTCCGAGGCCGCTTCGAAAACGGTCAGCGGTTTATTTTCTCTGAATGCCGGGATAATCGATTCGGGCTTTCCGAGATAAAGATCCACCGAATCAAAAGCATCCAAATTAACCACAAAATCATCCGCACTGCGTTCTCCGACATCCTGCGCGATCACTTTCCGCCCCTGTGAAGCAAACCATTTCGCCCAAAATCCGGTACCGCAATTCAAATTCAACACCGGCTTATCCCGATCTTCCGGAAGAATCTCGATCAATTTCTGACACAAAGCGTCGTAAATTTCAGGATTGGGGAAAAACAGGCTGTCTTCTGAGGCGCAGATTTCCTGCCCGGCGATTTCTTGAACCAAAGTACTGTTGCCGGATAAAACATAAGATCCGACCGGACCGGAATAAACCAGCGAAACGCTCAAATCGGTTTCGATTTCCATCGGCGGACGATCCGCGTCACCTCTTAAAACAACTTGCAATTCTCCTTCGATGTCTTCTCGAAATTCGGCTGCATGAATCCCGCTTTCGGCTTCAAATGATATCTGCCGTATCAACTCATTAATTCCCTCACTGCAAATCGGGCAACGATCCGCGACAAACATTCCGCCGGACACGTCCTGTAATCCCAGTTTCCCGTCCGGCAAAACAGAGAAAATCATGTTCTTTCGAAATCCGTAATAAGGATCTGATGGAATGGTTGGCTGAATCAATGATTCGGGATGGCCCATTTTCCCGATTCTCTTCAACTGATCGATTAAAATATTCTGTTTTACTTCCGTTTGATCGGAATAATTCAGATGTTGCAGACGACAGTGGGCGCAAGTTCCGAAATATCTGCATCGTGAAGAAGTCCGTTTGGGGGAATAAGATAAAATTTCTATTAATTCCGCCTGCACGTACCGCTTGTCCGATTTTGAATAGCGAATCAATACCCGCTCACCGGGGATCGTGCCGGGGACAAAGACAACCCTTCCGTCCGACAATTTCCCTACAGCCTTACCGTCGCTGCTGAAATTTGTAATTGTTATTTCTTCTTTGTTATAAGCGGGGCTCAATTTTTCACCGTTCTTTTCATTTTTTCCTAAATTATAATGGGAAGTGATGAACGTAAAAAAATTGATGCGGGCAATCGGTTGGGAAATTTTCATCTTGCTCTGTGGGAGTCTTGCCGGCTGTCATCCTGTTTCAAATCAGGCTGTCGGTTCGGAATCGGTACATGTTACCTTACCGCCTCCCCAACAAATTCAGCTGCCTTCCCTGACTCCGTTTTCCGCCGTCGAAATTTCGACGGCAACTTTCCTCCCGGAAAATCGGTCGAAGTCAGCGACGTCGCCTGCTTTTTTCCAAACGCCGACACTGAAAGTTGTTTCTGGAATCGAACCGGATTCAAAAGAATATGACGTCCCGCTTGTCACTCAGGACGGCCTAAAATATAAAGGGGTAAAAACTACCCTCGGTTGTACCGCGGCGTCCGTTCAAATGGTCTTGGATTATTGGAAAAAGGTAAATCCGGATTTTAAGACGATCAGTGCCCAAAAAATCATCGATATAAATACTTCTCAGGGTACCTTTCGCACCGGTGAAGGGTTATCTATTGAGAACGTCAAAGACGAATTGCAGAATATCGGCTATATCCTTGAAATTTATCAAAACAGCGACAAAGAGCAGCTTTTAAGCGTATTCGATCAATTCGGCCCGCAGATTTTGCTGGTCAAGACCGGCTGGGTTCCGACCGGAGCCAATCACTTGGTTGTCTTGGTCGCCTATGACAAAGAAACGGATACCGTCACCGTCAATGATCCGTGGTTTGATCATCCTTTTACTTGGGACTGGGAAGCTTTTGACGGAATCTGGAGTCTTAACTATTCTCAAAAAGAAAACGGCTATCTGACCCGATCTTTTTTCAACATCCGGCCCACATCTTTATCCGACAATTCGGATTAATAGACGGCGATAATCCCGCGATTATCGAGAGTTGCCCAAGATGTGAGGAAGGTATTAATCGAGCGTGTGTATCGCATCGCACCATCCTGAATCGTCACATTTTGGCTGTCATATCCGATGACAACGACGGTATGTTGATAGGGAACTACTTTGGTAGACTTTCCATTGGAAGGTGTGTAATACTGCGGTGTACCGACTTCCGTATTACCGGCTACCCATACCATTACAGGTCGTCCGTTTGAAATTTCATATTTTATTCGTTCCCAACTCATGTTTTTATATCCGACTGCGGGAACCCCATAGCTTCTGAGGAGCGCCGCCACAGGTTCTTGATAGACACCATAACTGGCAGGCGGAATTTGTCCCCGTGGATCTGTGTAATTCCCAACAAATCCTTCGTTCGGATCATCCGATTTCGGCAAACTGGTTAAAAATTGGTAAGCATCGATTGAAAAACCGAAATAAGCGGCAAAATCAACAGCCGATCGTGTTTCACAATCCAGCGGATAAGATTGGGCATGCCCGACAAATCCGTCCACATAAGCTTGGGTAGGCAAAGGCTGACTATAATCCCATATGTCATTCAAATTGCCGAACGAGCCACTGAACGGCATAAAGGTATTGTTATCATAACTGTAATTATTCGCGCTCTCATCTTCGGGGAACCAAAACCATCCGACATAATCTTCCGAATTAGGAGAGGAATTCCAATCAAAATCGGGGGTCACTTCCGGGATCACTCCAAACTGATCGTTCTGATCCTGTTCTGTATCAAAGCTGAAATAATCTTCCGTTTCGGTCACGGGATATTTTTGGATCGTTATTTCCGGCAGAGGAGTAGGTTCATCCGCAGTTTGTTCCGAATCCCAAAATTCATCGCCGGGTTGACCCCACCAATCGGTTTTGTCGCTTGCCGTTTTATCCGGCATGATGATCAGTGCCCGGTCACCCAAAACACCCCATGACGCTTCAAACGCTTCATAAGATCGGGTATAACTTTCTCCATTATCCCAGATTAAAAGTCCCGACTGATCAAATCCCGTTACGGTTACCGAATTCATATGAAGGGCCACCGTTGTTGATTGTCCGCTTGAAGGTGTATATTCGACCGGCGTTCCGGCAGCGGTATTTCCGACCACCCAACAGATTACCGGATTCCCCTGCCGGACGGATGTTTTCAGTTGGTCCAACGAATAATTTTGATAACCATAAGCCGGCACTCCCAACGTCTGCAGCGCTTTACTCAAAGGCTGCTGATAAACCCCATATGAGTTCGGCGGAAGTCCTCCTTCATCATCGTAATACCCGACATAACCGGTATTCGGATCATCCGTTAATGGGATTTTATCCATAATTTCCAAAGGTTCGATCGAATAACCATAGAAACTTGCCAAATCGCTCGCACATTGCGCTTCGCTGATCAATTTATATTGCATCCGGTTACTGACATAATTCGTAATCGATGCGGAATCGCTTTGGGCAAGAACTTTCAGCGTAATGCTGAGAAAAAGACACAGAAAAAGGAGAATAAATCGGTTTTTTTTCATTAAAATATTGTCTGCCTTTGGTTTTTATCGATTAATACCCCGTTTGAGAACTTACGATAATATCAATGAAGAAGTCCTGACCAAACGGTTTTCCCCGGTCGTCATAAGCCTGCCACTGACTGTAATATTCCCCCGTTTCTTCCGGTGCATGGAAAACAATTTCGACGGAACCCGTCTCACCGGGAGCGATCGGTTCAAGCTTTTGCTTCGGTTCGGCGCCCATACTGGCACCGGATAAAATTCGCACGGAATATTTGGCGGTCCATTCGCATGTACCCGAGTTTTCAACCTGCCAGCGCTTAACAATCTCCGCGCCGGGTTCAAAAACAGTCCCATCCGGAACAGTCAGGTCATCGATAAAAGTCAGATCGTTGGTACAAGGTCCCCGCGGATCAATCGTCGGTTGAAATGGGTCGGTGGTCGGCGTTTTAAAAGAGGTGGCAACCAGCGTCGGCGGAATAAATTGACTGCTGAGCACACCCTCGCTTTGCGAACGCAAGCACCCGGTCACAATTACCGTTGAGAGAAACATCAGGGAACAAAGAAATAAGAATCTTTTACGACGCTGTCTGATCATCATCTTTTTTGGTGCAATATCTATGCCATCGATTTTAACATAAAAAAAGCGCCGTTATTAAAGCAGCGGCACTTTTAAAAACTTTTTTATTCTTCCTCGGAGCTGTCCTCTTCCGAATCTGAAGAAAAAGATAAAATCGGGATATCGCTCCCCAATGCGGCATTCCGGATTTTTTCTTCGATCTCATTTGCCAACTCCGGATTGGCTTTCAGGAAATCCTTTGCATTCTCGCGCCCCTGACCCAATCGGATATCATTATAGGAATAGAACGAACCCCGTTTGGTAATGATTTCGAGTTGTGTTCCCAAATCAACAATATCGCCGGTTCGAGAAATTCCTTCGTTATACATGATATCGAATTCGGCTGTCAAGAACGGCGGCGCGACTTTATTCTTTGTCACCCGTACTCTGACCCGGCTGCCAACCACTTCCGCCCCGGATTTGATCGAATTGATCCGACGAATATCCAGTCGCACCGAAGAATAATATTTCAATGCCTGCCCGCCGGTAGTGGTCTCCGGATTGCCGAACATCACACCGATTTTCAATCGTAATTGGTTGGTAAAAATGACAGCGGTTTTGGTTTGATTGATCGCGCCGGAAAGCTTTCGCAGAGCCTGAGACATCAGTCGAGCTTGCACCCCCATGGAGGAATCTCCCATATCCCCTTCGATTTCGGAACGGGGAACAAGTGCAGCTACCGAATCCACAACCACCACATCCACCGCACCGGATCGTACCAATGTTTCACAGATCTCAAGAGCCTGTTCGCCGGTATCCGGTTGAGATACATACAACTCGTTGATATTGACGCCGAGCCGCATCGCATATTTCGGATCCAGCGCATGCTCCATATCGATAAAAGCCGCCGTCCCGCCCATTTTCTGCGCTTCCGCGATAATATGCAGACATAGGGTTGTTTTTCCGGAGGATTCCGGACCGTATATCTCGGTGATCCGGCCGCGCGGTATTCCGCCGACACCTAACGCCAGATCCAGCGAAATCGACCCGGTTGAAATTGCTTCCACTTCCATATGTTTGGCATCCCCTAATCGCATAATCGACCCTTCCCCAAAGCGCTTGGAAATATCGGTCAATGCTTTATCCAGCATCATTCTTTTTGCGTCCGGGTCAATTTCACCGTAAGGTTGAGAGAATTGATCCGCTGATCTTTTTGGCATAATCCCTCCGGTTTGCGCTGAATTTTGTTTGAATTATAGTACATTTGTTCAATAAACGTCAAGGATTGCCGGTAAAACTTCCCAAAAAATCTCAAGCCCGGATCACACGAACTTCATAAGGCTGAAACAGCAGCGGATCTTGTATTTCATCCATATTCGAAAGCACGACTTTACCGTTCTCAAAAAAATCCGAAGAATCCAAAAAAGCATTTTCTCCGCTCATATTCGCGAAAACCAACCATCTTTCTGCGCTATATGTCCGTACATAAGCAAAGATTCGGGGATGCTCATGCAGAATTTCGGTATAATCGCCGTAAATCAACGCGTCATGACTGTTCCTTAATGCGATCAGGCTCCGATAAAAATGAAGGATCGATTGATCATCTTCCATCGCATTCCGCACATTAATGTTTCGATAGTTTGGATTGATACGGATCCAAGGTTTGCCAGTTGTGAATCCGCCATTTTCCGAAGAATCCCATTGCATGGGAGTTCTGGAGTTGTCCCTTCCCTTAATCAGGATACTTTCCCAGGCGGATTTCGGATCTCTGCCTTTTTCGGAAAGTTTATAAAAATTGATGCTTTCGATATCTCTGAGCTCGGAAATATCCGAAAAGGGCATGTTGGTCATTCCGATTTCCTCTCCCTGATAAATAAAGGGAGTCCCCTTCAAAAGGTACATTAATGCAGCCAGCATTTTAGCGGATCGAACCCGATATATTTCCGAAGTACAACTGCCGAATCGCGAAACGGGCCGCGGTTGATCATGGTTACTCCAATATAAGCTGTTCCACCCGTCTTTCAACGCTTCCTGCCAACCGGTGATAATCGCCTTAAAATCAGCGATTTTCCACGGGACGACCTCCCATTTTCCGCTCTCTCCGCTGTCAATATCCATCAGATCAAATTGGAAAAGCATATCCAATTCGTGATTTTTCGGATCGACATAATCCATGGCAATCTGTTTCGTTACAAAGGGTGTCTCGCCCACACACATGCAATCCCGACCGTCAAAACAGGTTTTCCGCATTTCTTTTAAATAATCATGAACTTTCGGCTGATTTGCAAAACAATCGTCCGCCATGACATATCCTTGAGCATTCGGCTTTTTATCGCTGTCAGGTAATCCGGGCTTTTTGGCGATGAGATTGATTACATCCATCCGAAAACCGTCAATTCCCTTATCAAACCAACGGTTCATCATGGCAAAGACCTCATTTCTCACCTTTTGGTTCTCCCAATTCAGATCCGGTTGCTTTTCGGAAAACAAATGTAAATACCATTCATCTGTCGCGGCATCATATTTCCAAGCCGACGGAGTGAAGAAAGACGCCCAGTTATTCGGTTCTTTCCCGTTTCGTCCCGGACGCCAAATGTAGTAATCCCGATATGGATTATTCCGGCTTTTTCTGGATTCAACAAACCAAGCATGCTCATCCGAAGTATGATTCACGACTAAATCCATGATCAGCCGAATACCGCGTCGATGCATCTCAGATAAGAGCCGATCAAAATCGGCCATCGTACCGAATTCATCCATAATTTTTTCATAATTCCGGATGTCATACCCCATATCATCATTCGGAGAATCATAAACCGGGTTCAGCCAGACCGCACCGACTCCCAACCACTTCAGATAGTCCAACTTCTCCGTTATCCCGTTCAGATCTCCGATCCCGTCTCCATTACTGTCCTTAAAACTACGGGGATAAATTTGATAAAACACGCATTCTTTCCACCAAGATTTTCTCATGATATTGTCCTGACCGATTCCCTTTCCACGATAGAAACCGGAAGGGAGATCTCTTGTTTACCGATATTCGGATTTTTAATATGATTCAAAACCAACTCCACAGCCGTTTTCCCTTTTTGGTAAATATCCTGTCCGACAGTGGTCAGCCCGGGGACGCAAAACTCAGCAATTTCCAGGTTATCAAATCCCATCACGGAAATTTGTTCCGGAACAACACGCTCATTTTTGTTGAGCTCTTTAATGACACCCAAAGCCAGTACATCCGCCGTACAGAAAACAGCGGTAACGTCCGTCGAATTCTTAACGGTTTGAGCAAGATGCATACCGGCATGAAAATTGATCTGATCGGTAAGCACATAATCTTTGCAGATCGGGATCCCGTATTCTTTTAATGCATCATAATAACCCGCCAGACGCTGCCGATTGACACTGCTTTCACGCAAAGCACCGGAAAGAAAAGCGATTTTTCGATGCCCATGTTCGATCAAATAACGAGTGGCAATGTATCCGCCGTATCGATCGTTGATTTTGATTGTATGAAAATGATGATCATCCACATAACTGTCAACCAGCACCAACGGAATATTTGCTTTGGTTAAATCCGCATAGGATTCATGAGAGTACATCCCGATGATGATGATCCCGTCCAGATTGCGTTGCTGTGCCAGCTTCAGGTATTTTTCATCCGCATTCGTACCGGATATCATCACATGATAGCCGTTTTTACGGGCAGTATATTCAATGCTTGACAAAATTTCACTGTAGAACGGATTTTGAAACATCAGTGTGCTGCCGGGTTCCGCTTGCGGAATAACCACACCGATCAAATTGCTCTTTCGACTTACCAGGCTTCGGGCGGAATAATCGGGGATATATCCCAATTTCTGTACCGCTTCATTGACAATTTGCCGCGTTTCCTCCGGAATATTCCCTTTTCCGTTTAAGACATAAGAGACCGTTGCGATCGACAACCCGGTTGCATTCGCAACATCTTTTATCGTTACCCGTTTCATTACTCTGACTATATCCTTGGATTAAACGTTTCAGAGATTATATCATAGGCGAATCTTGCAGATTTTTCACGGTGATTTCGTCAGGAATGATCCCTTCCGATTGACCGCCGGATAGCCGGAAAGAATGACCGGTGCTGTCACGGAAAGAGTAATCCGCTGCCGTCCCGCCGGTCAGTAAGACCAGATGATCATAATTTCCGACCTGATTACCCACATCGTCCCCCAATCTTCCTTCAGCCGGAAGATGCAGCATTACCGCTCCGCCTTCCCGTAAAAATACCGGAATACGATCCAAAGCCGCGGAAACTTCGATCATCGATTGACCTTCATATCGTTTCCCGCTCCAAAAGTCATACCATCCCCCTTCCGGCAAGTAGACCCCTCTTTGAATAACGCCTTCTTCGACAATCGGAGCTACCAGAAGATCTCCCAGCATAAATTCATCCTCACAATTTACCGCCGCTTGATCCGTCGGGTAATCAAAAATCAGATGCCGCATCATCGGTTGATTTTTTTCTGAAGCCTTCCAAGCCTGATTATAGAGTTCCGGTAAAAGATTCATTCGGAGGTTTGCAAAAAAAACCGCAGTGGTACAAACATTCGGATCGCCGCTTTGCTTTTCCATGTTCCATGGACTGCGGTCGTTGATATGGTCTCTTTCCGCCATCCCGCCATATTGCCCGCCCATCGGCTCACTGTGCCATTGCATAATCGGAGAGAAAACAGCCAATGCGGTTGCGCGCAAATAAAGTTCCGCGGATGGCATGGGTCCGGCAAAGCCTCCGATATCGAATCCCCAGAACGGAATTCCGGAAAGTCCCAACGAAATACCGGCGTTCAAAACCGCTTTTAATTCGTCGAAAGTCGAACATTGATCCCCCGCCCAATGAAGCGACACGGCTTGTGCGCCGGTATAACCTGCCCGGCTGAATAAAACACGTTCGTTTCCGATCGCATGATGATACGTTTCTTCATATTCGACACAATAGCGGTTCGCCATGGATTCTCCGGATTTTCCGTTGGAAAATTGGATCGTCGGGTCATAGACAAACTCACCGCCGTCCGTTTTAAATCCATCGACGCCCATATCCGTCAGGTATTTTCGTTTCGCCATCCACCATTCACGAGTTTTCGGATTGGTAAAATCGGGTAAATAGGAACCGATGAACCATTCCTCGGGAATTTGGTAAGGGGTTCGTTCAATATCCGCATGCCAAGCCACCAAATGATTCGCAAGGGCAAAAGCGACATCGGCATCATGCTGAGGACTGATTTGGCCTTCATCCAATTTTTTCAATGCCGGAATTTGCCATAAAAGCAATCGAATCCCCTGCGCATGCAACGCATCGATCATTCCCTGCGGATCCGGCCACGGTTCAGAAAAACGGAAATCTGCCATTGAAAACGAATCTTCGCCGTTTTTCAAAGGAGCCCGAGCGCCATTCCAGATATAAAAAGTCGCTTCGTCACTCCAAGCTTCGATAACCAGAACCGTGGCGGGATAATGATATTTTCTGATCATCTCCCGTTGTTCTTCGATATCGCTTTGTTTGTTCCAACGGTTTGCCGATACCCAAGGTCCGAACGCCCATTCCGGCGGTAAAAAGGCTTTTCCGGTCATCTCAATAAATGCGGACACGATCTCCTTCGGAGATCCGTAGAAAAAAAACACGTCACAATCCGGATCCGATATTTCAACCCTGAATTCTTGAGGAGTCAGGTCAAAAATAACTTCTCGATCTGTTCGGACGTACAAGCCATGCCCGTTATCCGATAAATAAAATGGCAGCGGGAAATAGGTTTGTTCCCCCTGATGTGTGAATTTCTGTCGAACCCGGATCACGGTTTTCCGATTGAGACGGTTTATTGAATCATAGCGCTCACCCATACCGTAAACCGCTGTGGAAGGGCTTTCATAGGTGAGAAGATTCCCCGATTCCTGAGGAATGATTCGAAGATTATGGATCCGATCCGGATTGGCGTTATGTATTCTGATCATATTTATCCTTTTATTCCTCCGGAAACAAGGCTGCCCTTGAAACTTTTTTGAGCGAAAATATAAACCACAATGATCGGGATCATCGAAATCAGGCTGCCTGCCATCAAAACATTGTATTCGGTGGCATATTGTCCGTTCAGTGTGCTTAAGGCAATCGGCAATGTCATATAATTCCTATCGGTCAACATAACTAACGGCCAGAGGTAATCATTCCATGAATCCATAAAAGTCGTGATGCACAAGGTCGCGATCGTCGGGATACACAGCGGCATCACGACCTGACGATAGGTCGTAAACAGACCGGCACCGTCTATTTTCGCGGCGTCCAAATAATCGTCCGGAATCGACTTGATCGTTTGAACCAATAGAAAAATGGCAAATACACGAAACAGCGAAGGTGAAATAACGCTGGTATAGGTGTTGATTAATCCGAGTTTGTTCATAATCACAAATAAGGGAATTAATGTGACCTGTACCGGGATCATCATTGAAGCCAGATAGACTTTAAAAAGTCCGTCGGCGAATGGGAATTTGATTTTGGCAAAAGCAAATGCAGCCATTGAAGAGGAAAGGATGGTCAAAACGGTGTATGAAACAGCAATAAAAAAACTGTTCCCGATTGCTCTTGCGAACGGAAAGCGTGTAAACACTTTGATATATGCGTCGAAAGTCGGATTTTTCGGAATCCATTCAATCGGTAAGGTCATCAAAGCGCCGCGACTTTTGAATGAGGTTGAAATCATCCATAGAAACGGCAACATTGAAATGAAGGAAATCAAGATGATTACAAGATAATATCCGATCTTCGATATCCGTTTACGCACCATAATGCACCCAGTTTTTCTGCATCTTCATTTGCAGATTCGTCAGAGCAAAAATAATCACAAAAAGCAGCCAAGAGAATGCCGATGCATAACCCATTTCATAATATTTGAACCCATATTTATAAATTCTCTCGACCATCACCTGTGTCGCACCGTTCGGTCCGCCGTCCGTCATAATCATGACTTGCGGGAAGAGTTGAAAAGAATTGATCAAACTGATTATCAGAACAAAGAAAATCGAAGGACTCAGCAATGGAAGTGTGATCTTCCAAAACTGCTGCCAGCTATTAGCACCGTCGATTGCGGCGGCTTCATAATACGTTTTATCAATTCCTTGCAAACCGGAAAGCAAAATCAGCCCAAAAAATCCAGTATCTTTCCAAACCGAAACCAATACAATAGAAGGCATCGCCCATTGCTCGCTTTGTAACCAAGCCGGTCCGGATATTCCGAATATCGAAAGCACGTTATTGGCAATCCCGAATTTGGGAGCCAATACCCACTTCCAGATCAGCGAAGCTGCGATCCATGAACTCAAAACGGGAATATAGGTCAAAATACGAAAAAGGCTCACCCCTTTGTAATTTTTATTCATCAACCAAGCAATAAGCAATGAAAAAATCAACATTAGCGGAATATATAAAACAATAAAATAAAGGGTATTTCCCAAAACCCGGAAGAATTCTCCTCCAGTCAAAATTTTGACATAGTTTTGGAAGCCGATGAAATGATCTTTCAAAAAAACGTTCAAGTTTAGACTATCGATCCCGTTCCAATCCGTAAGGCTTAAAAAGAATGAGATTACGATAGGCAGAAGCGAAAAGATTATCAGGCCGATAAAACTGGGCAGAAGAAATGGAACAGCGGACATTTGATTTTTCAATCCGGTTTTTCTCTTCTCCATGACACCTCCCCTTTCTTTTCGATTGATTTGTTTCCTTCAAACCGAGACTCGCCCGGTTTACGGGTGAGCGGCGGTTTGGTCGCCCACCCGTATAAACAGATTGATTTGATTATTTCAGTTTTATTTTTTCTTCCAGTTCAGCCTGCATAGCGTTCAATGCATCCTCGACGGAAACTTTGCCGGAAGCGGCGGATTCCAAATGTTTATTGACGATATCCGCCATCAAAGCATTTTGTTCGATCACCGGCGGCAGCACCAGATAATCCAACGATTCGAACACCGCTTTCCGATTAGCCGGCTTTCCGGCTGTCAAATAAGTGTTCAATACATTTTGATCGGTAATCGCGGGCAATTCCCAACCGGCTTGAATGCGCAGCGCGGCTGCATCCGGATCCGAAGCCAAAAATGTCAGCCACTTTGCCGCGGCGGCAGCTTTTTCATCCGTCGTTTTGGCATTAATCACAACGGCGTTGGAGAAGAAATGGGTGGCTTTCTTCACCTGACCGGGTTCAACCTCGATATCCCAGTCAAAATCGCAGTTTTCCGCAAAAGTGGGGAAAGCCCAAATGCCGGTGGGGATCATTCCCAATTTTCCGCTCATAAACCAGTCCCAGTCACCCATTCCGCCCTGCTCTTCCGCATTGGGCTGGACATGAGTCACAGTCACCCGTTCCACCATATTTTTGACGGCTTTAATATTTTCGGGTGAATTAACCGTGAACGCCGTCTTATCTTCGTTGAACAGACTTCCGCCGAATTGAGCCGAAACTTTATAGAATTCATTATAGGTAATCGGTGCAAAAATACCAAAGGTATTATCGCCTAACGCTTTAATCGCTTCGGCAGCCTTCTGAGCATCCTCCCAGGTCCAATCGATCGTCGGGTATGCAACACCGGCCTTATCAAAAAGGTCTTTGTTATAGATCAAAACCACGTTTGAAAAAGAACCCGGCAAGCCGTATTGCTTCCCGTCCATATTGAATGCGGATAGCGCCGTCGGATTAATCCCGGACAAATCGACACCCGTGATTTCCTTCAACACCCCTTTTGCGGCATAAGCCGCGAAATTTTCAATATTCAGCTCAAAACAATCCGGTGCCGTTCCGCCAGCAACTCGGGTCTGCATCTGAGTGAAATAATCGTTATAACCGATTGTTTCGATATTAACGGTAATATCCGGATTCTTTGCATGGAAAAGATCGTACATCTTCTGCAAAGTCTCTTCATTTCCGCCCGATGAGCTGAAATTCGTATATGTTATCGTAACGTTCTTATCCGCCTGTTGCCATGCACTCAGGCTCAACACCAATAAAACAGACAAAACAATCAAAACGAACTTTTTCATTTTCCCTCCTAAAAATGAAATGAGCAAAAGCAACCGGCTCTGTTAAACGTTTCATAAAACAAATCGGTTGCTTTCCTCATATTTTGTGTGATATTTTGCGATTTTTTGCCAAATATTATTTTATTTTCAGCCATACAGGCTCAGAACTACTGAAACGTTTAACTCATTTAATTAGAGTATATCGCGTCTTTTACAATTGTCAATACCCAAAAAAAGAGAACAAAGATTGATTCGTCGATAATTCACGTAGGGGCGGGTTCCAAACGCACCCGTACGGGCGGGTTCTAAACCCGCCCAAACCCAATTGAAAGTCACGCACCCGTACGGGCGGGTTCTAAACAAAACAACGCTTGACGATCAAGGCGCCGCAGTCCACGCACCCGTACGGGCGGGTTCTAAACCCGCCCAAACCAATTCGGATACGCACCCGTAGGGGCAGGTTCCAAACCTGCCCAAAATAAAATTATGAATTTTTTCCCGGATACAATTGATCTTTTTCCCATAAAATCGGATTGTCAAGAATATATTGGGCAATTTGTAAATAGGATTGTTCATCACGGATTATATGTTCGTAATAATTACGCTGCCAAAAAGGAACGCCCTGTGTCTTTCGGAATTCATTGACCTTCCGTGCCGAAAATGTTTTGAATTGCCGCACAATTTCGGATAATGATTTTCGGTCTGCCGGAATATTGAAATGGGATAAATTTTTTCCATCATATATTCCCCCCGTAGGGGCAGGTTCCAAACCTGCCCTCACCTTATCGTTCCTGACAGACCCCAACCCACCGGTACCCGATCTTTCGCAAATGTCTTCTCTATTCATCCCAACGGAGACGGATTCCGATCGATCGATAATATTTACGATCCCATGAATATGATTCGGCATAATCACAAAGGGTCCTAATTCAATGTTCGGGATATGATTGACCAAATCTAACCACGTCAAATATATTATTTGGCCAATTTCATTTAATTGCATTGCTCCATCATCGATTTCGCCAAATAAGGCATCGTGGTTGTACGTACATATCGTAATAAAATATGAACCTATAAGAGAATAATCATAGCCTTGCAAACGAATCGAACGACGGTGGTGAACAGCCGGATCATAGCTCATACTTGTATCTGCTTTGTCATATTTTTTGAAGGAATAAATCACAAATCATAGAAAACAGTCGATAGCATTTCGGCATTTAAAGGTCCGAATGTCAAAAATAAGAATAAATGGTTCGCTCTCAATGATTATATTCTAAGGATGTTTTCAGAAAAATAAAAGAGGTGGAAAATATCTCTGGTAAATTATCTTGTTTTTCAATACGCTGAAGGATGGTATTTTATAAATATCATCGCAAGGATCATTTATAAATCGAATTTAAAAAACTATTTCTCGTATTCTTTTGGGCAGGTTTGGAACCTGCCCCTACGGTCACGTCTCCTGCAAAATCCAATTGGCCAATGCACGTTTCGGGCATGTTTGGAACCTGCCCCTACGGTCACGTCTCCTACAAAATCTATTTGGCCAATGCACATTTCGGGCAGGTTTGGAACCTGCCCCTACGTAATCGTCTCCTGCAAAATCTATTTGGCCAATGCACATTTCGGGCAGGTTTGGAACCTGCCCCTACATAACCGTCTCCTGAAAAATCTTTTGGGACAATGCACGTTTTGGGCAGGTTTGGAACCTGCCCCTACGTTTACGTTTCCTATAAAATCCGATTGGCCAATGCACATTTCGGGCAGGTTTGGAACCTGCCCCTACGGTCATGTATCCTGAAAAATCTTTTGGGACAATATACGTTTCGGGCAGGTTTGGAACCTGCCCCTACCGTCACGTATCCTGCAAAATCCAATTGGACAATGCACGTTTCGGGCAGGTTTGGAACCTGCCCCTACGGTCACGTATCCTGCAAAATCCAATTGGACAATACACATTTCGGGCAGGTTTGGAACCTGCCCCTACGGTCATGTGTCCTGAAAAATCTTTTGGGACAATGCATATTTTGGACAGGTTTGGAACCTGCCCCTACGTAATCGTCTCTTGAAAAATCTATTTGGCCAATACACATTTCGAGCAGGTTTGGAACCTGCCCCTACGATGCGTGGTTATGTTGGATGGTTTTGGAACCTGCCCCTACGTTATCACCGCATAAAAAAATCGAACCAATTGCATCGTCTCAAATACGACTACAACAGAGACAGTTTGATTGATGAGAGAATTTCAGATTCACATCGGATTCGGAGAATTCAAAAAGATATATCGCATTTCCGGAAAACTTTTTTGTAATTGCGAGGAATAAAATTCACCCGATCCGACATACTGAAATCCGCACTTTTCGATGACACGCTTAGACCGATAATTATCGATAAAACGTCCGACTGTCAAAGCTTCAATCCCTTCAGTATCAAAACAGAAGCGGATGATTCGCCGCACAGCTTCGGTCATCAAACCTCTTCCCCAATAATCTTTGGAGAGCACATAACCAATTTCCTTCATTTTCAGTTTCTGATATTCCGGGAATGCTTCAGCCCATGATTTTTTCAAACCCAGGGAGCCGATAACTTTTTCTTCTGCTTTGGAAACAATCGCAAATACATCTTTTTCTTCCATAAAAAGCGAAAGTATTTTTTTAGATTCTTCCATGCTTTCATGGTGCTTCCAACCGGCCATCTCTCCAACTCCCGGAACAGATGCATATTCATAAAAATCACTCAGATCACCCATCTGCCAATAGCGGAGAATCAGTCGTTCGCTTTCAATGGTTGTGTTAGATATATCGATAAAAGGATCCATCAAATTCCTCGATTCGTTTCATGTTTCTTCTCCTAATTGATGAAATTTTATCTCAGCTTATTCTCGTTTTTCCTTTTTCCGGAAATTGATCACAAGAATCGTTGATCCTTCTCATTTTCGTTATTGACATCTGTGAATTCGTTCCGTTTTAGGAGATAAACTTTGGATTATTAAAAAAAATAAATTATGTTTATATAAATAAATATATCTTAAATGCACAATAGAAATACAATTTACGATCTTTATCAAGATTGGAAAGACATTCAAAAGAAATGGAAACCTGAAATCGAAGCCACCAGTGAAAAAGATGTAAAATTATGCTCTAAAAAATGATCAGAAATTTCCTACTTCTACTATTTCTGATTAATTTCTCCGCTAAACCAAGTCCGACATGGGAAATTCATAGAGTTATCGGCGTGATTGATGGTGACACGATCGTTATTGAAAATGGCGCTGAAATCAGATACATTGGGATTGATACTCCGGAAACCGTTCATCCCTATAAACCCATTGAATGTTACGGTCCGGAAGCATCTGAAAGAAATAAGGATTTGGTACTTAATAAATTTATCCTGACGGAGAGAGATATTAAAGATCAAGATAGTTATGGAAGATATTTAAGATATGTTTATACCTGCGAAGGTTCAATTAACCGGATCCTTGTCGAAGAAGGATATGCCTTTTCTTATTATTATCCGCCGAATTTAAAATATTACAAAGAATATTTACAATGCGAATTGGAGGCTCATAGTCATAAGAAAGGGCTCTGGTTCTCATGTTATTGATATATAAGGTATATAAGCCTGGGAGAATTTCTAACAAATTTCTTACCTTTACGCACCGCCAAATTCAGATTATGATTATATTGTCAGGTTAATCAGATGACCGCGGTGCGGCGTGATCGCACCGAGGAAAGTCCGCACTCCTGAGAGCAAGATGCCGGATAACATCCGGGGCGGGGCAACTTGCCGGAAAAGGGCCACAGAAAATAGACCGCTTCGCGAAAGCGGAGCAAGGGTGAAAAGGTAGTGTAAGAGACTACCGGCGTTCGTGGTGACACGGCGGCCAGGTAACCCCCATCTGGAGCAAGGCCAAGTAGGGGCAAAGCGTGTCGCGTACACGCGGGGATCTGCTCGATCCCCTCGAGCTCCGGGTAGGCTGCTAGAGTCGCACGGTAACGTGCGTCCCAGAGAGATGGTCATCTCAGTGGGAGAACTCGAGATCTCCTCTGAACAGAATGCGGCTTATAGATTAACCTGGCATTTTTTGTGGAGCCTTTTATTTCAATCATCTAATGAAAATTGCGATCCTTTCCGATACCCATAATTATCTTTCCGGAATTCAAACCGCCCTCAATCAGTTGCAACAAGAGAAAATAGACACAATTATCCATTGCGGCGATATGACACTGGCGGAAACAGTCGATGCCTTCCGGGATTACACGATTCACCATGTCTGGGGAAACGGGGATTTGGATACCATCGCCATCCGCTTCGCGATTCAGGAATGCCAAGCCGGCAGCTCTACTTCCGAAATTTATACGGACGTTTTGGGCGGGAAGAGAATCGCCGCCATTCACGGACATAATACCCGCCTTTTACAGGCAATGATCGAAAACGGACATTTTGATTATGTTTTTCACGGGCATACGCATCGCAGACGGGATGAGGAGATCGGAGGAACCCGTGTGATTAATCCCGGCGCAATCGGTGGAGCTTTTCGCAGCAGCCGTAGTTTTTGTATTCTGAATCTTGAAACGAACGATTTAAATTATTATCCGGTCGGCTGATGAAAATAATAGTCACTCACGAGCAGGCGGATTTTGATGCAGTCGCGTCTCAACTGGCGGCATCATTGCTGGAACCCGCCGCCGTCCCCATATTACCGAAACGGATAAATCGAAATGTCGCGACTTTTCTGAAAGATTTTGCTTATAACTTCAATTTTCGAACGGATGCGGAAATCGCGGAAGAGACCGTCGATTCGGTTCTGGTGGTGGATACCCAGGCAATCAGCAATACGGCAAAAATTAAATCGGATACCGAAGTTTGTGTGATCGACCACCACCAACCCCGTTTAAATCTTCCGGAAAAATGGAAGTGCCTTTTTGATCGAACCGGATCCTGTACGACGATTCTGGTGGAAAAGCTTCAAAATAAATCTGTTACGATCGATGAAATTCAAGCCGTAATGCTTCTGATGGGAATCTATGAAGATACCGGGAATTTAACTTACGGGAGCACAACCGCGCGCGATCTTCAGGCTGCCGCCTGGTTGATGAATCAGGGTGCGGATCTGAATATCCTGAATCGGTATTTAAACCAGCCGCTCTCGGAACCTCAACAAGTTTTAGCCGAACGCCTTTTGCAGAATTGCGAAACATTGACAATTATGGGGCAGCAGATCGTCATCTCGCAAGCGGATGCTCGTGATATCAACGACGAATTTTCCACCGTTGCCCACCATTTACGCGATATGTTTTCTCCCGATGCGATTTTTATTCTCTTAGGGACCAAAGGGGGGATTCGCCTGATCGGCCGTGCCACCAATGATCGAATCGACGTCGCACAAATTATGAAACATTTCAACGGCGGCGGTCATCCCCGTGCCGCCGCCGGGTTAATTCCGCTCAAAAAGGGACAGGAATTGACCGATGTCTTAAAAAATACGCGGGAGAAATTATTGGAGATGCTGCCGCAATTTATCACCCCGCCGATAACGGTGGAGCAAATTATGTCAACCCGCCCTCTGTTAATCGATTCCCAAATGCCGATGGAAGAAATTGCCGAACTCATCCAGCGCTACGGCTATGAAGGCTATCCGGTTGTCGATAAGAATAAGAATCTGATCGGATTGTTGAATCGCCGTTCCGTCGATCGCGCGCTGGCTTTCGGATTGTCCCCGTCGGTCGAATCGATTATGGACCCCGGCAATTACAGTGTTCATCCGGAAGATTCGGTAGATTATCTGAAAGAAATGATGAATCTTTCCGGTTGGGGTCAGATTCCCGTCATTAATGGTGACGGTCATGAGATTATCGGGATCGTGACCCGTACCGATCTGATTAAGATCCTTACCGGTCGCAGCAGTGTCCCCGGCAATCGCAATTATGCACAGATTTTAACTCGTGTTTTGCCTCCCTCATATCTCACCTTGATCCATATGGTGGCTGATACCGCTTGGAATTGTCGCTATCCCGTTTATATTGTGGGCGGTTTTGTTCGCGACCTGATCCTTGGACAACCCGTAATGGATTTCGATATTGTCGTCGAAGGGGATGCCATTCATTTGGCGCGGACGCTGGTGCATATTTACGGGGGAAAAGTCCGTATTCATTCCCGATTCGGAACGGCAAAATGGGTCATCGAAGATATTCATGATCAGATAATAAAGAATACCCCTCCTTCCGCCGAGGGCGCTCCCGAATCGGATTTGCCGGCTACTTTGGATTTGATCTCCGCCCGGACCGAATTTTATGATTACCCGACTGCCATGCCGAAGGTGGAACGGAGCAGTATCAAATTGGATTTACATCGTCGCGATTTCACTATCAATACCATGGCTTTGCGTTTGGACGGGGATTATTTCGGCGACTTATTGGATTATTGGGGCGGTTACCTGGATTTACATCAGAAATTGATCCGTGTCTTGCATTCCCTCTCTTTTATGGATGATCCGACGCGGATGTTGCGGGCGGTGCGTTTTGAGAAAAGATTCAACTTTACCATCGAAAAACACACGATGATGTTGCTGAAAGACGGAAAAACGTTGCTCAAACGAATTTCGGGGCGCCGAATTATGAATGAATTGGACCTTTTCTTTCATGAAGAATCCCCTTCGGCCGGACTTTCACGCTTGGAAGAACTCGGCTTGTTGGAACAAATTCATCCGAATATCCGGTGGACTTCTCAAAATACAGCCAACCTGACAAAATTCAGTCAAAAAGATCCGCCGGATTATTGGTTGGAAGCCCTTCCTTCCTTACCGGAATTTATCAATCTGGAAGGGAAATACTTAATCTGGTGGGGGAAAAATTCTCCGGAAACCATTAAAGAGATCGTTCAACGCCTGCAACTTTCTCAACGCATCCAGAAAATGTTGCTTTCTTATTCCGAAATCTGTCAGAAAATGCCCGATCTGGTTCATTCCTGGCCGAGCGAAGTGACCTTTTTTCTCGAAAAGCAATCGCTTGAAGCCGTTTATTGCTATGATATTTTAAGCGACGACGAAAAAGTCCATGAAACAATTCGAAACTTCCTGAAAACTTGGAGAAATATGAAGCCGTTTACCACCGGGGCGGAGCTGCGCCGGTTGCCCTATCCGGCCGGAAGTTGGATCGGGGCGGTTTTGGACCGCTTACGCAAAGGATGGATCGACGAGGAAATCAGTTCCCGTGAAGAAGAGGAAAAAACATTGGAATTTATTTTGCCGCTCTTTACCAAAAGCTTGGACAAGAAACATTCATCGGGAAATCCAGCCGCCGAGATATAAACCGTTTACAATATCATCAGACACGGAAAATCATTATGGAAACTTGGCTTGACAGTGTCAATATTCGCTTGATGAGAGAATCGGATCTTCCTCTGATCGAATGGGGGGATGAATATGTCCGATATCGGAAAATTTACCGTGAAGTTTACCGAAATTTCCTTGCCGGCCGGGCTTTTCCATGGATCGCCGAGATCGAGAAATATGGCGTGATCGGTCAGGTGTTTTTGACGGAAAAGCAGCCTGATCCGGCATTCGACCCGGAACAACCGTATATGTTTCTGAGTTCTTTTCGCGTCAAACCCGATTTCCGCAACCGGGGACTCGGTACCTTACTGTTAAAAATTTGTGAAGTTACCGCTCGCGATCGGAATATTCAGAATGTCTTTTTGAATTGCGCAAAAACCAACAAACGGTGCAAAGCATTTTACGAACGCAACGGATTTACCGTTCTCCGCGAAGATCCCGGGAAATGGAGTTTCATCGACCACAAAGGCGCCGTCCGCGAGGAAGCGGAACCGGCATGGACAATGGTGAAAAAGATAGAAACCGGCGATGATTGATCCGAGTCTTGATCTGATTGATTCTCACCTCACTCATACCGACTGAAAAAAGTGCGTCTTTGGCCGAGTATCAGCTTTGAATTTGAGATTCCGACACCCTGAGAAATAAAACCTTATTTCTTCTCCGGTCACCGGAAAATTCTTCTTTTTTTTTTATAAATTTTTTACGGCTTACAATCCTTCTCTTCCACAATATTAATAAATATCTGTAAACCGCGACGGTATAATAATTCTGGAGTATAGAAAGAATGAGAAATAAATTTGAATTAACCGCCCCTTACCAGCCGATGGGCGATCAACCCGAGGCGATCAAAGCATTGGTAGATGGGGTTCAAAAAGGGTATCGACATCAGGTATTGCTGGGCGCAACCGGCACCGGCAAAACATTTACCATGGCAAATGTCATTCAACAATTACAAATGCCCGCGGTGGTGATGGCCCACAACAAAACCCTTGCCGCCCAACTTTACGCCGAATTCAAGGAATTCTTCCCCAAGAATGCCGTGGAATATTTCGTTTCTTATTATGATTATTATCAGCCGGAAGCCTATGTCCCGCGCCATGACTTGTATATTGAAAAAGAAGTCGATACCAACGACGAAATTGACCGGTTGCGGCTGGCGGCGACCGCCGCGCTGGCTTCCCGATCGGATGTGATAATTGTCGCTTCGGTTTCCTGCATTTACGGGTTGGGAGATCCGGAAGCTTACGGGAAAACGGTGATTAATTTAAAAGTCGGTACCATCACCCGCCGAAACGCGTTGTTGCGCCAACTGGTCGAAAGCCAATACCAACGAAATGATATGGATTTTCATTCCGGAACGTTTCGGGTCAGAGGGGATACGTTGGAAATATTTCCGGCATATGAGGATAGTGTGGCCTACCGAATTTCCTTTTGGGGCGATGAGATTGAAAAGATTACTGAGGTGAATCCGCTGACGGGCGAGTTGGTCACCACACTGGATGAAATAGCAATCTATCCGGCGAAGCACTATATCACCGAAGAATCTCGCATAAAGCAAGCCATTGTCGATATCGAAACGGAACTGGAAGAGCGAATCAAATATTTCAAAGACAATAACCGCTTGCTTGAGGCGCAACGGATCGAGCAGCGTACAAAATTTGATATCGAAATGATCAAGGAAATCGGTTATTGTTCGGGAATTGAAAACTATTCCCGCCATTTGGATCAGCGGCCCGCGGGAAGTCACCCCTGGACATTAATGGATTACCTGCCTTCGGAATATCTGTTGTTTATCGATGAGTCCCATATGACGATCCCTCAGATTCGGGGGATGTATCACGGTGATCGCAGCCGAAAGTCCGTTCTTGCCGAATATGGTTTCCGCCTGCCTTCCGCTTTGGATAATCGCCCGTTAACTTTCGAAGAATTTGAAAAAACAATGGGATACACCATTTACACCAGTGCCACACCGGGGCCTTATGAATTGGAACATTCGCAACAAATCGCCGAGCAAATCATTCGTCCGACCGGGTTGGTCGATCCGCAGGTTGAAGTTCGACCGACAAAGGGTCAAATTGACGACCTGATCGGCGAAATTCGTAAGCGAACCGCTGCCAATCAACGCGTTTTGGTGACGACATTAACCAAGCGCATGGCGGAAGATTTATCCGAATATCTGAAGGACAATGACATAAAAGTGCATTATTTACATTCCGAAGTGGATACCTTGGAACGGATTTCCATTCTGCGAGATATGCGTACCGGCGTCTATGATGTGATTGTCGGAATTAACTTGCTGCGCGAAGGGTTGGATTTGCCGGAAGTTTCACTGGTGGCGATTCTGGATGCGGATAAAGAAGGCTTTTTACGATCTGGCGTCTCACTGATTCAAACCATCGGCAGAGCAGCCCGTAACGTGGACGGTAAAGTCATTCTTTACGCGGATAGAATGACAGATTCAATGAAATATGCCATCGACGAGACCAATCGCCGACGCAAAAAACAACAGGCATATAATGAGGCACATCATATTACACCCATGACAATTGTCAAAGGAATATATGACCTTTCAGAGCGATTAACCGTTTCCAACGCGATAGCGGAAGAGAAGGCGGATTATAAAACCACTCGTAAGAATTTGCCGAAGAACGAACTGAAACACATCTTGGCAGACCTGGAAAGAGAAATGAAAGAGGCAGCCAAGAATCTGGACTTCGAACGGGCGGCGGAATTGCGCGATCAGGTTTATGAACTGCGCGGACTGGTTGCCGATGTTTCCGACGCTTCCCCTTGGCAGCGCGCGAAGATGCTTGCCGGCGAAATCGATCTGAAATAATCGTTTTACAATCGGATTTTCCGGCTATAAATCGAAACTTTCTCCGCTTCTCAGAACAATCGGTTTGGCTCCGGACGTTTCAATAACTTCCCGCTTCCAACCTTCGAGATTCAATCCGGGATCGTAATGCATGGGAATCACATTTTTAGGCTGGATCATTTTCAATGCCCGAATCGATTCAGATAAGCCCATCACGAAAATATCTCCGATCGGCAGTAAAGCGACATCCACCGCTTCTTCACCGATTAAAGACATTTCGCTGAAAACGCCCGTATCTCCGGCGAAGTAAATCTTTTTTTGCTGATCGTGGGTTGCCAAAATAAACCCCAATGCCAACCCGCCATACGTTCCGTCCGGAGTTCCCGAACCGTGCACAGCGATCGTCGCCCGCACCGTTCCGAAGGGGAATGCACGCGTTCCGCTGACATAGATAGGCATCGTATTGACCGCGCCGTGTTTCGCGAACCAATTCGATAATTCAAAATTGCACAAAATCGGGGCATGACAACGATTGGAAATTTCAATCGCGTCTCCGACATGGTCACTGTGCCCGTGACTGACTAAAATAAGATCCGCTTCCGCTTTTTTTGCCGGTATGGCGGCATTCGAATTTCCGGTTAAAAAAGGATCCAACAGAACTTTATAATGATCGAAATCGATCAGAAAGGCTGAATGCCCCAACCAGGTAATTTTTACATCCATGACATTTCCTCACTTTCTTTATCAATTAATTGTAACGTCAGTTTAAATATAAAACATTCCGCTTTCGGACTACATCGGCTGAAAGCGGAATGTTTTTGATATTTATTTGATTCAAATAACTACGCGAAACCATAAGCTGTCATAAATGGTTGGTTTGGAAAAAGACCTTACAGCTTCACCGTCTTCCCCGAAGCTGCAGATTCATAAGCGGCTTGAACCACTTCCACCGCGCGAAGCCCATCCGTCGCCGTGATACATGCGGGGCGTTCCTCGCGAATGGAAGCCGCAAATTCTTCGATCATCCCCTGGTTCGAATCAGAACCCCAATAATGCCAAACCTGATTTTGTATATCATGCCGGTAAACGGATAAGTTTTGGCGAAACGCATCCACCTGAACCGCTCCGCGATCGGTAACCACTTCAAAATTCAAGCCTCCCCAAGTCGGATAATAATCCGGGCGGGACCAGGAGCAATCAATTGTGGCAAAGCAGTCATTTTTGAAATGCAGCATCGCCATCCCGGCCGTTTCCACATCCACTTCACCGCGGTGAAAACATTGGCTCGATTGTGCATAAACGCTGTCCACTTCCGACTTCGTGATCCAACGAAACAGATCGGTCAAATGTACCAAATGATCCTGTAAGGCTCCGCCGCCCGCCAATTTTTTATCCACAAACCATTTTCGGTGGAGGGAAGGCATCTGACCCTCATTTTCCGAACGAAAACAGTAAATTTTTCCGTATACCCCCCGATCCAACTGATCTTTTACCGCGACGATCGGAGCGGAAAAGCGCATCGGAAATGCGGTCATCAGATTGATTTTTTTTGATTCCGTTAATGAAACAATCTTTTCGGCATCTTCCAAGGTGGTGGCAAGCGGTTTTTCGCAGCAGATATTTTTAACGCCGGCGGCGATCGCCGTTTCCACCATCGACAAGTGGTTGTTGTTTTCACTGCAGATCACCACACCATCCGGCTTTTTGGCAAAGAACTCATCAAAATCGCTCGTTCCCCATGTCCGAAATTGTTCGGAGAATTGTTTCACTCGCTCGCTGTCCGGGTCGATGAAACCGATCCATTCCACCCCCGGGATTGAACGAATATTCTGAATATAGGCTTCCGCATGCAAATGTGCAAAACTCATGATCCCGATCTTAATCATTTCAAAACTCCTTCCAGCGGTTTGATTTGCACCGGTTCTCCGGTCCGGGCGGATTCCCGCGCCGCGCAAGCGATCTGAACGGCTTTGACGCCGTCCATTCCCGTTACCCGTATCTCATCTCCGTAACAAATCGCCCGATAAAACTCCTTTATTTCGCTCGTATAAGGACTTTCCGCCAGCGGGCTCCCCGGTAATGCGACATCCGGAGCATCTTTATCGGTTTGAATCAGATTATGAATCGGCATGGTTTCTTCGGAATCAAAATGGACGGCTCCCCGTTCGCAATTGATATCAAAACCCGTCTGGAAATTCGGAGGGGGATATGCCCACCCACAGGTGACATGAGTCAGCGTCCCGTTTTCATGGGTAAGAATGGTCAATCCGAAATCAATCGGTGAGGACGGATCCAAAGAACTGACTTTCTGAGTATAGACCGTCCGAACATCTCCTGCCACCCATCTTGCATAATCAAAATCATGGATTGCCAGGTCCATCAGAATGCCGCCCGATTTCTGTTCGTCCAGGAACCAATTATTCGAGGGCTTTTTCGGACGATAACTGCAACGGCGCAAATGAATCGTTCCGGGTTTCCCGATTTGGCCGCTGTCGACCAACTCTTTAGCCGCCGCATATTCGGGGAAGAATCGGACAACCTGCGCAACCAACAGTCTGACTCCAGCTTCCTCGCAAGCCCTCAGCATTTCCAATCCGGATTGCCAGTCCAACGCCAACGGTTTCTCACAAATAATCTGCTTTCGGGCTTTGGCCGCTTGTCTCACCTGAGTCGGATGCAGATAAGTGGGAGTGCAAATATCAACAATATCCGCTTCGGACAACAATTGATCCAGCTTCTCAAAAACTTTTGTATGGTATTTCTTGGCGAGCGGTTCGGCTTCCGGAACGGATTCCGCGCAGAAACCGACAATTTCTGCATCCGTTTCCGCCCACCCCATGGCATGGGTGGAACCCATCGAACCGGTACCGACTATTCCTACTTTCATTCGTGTTCCCTCTCTTTCCGTCTTTTCATTGGATTATGATTTGATCGCACCCGATGTGATCGATTTGATCATTTGTTTGGAGAATATCAGGTAAAAGATCAGAATGGGAATGATTGACATGGTCAACGATGCCAATACCGCATTCCAATCCGTCATATATTGGCCGAGGAACTGTTGCGCGCCCAAGGTTACCGTCGCCGTTTCCGCACTCGGTGCCAAAATCAGCGGCCACCACAAATCATTCCAAATCGGTATCATCGAAAATATCCCGATTGCCCCCAGCGCCGGTCGTATCAGAGGCAATATCATCCAATAAATCCGGTATTCGCTGGCTCCGTCCACCCTTGCCGCATCAATTAATTCCTGCGGAATCTGTTTCATAAACGAAGAAAGAATAAAGATCGCCATCGGTAAAGATTGTGCGATGTAAACGATAATCAAAGAAAGCAACGTATTTGTTAAGGACCAATTCACCATCAGCCGCAGAATTCCTACGGTTGCAAGCCGGATGGGTATCATAATGCCGATGGAAAAGATCAGACTTAATAAAGTAGCTCCTTTGAATTTATAGCGCGATAAAGCGAAAGATGCCATGGTGGCAATTAATAAAGTAATCGCCAACGATACTACCGTGACCACAATACTGTTGGTAAAATATCGGGCAAAATTCGCTCGTTTATTTACTGTTTCAAAACCGATCAAGCTGAAAGTTTCGGCATTGGGGATATTAAACGGATATTTAAATATCGCATTCCGATTTTTAAACGCGTTCACCAAAATAATATAAATTGGGAATAATGCGATAATGCTCCAAAAAATCAAAAATAGAATAGGCCCGGCACTTCGCAGCCATGAAATAATCCGATAAGAGACAGAGGCGCCTTTTTTCTTGTTTAACTCGGTTGCGGTCATTTTTTCCTCCTCAATATTCATAAGTGGTGGTGCGTTTTTGCCAGATCATATAAATAACAACACCGATCAGGATAATAATGAACTGCATCGCTGCAATCGTCGCGCCCAGCGTTTGATTGGGCATTTGCTGTTGCTGTCCGAAAAAGGTACGATAAAACAGAGTTCCCATAATGTCCGTCGAAAGATTCGGCCCCGCCAACGCTCCTTGCATGGTATAGATCAGATCGAATGCATTAAAGTTTCCGACAAAGGTCATCATTGCCACCAAGCCCACCGTAGGTAAGATCAACGGAAATTTCACCCGCCAAAAAATCTGCCAAGCGTTGGCACCGTCCACATACGCCGCTTCCGTCAATTCATCCGGGATGGCAATCAATGCGGTATAGAACAAAATCATAGGCGTGCCGATATATTGCCAGACGGAGATTAATGAACAGGTTATCAACGCCGTTTCTTCCAAGCCCAGCCAGGGTCGGAAAAGCCCGCCGAGTCCGAATATATTGAGAATCGTTTTGGATACGCCCCAAACCGGGCTCAGGATCAGTTTCCAAACAAAGCCCACCAATACAAACGATAAAATCGTCGGAATAAATAGAACGGTCCGGAAGAAATTCCGAATTTTACCGCCTTTACAAAGGACCGATGCCAAAAGCAGACCGATGGGATTTTGTACCAACATATGAATAAGGAAGAAGACAATGTTATTTTTGAAGGCTCCCCAGAAGATCGGAGCATAATACTTATCGGTAAACAGATATTTATAGTTTTGAATTCCGACAAAAATTGTATTTCGAGCATTATTAGGATCTTCCGTAAAGAAACTTAATGTCAGGGAATCCAAAAGAGGAATAACCATCACAATAACATAAATGATCAAGGCCGGAGCGATAAAAACAACCAAATGCCATGGAAACGGTTTGCGGACTTTACGGGTAGCATTCATACAGGCATTCTTCCTTTCAGCAGTGATTTAAAAATTATTTGATAAAAAATTCTCAATTCTTTTTCAACATCCTGAAAAGTTTCCAAATTGGGACAAATTCATCAAATTACTTTTTTATAAAAATAGATATCGGATCAAAATCCAAACAATTTATCCTTTACGGTCAAGCCTTAAAAAAGCGGAAATGATTGCAAAGAGGGAGAGTCAAATGACTTTAAGACTCTCCCTTTTTGTAATTGAATTTTAATTGTTACAGATTATCGTTTACTTCTGCTGCGGTTTATACCATTTCGCCAAAGCGTCCTGGACATACTGCGCAGCTTCCATCGGAGTCATCGTACCGTTTATAACATTGGCAGAAGTCTGCCAAATATCGGTATCCATCCCCGGTTCGCCGCGTCCGATAATGGAAGCGGAAATACGAATGCTGGATTGGCAATCTTTCCGCCAAGACAGGAATTCCTGAGCCACCGGATTATCAATTGTATAGTCAATCTTTGCCAACGGATAGAATCCAACCATGTTATTTGCATAGAGTGTGGCAAATTCCGGAGTGGCAACCCAGTTCAGGAAGATTTTTACGGCTTCCGGATATTTCGTGGCGGCATTCATGCCGATACCGATATCGGTATGATCACTGATATAGCAAGGATCATCGGCGTTATCCTTCGGAACTCGGAAAGCTCCCATTTCAAACGCACCGTTGATCATCGGCTCAAAGACTGAAATTTCCCATGAACCGGTCGGATAAATGGCAGCTCGCCCCATCGTGAAGAGCTGTTGCGCATCGGAATATTGGACGGATTGATATCCTTCCGGTAAATACGGTGCCCATTTGGCTAATTCTTCATAAGTCTTTACATACGGAGGATCCGTGAATTTTGCGGTTCCGTTAATGATAGCCAAACGACCTTCCTCGCCTTTGTAGTTCTGAACGCCGATGTTATACCAACCCATGGTCGCCGCTTCCCATAAGTCATGAGTACCCATCGCCAAAGGAATATATTCACCGTCGGCTTTAATCGCATCCAATAATGCCCAAAATTCATCTTTGGTTACGGGCACTTTCCAGCCTTTTTGTTCAAAAGCGGTCTTGTTATACATAAACCCGTGGATTACCGATGCCATCGGGACACAATAAGTGACGGATCCGTCATCGGTCGTCCAGGCAACTTTGGCAGAACTGTCAAAATATTGCATTCCCGGCAAATCGTTCAGATTTGCGAGATATCCGGACTCGTATAATTTCAGAGAAGGATCAAATGGACGACAGGTAATCAAATCACCCGCGGTTCCGCCGGCAAGTCGGGTATTCAGTTGACCATTGTAATCTTCCTGCTTTGTGGGCTGAAATATTACTTGGATTTCCGGATGGATTTTGTTGAAAGCCGGAATAATGACATCATTCCAAATCGGAATGTCATCCTGACGCCAGCTTTCGATGACCAGCTTTGCGCCTGGTTCAGCCTCTTGAGCGGCAACCGGGACAACTAAAAGCGCAAGCAGAACGAATACGACCAAAAGATACACTTTTTTCATACGATTCTCCTTTATTGATTTACCGATTTTCAGGATTTACCTGTTCGTACCATTAAACTTAATTATAAAAGTCATCCATAAAAATAACCTCTTCAAAGGTAATGAGTTTTATAGACAAATATCATTTACTTTCTTTTTTTAACTGGCAAAAAAACCGATCGGACAATCCGATCAGTTTTTTAAATTTGATCCGTAACAATCAATCGTTTTTTAATTTGATGCAATTATCGGGATAATATATTCGAAATATGTAAATATTCTTCCGAAATGGGCCGATGTTTCCCGACGATATCGATTAAAGGAAGTCCGATAATTTCCCGCCCTTGCATCGCAGTCATTAAGGAAGTCTGCCCGGAACTGATTAATTCAACCGCAGCATATCCCATTCGAGAAGCCAATATTCGATCAAACGAAGTGGGGGATCCGCCGCGTTGGACATAGCTCAAATTGATTGAACGGGTGGTAAAACCCAAATCCATTTCGTCCAGCTGCTTTGCCAAATCCACCATCGGGATCGGATACCCTTCCGCCATAATGATGATGCAGTGTCTTTTGCCTCGTTTATAAGCGTTTTCAACCGTCTGAGCGATCTCTTCCACCGAAACGGGATCCTCCGGAATAAGCGCCATTTCGGCACCGGAGATCATAGCGGATTGGACGGCAAGATAGCCGCACTCGCGACCCATCGTTTGAACTAAAAATGCGCGGGTGTGAGATGCCGCCGTATCGCGGATTTTATCCACGGCCTCCATAATCGTATTCAGTGCCGTATCGACACCGACGCAACTGTCCGTTCCCCAAACATCATTGTCGATCGTTCCCGGAATACCGATGACACGGGTTCCTTCATCACAGAGTGCCTTTGCTCCGGCCATAGACCCGTCACCGCCGATCACAATCAAGCCGTCGATTCCCTCATTATTTAATTGCCGAACTGCTTCACGTTGACCATATGGAGTTTTCATTTCGCTGCTGCGATCCGTGCGCAGGAACGTACCTCCATGACTTAATATGCCACTGACGTCTCGTCTTCCAAGCGGTACAAAGTCACCGTTAATCAACCCCTTAAATCCGTCCTGAACGCCATAAACTTTCAGCCCTTTATAGATTCCCGCACGGACAACCGCACGGATGGCTGCATTCATTCCCGGCGCATCTCCTCCGGAAGTCAAAACCGCTATAGATCGGATCGGGGTTTCTGGTTCCATTAATTCCATTCGTTTATCCTTTCTCTTACCGCTTTATCAAAATATAGACTAAATTTTATCATCGGATCGAAAAAGCTATGATAGGATATGCAATTCAACCCTCTTCCACTCGGACGTTTTTTTCACCGAGTTCCTGAGATAATGCATTGATCAATTCATTACATATTTTTGTATCGGAATCCGGAAATTCGACCAAATGAACCTGATCGAATTCACGAATTAAAAAAGCAAACTTATCGTTTCCAGGAAATGCCGTCACCATCCCGTGGATCCGCTGCATCCGGCGAACCAATACATCCGGGTTGATTTTCGGATCGGATTCAAAAATCAAAGTGAGCAGCCGCGGTTTGGGTTTCTCTTCTTCAAGGAAGATATCCTCTTCGTCATCCTCCGTCTCTTTTAGGTCTTCATACGGCTTATCGGAATTCGCATTTATACCGAAGGTTGTCGGCTGTTCCGCAGACAGGTCTTTCTCCGCATTTTCATTCGCCACAGAACTCTCTTCATGAACCTCTTCCCACGGAATCATTTCATCTTCAATGCGATGGTCGGAAGAAAATTCTTCAGCGGGTAAAACGGCACAGGCTTTTTCCGATTCCGGAATTTTTACGGAATCGGATACTTGTTCCGTGACCGAATAAGGAGCATCTTCGCGAATCAACGGAACAGGTTGAGCCGTGTAGGATTCAAAAAAAGGATCGGTGCATTCTTCCAACGCGAAATCTTTCTCATCTTTCGTCTCGGAAGAAGTTAATTCTGCGGAAAAAGAAGGATTTTGTTCGCTCGAATCTCTTTCTTCGACAAAGTCATCGTTTATTTCGGTTTCCGCAACCGTCTCATCCGTAAATTGATCAACATAATCCGCGAGTTGTTTTGAAATACCGTTGACAACCAAGTTTTCGACTCTCATCCCGCTGATTTGTAAATCCGAACGGGATTTATCCAGCCGGCCTTCGATAATCAAAATCGCGTCTGTTTTTACGGCATCCTGAACCTGATCCCAAACAGTCGGATAAAAAATGACATCGATACTGTCTCCGTTAATATCCTCAAATTTGATCGAACACATCGACCGGCTGTCCTTTTTTGTAATCATCATTCGCATACTTTGAACAAATCCGCCTACCGCAACTATGGCACCGTTCTCCATCGCTTCCAATTGGTTGATTTGTAAAGCTTTTCGAGCTTTTAAAATCTTTCGATGAGCATTCAAAGGATGGTCCGAAACGAACAATCCCAGCAATTCACGCTCCCAAATTAGTTTTTGCCGGTTTTCAATCGGAGGTGTCTGAGGGAGCGTAATTTGGGATGTCGGAATATTCATCAAATCAAACAGATCAATCTGAGCACTGTCCTTTGATTTAAAGTTTGTGGAGCTGGCATTGATCATCATATCCATACTTGCCAATAAGGCGCCGCGTTCTCCGAAAGCATCCATCGCACCGACTTTTATCAAGCTTTCCAGTGCGCGTCTGCCAACCTGCCTGAGATCGACCCGTTCGATGAAGTTGTTCAGATCGGTAAATTTTCCGTTTTGCTTACGTTCATCGATAATCGGATCAACGGAATTTTTACCGACATTTTTGATTGCACCGAGTCCGAATCGAATCCTGCTCTTATGATTCGAATCCTCCTCGATTGTGAAATCCCAGTCGCTGACGTTGATTTCCGGCGGCAATACCTCGATTCCGATCGATCGGCAATCGTTGATATAAAAGGCAATCTTTGCGGAATCATTTCGGTTGGCATCCAAGATTGCCGCCATGTATTCAACAGTATAATGCGCTTTAAGATACCCCGTTTGAACGGCTAAAACTCCGTAATCGGCCGCATGACTTTTGTTGAAACCGTAATTCGCAAATTGTTCCCAATCTTTGAAAATCTCTTCGGCGGTTGTTTTTTCAATCCCGTTTTTAACGCAGCCGGAAACAAATTTCTCTCGGTGCTCTTCGATTTCAGCCTTTTTCTTCTTGGAAATAGCTTTGCGAAAACTGTCCGATTCGGCAGCGGTATAGCCTGCCAATTCCATCACCGCAGACATAATCTGTTCTTGATATACCGGAATCCCGTACGTTTCCGCAAAAATCGGTTTCAACCGTTCATGCCGATAAAAGGGTTCCTTTTCACCGTGCATACAGGCGATATAATCCGGAATAAACTGCATCGGTCCCGGGCGATAAAGCGCTACCATCGCAATGATGTTATCCAGAGATTTCGGTTTCATCTCTTTGATATACCGGGTCATACCCGAACCTTCCAGTTGGAAGACCCCGGCGGTGTGCCCCTGGCTCAAATATGCAAAAGTTTTTTTATCGTCGGTCGGAATGTTCTGCAGATCCAGATGAATCCCGTGTCGTTTTTCGATCATGGCACAGCATTTCTGCATCACCGTGAGCGTTGCCAGCCCTAAAAAGTCAATCTTCAGCAACCCCATTTTGTCGACATAATTCATTTCGAATTGAGCTACAGATTTTATCGGGTTATCATCCGATCCGGATGTCGGTCGATGAAGAGGGGCATATTCGACGATGGGTACATCGGTAATGATTACACCCGCCGCATGTGTGCCGACATTGCGCGTCACACCTTCCATCTCGGAAGCCGTCGTTACCAACTCCGTAAGCCTGGGATCGGCCCGCACCGCATCGCTGAATTCGGGAATTTCTTCCAGACAATTATTCAACGTAATGGATTTTCCGCTCACCGGCATTTTAATTCCCGCCGGAATCAGTTTGCAGATACGGTCTACTTCCGACAAGGGGATATCCATCACCCGCCCGACATCGCGTATGGCACCTTTCGCACCCAATGTGTTGAAAGTAATAATCTGTGAAACCCGATCGGCACCGTACTTATCCGAACAATATTGCAGCATTTTATATCGTTGATCATCCTGAATATCCAGATCGATATCGGGCATCGAAATTCTTTCCGGATTCAAAAAACGTTCGAAAATCAACTTAAATTTCAACGGATCGACCGGTGTAATTCCCAATACATAAGCTACCATCGAACCGGCTCCGGAACCGCGAACGTTATACCAAATATTCTCCTCGCGGGCATGCCGCGTCAAATCCTGAACAATCAAAAAATAGGCATCGAATCCCATTTGATGAATAATGCCGAGTTCCTTTTCCATCCGTTCACGAATGACCGGTTCCCGATCGACACGATCACCGTATCTTTCTTTCAAGCCGATTTCACATAATTTCCGCAACTCGGATTCGGCGGTTTCACCCGTTTCCAACGGAAAAATCGGCAGATGATGCCCTTTGCTGCTCAAATCGACATTACAGCGTTCCGCAATCGCCAATGTGTTTTCAATCGCACCCGGGATATATCCGAACAGCTTCTCCATTTCTTCCGGAGAACGCAGATAATAGGACTTATCCGACATTCTGAACCGGTTGCTATCCGTCAGTTTCGCACCGGTTTGAATGGCGAGCATAATATCCTGATATTTCCAATCTTCGGGATCGACATAATGGGTGTCATTTGTCGCCACAAACGGGATATCATATTCCTTTCCCAGACGTAACAAAACATTATTCAGTTTTTTTATTTCCGGGACATCGTGATCCTGCAATTCGATATAAAAATTTTCTCGTCCGAATACCTGAAGATACCAATCCAATTGCGCTTTAGCCGCTTCACTCTCTCCGTTTATGATCATCCGCGGCAGTTCCGCCGCCATACATCCCGAAGTCGCGATTAACCCTTCCGCATGTTCCGCAAGATATTCATGATCGATGCGCGGATGATAATAATATCCCTCCAATTGGGAGGCACTCGCGATCTGCAACAAATTCTTGTATCCGGTCATGTCTTTTGCCAACAACAGCAAATGGGAAGAAGTTTTTTCCTTGGGATCACGAGAGGTCATCGATCCTTTGGAAAGATATCCTTCCAGCCCGATGATCGGTTTAATACCCGCCTCCTTTGCCGCGAAGAAAAATTCCACGACTCCGAACATCGTTCCGTGGTCTGTGATTGCGACGGCAGGCATATTCATTTCTTTGACACGGGTCATCAGTTTGTTGATTTTCGTGAACCCGTCCAAAAGGGAATATTCGGTATGAAGATGAAGATGAACAAATGACATAGTTTTAAATGCTCCAAAGCTATTCATATTTTAGTATATTTTTCTTCGGGCATCCGCTTTTGCTTTTTTTATATTCCGCCGAATTCAGAAAAATTCCGTCTTGTTTTTCAATTAATTCGATCTACTTATTTTATGACTTTCGTCATGTTTCAAATGATGACATTTTGGCAATTGACAAATGCCGCCGGAGTATATAGAATAATTTATGCAAACGATTGCACAGATAGCAAAAGGGTTATGAACAACGGGAATAAAATGGCAGTTACCATAATCGATGTAGCGAAGGAAGCGAACGTGTCCGCTTCGACTGTCTCGCGGGTGCTTAATAATAAAAGCACCATCAGCGAAAATACGGTCAGACGAGTCTACGAAGCCGCCGAAAGGTTGGGATATGAACCGAATATTCTGGCACAATCTTTTCGCAAACAGGAAACGAGAACAATTCTGATTTTAACCCCCAATATGACCAATCCTTATTATTCCAATATTCTATCGGGCATCAGCGATACGACACGATCCCTTTTTTACAGCTCGTTTATCTGCAAAACCGATTGGAATCGCGAAGAAATGAGTAATATCCTCGGAATGATGAAGAAACGGCACGCAGACGGCGCTATTTTATTGGCATGCGAAATGGGGGAAGAGGATTGGCTTTTGCGTTATGCGAAAGATAATCCGATTATTCTCTGTTCGGAATTTAACCCGGATACCAGTATTCCTCATATTTCCATCGACAATTACAAAGCGACGGTGGAAGCCATCGAGTATCTGATTTCGCTCGGTCATACAAAAATAGGAACGATCAGCAGCGTCAACAAATATTTGTCCACTCAACTGCGCTTGAAAGGATACAAAGATGCTTTGGCAGCCGCCGGAATTGAGTTCCATCCCGAATATGTCGAATATGCATCCAAGGATTACAGTTACAGAAGCGGTTGCGCTTCTGCCAGAAAGCTGCTGTCATTGGAAGATCGGCCGACCGCTATATTCTGCATTTCGGATGTTCTGGCAATCGGTGCCATCAATACTGCCGCCGAAATGGGTATCAAAGTACCGGAAGATTTATCAGTTATCGGGTTCGATGACGTCGAGCAAACGGCGATGTTCAGCCCGAAATTAACCACAGTCGCTCAACCATGTTATGAATTGGGGAAAAAATCGGCTGAATTGCTGATCACGGCATTCAATCAGTCCGAGGACGTTCCGCTTGAAACGGTTCTCCCGTATCAATTAATCCTAAGAGAATCGACCGGAAGTCCCGTAAAAATTAAGGAGGAATCGATTTGAAAAGCACTTCAAATCGTTCACAAAAACGCAGTAAATCTTTTAGGAGGGAAAAAATGTCTAAAAAGCTTTTTGTGTTATCCGTTGTTTTCGTCTTAGTGCTTGCACTAACAGGTTCCGTCCTGGCAGCTGACACATTCAAGATCGGTGTAGTCACTCCGGACGCGGATCATGGTTTCACCGGCGAGAGCGTTGCTCATGCCCGTGCAGAACTCGAAGCAAAGTCCAAAGAACTCGGCTTCGAATATAAATTTGAAGTCGGCGGCGAAGCAGCTAAACAGATTGCCGCTCTCGAGACCATTCTTGAGTGGAAACCGGATGTCATCGTCCTTTGGCCGTTGGAAGGTCAACAATTAAAGAACATTGCCATGACCATTATGGATTCCGGTGTGAAACTGATCATCTATGATCGTCTGATTGACGGTTTCAAACCGACCGCCGAAATTATGGGCGACAACGAGAGTATCGGAAAAATGATGGGCGAATATTTGCTCAAGTATTTCGATGAACAACTCAAAGCCGGCGAAACAATCACCTACCTGCGCTTTATCGGTGACAGCTCGACCGTTTCCATCCAGCGATCGAAGGGTATGGATGATGTGATTGCCGCATCCGCATACAAAGATCAATTCAAGCAGATTCAGGAAAACTATCAGACCGACTGGTCAAACGCAAAAGCACAGGAACAGATGGAAAACTGGCTGAACACAGCTGATCCGAAGGAAATCGAAGATCTGGATCTGATCGTAACCCATGATGATGAGGTTGTCGACGGTGTCGTAGTTGCCCTCAATAACTACTATAACAGCAATCCTTCGGCAAAACTGAACGTGAAACTCATCACGGGTGTAGGCGGCAGACGAGAAACACTGGCAACCTTCGATAAACCGGTTGCAAACGGTATCGATCTGGTAACCTATTATTTCAGCCCGTCCTTCATTCGTGAAGCCATCCGCTTAGGTATTGCCGCCGCTAAAGGCGAACAATATCAGGGACAAGATATAAATGGGCAGCTCTTCCTTATCCCGTCCATTGAAATTGACAAGACCAATGTCGACGAGTTCCGCAATAGTGACGCTTTCAAGGAACGCTATAGCATTTCACTCAACTAACCATTTTATCTTTTCAAGTGTATACTGCCGGTCCGGTTTTTTTAGACCGGCAGTTTTTCAATAAAGTATAAGGAGAACCTGCCTTGCTCGTAGAAATGAAAGGAATCGTAAAAACTTTCGGACCGGTGGTCGCAGTCGATCATGTGGATTTTACAGTCCATCCGGGGGAAATACGAGGCTTGTTGGGTGAAAACGGCGCCGGTAAGACGACTCTGATGAATGTGCTGGCGGGAACTTTTCCGCCGACCGAAGGGGAGATTTATATTGACGGGAAAAAAGTCCAATTCTCCAATTCGATGCAGGCGATCAAGATGGGGATTCGTTTTATTCACCAGGAAATAAGCCTCTGTAACGATTTGAAAGTTTTTGAAAATATGTTTTTGGCGGAAGAAATTCTTCTGCCGAACGGTCTCTTAAATAAAAAGGAAATGATCAAAAGGGCATCCGAAGTTTTTAACCGAATGCAGGTTAATATCAATCCGGAAGAACTTGTTTGGAACTTGCAACCTGCCGAAAAGCAACTGGTTGAAATCGCCCGTGCTTTGTTGTTTAAGAGTGACCTGATTATTATGGATGAGCCGTCTACGGCTTTGACGACCAGGGATATCGAACGGCTGTTTGTCATTATGCGCCAGTTGAAATCGGAAGGCGTCAGTTTTATTTATATTTCGCATAAAATGCCGGAGTTGTTTGAAGTATGCGATACTTTTTCGGTCATGCGGGACGGAAAATTGGTCGCGGAGGGGAATTTTTCGGATGTAAATGAGCAGGAGATCACCGAATTGATGATCGGCCGACAACTCGCCGAAGAAGAATTTTCCCATAAACCTTGTTATCGAACGGACGAAATTGCCCTTTCGGTCCGAAATCTTTCCGGTCCGGGCTTTCAAAATATCAGTTTCGATTTGCATAGAGGAGAAATTATCGCTATCACAGGTCTGCAAGGATCCGGACGGGATTCTCTGGCCGATGCACTTTTTGGCGCAATCCCTTCTACAGGAGAAATCGAGATCTTCGGCAAAAAAATAAATCCGGAAAGCGGAATCATCGAGCGAATGAAGTCGGGCATAGCCATGGTGCCGCGTTCCCGAAAAGAACGGGGTATTTTAAATGATCTTTCCATTTACGATAACCTTTACATGGCTTATCTAAACACCAAATTTAAAGGTTTATTGATTCAACCCAAAGACCAAAAAGAACGGTTCAAACGCCAACAGGAATCATTATCCATTAAAACGGATGATCCCAAAAATCCGATAACCTCTCTTTCGGGAGGAAATCAACAAAAAATAATTCTCGGACGTTGGTTGGAAGCCGATGCAGAAATCATCCTTTTTGATAATCCGACGCAAGGAATCGATGTCGGGACAAAATTCGAAATATATCACCTGATTATCAATTTGGCGAAACAGGGGAAAGCAATTATCGTATTCAGTTCGGAGTTTCCCGAGATTTTCAAAGTGGCCGATTCCTGTATCGTTCTTTTTAAAGGAAATATCAACGCCCGCCTTTCACGTGAAGAAATAACCGAAAGAAATATTATGTACTATTCAACCGGAGCAAATTTGGAGGCAGAAAAAAATGACAAGTGTGATTCAAAAAAACTCTCTTAAATCTTTCCTGAAGAAACTCGTTACCCAATACAGCTACTGGTTGTCTTTCTTCATGCTCTTGATTCTGGCGGTCGCGGTAAATACCAGCTTCCTGCGATGGAGCAATATCAGCAACATTTTCGTTCAAACAGCGACAACCGGAATCATTGCATTGGGAATGACAATGATTATTTCTGCCGGCCAGATTGATATCTCCGTAGGCGCTCAGGTTGCGATTATCTCCGGTTTGGGCATCGTCGTTTTAAACAGGACCAACAACATTCTTATCATGTTCTTGTTTTGTATGGGACTGGGCTTCATCATCGGTCTGTGTAATGGTTTATTGGTTTCAAAAGGTCGCATGCCGGCTATGATCGCCACACTGGCGACACAAAGCATCTGCCGTTCGTTGATTAACCAGCTTGGTCAGGGCGGACCTTTCACGGTGTCCGATGTCAATTATGGAAGTTTTCGAAAAGTCGCCGCCGGCTATGTTCCGCTGGGCAATTTTCGGATTCCTTATCCCATGTTAATGTTCATCGGCTTTTCGCTGTTGTTCGGATTAATCATGAGCCGGACAAAACTGGGCAAACATATTTATGCCGTAGGCAGTAATCAGACTTCGGCAAGATTAGCCGGTGTTAATGTGGAAAGAATCCAAAATCTGGTGTTTATCATAACCGGTCTTCTTTGTGGCTTTTCGGGCTGGCTTTATGCATCGCGTGTGATGGCTGTGGCAGCAGCTAGTGCGGGCAACGGATATGAAATGGAAGTTATTGCTTCAGTCGCTATCGGTGGAACGGCAATGACCGGAGGACGCGGGCAGATAATTGGTACTTTTTTGGGTGCCCTGATGTTTAAAATCATCAATAACATTTTGACCATGGCAAATGTACCTACTTTCTTGAACGGCGCAATCAGCGGTTTGATTATTATCGTAGCGGTTCTGATGCAGAACGTTCAGAACAAAAGCAAATAGGAGGAATGATCCATATGTTAAATGTCGGGATTATCGGATGCGGAAAAATAGCCGAAGTTCGTCACGCACCGGAATATTTGGAAAACCCCAGTTGCAATATCGTCGGCTTTTTTGACGAAATCCCTGCACGTGCGGAAAGCTATGCGGAAAAATTCGGCGGAAAAGCCTTTAATACAATCCAAGAGTTGTTAAACAGCGGCGTGGATGCGGTGAGCGTATGCACTTCCAATACCACACATGCGGAAATTTCCATCCAGGCGCTCAATGCCGGTGTTCATGTTCTCTGTGAAAAACCGATGGCCACAACATTGGAGGATTGCCAGAAAATGGTTGAAGCGGCGGAACGGAACGGGAAATTCTTAATGATCGGGCAAAATCAACGCCTGGCGAAAGCCCATGTCAAAGCCCGGAAGTTGATTGAGTCGGGAGAAATCGGTAAAATTTTGACTTTTCGGACCACTTTCGGGCATCCCGGCCCGGAAAGTTGGACTGGTCAGAAAAATTCCTGGTTTTTTGATAAAACGAAAGCGGCTTTCGGCGCCATGGCTGATTTGGGAGTTCATAAGACGGATCTAATCCATTTTCTAACGGGAGATGTGATCACCGAAGTCACCGCACAATTAGGGACACTGGATAAAAAATATCCGGATGGAACCCCTATTTCGGTAGATGATAATGCTTATTGCATTTATCAAACTAGAGGTGGCATCATCGGAACGCTTCATGTCAGTTGGACTTTTTACGGAGACGAAGATAATTCGACAATTCTTTATGGCACAGATGGAGTAATCCGTTGTTATGATGATCCAAAGTATTCTCTGATTGTTGAAAAAAGAGACGGCGGACGCGCTTATTACATTTTAGATCAGATGACATCCAACAAAGAACAGACTTCCGGCGCAAGGACAAATACCGGCGTCATCGATACCTTTGTTAATTGCATTTTGACCAATACACCCCCTGCTATTTCCGGACGAGAAGTAATGAAAGCGATGAAAGTCATCTTTGCAGCCGAAGAATCGGCTCAAAATGGGAAAAAGGTGATTGTCGTTCAGGACTGACGGAGGAAAATAATTCCCTTTCGAGAAGAAAAAGAGTATCGCCGGTCCAAGCGATACTCTTTTTTTATATATCTTTAATAGGATACTTATCATATTAAATTCATGATTTAATATGACTTTTTTTATCAAAATGAAGTTGTATAATTCGTTTTACGAAAACGATTTCGTTCAGACAAGTGGTTCTGAAAATCATCGAAAAAGGATACCAATTTTCAGATGACGTCTATTAAAGACATTTCTCAAGCGTGTGGATATTCGCCTTCAACTGTCAGTAAATCATTAAATTATGCGACGGATGTTGGGAAGGAAACCGCCGAAAAAATTCGAAATGTCGCAGAACAAATGGGATATTTCCCCAACTCGATAGCCAGAGCCTTAAAGACCAATCGGACGTTTAATATCGGAGTCCTTTTTGTCGATGCAACTGCAAGCGGTTTAACGCATGAATTTTTCTCTTCTATTTTAAATAGTTTTAAAGTCGAAGCAGACCATCAAGGTTATGTGATTACCTTTATCAGCAATCAAATTAACCGTAATCGAGTAAGTTTACTGGAACATTGCAGGCATCGAAACTATGACGGTGTCATGATTGCGTGTGTCAACTTTAAAAACCCGGAAGTGGTGGAATTGGTTAGTAGCGAAATTCCCACTCTTTCTATCGATTACGAATTTCCGACCTGCACATCCATTCTTTCCAATAATCTGGGAGGGATGAAAAAACTGACAGATTATGTAATTCAAAAAGGGCATCGCAAATTGGCGATTATTCACGGGGAAGGGACGGAAGTGACTCATATCCGATTGGATAGCTTTTTCCAAACACTTAATGAAAATCGAATTCAGATTCCAAAATATTTTATTAAACCCGCTTTATATCACGAGCCACTTCACAGCCAAATTGCTACCCGCGAATTATTATGCTTGCCCGAACGACCGAGTTGTATTTTTTATCCGGATGATTACTCACTTTTGGGCGGTTTGGATGAACTGGAACAACACCATCTGAGAATTCCCGAAGACATAAGCATTGTCGGATACGATGGTATATTCCTTTCTCAAATTTTACGTCCCCGTATTACAACGATGCATCAGGATACGGAAACGATCGGAAAAAGAGCAGCCGAAGAAATAATCAATCAAATCGAAAATCCGAGAACTTATAAAAGACATCGGGTGGTTGTGAAACAAGATTTATTGGAAGGGGAGACCGTTAAACAACTTTAAAACGCTTTTGGAGAGTCGGAATTTATGAAAAAACAAATCACATTAAACGGTAATTGGACGATGAGACGGCAGGACCAGCTAGAGACAATTCCGGCGAAAATCCCCGGATCGGTTTACAGCACTCTTTTAGCCGCCGGGAAAATGGATGACCCGTTTTATCGGGACAATGAGATGAATGCCTTGCCTTTAATGGAATATGATTATTCGTTTTCCCGACCTTTCGAAATTCCCGATGAACTGCTGAATGTCGATCGATTGCTCCTGCGCTGCGAAGGATTGGACACGTTAGGAACAATTCTGATCAACGGCGAAAAAATCGCCGAAACAAATAATATGCATCGCATCTGGGAATTTGATATCTCTGATACGGTTCATTCCGGGCAAAATGAAATTGAAATAATTTTTTCTTCACCCACCCGATTTATTCGAAAAGCCTATGAAGAAGATCCCTATGAAGGATCTAGTGATGCCATGCGCGGATTCGTTCATTTACGGAAAGCCGAATATATGTTTGGTTGGGATTGGGGTCCGAGACTTCCGGACGCGGGAATCTGGCGCGATATCTCGTTGATCGGGATCGATCATGCCCGTTTTGACAATATTTATGTTCGTCAAGAGCACCGGGACGGAAAAGTAATCTTAACCTTTGATACGGAACTGGATTTGGTGGATGAGCTTCCCTATGAAATCCGAATAAGTGTCGAGACTCCATCCGGAGAGATCTTAACAGCCACGGATAGCGACCGCATTGTTATCGATCACCCCGAACTTTGGTGGCCGAATGAATTGGGAGGACAACCTCTTTATCGGGTAAGTGCCGAATTATTATATGAAGGAAAAGTATTGGATACCTGGCAAAGACGGATCGGTTTAAGAACTCTGACGATTCGTCGTGAAAAAGATCAGTGGGGTGAAAGTTTCTGCCATCATATTAACGGGATAGATATTTTCGCAAAAGGTGCGGATTATATCCCCGAAGATAATATTCTCAGTCGAATCACACCGGAACGAACCAGGGCTTTATTGGAAAATGCCGTGGAAGCCCATTTCAATACCATTCGGGTTTGGGGAGGAGGGTTTTATCCGCCTGAATCTTTTTATGAAACCTGCGATGAACTGGGACTTTTGGTTTGGCAGGATTTCATGTTTGCCTGCGGCGCTTTCCGTTTGGATGAAAAGTCCGAACAGAATATGCGGGAAGAATTTCGCGATAATATCATCCGCATCCGAAATCATCCGTCTCTGGCTTTATGGTGTGGCAATAATGAAATAGAAGAATTTGCCGCTAAAAACCAATGGGTCAAAACTCCGAAACAGCATAGTGAATATATCTCTCTCTTTGAATATATCATTCCGCATATGGTCAAGCAATACGATCCGCAAACATTTTACTGGCCTTCCTCATCGTCCTCCGGCGGCGGTTTCGATGATCCGCAGGATCCGTCCCGCGGAGATGTCCATTACTGGGATGTCTGGCACGGAGAAAAGCCGTTTTCCGATTATCGAAAGTATTATTTTCGTTATGTCTCCGAATTTGGGTTTCAAGCCTATCCGCCTTTGCAAACTCTTCATACTGTCACTTTGCCGGAAGATTTAAATGCTTTTTCGAGAATCATGGAAAAGCATCAACGGAATGCCTCTGCAAACGGCAAGATCATGAAATATATTCAACAGACTTTTCTCTATCCAAAAGACTTCGAATCGCTGGTCTACACCTCACAGTTATTACAAGCCGAGGCGATTCGCTACGGAGTGGAATATTGGCGAAGCATTCGCAATTGTTGCATGGGAACAATTATTTGGAGTTTAAACGATTGCTGGCCGGTGATCTCCTGGGCGTCAATCGATTATTACGGGCGGTGGAAAGCACTGCACTATGCCGCTAAGCGCTTTTTCGCTCCGGTTTTATTAAACGCCTTGGAAACCGGTGAGAATACAATTTATCCAGATATCAACGCCGAGCGCATCTTTCCGATAAAGAACGCGGTTATTTTTAATGTCACCAATGATACCTGGGAAAAAGTGGACTGCGAAATCATCTGGTCTCACCGATCCAATGATTCACAGATCCGTCACCAAGGGAAAATAACTGTCACTGTCCCGCCTTTCACAGCCAAACAAACGGATGAAATTCTCTTCCCCGATTTTTCTACTTATGAAGACTACATCAGTTTTTCGCTTTTCATAGAAGGGAAAGAAATTTCACATTCAAGCGTTCTGCTCAGCGCACCCAAGCATTTTCATTTCCTCGATCCCCATTTGACCGTTCAAGCCGCAGGCGAGGAACTCATTGTACGCTCGGAAGCTTATGCAAAAGGAGTATTTATCGATAATGAAAAAGGCGATCTGAAACTCGAGGATAACTGGTTTGATATGGATGCCGGAGAAAAAAGAATTAAAGTTCTCAGAGGGACGCTCAGTAATTTAAACGTTCGCTCGGTTTACAACATTGCATATTAATACACTCAGAAAAGGAGATGATTTCATGGATGTAAAAAAACTCGTTTCACAAATGACGCTTGAAGAAAAAGCAGGTTTATGTTCCGGAAAAACCATGTGGCATACCAAATCTGTTGAACGCCTGGGTATTCCGTCCATCATGGTTTCTGACGGACCGCACGGGTTGCGAAAACAAGACCTTACCAAGACCGAGCATCCCGACCATGATGATAGCATCATCGCGGTTTGTTTTCCTACAGCAGCTGGTTTGGCAAGCTCATTCGACCGCGATTTGATTTATCGAATGGGAGAAACATTGGGAGAAGAATGCCAAGCGGAAGATGTGGCGATTATTCTCGGACCGGGAGCCAATATTAAACGATCTCCCTTATGCGGCCGCAATTTTGAATATTTTTCAGAAGACCCATTCCTTTCCGGAGAAATGGCAGGAGCTTATATTCGCGGAGTTCAATCCAAGAATATCGGGACTTCACTCAAGCATTATGCGATGAATAATCAGGAAACACGCCGGCTCGCTGTTGATGTCCGAGCGGATGAGCGAACGATACGCGAAATATATCTCGCAAATTTTGAAAGGGCAGTCACGAGGGGAAAACCGTGGACGGTAATGTGCTCCTATAACAAGATTAACGGAATATACAGCAGCGAAAACAAATTCACTCTGACGGATGTTTTACGGGATGAATGGGGATTCGACGGGTTTACCATGACCGATTGGGGAGCGGTGAACGACCATATCGCCGGGATAAAAGCAGGCCTGGAATTGGAGATGCCGGCGAGCGGTGAATATACCGATAAATTGGTGGTCGAGGCGGTTAAAAGCGGAAAATTGGATGAAAAGATTTTGGATCGCGCGGTCGAAAGGATACTGAACATTGTTTTCCGTTATCTGGAAAACCGAGATCGTAACGCTGTCTTTGATCGTGAAAAACACCATCAAATCGCCCGCCAAATCGCCGGAGAAACCTTCGTACTATTGAAGAATGATCGAAATATTCTGCCTCTTTCTCCTCAGAAAAAGATTGCATTTATCGGCGCTTATGCTAAGAAACCGCGTTTTCAAGGAAGCGGAAGTTCCCATATTAATGTCAGCAAATTGCTCGGCGCTTTGGAAGCCGCGGAAGAGATTACAAAAGTAACCTATGCGCAAGGATATGATGATGAAACGGATGAAACAAATCCGGCATTACTACAAGAAGCAATTGAAGTCGCGAAAAAGTCCGATGTAGCCATCTTATTCGTCGGATTGCCAGGGACTTTCGAATCAGAGGGCTATGATCGCAGTCATATGCGAATGCCGAAATGCCAGAATGAATTAATCGAAAAAATTGCAAAAGTCAACCCCAATACAGTGGTGCTTTTACATAATGGTTCTCCGGTCGAAATGCCATGGGCTGACCATGTACCAGCTATTTTAGAATGCTATTTGGGAGGTCAGGCAGTTGGAGGAGCGGAAGTGGATGTTCTATTCGGTAAGGTTAATCCGAGCGGAAAATTAGCTGAATCCTTTCCACATCAGTTAGAAGATAACCCGTCCTATCTGAATTTCCCAGGCGAAGGAGACGTCGTAGAATATCGCGAAGGCGTCTATGTCGGATACCGATACTATGACAAGAAAAAAATGGCGGTACGATTTCCGTTTGGTCACGGTTTAAGCTATACCACTTTTGAATATTCGAATCTGAAGCTCAGCCAAAAGCACCTCAATCAAGGAGAATCTCTCGAGGTTTCGGTGAATATCACGAATAACGGAAAAGTGAAAGGCAAGGAAGCGGTTCAGCTCTACGTGCAAAGCACACATACCGGCGTTCCACGCCCGATAAAAGAATTGAAAGAGTTTGCAAAGGTCGAATTGGAACCAGGGGAAACAAAAACAATTCATTTCACCTTGCCCCCCCGAGCCTTCGCTTATTATGAAGTCAAAATTAAGAATTGGTATGTCGAAGGCGGATCCTATGATATTCTGATCGCAGCATCCTCTCGTGATATTCGTTTATCGGATTCAATTGAAATTGCTCCTGGGGATCCCATTCCGTTTAAAGTTACCCCCGATACTCTTATTATGGATTTACTCAAACTGCCAAAAGCAGCCGAATTAATTAAACCGTTTATGGAAGCCGCAGCCGGTCACCTCAGTGCAAACGCGGAATCGAATGAGTTGGGTGATGCGACAAAAGCAATGCGGGAAAGTATGATTATGGGATTACCATTGCATGGGATTCGATCCTGGATCGGTGACACTTTCACCGACGAAGCAATGTGGCAAATTATCAATACCTTGAACCAAGAAGAATAGGAGGAAGCCAATCAGAGAAACACAGTATATCTTTTTACGGAGGCAGGGAATTTATCCTGCGATATTCAGCTTACTAATTTATAAGGAGAGATTGAAATGAAAAAATTTGCTTTATTGTTTACGCTCGTGCTAATCTTTACAGCCGTATTCACCGTCGCTGCAGAAGATTTTCCGCGCGAGGAATCTTTAACGACAAATGGCCAGCAATGGGGAGCACCCGCGAACTTTAACCCGTACGCTTTGTCCAACATTGCCTGGCCAGTTGCCGATACCAGACGAATCCCCATTTATGAATCATTGTATATGTACAATATGCTGACAAATGAGAATGAACCATTATTAGCGGATGGTCCTATCGTCTGGGAAGATGATTATAACATTATCGTTAAGATCAAACCCGTAGCCCATTGGTCAGATGGTGAGCCATTAACCGCTGACGATGTAGTTTTTACTTTCAATTCACTTGATCCCGACGTGATCGGATATCAAACTCAGTGGTCCGATGTATGGACATATCTTGAAAAAGTGGAAAAAGTGGACGATCTTACTGTTCGTTTCACAATTCCCGCCGAGCCGTACAATGTTCATATGCTCCCCAGTTATTTGGCAGACACCCGCATTTTCCCGAAGCACATTTGGGAACCCTTATTTGAAGGTGAATTGAAAGAAACCACAGCGAAGCAGGAATATTTCAATGAGAATCCGATCGGTTCCGGTCCATTTAAGTTGAGATTCTATGATGAAACCAGAATTGTGCTGGAGCGGGATGATAACTATTGGGGTCAAGACCCTTCGATGTTTGGGAAACTCACAGAAGTTAAATATTTCGTTCACCCGATTTTTGAAAGTAATGAAGCCGGTAACCTGGCGTTTGCCCAAGGCGAAATTGATGTATCCCAACAGTTCATCCCAAGCATATGGGATATTCAAAAGCAACTGGTTGATGAAAACGGAAAATCGTTAGTGACCACTTATTTCCCGGAAGCTCCTTATCAATTGGGTTATAGTATGCCTTCGTTGGTTATCAACATGACAAAACCAGGCTTAGATGATTTCACCGTCCGTAAAGCGATCGCGTTATCGTTGGATTTTGAAGCGATCGGTACCAACGCCATGAGCGGATATACACAACCGATTGAAATCAGCCTCTTCAACAACTATCTATTCAAGGATTACCTGGATTATGATGATGAAGAGATGCTCAGTCTGATGTGGGATACCACCGATCTGGACGGAAACCGAGCAACCGCGAATGCGATGTTGGACGAAGCTGGTTACAAAGATATTGACGGCGACGGTATGAGAGAAATGCCGGATGGAAGTAAGATCGAATGGAAAGCAATGTGCCCAGCCGGATGGTCCGATTGGAATATGTCCCTTGAAATCCTGAGCGAATCGGCAAAAGCCATCGGCTTGAATATCATTACCGATTTCCCCGAATGGTCAGTCGTACAACCCAAAATGTACAGCGGTGATTTTGATATCGTGATGTGGAGTCCTTTCCCGAACCCGTCTGTCGCCAATCCTTGGCGCTGGGCATGGACACCGCTTTACAGCAAAGGCGTCCCTCCGTTCGGTCAATCCGCTTATCGGAACTTCAACCGCTATCATAATGACCGCGTCGATGAACTTCTTGATCAGGCAGCTGTTTCAAAAGATAAAGACGAACAGATCCAAATCTACACCGAAATCAATAAGATTTGGCTCAGCGAGCTGCCCACCATCCCATTGATGTATCGTCCTTCATCCTTCCAAACCACTTATGAAGGCGTCTGGACAGGATTCGCAAAGAACGGTGATGGATCCAATATTCCTCCATTGGATTGCACGGATCAGGCTGCGATTAAAGATCTCTATAATCTGAAGCCGGTCAAGAAATAAAACAACTTTCAATACCGGGATGGCAGATGATGCCATCCCGGATTTTCATAATTTGACTTTTAGTATTTCCCTTTTCATTACCATAAAAGGTAACGCGCTAAAAGTAAATTTATGATATTTCCAAGGAGGATACTTTGAAAGGATTTTGGAAATATTTTCGAAAAAAACTGATTTGGTATTTCGTCACCTTCCTGATCGCTTTATTTTTGAACTTTCTATTGCCGCGTTTAATACCGGGGAACCCAGTTGACTTATTATTGGCGGACATGCTGAGCGGCGTGACCGATACAGCCCGTGCGACGGAAATCCGACAATCTACTTACAATTACTTCGGATTGGATAAACCGTTGATTCAACAGTTTTTTATTTATGTCAATAACGTTTTTCATGGGAATCTCGGTCGCTCCTTTAACCAATATCCACGCCTGGTCAGTGATATTCTGGCACAAAGCTTGCCATGGACCATTGCGATCCAGCTTCCTTCTCTGATAATCGGTTGGATCGTCGGGAACATTCTAGGTGCGGTTGCTGCTTACCGAAAAGGAATTTTCGATCGGATTATTTTTCCTCTTTCGCTCTTTTTCAGTTCTATTCCGGTATTTGTATTGGCGCTGTTGATGAAATACTATCTGGGTGTTTACGCTCACTGGTTCCCGATGCAGGGGGCTTATGATGCCGAATTAATGCCCAGCGCGACCTTCACTTTTTATTGGTCGCTGTTCCGTCATTGGCAACTTCCATTTCTGGCGACATGTCTGGTAATGATCGGAGGACAGGCCATCGGTATGCGATCGATGTCCCTGTATGAATTAAATGCCGATTATGTCCTTTACGCAAAGTTATTGGGCATTCCGGAAAATAAGATTACCAAATATGTCTTTAAAAATGCCGTATTACCGCAAATAACCGGATTAGCTTTATCTCTGGGAACAATGATCAGCGGGGCACTTATCACGGAAATCGTTTTCAGTTACCCCGGAATCGGTACACAATTGGTAAATGCCATCCATAATGTGGACTACACATTAATCTCAGGATGCACACTCTTTATTTCCATTACAGCGTTAATTGCGAATTTTACGATTGAAATTATTTACGGATTAATTGATCCGCGGATTCGGGCGATTCAGATGGAAGAGGAATAATTATGAATCTGAAAATCATGTTTCGTTCCGGTCGTTTTGTTACAGGGTTGATTTTAGTCCTGATTGTCATCGGTTACGCGATTTTTTATCCCATGATTAACCCGACCAATCCAAAACAGGATCGTATTCCCAATCCGTTGTACGTGGAAACTGAAAAACTACGTACCTATCTGGAAGCGGAAGAATATGAAAAGGCAAATCAGGAAATTGAAAGATTGTCTAAAATCGAAGATGAATCACTACAAAAGGTTTTGGTTGAAGTAAAGAGTGCGTTGGAAAGTGGACACATTAAAAAAGCCCTTTCCGGGGCTAAGCAGATAAAGAAGACGCACCCTTTATATAAAGAATTTGAAACTTTACGAATAACTCTCGGCTTCGACAGTTCTATCCCGGCTGATGAAGAAGCCGCCAGAGCTGAACTGCAAAAGCTCACCGCTCATCACCAATCGGTTTTGGCTGTGGCGGAGCTTCTGAAATCCGGAGATGTCAGCGGCATTGAGGCTTATACAAAAGAGGATCAAACATTGGCGCAGGAACTTCAACCGATTTTGGAATCCGATCCTTCCACATGGGCGGAATCAGCCGAGACGCTGGTAAAAAACCATGAGGAAACATACAAATGGATTCTGGAAATCCAAAAAAGATTGGATACCTTCAGCAATGAAGAACCGTTGAAAGCGTTGGCGGGAATTCAAAAAACACTATTGGTTCCCAAAAACAGCCCTCCGAGTAAAACTTTCCCTTTAGGGACCGATTCTTTTTCACGAAATATTATCGTTGAGATGGCATACGGCGCTCGGTTATCCCTTGAAATCGGATTCAGCGCCGGAGTAGTCGCGACTCTGATCGGGTTGGTTCTCGGTTTGTACGCCGGGTTTAAAGGCGGGCTACCTGATAATATCATCACCATGCTGACAAATACATTCATCGTGATTCCCTCCATGGTTATTATGATTTTAGTCTCCGTTGCATTGGGGCAAGTTCGATCATGGTGGGTGACCAGTTTAATTATCAGTCTGACAGCTTGGCCTTGGACCGCTCGAGCGGTGCGCGCTCAAACCACTTCCTTGCGAAATCGAGATCATGTCAATATGGCTCGCATTACCGGTTACGGGACTTTTCATATTATTCTGACCGAAATTATGCCTTACCTCGCCTCTTATATTGTCATGGCATTCATTCTTCAAGTCGCTTCCGGAATCATGACCGAAGCGACCATTGCCATTCTGGGGATCGGTGACCCGACTGCTATTTCTTTGGGACGGATGATCAACTGGGCACTTCAATACGAATCCGTTCGATCCGGAAGATGGTGGGAATTCGTACCGGTAGCCTTATGTATCACCTTGGTTACCTTCGGCCTTTATCTGATGAACAGTGGTATGGATGAAGTTTTCAATCCGAAGATCAGGAGCTGATGCCATGACTACAAAAACATTAATCGTAAAGAATCTGAAGACCTACTATAAAACCCGGCTGAAGGAAAAAGTTTGCGCCGTCGACGACATCAGCCTCGAACTAGAAGAGGGGCGCGTTCTGGGCATCGCAGGTGAATCCGGCTGCGGAAAGTCCACTCTCGCACTCAGCCTGATGGGGTTTTATTTTCCACCTTTAAATTTTAAGAGCGGAACGATCGAAGTGGACGGTGTGGATATCATGAAACTGCCTTATGAGAAATTAAGGACAGATTATCTCGGTACCAAAATAGCCTATATCCCGCAGGCTGCCATGAATGCGCTGAACCCAACGTTGCGCATCAGCAATTTTGTTCTTGATGTTTTACGCGAACACCGGCCGGATCTGACAAAAGAGCAAATGCTGAACTTGGCAAGAGAAAAATTCGAATTCCTTCATTTACCGGAACGTGTCTTGAGTGCTTACCCCAATGAACTATCGGGCGGAATGAAGCAACGAACCGTCATCGCATTGTCCAGCATGTTGAATCCGAAAGTTTTGATAGCGGACGAACCATCTTCCGCTTTGGATGTCACCAGCCAGAAAATCGTCATCGCAATGCTGAAGAAAATGATGGACGATCAATTTGTCAAATCAATGATCTTTATTACACACGAACTCCCGCTTTTGAGGCATGTCGCAGATGATATCGTCATTATGTATGCGGGGGAATTTGTGGAGAAAGGCACAGCCGAAGAGGTTATTTTTGATCCGATTCATCCCTATTCCCACGCGTTGATGGCATCCATCATCGTTCCGGAAGAGGAAATGAAGTCCAAACAACTGTGTGCCATCCCGGGCGCTCCCCCGAACCTGAAAAATGTCCCTCCGGGTTGTCGTTTCGCCGACCGGTGCTCGTTTGCCGAAGAGCGTTGCAAAAAGGAATTTGAAAGAATCCCATTAATTCATTTCGGAAACGGACGTTATTCCCGTTGTATTTTCAGCGAATCCGAGCTGAGAGAAAAATATGCAAAAAAAGCTGCAAAACAGCATTCGGAGAATTATTATGAATGAGATATTTTCCGATCAAACGTTATTGGAAACCAGAAAAGTGTGCAAGACCTTTGGGTCGGGGAAAAATGCCGTCAATGCGGTCATTGACGTCGATTTCCAAATTCATCAGGGCGAAATAATTTCTATCGTCGGTACTTCCGGCTCCGGGAAAACCACCCTTGCGAAAATTTTACTGGGGCTGTTGAAAGAAACCAGCGGAGAAATCCTGTATAAAGGGAAACCGCGGCTGCTGAAAAGTCAGAAAGAACGTCGTGCATATTGGCAAAATATTCAGGCGATTTTCCAAGATCCATTTTCTACCTTCAACCAGTTTTTCCGGGTTGATAAAATTTTGAATGACTGTCTGAAATTGCAGGGATTGGAGCACATTTCTCAAAAAGAAAAAACGGAAAAAATGCAGGATGCCTGCAAATTTGTCAATCTGAAATATGAGGAGCTTTATAATAAATATCCGTTCGAACTTTCCGGCGGGCAGATGCAACGGCTGATGATTGCCCGAATATTTATGGTAAAGCCCAATATCCTGATCGCTGATGAGCCGACTTCTATGATCGATGCTTGTTCCCGTTCCACCATCCTGGATATGCTGATGAAATTGCGGGAAGAAGAAGGCATGACCATCCTGTTTATAACTCATGATTTAGGTCTGGCATATTATTTGAGTGATACGATCTATATTATGGAATCAGGCCGGATTGTCGAAAAAGGTCCCGCCGAAGACGTTATTTTACATCCACAGGACAGCTATACAAAGCAGTTGGTTTCGGATGTTCCCAAATTACATGAAGAGTGGGTTCTCAGCTACTGAGAGCCCACTTTCCTTCTTTCCCCTTTGAAATTTACAAGGTCGGATTCAGAGCGGCTTCCTGAATTGTTTGAGCCACCATTTTCAGATTTTCGATCGGTGTATTTTTGGGTACTTCACAACCCGCGGCAATAAAGGTGTTCGGCCTTGCCACCTGAATACAGGCAGCTACGGCATCATGGACTGTATCAGGCGTTCCATTCAGCATGACAGAAACTGGATCAAAATTTCCGCAGGCGGAAGCTTGATCGCCGAAAGTATCCACCGCCGTTTTAAAATCAACCATCCAATCCGCATCAATCATATCGGCACCCGTTTGCGGCAAATCGGACAGAAAGTGGGAAGTATTCCCGCAAATATGCAATTTTGCTTTCGCACCTTTCCGGTGAATCGCCTCAATAATCCGTTTTTCATACGGCATCGCCCATTTTCGATACATTCGCGGACTGATCAGAGAAGCAGCGGCATCCCCGATTCCGATAAAATCCGCCCCTGCATCAACCTGTGCCTCTGCAAAAAGGATTGCCTGCTGAGTACAGAATTCAAGCAATTCAGCGGTAAATTCCGGATCATCTACCACAGAGATCATGATATTACTAACCGAATCCAAATCACAAGCTTCGGCAAAAGCGCCTTCAACCCAGCCCATTACCGGATATTCCTTCCCCGCTTTTTCTCTGTAAAGAGAAACAGCAGCTAATCGATCGGACATTCTGCGCCCGTCTTCGGGTTTGACCAATTTTAATTTTGCCAAATCAGCTGATTGGCTGACGAAAGGAACTGTCGGATGAGGGACATCATCAACCGGAAATGCTATTGCGGCTCCCAAATCCGATGCTTCTCTAGCCGGATCGGATATTGCGGAGAGCAAATCGATTTTAAAATCTTCGCAACAACGAATATTTCCTTCAACTAAAAGACGATAGTCTTGCACAAATTGATCATAGGGAACATGAATATATTTTGCGGCAAAAGTCATCAAAATACACAAATTCGGAATCCGATCCACCGGCTTGCCGACCAGTCGATTCATCACCCGCTCATAACAGTTCATAAGATTTTCCTCCCTTGCTTATCATACTCACCCATAGAAAAAATTGCAATTGATCATAAAACGGATCGAAAAAAATTTCTGAAATATTTTCCCGACGGTAACAATTGCGAACCATTTCAATGGGTATTCGATCAGAAAATACGAAAGAGGGGTAAAAAACCCCTCCTTCGAACCTGATCACAACATTCTTTATGCTTTCCTTAATCCAACCTTGACCGTCTGTCCGTCGAAAGAATCTTCAACCGACGCCCAATCCGCGGGAACCGGACCTTCTTCTAAAGACACAGCCAGCGTTTCATTTGAAATATAACCCGCATTTTCCCGAATGGCTTCCGCCAGTTCACTGCTGGCCTCATAGACCACATCGATTCGATCGGAAATATCCAAATCAGCCGTCTTGCGCAGATCCTGAACCCGGCGTACAAATTCTCTCGATAGCCCTTCTCTTTCCAACTCGGGTGTCAAAGTTGTCACCAAGGCGGCGATATTTGACCCTTCCGAAGCGACGACAAAACCTTCGTGAGCGACAGCTCGAACTTCCACTTCTTCGGGAAGAATTTCATAAGTCTTGCCATCTACTTCCACCTGTATTGATTTCCCTTCCAGCAGCTGGCGACCGGTCGTCATCGAATCCATTTCCAAAATTTTCTTTCGGATAGCGGGAAATAAACTACCATACTTCTGTCCCAATTGCTTCGGTTGTGGATTCAGCGTAAATTCCATTGCCTCGGATGCAGCATCCAACAAGCGGACTTTTTTAACATTCAACTCATCCTTCAACACATCGGCATATTTTTCGACAACAGCTTGATTTTCCGCTATACCTAGAGAGAATGCACATTCACTTAATGGCTGACGAACTTTCCGATTGGCTTTATTTCTTGCGGAATGTCCCAGTGATGCGAGATTAATGACCAGATCCATCTCATGATTTAATGGCTCGTCAATCATTGTCTCATCCGCCTTTGGCCAATCAGCCATATGAACGGATTCCATTGCATTCGGATCCACGGAACAAACTAAATTTCGATAGAGTTCATCAGCTATAAACGGCATGGCGGGAGCGATCAACTTTGCCACGGTAACCAAAGCCGTGTAAAGCGTATAGTAGGCGGCATTTTTATCCGCATCCTCACCGCTCTTCCAGAATCGTCTTCTGGAACGACGCAAGTACCAGTTGGAAAGGCGATCGACAAATGTTTGAATCGGTCGGGTCGCGGCATTGACGTCATAGTTCTCATAAGCAGCGGTAATTTCTTTTACCAATGCATTCAAGGCAGATAACAACCATCTATCCAGATCGTTGAATTCAAGATTCTGTCCTTCTTCTGGCTTCCACTGATCCAAATTGGCATACAGCACAAAAAATGAATAGGTATTCCACAATTGAAGTGTAAAGGTCCGTAAGACTTCATTAACCAAATTGGAAGAAAAACGCCGTTCCTGACCTGCGGGACTGGATGTAAACAAATACCATCGCATGGCATCAACGCCGTTATCTTTAATAACATCCCACGGGGAAACAACATTCCCGATATGTTTGGACATTTTATGACCGTTCTCATCCAGAATCAGTCCAATACAGATTACATTCTTGAAACATTCCTGATCCATATAAAGCGTACTGATCGCATGTAGCGAATAAAACCAACCACGTGTCTGATCAATCGCTTCGCTGATGAAATCGGCGGGGAACTGTTTCTTGAAAATCTCATGGTTCTTATTCGGGTAGCCCCATTGAGCATAGGGCATCGCACCCGAATCAAACCAGACATCAATGAGTTCAGGCACCCGATGCATTACTCCCCCACATTCGGGACAAGAATACGTAATTTCATCAACATAAGGTCGATGCAACTCTAAGTTCGAAAGATCTTTACCGGCTTTTTGGGATAATTCTTCCCGATTTCCGATACATTCCTGATGGCCGCATTGATCGCAGATCCAAACCGGTAAGGGTGTTCCCCAATATCGGTTTCTTCCCAATGCCCAATCGATATTATTTTCAAGCCAATTTCCAAATCGTCCGTACTTAATATGAGACGGATACCAGTTAATTCTTTCGTTCAATTCAACCAACCGGTCTTTAAACTGGCTAGTACGGATAAACCATGTCGGTCGGGCATAATAAAGCAAAGGAGTGTTGCAGCGCCAGCAGAAAGGATAACTGTGTTTGATTTTGCCGTGTTTCAGCATTCGTCCGCGAGCGCTTAGTTCTTTGATAATCAGCGGATCCGCATCTTTTACGAACATTCCCGCCCAATCGGTTACTTCCGGGATAAACCGCCCGTCTGGTCCGACCGTCATCAAAACCGGTAAATCTTCCACTTTGCCGACTTCCATATCTTCCGCGCCAAATGAAGGGGCGATATGGACCAGTCCCGTTCCATCTTCCACAGAGACATAGTCAGCCATCACCACCCGATGGGCAGGCTTATCCAGAGGAAGAAAATGGAAAAGCGGTTCGTATTCCCAACCTTTTAAATCTTTCCCTTTATAGCGTTCCAGAATCTTGATCTCTTCCCCCGGCAAGACAATGGGAACCAGCGATTCGGCAAAAATCAACTTTTCAGAACTTCCGTCGGGTAAAGGCCGCTCGATTTTGACATAATCGACATCCGGATGGGCGGCAATTCCAACATTCGCTGTCAGCGTCCATGGAGTGGTCGTCCAAACCAGCAAATCAGTATCCGGCTGGTTCTTTAAGCGAAATCGAATATAGATTGAAGGATCTTCCACATCATGGTAGCCCTGTGCGACTTCATGATCCGCCAGGGGAGTTCCGCAGCGCGGGCAATAAGGAACAACCTTAAACCCCTGATAAAGCAAATCTCTTTCAAAGAAATTCTTCAGGATTTGCCATTCGGATTCGATATATTCATCCTTGTAAGTGATATAAGCCGTATCAAAATCAACCCAATAGGCAACCCGCTCCGTCATTCGTTCCCACTCTTTGATATTCGAAAAAGCCGATTCTTTACAAAGAGCGTTAAATTTCGCGATGCCATACTCTTCGATTTGCTGTTTATTGGTAAATCCCAGCTTCTTTTCCACTTCAATTTCGACCGGCAAGCCGTGTGTATCCCAACCGCCGCGGCGGATAATATGACACCCTTGCATCGTACGATAGCGAAGGATTACATCCTTAATGGAGCGAGAAATTACATGATGTACACCGGGTTTTCCGTTTGCGGTAGGCGGACCTTCATAGAACACATATTCATGGCCGCCTTCGCGATTATCGGTTGATTTTTTGAAAATATTTTCATCTTTCCAAAACTTCAGAACCCCTTCTTCCATTTCATTGACATTCAGTTTGGATGAAACCGGTTTAAACATAAGACTCCTTATTTGTTTCCAGCCAGTTCGGCTGAGAGATATCATTAATAAAAAAACCGTCCCGAAAGGGACGGGGTAAATTCCGCGGTACCACCCTTGTTTTCATATTCTGCATGAATATGAACACTTTCTATCCGATAACGGCGGATTATCCCGAATCACTTACTCCCGCTTCCTCCTCGGAATACAGTTTCGGATCATTGCTCAGAAACGATTTTCCTCGTCAGCTTGATCGTCCGGCTTTCACCCTCCCGGATTCGCTGTGGATTCCCACTGACGGTACTCTTTCCGTCAACGCATTTCGTATGCTATTTAACCATGTTTTATAGAAACGGTCAAACAGCCGAATTTAGAGTGTAATTATATCAATCATCATGACAAATTCATTATAAAATCGCATGATAGAATTACACTTGATTTAAAAATACCGAGGGAATTGTGCTGGATATACTGATTAATGCAATATCATTGGGAATTCTATGGGCGATATTGGCAATCGGAGTTTTCTTTACTTTCAGAATTCTGGATATTGCCGATTTATCTTGCGAAGGAGTATTCCCGCTCGGTGCGGCGATAGCAGCCCGGATCATCTCGGATGGCGGAGATCCTTTTTTGGCTTGTTTGGCGGCAATCGGCGGCGGGGCAATTGCCGGGACATTCACCGGAATCCTGCATACCAAGCTTAAAATTCCGATCCTTTTAGCCGGCATCCTTTCCATGACAGCCCTCTATTCCATCAATCTGAGAATTTTGGGCAAAGCGAATATTTCCCTCTTACGGATGAATACGGTCTTCACAAAATTTGAAAGTATGTTACGTACGGGCGGTAAAGCATCCACTTTTATTTTGGGATTATTAATTGTCGCTATAATTATATTGATTTTGTGGTGGTTCTTGAATACCGAGTTGGGTTATTCCGTTCGCGCAACGGGCAATAATGTGTATATGATTCGGGCGATGGGCGTCGATACCGACAGTATGTTCATGATCGGTTTGATCATCGGTAATGCGTTGATCGGCTTAGCCGGCGCAATCATTGCTCAAAAACAGAGTTATGCGGATATCGGTATGGGAACCGGCACAATTGTGATCGGCTTGGCTTCGGTAATTATCGGGGAAGTACTGTTCGGAAAAAAAGGCGTTCTTCAGCATATGGTCTCAATTGTTCTCGGCAGTATTGTTTACCGAATTATCATCTCCCTGATTCTTGAAATCGACTTTGAAATTCATCTGGGTAAGATAGTAATTCCGATCTCCGTTGAACCGACAGACCTGAAACTTTTCACATCGATCATTGTGATTATCGCTTTGTCTCTGCCGGTTATCAAACAGCGCAGGGCTTCCAAAAAAGCCTCATCGATGCTTAAGTCGATCTGATCAGGAAAGAAGAAATGCTCAGAATTGAAAATATTACAAAAATATTCGAACCAGGAACGGTGAGTGAAAAAACCGCACTGGTGAATCTTGATTTAACCTTGAATGAAGGAGATTTCGTCACGGTGATCGGCGGAAACGGCGCCGGAAAATCCAGCTTATTAAATGCGATTTCCGGTCGTTTTTTCGTCAATGAAGGGGCTATTTTTATCGATGATATCGATATTACCTATCAACCGGAATATAAACGGGCACAATGGATCGGCAGAGTTTTTCAGGATCCGATGATGGGGACCGCCGGCAACATGACGATCGAAGAAAATCTTGCGATTGCTTTACGCCGCGGGAAGACTCGAACCCTGAATTGGGGCATGGCAAAAGGCGAGCATGACCTCTTTTATGATCAGCTTGCCGAACTCGAATTGGGACTCGAAGATCGAATTAAAACGAAAGTCGGACTTCTTTCCGGAGGACAACGTCAGGCACTCACTCTCTTAATGGCGACCATCAAGAAACCGAAACTGTTGCTGTTGGATGAACATACGGCAGCGTTGGATCCGGCTACCGGTAAAAAAGTGCTTTATTTGACCGCGAAATTGGTAAAAGAAAATCATCTGACAACGTTGATGGTCACTCATAATATGAAGGATGCGCTTGAATATGGGAATCGGACGATTATGATGAGCGAAGGGAAGATCATCGCGGACATCCCTGCGGAAAAGAAAAAAGAGATGAAAGTGGAAGACTTGATGACGCTCTTTGAAAAAAGCGGGACCGAATCCTATGCCAATGATCGCATGCTCTTAGGTTGATCGTAAATTTTCCTTCGATGACCGAATGAATCGGCAGTACAGCTGCTCATACAAAAGAATGATAAAAATCTTATTTCAGGATAATCTGGAAGCCTTGAAGCTGATGGATGATCAGTCTGTCGATCTGATCTATATCGATCCGCCCTTCAATACCGGTCATGCTCAGAAAAGGACTTCGATTCGGGTGGTCCGGGACCAGGAGGGGGATCGGGTCGGTTTTCAAGGACAACGTTACCATTCGGAAAAGACCGGTCAGCATTCTTATGACGATCGGTTTGATGATTTTGTCGAATTTCTGCGACCCCGAATGGAAGAAGCTTATCGCATTCTAAAAAATGACGGATCGCTTTATTTTCATATCGATTATCGCGAGGTTCACTATTGCAAAATCATGCTGGATGAAATTTTCGGACGGGATTCGTTCCTGAATGAAATTATCTGGGCATATGATTACGGTGCCCGCACCCAAAAAAAATGGCCGCCGAAACACGATAATATTCTGTTTTATGCGAAAAACCCGAATCATTACACATTCAATGTCAGCGAGATCGATCGGATTCCTTATATGGCTCCCGGTTTGGTCGGAAAAGAAAAAAGCGAAAGAGGAAAGCTTCCCACGGATACCTGGTGGCACACCATCGTTCCGACAAACAGCAAAGAAAAAACTGGCTATCCGACCCAGAAACCGCTGGGAATCATTCGAAGGATTATTACGGCTTCTTCCAACCCCGGTGATCTGGTGTTGGATTTTTTTGCCGGAAGCGGTACAGTCGGCGCAGTTTGCGCCGAAATGGGGCGGGATTGCATTTTGATCGACAACAATCCCGAAGCGATTCAAATCATGAAACAAAGATTGGGACAGGATGCGGAATGCTGTATTTAGTCGCCACACCGATCGGAAATCTGAAAGATATTACCTTAAGAGCGATCGAAACGCTGCGAGAGGTCGATCTGGTCGTCAGTGAAGACACTCGAAAGACCGGTTTGTTGCTGCAACACTTCGAAATCAAAAAACCGCAGATTTCTTTCCGCGAAGATAACGAAAAACGGGCCTTACCGAAAGTAATGGAGCATCTTTTCGCTGACAAAAATGTCGCATTGGTCACGGACGCCGGATCGCCTTCCGTTTCCGACCCGGGTTTTACATTGGTCCGGGAAGCACTGGCGAATCATATTCCCGTCACCGCAATTCCGGGCGCGACGGCTTTAATCCCCGCTCTTACGTTATCCGGTCTGCCGGTTCACTCATTCACCTTTCGCGGCTTTCCTCCGCGTAAGTCCGGACAACGGAAACGGTTTTTGGAAGCGGATGCAATGAGCCCTTACACATTGATTTACTATGAAAGCCCGTATCGTCTGTCGGCTTTCTTGAATGACGCACTGGAAGTCTTCGGTGACCGCAGCGCGGCTGTCGCCAACGATTTGACTAAGAAATTTGAAAGGGTTGATCGTGGCAGGTTGAAAGAATTATCGGAAAAATTTGCCACGGAAGCGCCGCGCGGCGAGTATACAGTCGTCATCGGCGGCACCGATTTCGATGATAAAAACAATATCTTTGAGACATCAGAGGAGCAAACGGAATGAATCGTTTTTTTGTCTCACCCGAATCGATTAATGGAACGCAAGTCGATTTTCCCGATGAGATCGCGGACCAAATTCGTCTGGTATTGAGATTAAAAGAGGAAGACCAAGTCTGCGTTTTAGATAACAGCGGGAAAGCTTACCGGGTATCGTTGCGTTACGCAAGCGGAAAGAATCCTTTCGGAGAGATCATCGGAGAAATGCCGGTCGAAGCGGAACCTTTGATACCGGTTATCAGTTTTATTCCGCTGACAAAACGGGAGAAATTCGAATGGATGCTGCAAAAATGCACGGAGGTCGGCGCAAGTTGTATCGTTCCCACCATTTCCGAGCGCTGCCTGATCCGTGAAGTGAAAGATCTCGATTCAAAAATGGAACGCTGGCAGAAAATCGTTCGGGAAGCCGCCGAGCAATCGGGGCGGGGAATTCTTCCGAGTGTCGAAATGCCTCTCGATTTCTCGCAAGCTGTTAAGTCACCGGCTCCGAATGCACTCAAATTGCTTTTTTGGGAAGAAGAAAAGGATCTTCCCATTTATCGTGTTTACCGGTCGCTGGGTGAAAAGCCGAATTCCATCACGATCATGACCGGTCCGGAAGGCGGATTCAGTTCAGAGGAAGCGGCTTTAGCAAAACAGAACGGCTGGCATATCGTCACGCTGGGAAAACGGATTTTACGGGCAGAAACAGCCGCATTGGCGGTGCTTTTGCTGACAATTTACGAGAGCGAACGGGATGAAATCTGATATACTAAAAGAATGAGGCTGGTTAATTCAGGAAGTTTTTCTACGCTTGTTGAAGAGATTCCCGAATTAATAAATTGATCTCCGCCGGAGTTCAAACCAGCCCTAAATTTTGTGTGTTTCCGTTTCGAACAAAAAATTTGGGGGAAAAATGACGAAAACAAAAACATATAAAGAAGATGAACTTCCGGAAAAATTCGCCCAGCGGATCGGTCTGAAATTTAATGATCCTATGCTTCTCTGCCGGGCACTGACTCACCGATCTTTTCTAAATGAACATCCGGATGCGATCGAAGACAATGAACGGTTGGAATTTTTAGGCGACGCCATTTTAGATTTTATCGTCGGAGCATGGCTGTATAACGAACTTCCCGAAATGCCGGAAGGCGAATTGACAAAATACCGGGCAGCGCTGGTTCATACCGAACAATTAGCCGAATTCGCGAAACAAATCGGACTGGGGCAGGCGTTACGTCTGGGTAAAGGGGAACTGCAAGCCGGCGGGAAAACAAAACCGGCACTGCTATGCGATGCGTTTGAAGCGCTTATCGGTGCGCTGTATTTGGATCAGGGAATCGATGCAGTCCAAAATTTTATTCTTCCGATGATCAGCGAATCTTTTGAAGATATTGTCTCCAACCAAAAAGGCGAAGATCCGAAAAGCCGCCTTCAGGAAATCATTCAGGCTGAAAATCTGCCCATTCCTCAATATGTAGTGGTCAATGAGCTCGGCCCCGACCATTCAAAGATTTACGAAATCGAAGTAATGGTCGGTGATAAAACACTCGGCAAAGGCAGCGGCTCCAGCAAACAAAGCGCGACCAAAAAAGCCGCACAGGACGCTTTGACCAAGCTGGGCTATGGCTTGTAGTCCATACCGAGAAACTTCTCATTTTTTATCGAGCGGGAACCCTTTTAAATAAATACAATGGGATTAAAGCTGAAATCACTCGAACTCCAGGGATATAAGACCTTTGCGCGCAAAACTCGTTTTGAATTTCCGGCTCCCATTACGGCGATCGTCGGTCCGAACGGATCGGGAAAATCAAACATAGCGGACGCAATCCGTTGGGTTTTGGGGGAGCAATCTTATACCGTCCTGCGCGGGCGGAAGACCATGGATATGATATTCACCGGCTCCGATCAAAAAGCTCGCTCCAGCATGGCTTCCGTTTCCATCCTTTTTGATAATCAGGAAGAATGGCTGCCGATCGATTACGAAGAAGTTGAGATCACCCGTCGAGCTTATCGCAGCGGGGAAAACGAATATCAGGTCAACGGACAGCGTGTCCGATTGAAAGATATCAACGAGCTGTTAGGTCAATCCGGTTTATCGGAAAGAACTTACACCATTATCGGGCAAGGGTTAATCGATTCCGCCCTATCTCTCAAGCCGGATGATCGACGTCGCTTCTTTGAAGAAGCAGCCGGAATCGGCTTGTTCAGAAGTCGTCGTGAGGAAGCGATCAATCGCCTTGAAATTACCCAACACAATTTGGAACGTATTAATGACATTTTGGGAGAACTCGAACCTCGCCTGAAAAGTTTACAACGCCAATCCAAGCGAGCCGCGGAATATGAACAACTGAAGAAAGATCTGACTGTTCTGCTGAAAGATTGGTACGGTTACCATTGGCATAAAACCCAACAATCGCTGGTTGAAGCCATGGAACTCTGCGAATCACAGGAAGCCAAAACCAAGCAAATCCAACAAGAGTATGCGGTCATTGAGCAAGATATTGCCGCGGTTCAGGAAGAAATTCGCGGAAAGCGTATTCTTTTGGGAGAGCTGCATGATCAGCTCTCAAAGTATCATCACGCGATGGACGAAAGCAGCCGTGAATCCTCCGTTCTGGATGAACGGCTGAATGCAGCCCGCCGTCAGATTGCCGCTTATCGGGAAGAATCGGAATTGATCGAAGCGGAAATCACATTGCTGATCGAACGACGTGAAAAAGTGATTGCTGAATCGGCGGAATTGAAAAAAGCCGGTGCGATTGCATTTGAACAGAAAACGCAACTGGAAGCAGAACTGGCCGCAAAACAAAAAGAATTATCGGCTTTGCAGAATAAACGGAATGAAAGTCGTTCTTTGTTGACAAAAACCGAAACAACGTTGATTCAATTGAAAGCACGGCGGGATGAGGCACAAAATCGTTTGGACGCTTTGGCGGAATCCTATTCCGCTCTGCAAACCGCTTTGGTTGAAAGCGAGACGATTTTGGCGGAACTGCAAAAAAAACAAACCGAAATCCAAAACGATCTGAAGGCAATCGAATCGGACAGCTTGAAATCCGAACAGGAGCAAAATGAAATTCGAAACAAGCTGAGAGATCTCGAAGAAAAAAAAGCCGGGCTTTCGGACAAGCTCAATCAAAATCAGGCGCAATTGACGCGATATAAAGCTCAGTATGAAGTTTTAAATCAAGCCGAAAAGAACCTGACCGGACTTAACCAAGGCGCTCAATTTCTGCTGAAAAATATCGGCAAAGTAATCGATGAGAAAGAATTTCGATCGCTGGGTAGTTGTTTTATCTTCCCGAAAGAAGTCGAGATCGCTGCGGCTGCGGTCCTCGGTGAGTATCTTGACGCAATTCTTCTGAATCGAGACAAGTGGGAAAAAGCCGCGGATTTGCTTTCAAGCGGAAATAACGGCAGAGCCGTCTTTATCTGCGAAAAAGATAACGCAAAAGATACGGCACCCGTTTCCGATTCGAAAATCGCCGCACAGAAATCGCTCGCCGATTTGGCAGTCTGTGACCCCGAGTATAAAACGCTGGCTGAACGACTTTTCCGTAAAGCTTATTTGGCGGATTCTTTTAAGCAAGCGTCGGAATTACAACCTTTTTTACAAGCCGGCGAATCGTTGGTGACACCGGAAGGGGACTTGTTTCGGGCGAACGGGAGCATGGCAACCGGTAAAGAGCCGAAATATCAACTGATTTCCAGAAAAAGGGAAATGAAAGAACTCCGAGAGTTGATCGAAGACCGGACGGAGGCCATTCAGACTGTTCGAGATGAGCTTAACGAAATAAATCAAAACATCCAAACGGTGCAAAAGCAAGCCGAACTTACCGCCGAGCGGCATCGGAATCAGAGCCGAGAACTGGAAGCGCTGCGAAAAAGTTTTAATCAAGCCGTCATCGAAACGCAAAAGCGGGAACAATTGATCGCATTCCAAAAACAAAGAATTCAGGAAAATGAGCAGCAAAGCCTCACTCTGAAAGCAAAAAAAGAAAGCGATGATGCGAAAATCAGCGAACTCGAAGCTGAATTGAGCGGCTTACGCGAGACGGTGAAAAAGCTTTCGGATGCCGTTCATCAAATTCAGCTGGATGACTTGCAACAACAGGTTCATCATCGGACGTTGGAATGGACCGTAAATGAAAAATCCATCCATGAAGCGGAGACGCAAATTGCCGAATTGACCGCTCAAATCGAAAAAAATCAACAACGATCCGCTCAAAACCTTGAAAAGAAGACGGTATTGGAACAACAGATCCTTTCGGTGCAGGAACAGATCGAATCTTTGAAAAGTAACAATACGCTTTCCGGAATGAACGCAGCGGAAATCGAAGCGAAAATAGCCCCCGAAGAAAATGCGCTTAAAAGCCTGCAGCAACGTTTGGAGACGCTTCAATCCGAATTGCAAATCAAACAAGCCAAAACTTCGGCAGCGGAAAAACAATTATTGCAGCAGCAAATGGAAGTGACCCGTTTAAATGATCAACTCGATACTTTAAAACAACGGATCGAGGATGACTTCGGTTTGGTTGCTTTCGATTATAAAGAAAAAGTGGCAGGACAAACACCGCTTCCGCTGGGTGATATGGTCTCGGAGTTGCCGAAAGTTGAAGAGCTTCCGGAGAATATCAAGGATCAGATCTCCCGACAAAAGGGACTAATCAACCGCATCGGAGCGATTAACCCCGATGCGATCGAGGAATATGAATCCGTCAATGAACGATACAATTTTTTACTGACCCAATCCAACGACTTAAAATCGGCGGATCGGGATTTGCGGGAAGTCATCGGGGAATTGGATGAAATGATGAAAAACGCATTTCAAGAGACTTTCGAAAAAGTGCAAGCAGAATTCAAAAATATGTTCACGCGTTTATTCGGCGGTGGAGAAGCCCGCCTGGTTTTGACAGACCCCGATAACATCAACCAATCCGGTATCGAAATCGAAGCGAAATTACCGGGCAGACGAGAGCAGGAACTTTCGTTGCTTTCCGGCGGAGAAAGGAGCCTGACGTCGGTTGCATTGGTTTTTGCTTTGCTGAGAGTCAGCCCCACCCCGTTCTGTGTCCTCGATGAAGTTGACGCGGCGTTGGATGAATCCAATGTCGGCAGATTCTGCGAACTGCTCAAAGATTTGAGTCGCGAAACACAATTTATCGTTATCACACATAATCGGAATACCGTCGAAACAGCCGATGTCATTTACGGCATCACGATGGGAAAAGAATCTTCCAGCCAAGTGGTCAGTTTGCGGTTGGATGAGATTAATAAAGATTATTTGATCTGAACGGATTAACTTTCCGGACGGTTGCTGTCGGATTCCTGATCCCGTTGGAGCGTACGGATCCCGTTCCGAACCTGATTAATCGTCCGATCCATTTCCAACTCCAAGCGTTTCAAAGTATCCAGGGCATATTTGTCGGCTTCCCGTTTGATCACTTCGGCTTCGGTATAAGCCTGTGAAATAATTTGATCTGCCCGTTTCTTGGCTTCCGCCGTAATTTCGCTGCTGGAGGTCAGTTGTTCTCTTTTTTCCTTGGCAATTTCGATGGTTCGATCATGCTCTTCTTTCGCCTGGGCTAAAATTCGATCCCTTTGCGCTAAGATTTGTTGGCTTCTTTTAATTTCATCCGGAATGGAAATCCGCATTTGATCGATTATATCCAGCATGCGATCTTCATCAACGATGACATTGTGGGTCATTGGAATCGAGCGTCCCTGACTGAATAATTCTTCCAGCTTGTCAACAAGATTCAGAATGTCCATACTTCCTCCGATTCCTCTTTTGACCGATTGATCATAATAAATTATTATGCCATGAATGAATTCACTTTACAACATTTTAAACATAGATTCGTTTAATAATCTTATCAGACGATTCTTTCGATCTTCGATATTATATGATCTCGTCTTTTTTAGACGCGAACTTTTCTTTCAGACGCTTTGCCACAAAATCCGGAACCATTGATGAAACATCCCCGTCCAGTTCGGCGATTTCTTTCACGGTTGTCGAGGAGACAAAAGTATGTTGATGAGCCGTAATAAGAGAAATCGTCTCGATGGTCGGATCCAGCTCCTGATTGGTCAACGCCATGCGAAATTCATTGTCAAAATCCGAAAAAACGCGTAATCCGCGCACCATCACTTGCGCATTGATTTGTTTGGCAAAGCCGATCGTCAATCCCCTGTAACTGACCACTTCAACGTTGGGCAGATTCGCCATCGCTTGCCGCAGCATTTCCAAGCGTTCCTCTGTAGAAAAAAACAGATTTTTACTGGGGGTTTCATAAACCGCAACCACCAGACTATCAAAAATCCGAGAAGCGCGCGCAGCGATATCGATATGTCCATAATGGACCGGATCAAAACTTCCCGGGAAAATTGCCCGAATTTTCATTAACTGAGTTCTCCTATATGAATCGTGTTGAGTTTTTCGAGTTGTTCTTTTAATAATTTATTTTCTTCCGAAGACAGTTCAGGATCGGCCTCAAAGACTTTCAAAGCTTCGTTCCTGGCCGATTCGATTAATTTCAAATCCGTAAAAGATGCCAATTTGAAATCCATGAATCCCGATTGACGACTTCCCAAAAAGTCACCCGGACCGCGTTGATTCAAGTCCAATTCAGCCAATTTAAACCCGTCGTTCGTTTGGGTCATAGCGAGCAAGCGTTCGTTTTCGATGGCATCGTCATTTTCGGCAATCAGAAAACAGTAGGATTGCTCATTTCCCCGACCTACCCGACCGCGGAATTGATGCAATTGTGCCAAACCGAAGCGATTTGCCCCTTCGATTACAATGGTCGTCGCATTGGGGATATCCACTCCGACTTCGATTACCGAAGTCGAAACCAAAATATCGTATTCTTTATTTTTGAATGCCTCGAGAATGGCGTCTTTTTCTTCGCCTTTCATCCGGCCGTGCAACAACGCGACCCGTTGTTCCGGAAAGACTTCTTTATCGAGAAATTCGCTGGCTTCCACAGCGGATTTTCCTTCCTTCTGTTCGTCGTCACCGCTTTCGACTAACGGGTAAATAATAAAAGCCTGATGTCCGTTTTTGACTTCTTTGATCACATGCCGATAAACACGTTCCCGTCCCAACGGATTGACCACGAACGTTTTGACCGGTAATCTTCCCTGGGGCATTTCATCGATGACGGATAAATCCAGATCGCCGTAAACCGTCAATGCGAGCGATCGTGGAATGGGCGTCGCGGTCATCACCGCCAAATGAGGGTTTCTGCCTTTCGAACGAAGTGTCGCACGCTGTTCGACGCCGAAGCGATGTTGTTCGTCGACAACGATAAAGTCCAAGTTCTTGAATTGAACCGGATCTTCCAATAAAGCATGCGTTCCGATGACGATTGCGATCTCTCCGGAAGCTGATTTCTCGTAAATTTCCTTCTTTTCCGATTCCGGAGTCGAGCCGGTTAATAGGGCAATTCGGTTCGGATCGATATTCAGATCACCGGAATTTTCGCGAATCTTCTCGATGATGTCCTGAAAGGAACGGAAATGTTGTTCCGCTAAGATTCCGGTCGGTGCCATCAAAACAGACTGTCCGCCGGCATCGGAAATAATCAAAGCAGCTAAACAGGCGACAATTGTTTTACCGGATCCGACATCTCCCTGAATCAACCGATTCATCGGTTTGCCCGAATCGATATCTCCGCGAATTTCATTTAGGACTCTTCGCTGAGCAGCCGTCAGTTCATAAGGCAAACTCTTTATCCAGCAATCCATTCGCTCATCGGAAATCCGATAGCGGTTTGCGGTAGCCGAAGTCCGGTTTCTCTTATGTCGCAATACATCCAACTGTACGAGGAAGAGTTCATCAAAAGCCAATCGTCTACGCGCCGCCTCCAGTAACTCTGCCGAATCCGGAAAATGGATTTCTTCAATTGCTTTTGAGAGCGGCATCAGATCGGCTGATTCCGATACCGTTTCCGGTAAAAATTCCGGAATCAGATTTGCCCAATGGCGAACGGTATTAAATATCATCCGGCGCAGATAATTCTGCTTCAGGTTGGAATTCACCGGATAAACCGGCACAATTCGGTTCGTATTCAGGTTTTCCTGCTCGGTCGGCTCAAATTCCGGTCCGTTCATCACCGGTCTTCCCAAAAACACATCGATTTTTCCCGAGAATACATAAGAGGAACCCGGTTGAATTTGGTGAATTAGCCAAGGCTGGTTGAACCAGCTGACCCGAATCATCCCCGTTCCATCCCCTACAACGGCTTCCGTAATCTGATATCTTCCGCGAACAACATTTTCGACGGAATAAACCACGCAGACGATGGTCACTTTTTCCCCGGGAAGGAGTTTGTTGATGGTTTTAAATTTCGAATAATCATCATATCGACGCGGGAAATAGTACAGTAAATCGCGGATTGTATAGACGCCTTGCCGGGCAAGTGCTTTTGCATTCTGCGGCCCGATTCCGGGGATAATTTTCACAGGGCTGTCAATCGTTGAGGATTCATTATGATTCTCATGAATCCGAACGGGTTTTCTCTCAGGCTTGACAGATGATTCCGATCTTAGAGAATTTGAACTTTCATGATCATATTTCGATCCTTCCGGATAATCAGGCGCGGATGATTCCTCTTTTGAGCGATTTTCCCCGCCGGAATAATGATTTTGTCGATTGGTTGTTTCTGCTCTTGAATAACGTTGCTTATACCGGTCAAACAGTTCCGGTGATCCCAAATCGTTTAACAAATTTCGAATCGATTGCTCCCGGCGTTCTTTATCGAAATCACTGTATTCGGACAAAAATTTACTGACTTTTTCAATAATTTCTTCGGATACACCTTCTGTCGGGGCTTCCCGACGCCAAATCGGGAGAAATTTTTCCATTCCCCCTACAACAGAGCGGTTATCATAACCTCGCTCAATTTCCAAACTGATGAATTTCTTTATTTTTTCTGTGGAAGACAACATGTCCCTATTTTAACCCATTTTTTTTCGGAGCCGATTTCTCGATCCGGCATTTTTTTGGAATTTTCAATAAAAAAAGGGAATTATTCCGATGTCTTGCATCGATTTATCGGATTTTCTCCGATAAATCGACGTTCACATTTCGAATCCCCTTTTCGGTTTCTCTGTTTTGTCTTGCTATTCGATTGAAAGAATATAAAAATAATAGGGTTGGCCGCCGTAATGGCACTCCACCTCAAGGTCCGGATATTTCTCTTTTATTTTTGCGACCAGCTGATTTACATCGGCTTCTTTCATATCCTGACCGTAAAAGATGGTGATGCGTTCGTAATCCGTTACATTTACCCGTTCCAAAAAGGCAAAAACAGCTTCTTCCAAACCGTCTTTTGCGATCGCCAAATCACCGTTATACATGACGATATACTGTCCCTCATTAACCGGTACATCGTTGATCTCTACCGTCCGTGTCGCCCTGGTCACTTCACCCGTCTGAATATCGGTCAAGGATTCATTCATCTCGGAGACAACGGTATCGAAATCCCCATCCGGATCCAACCGAAGCATCGCGCTGATCCCCTGCGGAACATTTTTGCTGCGAATGACGGCGACTTTTTTGTTCGTCTGAGTGATGGCGTTATTGGCAGCCAAAATCACATTCTTATTATTGGGAAGGACAATCACCTTATCGGTCGGCAAGGATTCGATCGCGTTCAAAATTTCTTCAGTACTGGGGTTCATTGTCTGTCCGCCGCGGATGATCTTCCCGACGCCTAAACTGGCAAAAATACGCGATATTCCGTCCCCAGGTGACACCGCTACCACACCGATTTGACCGTCCCGGATAGGAGTCAGATCATATTTGCATTGCTGCTGCCGGCGTAAATCTTCCATTTGAGCCACCAGATTTTCGATGGCGACTTTGGTTACGGTTCCCAATGTCAGAATATAATTGATCGGCTCATAAAGATTCTCAGCCGGAACATGGATGTGCATCCGATAATTATTATCACCCTCGCCGACTTGCACCGAAGTTCCGATATCTTGTAATCGGTCGTAGAAAGTGGAAAGTTCCAACTGGGTATTGGGTACAAAATCAACCACCACTTCATAATCCTGCCCGGGTTCGATCGATTCTTCCTCTTTCATCAAATCAATCGGCACAATTTCAATAACTTCCGGATTTACATCCAACGGTTTATTTTCCAATGATCTTAAAAACCCTTCAAAGATAAAAAATAGCCCTTTGCCGCCGGAGTCCACTACACCGGCTTGCTTCAAAACCGGTAATAGTTCCGGGGTGCGATTTACCGATTCATCCGCTGCGGCAACGGTGATTTGAAACAGTTGCAGGAAATCTTTACAATCCGGAAGACATTGATTCACTTTTTCGGATGTATCTTTTAAAACCGTCAGCATCGTGCCTTCAACCGGGCGAACAACACCTTTATAAGCCGTCCGTTTGGCTTCCGTCAGCGCGCCGGCAAATAATTCCATCGTTAAAACCGGTTGATGGTCGATCGCACGGGAAAATCCACGCCAAAATTGGGACAGAATCACGCCGCTGTTTCCGCGAGCACCCATCAATGCCCCCCGAGCTACCTGATTGATCAACACATCGACACTGTCGGCGGGTGAATCGACGATTTCATTCCAACCGGCTTGCATCGTTAGTACCATATTGGATCCGGTATCTCCGTCGGGAACAGGAAAAACGTTCAATGAGTTAACAATTTCTTGGTTTGTCTTCAGCCAAAGTAAACCGGCTCTGATTAAAGATTTGACTTGCTGCGCGTTTAATACGGTTAATACGTTTGTTTTTTGATCCGTTTGCGGATTATTGGGTATAAATTCCATAATTCTCCTGATATTTCTTTCCTTAGAATCCCCCCATTAATCCGGGCAGCTGACGCGTAATCCGCGTACATGGACGTTGACATATTTAACGGTTAGACCCGTTTGATTTTCAACCTGATAGCTCACATTATCAGCCACACTCGATGCGACCGATGTGATTCTTGTTCCGTATTCGACAACAATATACAGATCGATCCCGACACCGGATCCGTCAAACTCGATACTCACTCCGAGAGTCGGATCTTTAATCAAAACATTCGCAAGTCCGGCAGCTTTATTCTTCGGAGCTAAACCAACCAATCCGTAAGACTCAAGAGCTGCATGATATGCGATGGTCGATATCGCCCGATGAGAGATATATATGTTTCCATTAATTTTCTGTTCAGTACTCATTCAACATCTTCCTTTTCCGCACATATTTCCGGATCAAATCAAAACTCAATGCCGATCCGGTTCGTAAAAAAGGTTTCCAGCTTTTCCCATTTTAACCGTTAATCGAAATGTTTTGGGATGAATATCGAAAGTTATGTCAATCCCCTTCTTGACAAATGACAAAATCGGAATAAAATAACAGTTGAACAATTGATCAATTGTTTTCAGAAAGGAAATTATGACGGAAGCGGAGAATTTCAGCGATTGTACGGTATTGCATGAAGATACGGTGAAAGCCGTACAGGCACAGATGCCGGATGAACCGCAATTTTATGATCTGGCCGATTTATACAAAGTCTTCGGAGATACGACACGTATCAAAATTCTTTGGGCGTTGGACATTCATGAAATGTGTGTCTGTGATCTGGCGGTTTTATTGAACGTGACGAAATCGGCTATTTCGCATCAATTACGCATCTTACGTCAGGAAAATCTGGTCAAGCCGCGTCGTGAAGGGAAAGAGGTTTTTTATTCATTGGCCGATGACCATGTCCGTTCGATTTTTGAAAAAGGATTGGAACATATCAACGAGTTGTAAAACAAGGAAAGTATGGAAAAACAATACAAATTATCCGGTTTAGGTTGTCCCGTTTGCGCATCCAATATTGAACAAAAAATAAACGATATTCCCGGCGTCCGAAATGCCACCGTGAATTTTGCCACACAAACGCTTGAAATAGAAACCGAATCGGAAAATGAAATTCCGCTGTTTTCGGAATTAGAGGAAATTGTCCATACTTATGAACCGGAAACAACGCTGAAAGAATACTCTCCGGCCGAAAATTCTTTTGAAAAAGAAGAAAGAAAACCGAAAAAATTCAGGAAAAGGATAATTACGTTCGTTTTATCGGCCATTCTCGCCATTGCGGGAAGCATGCAGCCCGAAGCGAGCGCGATGCGAATTTTTCTGTTTCTTTTGGCCTATCTTATCGCCGGCATCAGAGTTATTCGAAAGGCGATCAACAGTATCCGGCATGGAAATTGGTTCGACGAAAACTTTCTGATGAGTATCGCTTCGATCGGAGCCGTTGCCATTGGAGAGTTCCCGGAAGCGGTTGCCGTGATGATTTTTTATGAGGTCGGAGAGTTATTGCAGGAATCGGCGGTCGATCATTCGCGAAAATCAATCGCAAGTCTGATGAATATCCGCCCCGATTATGCCAATTTAGTCACGGGCGACGGGACGCTTCGGGTAAATCCGGTCGATGTCAAAATCGGAGATTTAATTCAGGTGAAAGCGGGCGAAAGGGTCCCGTTGGATGGCATAGTGGAAGAAGGGCGTTCGATGTTGGATACGTCCGCTCTGACGGGAGAATCCGTACCGCGGGAAGTTTTTCCGGGAGATCCATCTTTGTCCGGCTCGATTAATCAATCGGGTGTACTGACGATTCGGGTAAACAGAACTTTCGGCGAATCGACAGTCAATCGAATTTTGGATATGGTCGAAAATGCGAGCGAGAAAAAAGCGGCTACCGAAAAATTTATCACCAAATTTTCAAAGATTTACACCCCGATCGTTATCGGACTGGCATTTCTAATCGCGGTTATTCCACCGCTCATCGGTGGCGGTTCTTGGAGCCCATGGCTTTATCGCGGATTGGTTTTTTTGGTCATATCATGTCCTTGCGCACTGGTCATTTCCATTCCGTTGGGGTTCATCGGCGGGATCGGGAAAGCTTCCAAAAAAGGAATTCTGGTCAAAGGATCCGATTATTTGGAAGCGTTGAATAACGTCAGTATCGCAGCTTTTGACAAGACCGGAACATTGACAAAAGGAACCTACAACGTCACCAAAGTGCTGCCTGCGTCCGGATTCTCCGAAAGTTATCTGTTGGAAACCGCAGCGTATGCGGAAGCTTATGCCACCCATCCCATCGCAAAATCAATCCTGCGTGCTTACGGAAAAGATATCGATTTCAACCGAATTGAAGAAACGGAAGAGATTGCCGGGCAGGGAATTCGAGCCTCCGTTCAAGGGAAAAAAGTCCTGATCGGAAATCGAAAAATGATGGAAGGAGCCGGTATCACACCATCGCAGGTCACCGAAAACGGAACCGTCATTGATGTAGCGGTCGACGGGATATTTGCTGGCAGCCTGATTATTTCGGATGAAGTGAAAGAGGACAGTCTCTCAGCATTAAAGAAATTGAAAACCCTCGGTGTCAGAGAACTGGTAATGTTGACCGGTGACAAAAGATCCGTCGCTGAGGAAGTCGGTAAAAAATTAGGGATCGATCGGATTTACAGTGAACTGTTGCCGGATCAAAAAGTTGAAATCGTCGAACAGTTGTTACGCGAAAAACCGGAGAAGACTACGCTGATGTTTGTCGGCGACGGGATGAACGACGCACCGGTTCTGGCACTGGCCGATATCGGGATCGCCATGGGAAAGCTCGGATCCGATGCGGCAATCGAAGCGGCGGATGTGGTCATTTTGACGGATGAACCTTCCAGATTACCGGCTTTGATCGAAATCGCCAGAAAAACTCATCGGATTGTCGAAGAAAATATCATATTAGCGATTTCGATCAAAGTATTAATTATGACTTTCGGAGCCGCCGGCATCGCCGGCATGTGGATGGCCGTTTTTGCGGACGTGGGAGTGATGTTGGTTGCCGTCCTGAATTCCCTCAGAATATTAAAATAAGGACGCCGTCAATCGTTTTTCCGCTCCTTTTCCGCAGCTTTGATTTTTCGATGAGCCTCGATACACATTCGGGTAAAACCTTTAATTTGATACCAGGCGTTTTGATGACTTCGTTCATCCCCGTAAATCGTCGAAATCGGTACCCAACCGATTTCCCATCCTTGAGCCAGGCAAATGACAATCATTTCCACCAAAAAGTTATATCCGGCTTCTTTGGATTCCAACAGAAGCGGTATTAGTTCTTTATCCACCAATCGATAGCCTGATTGATTATCGGGCAGATCCTGACCTACGGCATGAGAAAGCAGAAATTTACCAATGGTATTGGTAAATCGCCTGAATAACGGCATCTGTTTATAATCCCGATATCCGATGATCATTTTTGGATGATCCTGTTCATATTTATCGATAAATCGAACAATTTCTGACGGAGCATGTTGCCCATCTGAGTCTAACAGGATAACCGCATCGAACCCGTGTTCCAGCGCCCAAGCCAACCCTTCTTTTGTCGTCTGTCCCACACCGCAGTTATATCCTCGGGATAAAACCGTAACACCTTCCGCTTCGGCTAAAGCTTTGGTCTGATCGACCGATCCGTCATCCACCACAACGATATCATCAATATAATGCTTCAGTTCGCGAACCACTTGGGAGATATGTTTTTCTTCGTTATAAGCCGGTAAGACCGCTACCAGTTTTGCCATGCCTTTTCCCTTCCTTCATCTGATTGATCTTTTTCGGATCCCGGACTCTTCACAATCTTTGTCATAAAAAAGATTTCGACCCGGATCGCCGCCCGTTTATCCCTTTTGCAACGGAAATATTTTTATCGCACCGGCTTCCCGAGCCGGACAGACAGTCAGGCATAATCCGCAACCGTTGCATTTTTCGGTTTCGACATGAGGAAAAATTTGACCGGTTTGAAGATCCGCCATCTGTTCGAAAGCCTGATATGGACAAGCGCTGACACAACGGTAACAACGAATACATTGAGAAGGGTCCACGCGTGCCACCCCGATTTTGGCCTGCTGTTTTTGAGTGACAGTGAACTGCGGGATCGCTCCGCTCGGACAAACCTGACCGCACCGGTTACAATCCGGCCGGCAGAAATTGGCGCTGAGATCCACGATCGGGGTCAGTGCGGCGGTCCAATCGCCTTTTCCTAAAGAAGGTTTTATGATTTTTTGGGGACATGCCGCAATGCACTGTCCGCAGCGCGTGCACAGCGACAGGAACGGTTTTATGCCGTCGTTTGCGGCATCGCGAACAGCACCCGGAGGAAGGAGCGTTTCCGCCGTCGCCGGTTGAGAATTTACCGAATTCATCCCCGCAAAAATCGCGGCTGCGGCAGCAGCCGCCCCGCCGATTCCCAACAATTCGCGGCGGTCCGGATCAAATTCATGACTTTTAAAGATTTTTTCACCATGAAACCGGATAACATATTTAGGACAGCGAGCCGCGCATTCCGTGCACTGAATACATTCCGCCGGATCGGACGAAAAACCGTCCGTGGGATTGATCGCTCCGACCGGGCAGTTTTGGGCACAAATTCCGCATTCGATACAACTTTCCCGCTCGACTTTTCTCTTAAAAGGTGAGAACTTGGAAAAGAGACCCAACATCCCACCTAACGGACAGAGATAACGGCACCAAAAGCCCTTTTCAATCCCGTTCAATGCCAACGCAATCAAGAAGGGGACAAAAAGAACAACGATACCGATCCAATCAAACGAAGCAAAATCTTTTTCCCCGGAGTAAGCGAACAAAGCAGCAAAAGGTCGGGTCAAAAGAGCAATGGGATCCGTCCAAAAAAAGGCCAAGCTTCCCATCGCCGCCAGAAGCAAAATCAGTACAAAGAAAATCTGTTTGAGATTGCGTAATCGTTGGCTTTTGATCCGCCGTCCGTTCGGTCCGAACGACTGCAACACGGTCCCGGTCGGACAGATCCATCCGCACCAAAATCTTCCGAAAAGAATCGTCAGAATGAGGATCGCCAGCGCCGGCAGGTAGTTGATCGCCTCCGGATGACCCGAGACCAGAACAACACTCCCTTGCAGAGGATCCATCAGAGAAAACAATTGATTCGGAAAACCTTGAATTTGAATTCCAAAACCCGACATTAAAATCAATAAGATAAAAAGCGACAGAAAAAACAACCTGCTTCGAGAACGTGCGGAAACTCTTCCGGCTTTTTTTGCCTTAACTTGGTCGCCGATTCCCAATCCGAGACTTTGCGTGACCGCACCCGTCGGGCAATATTTAATACAGATATCACAGGAATCACATGCCGATGCATGCGAACCGTTTGCTGTCGTAACGACCCGATTTTCTCCGTTCCCCCGAAATTGCAAAACGCCCGCACTTTTTTCCCGACATGCTTGGACGCACGCACCGCATTGAATACAACCCTTCTGAAGGCTTTGAGTGCGATAAGAAGGTTGGGAAATACCGTAAGTCGCAGCCAGCCGCTGAAGCGACGGCGTATCGGGGGAGATCGAAAGTAACATTTCGGCCGCCTGACGACGAGAATTCAATACTTCTTCCGTATCCGTCCTCACCCGCATTCCGTCAATCGCCAAAGTATCGCAAGCTGTCACCAAGCGTTGTGATCCATTCGGAAACGTTACCGAGACCAGACAGACCCGACAGGCCCCGGCCGGTGTCAAATCTTTTACGACGCAGTATGTGGGAATATCGATTCGATTTGCTTGGGCTATTTGCAGAATCGTCATCCCATCCTTCGCTTCTACGCGTTTTTGATCAATGGTAAGATAGATCTTGCTCTGTTCGTTATTCATAATGAATCGCTCCCTGAGGACAAACTTCCGGACACCGACCGCAGCGGATACATTGAATTGGATCAATCATTCGGGGGTTCTTTTCCGTGCCTTCGATTGCATGAACCGGACAAACCTTTTGACAATCCCCGCATCCCGTGCATTGATCTTCCCGAATCAGGTAATCGGTCAGTTTCGGACAACGACCCGCCGGACAACTTCCGTTCAAATGGGCTTCATATTCTTCCGGAAAATATTTTAAAGAAGTCAGCAACGCGATCGGCGCTTCCGCACCCAGCGGGCACATTGAACTGTCTCGGACCGCTGCCGCGACTTCCTTCAACAATTCCGGATCGACATCTTTTCCTTCTCCGGAAGTTATTTTCTCCATTAAATCAATCAAGCGGGAAATGCCGACCCGACAGGTCAGACAGCGACCGCAGGCTTCCGAAGCACTTACTTTTAATGCATTGACAGCTGTACGGACGACACAGTGATGAGAGTTATACACTTTCAGCATCGATCCCAGCCGGGTATTTGCATGTGTTCGCAGTGAAAAATCAAACGGATAATCCAAACGGTCAACCGGAAGAATCTGACCGGTAATTCCGCCGGCCTGAACCGCTTTCACTTCCTTGAGAATGTTCTTGTTGCCGAAAAACGACAGAATATTCCGAATTTTCATGCCTGCCGGTACCTCGACCAAACAAGGATCGAGAGAATCTCCCTCTAAAGCCAACAAAAACGATCCTCCGGTTGATTTAGATCCGATTTCCGAAAAAGTCTTTCCTCCCCGCAAAAAGATCGCCGGGAAATAAGCCCAGGTTTTCACGTTATCACATAAGGTCGGTTTATTCCACAACCCCTTTTCTTCCGGTTCCGGCGGCCGGTTGACCGGCTCGGCTTTCCGACCTTCGATAAATCTCAGGACAGCCGTCTCTTCTCCGCCGGCCGCCGGTTCATCCGACCGAATCAACTCGACGTCGAAATCGAAGGAAGTGCCCAGAATATTTTTCCCCAACAATCCGTATATCCGAGCATCCCGAATAGCTTGTTCCGTTAATGAAACAGCTTTTTCGTTGGCGGAACGAATAAAAATATAACCTTTTTCGGCTCCGACCAAAAACGCCCCGATAATTAAACCTTCCAATACCTGATGAGGTGAATCCGCAAGCAATTTTCCATCCACATCCGCATCTTCCGGTTGATAATGTCCGATCGCAACCACATATTTTTCATCTTCGGATTGCTGCCGGCAGGTTTCCATTTTTTGCCAAAGCGGAGTTCCCAAACCGTAATGACTGCGCAGGTTCGATTCTCGGATTTCATTCAACGACTGATTTTCGGAGCTCTTCAGTACTTTGCTTAAAGCCTTATAACCGCCGGCTGAAAAATAGTCCGCCAACGAATCCGGTGCGACGTCATAAAAATGTTCCGTAAGAATTCTGGCTTGCTGTCGATTAAAGGGGATCTGATCTTCCAAGAGCATTCGATTCCCTGTAAGGGGATCGCTGAACAGCAAATCCGTCAAGACCCGGCCTTCCAATAATGTTTTTTGGATAATTCTTTCCGCGTCAGCCGAAGTAAAGTCGGTATAAAGGATTCCGCAAGGTTCCAACAACAGAGACACTCCGGGACAAGCATAATAGGTCGCAGCGGCAATTTTTACCTTGATTTTCAGCCCTTTTTCATCTATGACATCCTGAAGAGCCGAAGCAAAAGCTTCCGCTTCTTCCGGGGCGGCATGATTGCCGTTCAATACGATGAGTTTTGGAGCAAAACGAATTTCCGCCGAATGAAGCAGTTGCGATAAATGTTCATAACGAAAACGATCGATACGGCTACCGGTCGCCGGCATTTTTACCGATTTTTTCGCTTGCGAGTCGGGATGCTCAGCCAGCTCCATTAATTGTGAGACAGTCAGAAATTCGGCCTCTTCCGGCTCTTCTTCTGCCTCCGATATCCCTATCGCTTTCGTGGAAGCTTCGGCCTTTGTCTTTTCGGCATAATAAAAATCGGAGGCGGAAATCAAGGAACTTTCAGTGCCATCATCCAAGCCCCGCAGATGATTTAATCCCAGCATCCGTAAAGCATCGGAACGGATCAAAGCCAACTTTCGCGGCTCTAAAACAGGCAAGAAAGCCGGTAATTGGGATTGAATCCCATTTCGCAGATTCTCGTCGGATTCGGAATGATTATCAGCCGCCAATATGGCTAATTCCGTCAAGGTTAACGTTTTCGGTTCTTCCTGAACTTTCTCCCGATAAAGCAGCCCTTCCAAGACTTCATTTCGCAGAATTGTCCGCCGGATAATCGTTTCGGCATCATATTTTCGCACTTTCACATACAATGCCCGTGTCGGAAGAGTCATCACCAAAGGACCCTGATCTTTAAATCCGCCGGCATCGATTTTTTTGATGTGGATCCGGGCATTGGATCCCAGTTTGTCCTGCGCCTGCCTGAACGCATAATACAAATCCATCGCTTCCGAGGCACATTTACCCTCCCAAGCACAAATAATGATATTCGGCTTGGAAGAATCATATTTTGCTGTAATCTTTTCAAACGCCTGTTCCAATGCGATCCGAGTGCTGGATTTCGTTTTTTCTTTCGTGCCTTCTTTGCGGCCGAAAAGATTTGCGGTTTTTTTTGAAGCCAGCACATAGGCGCCCAGTATCGTATCTCCCAGAGTCGGAGTTATTTCCGAACCGGACATATTTTTGCTTAATCGAAACCCTTTTGCGGATCGCCTCGCCGTTTGGTTTTCCGGCTTCGCAAAGAGCTGCCTTGACTCATTTTCCGGATCGTTTCGGAAAAAATCTCCCAATACCCGATAATCCTGGATCACATGATCAACCAGGTCCGGCGCATCCGCCGGAACAACATGGGAGATGATTTCATAGCTTGGCATCAACATTACGATCGGTCCCTGATCTTCCAAATCGCGTCCGTCGATTTCTTTCAGCTCAATCCGCACATCCGCTTCTTTTCGGCGGGCTGTTTCTTCCAAAGCCGTAAATACGGCAATTGCATCCGCTGCCTGCGGTCCATCCCAAACACAAACGATGACCGTTGCCCGATCATGGTCGTATTCTGCCCACAATTTCTTTTTCAGTTTCTCAAGAGCGTTAAAAGTGCCATATCGCATTTCGCTCATTTTCTTGATTTTCCTCCGGCGAAAAATACAACAGTTAGCATCCGAATCCCGCTTTCCCGTTACGGATATTTCAACCTTTTAATCTTACCTTAAAAGGTTCCGACTGCGTTTCAAATTTCCATAGTCAAGGGAAAATGACAAAAAAAAGGGAAGTTCCAATAAAATAGATTTTTGTGTAAAAAAAAAACAAGAAAGGAACTTCCCATGACAAAAGATGTCAGAATGATTATAACGATTGAAATTGAAAATAGCCGGAGGGTGACAATAAATTTTGTGATTCCATCCGCCACCTTTGGACAAAAGATGAGAGAAATTCAAAGGCAAATTGGCGAAAAGATCAGCGAGGCGGTAATAGAGAATTACGATGATCAGATCCGAGAGGAAGAAGCGAAGGGGCTCAAAGTACTGGGTCGAGAGGCGCGGGTCGTAGAGATGGAATGTGGAGAAGTTGCGATCAAGCGGCGGGTATATCAACGAAAGGATGGGAGAAGGTGGAAACCGGTAGATGAACTGTTGGGGCTAGAGAAATATCAGCGACGGGATGAGAAGGTCATGGAGCGGAATAGTGTATTAGCGGCGCAAACGACCTACCGGCGGACAGCGGAAATCAGCAGCTATCTGAACGAGAAAGCGATCAGCGCATCAACGATCGGGCGGGATGTCAAAAGGGTGGGGGGTAAAATTGCGGCGCAAGAGAAAGCCTATCAGGCAGAAGAAGGGGGAAAGATTCGCAGTGAAATCCTGAATTGTGAATCGGACGGGATATTGATTCCCTTGCAGAAAGCGAAAAAAGCCAAAGCAGAAATCCGGATGGCGATCGTCTATACCGGCAAGAAATGGATCTCGGGGAACCGTTATCGTCTGCAGAACAAGCTGAGCATCATGGCGATGGATGTCACTACCGAAAAATGGCAGGAGATGATATGCGAGCGAATGTACTCGAAATATGACCTGGGGAGTGTCAGTCTGTTGGCAGTTGGCGGTGACGGCGGGAAATGGGTAGGTTCAAGCTTCGACCGGGTCGGGGTCAAACAGATCGAACGCGTGTTGGATCCATTTCACATCAACAAAGCCATCCGAGAAGCGTATGGGAAAGAAATCGATGTCCCTGACACTTTGAAAACTTTGTATCGAGACGGGTTCGATGCGGTTGCAACAGAGCTGCAGAGGTTGAAAGATCAGGGATCGGCTTCCGCAAGAAAAGCTAAAAATCGTTGTTTTGAATATCTGAAAAACCATCAAGATGAAATCCTGCCGTTATCTGCTCGGGGATTACCTTATGAGAACCTGTCCGGTCTCGGCTGTATGGAGTCGAATGTCGGAAAATCCATCGCGCTCCGCATGAAAACCCGAGGCTGCAGCTGGTCCCGATCCGGTGCCGAAGCAATGGTGGCCATCCTTTCCCATATCACCGAACTGTCTGATCATACCTTTCGATATCAGGAAATCAGAGCAAAAGATCAGCGAAAAGGTCGTACTTCGCAAAGAAAGAAATCAAAAGTTTCTGAATATTGCGGGCAGCATGCTTCTTTTCCCATTCTGAATGCCGGAAAAGCTTCTGTTCCTTATTTCAACCTTTTTAGGAATATAATTCATTCGGAACTTCCTTCCTAATTGATTTCCATGGAAATTTGAAACAGATACATCGGTATTTTAAATGAAACGGCTGCCCGAAAATTTCACCGGGCAGCCGCTCTTTCCTCAAGACAAAACGCTATTCAATAACAAATGTCAACGCAGCGGAGACTTTTTGCAATTCTTTTACTTGAACACCCCACTGATATTGACCCGCTTCGAGCGGGGCGGATAAGGTGAAGAAGGCTCCGCCTTTGAAACATACCATTCCGTCCGATTCGCAAGTAAACGGACCCAATACGGATTCCCTGTTTCTGGTCTTGTCGATAAGTCGGATGGCGTAGGTATACTTCCGCTGCTGATCTTCCGGTGTACCGGACGGTAACCTCCAACTGAAGAACGGTTGTCGATCCGCTTTTTGATTTTGCATCGGATAAAGCGCTTCAAATTCCAACGGTTGATCGGTCACACTGAAATTCAGCGACGCCTTTTTCCCCTCTTTGCCGGATTTACCGACCGGCGTAATCTCAATTTTATATAGCTGGTTGAGGGGAATCTGGGCAAATTCGATGGTACAGGTCTTTTCGTCACACCACGCGGATTTTCGATCCAGCACGGCATCCAACAAGTGCTGACCGTTGGTATCCGAAATGGTCACTTTATAAGAAGAGACCGTTTCAAACGGATCGACCCAAATGATTTGCGCCTCGCCGGTATAAAGCTTTCCGCCTTCAGCGGGATAGACAAAGCGTATTTCCGCCGGCTCTTTCGCCGGAACGATTTTGATCGGCTGCCCCTGATAGGTGAACGTCGCGTAGGCGTTGTTCCATGCCACTCCGGCATTCGAACCGCCGATAATTTCCCATGAATAGTTTCCGTTACCGGGCAGCGTAAAATTGGGTGAATAGGTACAGGTTTGATAATCGCAAACGGAATTATCCGTCAATCCCGAATAAATCATGGTACCGGCCGCATCATAGATTCGCAGCCAATAAGCGGTCGCCCCGGTAATGGGTTTCCAACTGAAAACCGGTACCGGCGTTTGGATAATTCCCACCGGACTGTAAGGAGTGGGTACCGTGTTGGGCTGATAACCGGGTTGGTTGCAGTTATAGCAGTAACTGTTATTGAAGTAAACCGGTGCCGACCATTCACTGACATCGTTATTGGACCGCGCTCTCACTTTCCAATAATAATATCCGCTCGGGAGTGTGGAATTGGCTGTGCCCGTACAATATCCGCCGCTACAATTCAGATCACTCACATTCCAATAATAGTCCGCCGCTTGCGCGTTGGTGTAAACGTTGAAAACTCTGACGTTGTATTCATAGGTGTTGTCTTCTACCGCCGTAAACGTATAGTTAAACGGTTGACTGTTATTAACGGTACCGACCGGCGACACTCCGGTCGGAGCGGTTACTCCCAAATGAATGGTGAAATACATCGGATCGGATTGCGTCGAACCTGCGGAATTGGTCGCAATCACATACCAACTGTAACTGCCGATCGCCGGCATGATATCGGACACATGACAGTCACCGCTCATACAGGAGACATCACCTGCCGCTAAGGTCTTTGAACCCGTTTGCCCCCATTGTGAAGTCCAATAAACGGTATAAGTGGTGGCATCGGAAACAGGTTTCCAGATAAAATTCACTGAACTGGACGTATAGGTATCATTCGGCTCTTCCAAAATCGGTTTCCCGGGTTTCGACGTCGGAGCGGCAACCGTAAAAACCATCGGATCGGAAGTTTCGGATAAGCCCGAAGTACTGTTATACGCGGTTACCGTCCAGCTGTAATTACCCAAAGCCAAGGAATCAACCGCCAGGCTGCAATATCCGTTTTGGCAACTTTCATCCGTTCCGATCAGTGACTTCGAGCCGGAGACGGGGCCCGTCCAGTTTACGGTATAACTGGTCGCATTTTCGGCCGGCAACCAAACCATCTGTGTTTGTTGGGACTGAATGGTTCCGGAAGGACTCTGTAAGATCGGTTTTGCCGGAGCGGCTGAGGCCGGCGCCGTCACGCTGAAATAAATAACGGAAGAAGAAACACTCCATGTTCCCGCTTGAGCGGTTACATACCAATAGTGATATCCGACAGGTACCGAACGCGTGGTCTGACAGGAAGATACATCACATGTAGGGTAAACCGGATAACCTACGCCATCGATATAGAGTGTAAAAGAGGTTGTAACCGTATCGACGCCTGCCGAGTCAAAACTCCAGACAAAGGCGATATCGGTGGTTTGATAAACCTGCCCCTGAGCCGGATACTTGCCGATAATTTCCGTTACCGTTCCGATAATGGGAACGGACATCATAATCGTCTTTTGTGACGGAGATTCGGATGGAACGGCAGTGGGGATCGCGGTAGGCAGTTGAAGCACAACTTGCCCGTTTCCCTGACCGAAGGGGTTACCATTCAGATTGCCGGAGAACGCTTGATTCGCCTGATACTCAAGGAATGTCACCGCGGTTAAATTCCCCATCGAATCATAACAAAAATCATTGTCGTTTGAATCGGCTGAGGTCCTTTCCACACCATATTGGTTAAAACATCCGTCGGGATAAACCTGAGCCGATACCGAAAATGTGAATAACAGAATGACCGAAATCAATAACAGCCAAAAAAGGGTGCGCTTTCCTTTTATATATTTTTTTTCCATATAGCCCTCCTGGTTAAATTACGAAGTCCGACGGTTTTTCGTTCCCTTTGTCAACACTCTGACAATCATGAAAACATTGCACTATTTATGCCGAAACATTTTTCTCCGGTGGATTAAAATGCGAACCGGATGCGAAAGAAATCCGTATCCGGTTCGGCGGAAAGAAGAGAATTGAATTTATTGAATGATTTTGAAAGGAATCTCTTCGGAAACTTTTTCCAATTCGTTCGCTCGAACACTCCAGATATAATCGCCTTCCGGAAGTTCTTCCTCAAACCGATAAAGAGCCCCGCCGTTGAAACAGATCATCCCGGAATCCTCACAATGGTAAGGACCCAAGACGGTTTCCCGACTTCTGGTCTGATCGATCAGGTGAATGGAATAAGTGAGAGTTTTCTGAGTCTCGGCAGGTGTGCCGGAAGGCAATTGCCAGATGAAGGGTGCGGTCGGACCGACTTCTTGATTTTCAGCCGGATAGAGAGCGGCAAAATCCAACGGCAGGTCTGTTACCTGAAAATTCAATTCGGTAAGAATACCTTCCTCACCGGACTCCGAAATAGGAGTCAGTTCCAGATGGTACGTCGCATCGGAAGGAATTTCTGCGAACTCAATCGAGCATGTTTTCCCGTCACACCAGGCGGATTCCCGATCCAAACCGACATCCAACAGGACATTTCCGTCTTTATTCTTAATAACCAGATGATAGGTTTCGTTTTCGATTTGCGTATCTAACCAAACGATCTTTGCATCACCGGCATATAATTCACCGCCTTCCATCGGATAAATAATGCTGATTCCGGTCACGGACTTTTGAGTTTCTTCGGCTCCGACATATGTAAAGGCGGCTGACGCATAATTCCAGACCACACCGGTGTTAGAGCCACCGCTGATTTTCCATGTGTAGTTCCCGTCCTGAGGAAGTGTAAAGGCGGGTGAATAAGTACAGATCTGATAGTTACAGATCGAATTGTCGGTAGAACTCGAGAATATCGCCTTTCCCGTCGCGTCGAAAACAGTCAGCCAGTAGGCAGTCGCACCCGTAATCGGCTTCCAACTGAACACTGGTGAAGCTTCATGAATCAATCCGATGGGACTGTAGGGCGTCGGAACCGTGTTGGGATAATAGTATGAGTAAGGATAACAATTTTCACAATAGGTATTGCGAAAATAGACGGCGCCCGAGTAATTACTGACGGAATTATTCGTCCGCGCTCTGACCCGCCAGAAGTAATAACCCTTGCCTAAAGCGGAATCGGCAACACCGGTGCAATAATTCCCGCTACAACTCAATTCACTTTCGTTCCAGTAGTAATCGGCTACCTGTTCCCCGGTATAGGCATTATATACGGTCACATTATACTGGTAAGCGTTATCTTCCACCCGGCTGAAGGTGAAACTCAAGGGATTCTCACTATATATAGTCCCGCTGGGGGAAGTCCCGTAAGGGGTGGACACTTTATCGTATATATTGAAACTCATTGTATTCGATTGTGTCGTACCTGCAGAATTGGTCGCACACACATACCATGTATAACTTCCCAACGCCGGCATCGTATCCGAAATATGGCAATCGCCGCTGAGGCAGGTTGCATCATTTGCCGGCAGAGTCTTTGTTCCGGTATGTCCCCATTGCGACTGCCAATATACAGTATAACTTTCCGCATTGACGGCCGGTTTCCAGACAAAATTGACCGTACTCGAGGTATAAGAGCCGTCCGGCATCTCTAAAACAGGTTTGCCGGGAGCTGAAACAGGATCAGAAATTTGAAACGTCAACGGATCCGAAACAGCGGATCCGGCGGAATTCGTCGCGGTGACAGTCCACGAATAAGGTCCTTGTGCCGAAAAGGTAATCGGAAGCGTACACAGACCGTCTTTACAACTGCGATCGGTAGCGACCAATGATCCGGAGCCGGCAGATCCCCCGGGACCCGTCCATTGCAATGTATATTCGCTTGCATCGGCAACAGGCAGCCAGCTCATGAGTAATGTCAGGTTTTGAACTTCCCCGGTCGGGTTTTTTAAAATCGGTTTCGAGGGAGCGGACGTGGCAGGATTTACCGAAAATGTAATTGCCGATGATGATACGCTGAGCGTTCCGGCTTTTGCCGTTACGTACCAACTGTGGTTTCCCGTCGCGACCGTCTCGGTTACCTGACAAATCGTCACACCGCAAGAAGGCGTCACATCGTGACCCCCGCCGTCCAGATAGAGCTTAAAAGCGGTTTCCACGGTATCGACACCGGCGGAATCTACTTCCCAAATAAATGTCACTTCGTTGGTTTTATATACTTCTCCCTGAGCCGGATGGACACCGCTGATGCCGTTAATGGTACCGATCATAGGAATCGACATCATCATCATCCGAGAAGATCCGGCAGGAGACTCCTCTTTCGGCTCTTCGGTTATTTCTTCTGTCGGTGTTTCCTCTTTTGGCTCCTCGATTATTTCTTCTGTCGGTGTTTCCTCTTTCGGCTCTTCGGTTATTTCTTCTGTCGGTGTTTCCTCTTTTGGCTCCTCGGTTATTTCTTCTGTCGGTGTTTCCCCTTTCGGCTCTTCGCTTTCATCGACGACCGGAGTTGTCTCGGTTAAAACAGGCGTTTCTTCGGCATCACCTTCCCTGGTATCCGTTGGCGTTTCGCTCTTATCGGTATCGGCCCCGGTCGGATTTTCCTGCGTAACGGTCGACGTCTCTTCCGTACCGTTCTCAATCTTCGGTGAAGCCTTGGCATCCGCGGTCGAAGTCTCGGTCACCTCTTTTTTATTGAGGCCCGATTCGAAATTTTTTAAAGAAGCACCGTCGATTTTCGAATTCGGAGCTTTGGGAGTCGTTTGCGGAGAAACTGTGACTTTCCCGTTGACTTGAGGAGACGATGATGCTGTCATCAAAAACCCCTTATAATCGAAAAAGGTATACCCCATCGGATTCTGCTCTGCGTCATAGCAAAGATCCGTGTCAATCGAATTTACGGCGTTTCGTTGAACTCCCTCAAGATCATAACAGACCACTGCCGCAGTCGGTTGCAAAATCGGATTGGCAGCGCCTGAAAAAATCGATAAAATAACGATCAACAAAAGGGAGTAAACTCCCATCCAATTCTTTTTTCTCATAATTCCCTCCAATTTCTATACGAATATTGAGGGGCTTTCGTTCCCTTAAAAAAGTTGTTTTTGTTGTTTTGTTCAGTGGGGAAAAAGTCCAAAATCCGTCTCTCCTTTGATTTCATTATATCCAAAGCGCTGTGATTCGAATCTTTTGAAAACTTAAGTTTTTCTTAACTCAGGGTCTAATTGGCCATTTTGAACGGATTCCTTCTCGCGACAATACAGCGCGATTAGTTCATTTCGTGTTTCGACCTGCATTCGAATTTTCGCATTTTCAATGTGATATTTAATCGTCTCGGGACTCAGCGTCAAAGCGACTGCGATCTGATTGACCGTTTTCCCCCGAATCAGCAGTTCCAGCACGTTGATTTCTTGTTGCGTCAGGTATCTGATCATGGATTTGCGACTACGTAACCCCACTACCACCCAACCTTCGATTTCCACACACTTCACCGGATCGCTTCGAAACGGCAGCGCAAACACACCGTTCCGAATATCGGAAAGGATTTGTACCGGGTCGGCATCATTCTCACCAAACAGAAAGTTGCTCCCATCAAGAATAAACAAAATCCGCGTCATGGTTCAGTTCCTTTGGCTTCAGGTTAATAATAGAAAATATTTTCTATTTTGATGTTCTACAAATATAGAGGATTTCAGCGGGATTGTCAATATCAAAAAGACCGCAGAAAAAAATTCTACGGTCTTTTTGATCTGTCGGGGCACTGGGATTTGAACCCAGGGCCTCTTGCACCCCATGCAAGCGCGCTAGCCGGGCTGCGCTATGCCCCGAACAACGAGAATATTATACCCTGAAACATTTGTGCGACAAGAAATGATTTTGAAAGGTCTGATAAAAATAAAAAATTCAGAGCTTAAACAGATTGACAAATCGTCAATGAATAAGTACAATCACGTTTAACATTCCATAAAAAGAAATCTTATTCCGTTATACGGAATGGCAGGAATCAAAGATGCAATTAATCGACCGCGCTTGTCAAATCCTAACTATTTTGAGTTATCAACCGGAAGGCATGTCCGTTCTTGAATTATCCGAGAAAATCAATCTGGCGCCCAGCACAACCCATCGCATCCTGACCAGCCTGAAAGAGAACAAAATGGTTGTTCAGGATCAGGACAGTAAGAAATATCGGATCGGTTATAAAATCTTGTCTTTATGTGCGAATCTGAACGAAAGAAACACATTGATTACGGCCGCGAAACCTGTCATGAAACAACTTTCCAAATTGATCGACAAGACGATCGTTCTGTGTGTGATGGAAAATACCTATATTATGAATATCGCCTGCATCGAAAAAGCGGATTCGAATCTGTTTCTGGTAAAAATCGGCAGAGAACTTCCTTTATTTTCCACTTCAGCCGGCAGAGTTTTTTGCGCATTCATGGATCGGGAAAAGGTCCATTCCGTTTATGAATCCGTTCACGAACAAGCTTTGACTCCTTATACAAAAACATCTTGGGATGCCTTATGTTCGGAGATGGATCGGGTAAAGGGAAACGGGTATGCCTGTATCGACGAAGAATTGCAATTGGGAATCAAAGGGTACGCATGCCCAATCTTTGATATCAACGGAAAAGTCATTGCCGCGCTGGCGTTTTTGAGTACCAAAGCAAGTCTGCAAGATGCAGAGCCAATGATTCGGAGTCTGAAAGAAAGTGCGAAACAAATATCAACGGAAATCGGGTAGGAATCGATGGAATCCACAAATACGGTAAGTATCAAACATTTGGACAAAATATACAGCAACCTTTTGAAAGAGGATACGGTCGCGCTGAAGGATATTAATCTTGAAATCAAAAATGGTGAATTTCTCTCGATTATCGGTCCTTCCGGCTGCGGCAAATCCACTCTGTTAAAAGTCATCGGCGGATTGGAAAAACCGACCCGCGGCGAAATCGAATACCTTGATAAGGAAAACCGTTTGGGTTTTGTATTTCAGGATTCGGTTCTGCTGCCTTGGAAGAATGTCCGCGAAAACGCCGAATTTCCGCTGGTGATTCAAAAGAAACAGACGAAAGAAAATGAAGAACGGCTGGACGCGTTATTGGAACTGGCGGGTCTGACGGAATTTAAAACAGCTTTACCGCGAGAATTATCCGGCGGCATGAAACAACGGGTTTCGATCGTCCGCGCGCTCTCCTATGATGCACCGCTTTTGTTAATGGATGAACCGTTCGGAGCTTTGGATGCGATTACACGCGATCATATGAACGAAGAATTATTAAATATTTGGACCCAAACAAAAAAGACGATTGTTTTTGTGACTCACAGCATCGGAGAAGCGGTATTCCTTGCCGATCGGGTAGTCGTCATGTCTACCCGACCCGGAACGATTAAGGAAATCGTTCCGATCGATTTACCGCGGCCCAGAAATTCCCAGACCAGGAACGACCCAAAATTCGGCGAATATACCGGTTATTTAAGAGGAATTATCGGATGAAGAAAGAGAACAAACTGTTAAAAATTCTTAAAGGTGCGGGGGAATATGCTTTTTCAATCAGTATATTCATTCTCGTATGGCATTTTTATGTCAGATGGAATGATGTTCCCGAATATATTTTGCCCAGTCCGGATAAAGTTTGGGTGAGTTTCGTGGATTTATTCCGCACCGGAACGGTCTGGCCCCACCTTTGGGCAACAACATACGAGGTAGTCCTCGGTTTTATCATCGGCAGTCTGATCGGAATGGCTCTCGGCTATCTGTTCACCAAAGTCGAACCGGTCAAGACCGCGCTGATGCCATACCTGATCTTCCTTCAGACCGCCCCGAAAATCGCGCTGGTACCGCTTTTTGTCGTTTGGTTCGGGATCGGTGTGGTTTCCAAAATTATTCTGATTATTACAATGGTTGTCTTTCCGGTTTTATCCGGGATGATACTGGGGCTGGAATCCATTCCTACAGATGTGCGAAATTTGATGAAAGTCTTAAAAGCCACCAAATGGCAGGTTTTTTCTTTGGTCGAGATCCGGTATTCCTTGCCGAGCCTTTTTTCCAGTTTCAAGATCGGAATCGTACAGGCGGTCATCGGTGCGATCGTAGCGGAATGGATGTCCGGAAAGCAGGGCCTCGGCTATATTCTCACGTACGCTTCCTCAACCTATGAGGTTTCCATGTTGTTGGCCGGAATCGTCTTGACGATCATCCTGGGAATCGTAACCTACGAAATCATCAATATTTTTGAAAACAAAGCACTTTATTGGCATGAATCTAAAGAATAGGAAAGCAAAAATTTATGGAATATACATCCGCATCACAACCGTTGGTTGAAGGGAAAATGCCTCATATTTCCTGCGGCAGCGATGAAATCGGCAAAATAGTCTTATTGCCCGGGGATCCGGACCGCGTCGGTTATTTTTCGGAATTATGTGATGATTTCAAAATCGTCTCAAAGAATAGGGAGTTTACCGTCGGAACAGGCTTTTATCGTGGTTTAAAGATTTCCGTCTGCTCCACGGGAATCGGCGCGCCTTCCACCGAAATCGCGGTGATCCAACTGATCGCTTTGGGCGCGAAAGGTTTGATTCGAATCGGCGGGACCGGCGCAATTGACGAGCAGATCCCTTGTGGATCGATGATTATCAATACTGCTGCAATGCGTTTGGGGGGCGCCTCTGAGTTTTATGCTCCTAAAGAATATCCGGCGGTTGCATCGTTTGAGGTGATCGAATCATTGAAAAAAGCCTGTATGGAAAGAAATCAGCCGTTTACAATGGGAATTTGCGGATCGGTCGGTTCTTTTTACCACGGTCAGGGAAGAAGTACACCGTTTGAAACAAATTACGATGAAAAAGCAGCGCTGCAAAAATACATCGATCTGAATATTATCAATCTCGAGATGGAAGCGGAAACAATCTTTACTTTATCTTCGCTATATCATGTTTATGCCGGCAGTATTTGTTCCGTTCATTGCAATCGAATTACCGATCAATGGCTGTTGGAAAACCAACCTTCACAAAAGGAAATGTGTATGACAGCTCTGTTAGGAGCTTACTATCTGAATGAGTGTTACTTGGCAGGAAATAAATAAAGGAGAATTTATGAGTAAAAAATTATTGTTTATTGTCTGTGTTTTTGTAGTTCTTGCAGCTCTTACGGGTTGCAGCGGTACGACTCCGTCAGCCACGCCGGCGGTTGAAAAAAGTACGGTAACGGAACAAGCCGCGGAACCGACCGGTGCTGTCGAAAAAACCGCCGAAACGGTGAAACCGGCCGAAATTGCCGAAACAGCACCGTCTGAACCGACAAAAGCGGAAGAAGCCGTTCCGGCTGAAACTTCCGAAGCGGCCGCAACCACGGCGGAGCAACCGGTTGAAAAGAGTTCGAAAACCTCTGAACTGACAACCGTCGCAATCCAGATTGACGGTTCGGCTGTCCCTTACTATGCTCCGTTGTATATCGCACAGGAAAAAGGGTTCTTTGCTGAAAACGGATTGAACGTCGAATTTTATTACGCCGCAGCGGCAGATATCGTAAAAAATGTCGCTTCCGGAAACGTAGAATTCGGTTTCCCGAATGCCGATGCCGTTGTCGCCGCAAGAGCGCAGGGAATTCCGATTAAAGTCGTCAACACCACTTATCAACAAGGCCTGGGCGCAATTATCTTCAATTCGAATTCCGGTATTAAATCTCCGGCAGACTTGAAAGGGAAAAAAGTAGCCGTTACCAGTCTCGGCAGCGCCAATTATTTCCAATTGGAAGCAGCCATGAAGAGCGTCGGAATGTCAATCGATGACGTTCAAGTCGAAATCGTCGGCACAGGCGCCATTTTGAACGCTTTGACGGAAGGTCAGGTAGATGCCATTGTCTTTTCAAAACTCAGAACCATCGAATTGAATTATGCCGGTTTTCCCGCCGCCGAAATCCCTTGCGATCAATTCCTGCCTTCCTTCGGAAATGTTCTTGTCGCGGGAGAAAAGCTCGTCAATGAAAAACCCGAAATCGTGCAGGGGTTCAATAAAGCGCTGATCAAAGGGATTGAATATGTTATTGACGGACATGTGGAAGAAGCCGTAGATTATTCCATTGAAAAGATGGCACCTACTTTCGCCGAAAAACGGGATGTTGTGATCAAAATCATCAACGAAGTATTTATCCCGACTTTATGGCAAAGCGACTATACCAAAGAGCACGGAATCGGCGCTTCCGATGTGAAAAAATGGCAGGCTTTGATTGACAGTTCCAAAGAATACGGAACAATCAAAGAATCTTTCGACGCCAAAGATTTATTGGTCTTAGATTAATCAAATGAGAGCGGGCATGTTTTATCGCAAACATCGGAAAGTCATCCTTCCTTTGGCGGTTCTCCCGATCGTTCTGATCATCTGGGAACTGTACGTCAGGATATTCAATGTGCCGAATTATCTGCTGCCCAAACCTTACGATCTGTTCGTTTCTCTGATCACCCTGTTCACCTCGGGAGGAGTATGGAAACATATCGCTGTTACCTTAAAAGAAATTTTAGTCGGATCGGTAATCGGAGCCGCGATCGGTTTGGTGCTGGGATACATTATGGCAAAAGTGAAGCTCATTGAAAAGATGGTGATGCCGTTTGTGATCATCGTGCAAACCGCCCCGAAAATATCACTGGCACCTTTATTCATCCTTTGGATGGGATTGGGCATCGAGTCCAAAGCGGCGTTGGTGATCTTGGTTGTTTCTTTTCCGATCATGATAAATGAAGTGACCGCCATCCGTTCCATCGACAAAAACGCCTATGATCTGATGAAGGTGCTGAAAGCCAACCGCTGGCAGGTTTTTCGACATATTGAGCTTCCTTACTCCATGGAGATGCTGCTCTCCGGAGTGAAACTGGCTTTGACTCAAGCCATGACCGGCGCCGTGATCGGAGAGATGATCGGCGCTAAAGCCGGCTTGGGATATTTATTGACCCTCGGCAGCGAGACTTATGATATCAAGATGATCCTGAATGCAGTGATTTTGTTGAGTGTGATGGGTCTTTTGTTCTATCTGATTTCCGAATATATCGAAAGAAAAGCGTTGTATTGGAAGGAACTCGATCGGAGTGTCATCGGTTAAGATTTTTCTTTCAAGAAAAATCAGACGAGCCTTGTGAAAAGAAATTCCGCAAGGCTCGTTTCTTTGATGAAGGATCCGATTTCCTTTTATTCTCCGGCAAGCGACGCCATACCGAGTGTACAGACGACACAATGATCCAAGAATAATTCCTTGAGAATATGCTCGTCGGCATCATGGACATTCATCGGTTCCGAACCGGGGAATTCCGGCCCGAATGCGACAAAATTCTTTCCGAGTGCTTTCGCATAAGTCCCGCCGCCGATCGTAAAAGCATCCGCTGTCTGATCGCCGGTTACCTGACGATAAACCGCCAATAATTTTTGCACTACCGGACTGTCCTTCGGAACATAATGCGGCTCCGCCGCTTCGGTTACCTCATAGGTTAAACCGAAGGCTTCCGCCATTTTCCGATAATTGGCATCCATTTCCACCAAACTGAGTTTGACCGGATAGCGGATATCAATCGCCAGCCGGTGTTGTTCAGTGGAATATATGATTCTGCCGAGATTCAGGCTCAAACTCCCGGATACATCATCGGACACCTTTAATCCCAATGAAGCGCCGTCCGTTTCTCTGCCGATCGATTCGGCTATAAAATGCATCATTTTGCCGGCCTTCTCCCCGAAAGCATTGCACAGGATTTTAGCTGCAGAGACAATCGCGTTAACCCCTTTCTCCGGCGTACTGCCGTGAGCGGCGTGTCCGCGGACAACCATTTTGATATTTCCTTTTGCATCATGCATAAACTGAGGCTCGTACCCTTCGGTATCTTCCGTTCGTATGGATTTTTTTAATTCATCCGCAGAGACTTGCGAACCATCCAGAAGAACAACGCATTCCGCCGGAACAATATTAAAGGCATTTCCGCCGCTGATTTCCAAAATAGGAGTCTCTTCCGCCGGAAAAGACAGCCATGTCCAGAAGTTTCCCTTTTCACCGTGAATCAACGGATAATCCGCATCCGGTGTAAACCCGCAAGAGGGGACGGGCCGGTGCTGCGCATAATATTTCATACAGCCGGAACCCTGTTCTTCGTTTGTCCCGACAATCAATCGGATTTTTTTCGTAAGTGGCAAATTCAAATCTCGAATAATCCGCATTCCGTAAAGAGCGGCGATAACCGGTCCTTTATCATCCACGACACCTCTTCCGTAGATTCGGTCATTTTTGAATGTCAGTGTAAAGGGGTCATCCGTCCAACCGTCACCGGCCGGGACAATATCCAGATGAGCCATCACTCCGATCATTTCCTCCGCATCGCCCAGATCAATTGTCCCGGCATAATTATCAACATTTTCCACCGTAAATCCCATTCGTTCGCCTTGTCGAAGGGCAATCGATAATGCCCGGGCGGGTTCTTTGCCAAAAGGAAATTCCGTCGTTTCCTCCCCGCGAACGCTGTTGACGGCAACCAATGCCGCCAGATCCGCCATCATTTCATCCCAATATGCTTCGAACTTAGCCCGAATCTGCTCTTTCATCTCTGTCTCCTTGTAGGTGTAATATAGAAATTATAAATAGAATTTCCGGTGAAAGGATCGATTCCGGCGCCGTTTGATGGGATGTTTCCCAAACGTTGGCAAATTTTTATTCGATTTCCCGCAAAAAAAGGACTGCTGTTTCATCATCGGAATTACTCCCTGTCGGTTTTTTCCGAATCCCCGACGCAATGGTAAAATCAAAATATGGATTATTTTGAAGAAAATCGATTCATTCCTTTCTCTGAGAATTTGAAATCTCCATTCCGGCACAATTTTTTATCTTCTTTGAACATTCCGTTCCGGACGGGTATCTGCGAATCCGAATCGGAGTGTTGCAAAAAGCTTTATTGAATCGGGAAAGATGAATATGGAAAAAAGATACGATACATGGGTTGAAATCGATCTGAATGCAATTCGGCATAACATTCAAACCATTGCGCTGATCGCCGGGAAACCGGTGATGGCGATTATCAAAGCCAATGCGTACGGGCATGGGATGATCCCTGTCGGAAAGGCGGCTATCGCGGCCGGTTGTCCGTTCGTGGCTGTCGCTCGTTTCGGCGAAGCACAGGAACTGCGACGGGCGGGAATTACCGCGCCTATTCTGGTCCTCGGATACATCCATCCGAAAGATATCGAAGAAACGGCTCGGGAAAATATCCGCGCAACCCTTTTCAGCTACGAGCAAATGAAACAATATGAAGAAGCGCTGCGCGGGACATGGAAAAAATTACCCGTTCACGTCAAAGTGGATGTCGGTATGGGGCGGTTGGGTGAGCAGGCTGAAGACGGGCTTCGTTTTCTCCAAAGCGCCGCTTCCTCCGCTGTTTTTGATGTCGAAGGGCTGTATTCCCATTTCTCAAAAGCCGATATGCTGGAAGACGACGCCACCGGCCTCCAATTCAGCCGTTTCGACCGGCTGATACGCGAAGCCGAAAAAGCCGGGTTGCGGCCCCGTATCGTTCATCTGGCAAATTCGGCGGGAGCTGTCTTTCATCCGGAAATTTGCAAATATGATATGGTAAGGGGCGGCATCGCGATCTATGGCTTGGACCCTTCGGACTCCGCCAGACTTTCACCCGATTTTCAACCGGCTTTATCCTGGAAAGCCGGCATTACATCCGTCAAAACTGTACCGGCCGGACAGGAAATCAGCTACTGCGGACGCTATAAAACACAAAAAGATAACTCCCGCATCGGCGTTATTCCGGTAGGATACGCGGACGGATTCGGACGAATATTGGAAAACAGGGTATTGGTTCACGGTCGACGGGTTCCGGTTTTGGGAACGGTTTGCATGGACCAATGTATGATCGACCTCAATGAAGTGCCCGACGCCATGACCGGCGACGAAGCGGTCATCCTCGGTTCGCAGGGTGATGACCGGATCAGTGCGGAAGAGTTGGGAGCTCGCTGGCATACGATTAATTATGATGTGGTTTGCGGTATCGCCGAGCGGGTTACCCGTCTTTACACGCCGGAACTCTCTTAATCCCTTTCGGGAGGAAAACTTTTTTGGAACCGCTTTTTGAATGGAAATTACCCTCAAAAATTCCCTTGGATGTGCTTGAACAGCTTGCATCTTTCCCGCGCGTCCAACAACGTTTGCTCTATAATCGCGGTATCAGAGATTCCGTCGGAGCAAACAGCTACTTACGCAGACAGGGTTCACTTTATGATCCGTTCCTGCTGGATCAAATGGATCTTGCCGTAAAAACCATCCTTCAGGCAATCGATAGCCGTATGAAAATAGCGGTTTACGGCGACTATGACGTGGATGGTGTGACGGCATCCGCCCTGCTGATCCAGGTTCTAACCGCTCTGGGAGCGGAAGTTCGCGGTTACATCCCCAATCGATTCGAGGAAGGATACGGCGTTAATAAAGAGGCGCTGCATACCTTACATGAAGAAGGCATTGCACTGACCATTACTGTCGACTGCGGCATTCGCTCGCCCGAAGAAGCGCTTTTTGCCCGTTCGCTCGGAATGGAATTGATTATCACGGATCATCATGAACCGGGCGACACCATTCCCGAAGCGGCGGCGGTTATTTGCCCCAAAAAGCCTTCCGATTCTTATCCTGACAAAAATTTGGCGGGTGTCGGATTGGCGTATAAATTAGCGGAAGCATTATTGACAACCCATCCGGTCGCAGGGATTGCGGCCGAAGATTGGGAGGATTTTGTGGCTGTCGGGACGGTTGCGGATATGGTTTCACTGACCGGCGAAAATCGCAGTCTCGTCAAAAGCGGACTGCAAAAGTTGCGGGTTTCGTCGCGTCCCTGCATCCGAGCTTTAGCGGAAGTCTCGGGTATCCGAATGGCGGATATCAAAGCTTCGACGATCGGATTCTCATTTGGCCCGCGCCTGAACGCCGCCGGCCGGTTAGAAACGGCCAAACTGGCTTTTGATCTATTAATGAGTCGGACACTCAACGAAGCGCGCAGATTCGCCATCGAGTTGAATGATCAAAACCGCCAACGGCAGGAATTAACCAAACTGACTCAACGACAAGTGTTGGAAGAAATTAATCCCGCGCGGGTGCCCATTCTGATTTTCTCCGCAAAAGAAGAATTCAACCGCGGGGTTGTCGGATTAGCAGCCTCAAGGCTGGCGGAACATTTCTATCGTCCGGCTATCGTCGGCTCGATTAACGGCGATGAAATTCATGCGTCTTGCCGCAGCATTCTGGAATTCCATATTACCGATGCGCTCGATCAATGCGCGGATTTAATGGTAAAGCACGGCGGTCATGCCATGGCTGCCGGACTGACGATAAAAAAAGACAACTGGTCAATGTTTGTCGATAAGATGACAACGATCGCGACACAACGTCTGCAAGACCAACCGTTGAAGCCCGTCAAACAAGTCGATATGGAAATTCCGTTGGATTATCTGAAAGAAAACGTATTGGAACAAATCGCAGAAATGGAACCGTTTGGGATGGACAATCCGGAACCGCTCTTTTTGATCCGAAATCTGAAAGTCGTATCTTCCCGGATAATCGGGAATGACTTAAGTCATCTGCGGTTGAAGCTTATATCCGAAGACCAAATTACCGTCGACGCCGTCGCATTTCGGCAGGGTTGGCGCCGAAATGATTTGCCGGAACGGATCGATGTCTTAGGGACTTTTGAAAAAAATACCTGGCGTGATCAGCAAACCCTTCAACTCAACCTGGTTGATTTCCGGTCCGCGGTTTCGAATTGAAATCGTGAAATCCGCTCCGATTAATCAACGAACCGATATTTAATCAATGTCCATAAAGCGACAAAACCATCCTTGGCTTTGATTTTTTTGCCTTCGGTGTAATATCGCGGTGTAAAATCGATCGGAACCTCATAAATCCGAAATTTTCGTTTCAGAACCTTGGCAGTAAACTCGGGTTCAAAATCAAAACCATGCGCATGCAGCGGAATTTCACGTACCATAGAAACCTTGAATAATTTATAACCGGTTTCCATATCTGAAAGAATATTGTTATATAAGATATTTGTCGTAAAGGTCAGAATCTTATTGGCTACCATATTCCAGAAAAGAATCGGGCGACGGGCGGAGCCTAAAAAACGAGATCCATAAACCACATCCGCAATTCCGTCTTTGATCGGCTGCATCAATACCGGATAAAACTTGGGGTTGTATTCTAAATCGGCATCCTGAATGATCGCATATTCGCAGCGGGCGTTCAAAATCCCTTTTCGGACGGCAGCACCTTTCCCCTCGTTTTTCTCACTTGTGATCACCCTTACCACCGGATCATCTTGATATTCTTTGAGAATTTCCTTCGTTCCGTCCGTTGAACCGTCATCCACAACCAAAATTTCATTTGCCAGACCCGTTTCTTTGACTTTGGAAATAATTTCGCGAAGTGTTTTCTCCTCGTTAAATACCGGCATGATCACTGTCAGATCCATTCAAATCCATCCTTAATTTTTTTGATTAGTATACCCGATAATTTGCCGGCAGCGTTTGTAAGATTTTTTGGAGATGGCGCCCTCGCGGAGTATATTGACTATGTGGTGGAATGGCGTCTTCGCAATAAACGTGACCATGTAGGGGATGGCGTCCTTGCGAAGCACACCGAGATTTCGAGGTGCAGACGTCCCGTGAACGCGAAGTGTTCAAAAATATTTCCATATTTATTGGTATTCATCCTTCGAATAATCCGCATGTTGGGGATGGCGTTCTTACAATAAATATGACTATGTAGGGGATGGCGTCCTCGACATCCCGTGAACGCACAGCGTTCATGTATATTCCGTATTTACCAATGCTCATTCATATAAAACAGTGTAGGGGATGGCGTCCCCGCCGTCCCGTGAACGCACAGCGTTCAAAAATATTTCTATATTTATCGGTATTCATCCTTCGAATAAACCATATGTAGGGGATGGCGTCCTCGACATCCCGTGAACGCACAGCGTTCATGTAAATTGCCAAATTCAGCGATATTCATTCATACGAATAAACTGCATGTAGGGGATGGCATCCCCGACATCCCGTGAACGCATAACGTTCAAAAATATTTCCAAATTCGTCGATATTCATCCATAAGAATAAAACGCATGTAGGGGATGGCGTCCCCGACATCCCGTGAACGCAAAGCGTTCATGTATATTTACAAATTCGTCGATATTCATCCTTCGAATAAACCATATGTAGGGGATGGCGTCCCCGACATCCCGTGAACGCATAGCGTTCATGTGTATTTCCAAATTCGGCGATATTCATCCATACAAAACAAACTTATGAATGGAATTATTACCATCCAAAATGACCGTTTCAAAATCATCCCAAATCAATATACTCTAATGGACATTCATTCCTAAAATAATTACAAATATTTTGTGGACATTTTTATTATGGATTGATATTTTTTATACTAATTTTACGGGACGTCGAGGATGCCAATCGCCACGATTGATTTTTACGGGACGTCGAGGACGCCGTCCCCTACAGTTGAATTCCTTAGGCTGGCGAGGATGCCGTCCCCTACGATTTGATTTTTACGGGACGTCGAGGACGCTATTCGTCACGATTGATTTTTACGGGACGTCGAGGACGCCGTCCCCTGCAGTTTGAAATGAATAAAAAATAATTTCACCCGCTTCGCGTATCTCCTATGAAAAAAGGTATAATTTTGAATAAGTCAATGAGAGACATTGACATAACGATTTCGGTAATTCACGGAAAAAGGCTGATCAGCCCGGAATTTGAATCAATATCAGGGCAAAGTCAATACAAGAAACAAGGACGGTCCAATGGAAATATATGCTCATCGGGGATATTCCATAGCGTATCCGGAAAACACGCTGCTTGCATTTAACAAAGCCTATGAAATCGGAGCAAACGGGGTGGAACTGGATGTTCGCCTAACGAAGGATGGAGAGGTCATCGTCATGCATGACGACACCGTCGATCGCACAACCAACGGCACCGGAAAAGTCAGCGAGCTGACGCTGAAGGAAATATCCAAATTAGATGCCGGATCCTGGAAAGGGATCGCCTTTGAAAATGAACCGGTCCCGACTCTGAAAAAGGTCCTCGAATCTCTCGGCCATAAAACAAAACTGATTATTGAGTTTAAAAATGATAAGGAGCAGAATCCGGATTATTTGGTTGATCAGGTCGTCGCGTTGATTGAGGAAACGGAAACGATGAAAAACGTCATCGTTTCTTCTTTCGAATTCAAGAATCTCGTCACCACAAAGAGCCGAATGCCGGATTTATCCACAGCCCTGATTCTGGAAAAGGGGATCAGTGGTTTCTGGGACCGTCATTTTTTCAAACATTCCATCAACGTTGATGCTTTACATCCTTCAATCGGCGAAGTAACCGAAAAATTGGTCCGTACCGAACATCTGAATCATCGCAAGGTCCGCGTGTGGGGAGTGAATGAGTCCTTTGATATGATGCAGATGGAAAAATTCGGGGTCGATGCCATCATCACCGATGATCCCAAATTAGGATTGATTTACAATCTCAATCAGCCTTGATTCAGAAAGCTTTCCTTTAAGCAAAACAGGGAAGATGCCTTCCCTGTTTTTTCTTTCAACGATATCACAGATTAATTATTTTTTGTATCAATTTCAGTTTCTCCAGCAGTTCCTGCTGTTGATCCGGAGTCTGCTGCAACTGCGCAATTAATGAATCCAGAATTTTCTTGAAATCGCCGGTCAATTTTTCTTTATTGGCATCGAGCGTCGCAGTCAATTCCGCCACATCGGTTTTTTGAAGCAATTCTTCCAAAAATTCGACTTCGGGAGGCATTTCACTCATTTTTTCGATCGTGTCAATCAGTTTCTGAATCTTCCCGCTTCGAATAAAATCGCCGTTTTTCCGAGCGGCAGCCAATTCACTTTGCGCGATCTCCAAGAAGGAATCATCAATTGCACGGGCATATCGGGCGATCCCCTGCTCAAGATCTTCCTCTTTCATGATTTCGTCGAATACCTGTTTGCGCAGCTGTTTTTGACCGGCAATCGCTGCGTCAATCTGTTGAACCATCTCCAGTAATTTCTCCCGAATTTCGGCATATTTCTTCTTGTCTTCATCGGAAGAAGCTTTTTCGATCCGACCGGATAAATTGGTGAAGAATTGATAATCCATCCCATCGCGGGCCAAACCTGCCAATGTTTGCAGATAGGTTTCATCTGGCGAGTTAAGCACCAGTTCGAGTAGCGTATCCCGATTTAGTTTATCGCCCAAATCCTGAAGATCTTTGATAGCTTTCTGCGTGCTTTCCGCCTTCTTTTTCAATTCTCGACCGTAGGCTGTCTCCGTCAACAAGACATCCTGTATGGCTTTGATTCGTTTACGGGTTGCATCATCGGCGGATTGAACGGCGCTTGCTTGAATATTTGTAAAAAGTGTAAAGAAAGATTGGTCAATCTGCGCCTCTTCCTGTTTGATGATTTCGGGAATGGATTCTTCGGAGCAGGTTAATAATTGCCTTAATAGGTTAACTTTTTTCTCCTCGTTTTGAATCATCTCTTTGGTAATGCCGTCCGCTTCGAGGATTTTTTCGATCAACGTATCATAGGTAAGCATCGCCTGCGGTCGCAGCAGATAACCTTTTCTCTCTTCCAACGGTAAGCGCTCCACTACTTTGTTAATCAACGGGCCCAAAATTTTCTCTTGTTCGTTGATCGGCAGCCCGAGTTCGGAAGGAAAGTAGGTCAAAAGTAATTCTTTTTCGGGATCATGATAAACCAAAGGGACGCCGATTGCACTCTGATAGCCGCAAGACGGGCAAACAGCCATATTTACCTGGCCTGTCAGAAGTTTTTCCTTGTCCGAGGGATCTTCATGAAGATCAAAAATCTGTTGAATATTCGCCGTCATTTGATGCTGACAGCGTGGGCATGTTGTCAAAGTCTGAGCCATAATAGCTCCCTTCCTGTTTTAATATCCTAAAAATTATACCAAATTCGGATAAACATTTTATTAACACGGTTGTGAATGAGGGAAAAATCTGACAAAATGGCGGAAGGTTTCCGTTTTCAGCGGATAGATTCAAAATGGAGCCGGACTTTTTGCAAGCCTGTCGGGGGGAGATGTGAGAGGGCTTCCCTCTCAAGTCCCTTTTTGAAGAAATGAGATTTTCGAATGAAGTTGATTAGTAGAATGCTCTTGAATATGTTATCCGAAGGGTAACCGGGGTGATGGTTGATTTTTGGCAAGCCTGCCGGGGGGAGATGTGAGAGGGCTTCCCTCTCAAGTCCCTTTTTGAAGAAATAGGGTTCTCGAATGAAATCGATTATCAGAATGCCGTTGGACAGGTAGTCCGGCCGTTAACCGGAATGGGACTCGGTTTTCAGCAAGCCTGCCGGGGGGAGATGTGAGAGGGCTTCCCTCTCAAGTCCCTTTTTGAAGAAATGAGATTTTCGAATGAAGTTGATTAGTAGAATGCTCTTGAATATGTTATCCAAAGGGTAACCGGGGTGATGGTTGATTTTTGGCAAGCCTGCCGGGGAGAGATATGAGAGGGCTTCCCTCTCAAGTCCCTTTTTGAAAAAAAGGGGTTCTCGAATGAAATCGGTTATCAGAATGTCGTTGAACAGGTAGTCCAACCGTTAACCGGAATGGGACTTGATTTTTAGCAAGCCTGCGGGGAGAGATATGAGAGGGCTTCCCTCTCAAGTCCCTTTTTAAAGAAACGGGGTTCTCGAATGAAATCGGTTATCCAAATGCCATTGAACAGGTGATCCGACCGCTAACCGGAATGGGACTCGGTTTTCGGCAAGCCTGTAGGGGGGAGATGTGAGAGGGCTTCCCTCTCAAGTCCCTTTTCGAAGAGATGAGATTTTCGAATGAAGTTGGTTATTAGAATGCTTTTGAATATGTTATCCGAAGAGTAACCGGGGTGATGGTTGATTTTTGGCAAGCCTGCGGGGGGAGATGTGAGAGGGCTTCCCTCTCAAGTCCCTTTTCGAAGAAACTGGGCTATCGAATGAAATCGATTATCAGAATGCCGTTGGACATGTTATACGGTCATTAACCGGAATGGTACTCGGTTTTTGGCAAGCCTGCGGGGAGAGATATGAGAGGGCTTCCCTCTCAAGTCCCTTTTTAAAGAAACGGGGTTCTCGAATGAAATCGGTTATCCAAATGCCATTGAACAGGTGATCCGACCGCTAACCGGGATGGGACTTGATTTTCGGCAAGCCTGCCGGGAAGGAGATGTGAGAGGGCTTCCCTCTTTTTTACACTTTTTCTGTGCTTTCGGGTGTCGCTTCCGACGGCTGTGTTAAAATTCAAACCAGATGGCCATTTCTTTCAATTCTTTCCGTTCCGGACAATATCAGATAGAAACCGATCTCTATCAGGGACCGCTTGATTTGCTGTTGGATTTGATTGAAAAAGCGGAGCTGGATATTACGGTTCTTTCCTTGGCACAGGTAACAGATCAGTTTCTGGAATATATCAAGAACATGGAGGGGGATAATCCCGCCGAAGTTTCTGCTTTTGTGGTGATCGCCGCCCGCTTAATCCAAATTAAATCATCCGCACTTCTGCCTCATTCGGAAACGGACATTCGGGAATTGGATGAAGATTCCGGCGAAGCATTGGCGCAACAATTGATTTTGTACCGCCGGTTTAAACAATTGGCAGGTTGGTTGGCACAACGGGAAGATTTAAATTATCACAGTTATGAGCGGATGGGTACACCGGATATCGGTATCGAAGCGCCGTTGGATTTGAGTAACCTGACGGTTATTCATCTTGCCGCTATCGCCGGTAGGTTATTCGCCAAAAAACCGGAACAACCCGAGCTGGCGACAATGATCAGTCAGCCGCGCATAACAATTGGGCAACGCATCCAACTGCTGATCGGCAAAGTTCGCGAGAAAAGGAAGATTTCTTTCCGAAAACTCTTATCATCCGGATCGAAAGTGGAGGCGGTGGTCACCTTTCTGGCAATGCTCGAACTGATCAAACGAAATGTTATTTCGGTTAATCAGGATGATCTTTTTGCCGATATCGAAATTCGCGCCTCGGATGAAAGCGATCAGGAGCAATCTTTGGTTTCCGAATTCGGAGAATAATTTTTTCTTTTCCCCGCCGACTGGAATCATACAGATACGATTTTTAGGAGTGATGCGTTCATTCCGTCCCGACAGCCAAACCGGCTGAATAATCATCCAGTCTGGTGACTTCTTCCGGTTTCAAGTCCCATTCGGTAACCGTTCGGTTTTGATCCAACTGCTCAACATTTTTGATACCCGGAATCGGGATAACCTTTTTTTGAATCAGCCAATTCAACGCTACCTGTGCGCTGTTACGACCTTCGTGCTCGGATCCGATCAGGTTCATCAGACGGATTAATCCGTTTAATCCGTTCGCCGGATAACGCTGCATAATTTTCCGTCTCAGACCATTAACGATCGGTTCGTTGAGATATTTCCCGGTCAGCAAACCCATCGCCAATGGACATTGTGCAATAATCGGAATATGCAAATCCTGACAAATCTTAAGCACTCCGTTGGTCTCGATCTCGCGATTCAAAAGGTTATATTCTGTTTCAACACAAGAGACCGCACCTCCCAATCGATTCAGCAGATCACTGAATTGTTCAATTTCATTCGCTTTGAAACCGGAGAGCCCGATATTTTTCACCATACCGGTATCAAGCGCTTCCGCCGCGCATTCAACCAGCATCGGAATGCCCATCAATCCGGTCGGCTGACCGATTTGATAAAGGTCAAGCCGGCGCAGCTGCAACCGAGCAAGCGAAGTATTCATCGCCCGTAAAAAATCACTGCGGCGAATTCTCCATGGACGCGGCACATACTTGGTGGATATGAAAGCTTGGTCGGGATATTTTGCCGCAAATCTGCCGAGAATCCGTTCGCTGTCTCCGTCCGTAAATGCTTCACTGGTGCTGAAAAAACGAATTCCGTTTTGAAGAGAGCGGCTGAACACTTCGTACAGCGACTGCTCGTCATAAGCGATCCCGTAATCCCAAATCAGTTGGTTTCCCCAGGCAATTGTTCCGACACCTATTTTAAAATTTGGCAGCATGGACGCTCCGAACAAAGTCAGATAACTTGAAAACGGGATTGATAAATATACATCAATCACTTTTTCGTCATGATAAATGATACTTTCCAACCATTATAAAAGGTTTCCGCTCGGAACCGTAAAACATCTCTTTATAATTGGAATAGAATCTCAAGGTTTTTGAAGCGGGGGAAAAAGGGGCATCCATGACGAAATATATTGCGGCAATCGACCAAGGCACTACCAGCAGTCGTTGTATTCTGTTTAATCAAGCCGGAGAGATCGTTTCGAGCGACCAAATGGAACATGACCAAATTCTGCCAAAACCCGGTTGGGTGGAACACAATCCGATTCAAATTCTCCGAAACGTGGAGACTATTTTCGAAAATGCCGTTCGCAAAGCCGATGCGGAGCCGGGAGATATCGCCGCGATCGGCATTACCAACCAACGTGAAACGACCGTGGTTTGGAATCGATATACCGGCATCCCTTATCAGAACGCCATCGTTTGGCAGGATACCCGCACCGCCGCTCTCTGTGATGTGTTATCTCGCAGGCATGGCGGTCAGGATCGGTTTCGTGAGAAAACAGGATTGCCGATTTCGGTCTATTTTTCGGGGATTAAGTTACGCTGGCTTTTTGATCAGGTTGACGGTCTTTATGAGGAAGCTTTGCGCGGAAATTTAATGTTCGGGACAATCGATTCCTGGTTAATCTGGAATATGACCGGCGGAATAACCGGCGGCAAACATTACACCGATGTCACCAATGCTTCTCGGACGATGTTGATGAACCTGAAAACGCTTTCTTGGGATAGCGAAATCCTGGAAGAGTTGGACATTCCGGTTCAAATTCTACCGGAGATCAAACCGTCCTCCGGTTATTTCGGCGCATATCACAAAGACGGCGCCGTCATCCCCATCAGCGGTGTTTTCGGCGATCAGCAGGCAGCCTTGTTCGGTCAAACCTGTTTCGCCGCCGGCGAAGGGAAAAATACGTATGGAACCGGCTGTTTTCTGCTGCTCAACACCGGATCCGTTCCGGTGGAAAGCAAAAACGGATTGATCACTACCGTCGGTTTTAAAATCGAAGACCGCCCTCCGGTTTATTGTCTGGAAGGTTCGGTTGCTAATGCCGGATCCTTGGTGCAGTGGATGCGGGATAATCTGAAGATGATCAACTCGTCCGCAGAAATCGAAGCCTTGGCACGGGAAGTTCCGGACAACGGCGATGTTTATATCGTTCCCGCTTTTTCCGGTTTGTTCGCCCCGTACTGGCGCAGCGACGCACGCGGAATCATCGCCGGGCTGACTCGATTTTCCAACCGCGGACATTTGGCCCGAGCGGTTCTGGAAGCTACGGCTTTCCAAACCATGGAGGTTGTGGAAGCGATGAAAAAAGATTCCGGAGTGGATTTGAGTATGCTGAAAGTCGATGGCGGAATGACCGTCAACGAATTACTGATGCAATTTCAGGCGGATATTCTGGAAGTACGGATCGTCCGACCGGTCATTCGCGAGACAACGGCTTTGGGCGCGGCTTACGGAGCGGGATTGGAAATCGGTTATTGGCATTCGTTGGATGAACTGAAAAGCAAATGGGCTGCGGATCGAGAATGGAAACCGCAAATCGACCCCGAAAAGAAAGCCAAACTGTGCGCTCGCTGGAAAAAAGCCGTCACTAAATCCATGGGTTGGATCGATCCGGAATCATGAAGTAACCAATCAACCGTTCGGGGTCAGGCTTCGATCTTCTTATTGCGATAAGGGAACAGTTTTCGATAAAAATAAACGATGATGAAAAAAAGGGTGGCAACCAAGACAATCGCGGCGCCGGAACTGATATTAAGAAAATAACTCAGATAAAGCCCCAAAAATCCGGATAACGCACCGATCCCCGCCGCCGCCAGCATGGTGGTATAAAGTTTCTTGGTAAACATCAACGCCGTTGCCGCCGGAGTAATCAGCATGGCGGTGACCAATCCCGAGCCGACCGTGTTGATGGAAATCGTAATGGTGCATGCGATCAAAACAAGCAATCCGGTTCGAATCAATTTGACATTCCAGCGTAGCGTCTTTGCCATGACCGGATCGAATGTGACAACCTGAAAAAAACGGTAGAAAACGGTTACGGCAAGCAGAACGATTGCGCCGGTAATCAGGATAAAACGGATATCATCGGTTGTGACTCCCAACACATTTCCAAACAAAACATGCGTCAGATCCACCGCATAAGTTCGGATGGTACTGATCAAAGCGATTCCCAGTGCCAGCGCCGCGGTAAAGAAAATCCCGATCGCGGTATCCTCTTTGATTTCTTCCTGATCCGACAATACTGAAATTCCGATTGCGACCACAATCGAAGCGATCATGGCACCAAACGTAATATTACCGCCGAAGATATAAGCCACCGCTACTCCCGGCAGCACCGCATGGGCTAAAGCATCCCCCAAAAAAGCCATTGACCGTACCACCATATATGTCCCGATTACGGAACAAACGATGCCGACCATAATCGCGGCAGCGAAGCTTCGCAGCATAAAATCATATTGGAACGGTTCCAGTAAAACTGCCATCGTAATTCCTTAGAAATAGATCGCTTTCTTTCCGTAAGCGAGTTGCAGCTTTTTATCGGTCAGAACTTCTTCCCTGTTTCCATAAGCGATTATCCGTTTATTCAGCAACAACACTTTTTCAAAATTTTCCGAAACGAGCGAAAGATCATGAGTAGCAACCAACGTGGTCACGTGGCGCTCTTTAAAAACACGCAAATTATCCAAAATAATTTTCTCGGTTGCCAAATCCACGGCATTAAACGGTTCGTCCATCAACAGAATATGGGGTTCCTGCGCAAGCGATCGTGCCAAAAAAACGCGTTGCTGTTGTCCGCCGGAACAATCCCGAATTTTCCGGTCCGCCAATGCGGTAATTTCCATCCGCTTCAAGGCGTCCTCGACTGTCTTTTGATCTTTTTCGGAAGGGCTTTTGTAAAAAGGAATCTTCCCATACCGGCCCATCATGACGACTTCCCGAACCGTGATCGGATAATTCCAATCGATTGACTCGCGCTGCGGAATATAGGAAACACAATCGGGGTGCGCACCATGCAATTCCCCGTGGACGTTGACCTTCCCCTTCAACGGCGGGATCAATCCGACGATCGATTTCATCATCGTCGATTTCCCGGCACCGTTCGGACCGATCACAGCCACCATATCACCCGGGTAAAAACTGATTGTAATATCCTTCAATGCCGGCTCCGCATCCGTCCGGTATCCCAGATCAGCCCCCTCAATTTGAATGATGGGCATTTGACTCAGATCAATGTTCATAGGCTGAATTGTACTTGAATTTCAATCACCTTTATCGGATTGGTCACTTCACTTCGATGACGGTCGGTTTTATCTCGCTGTCGTCCCTATAGTATAATTTTTTTCATGGATTTTTTAAATGAAATCGACCTTTATCTGCGCGCAAAAGCGACATTAATGATCGTTATTTCCGCTGAGGAAGAACGGATTCTGGAAGAATTAAAAACGCTCTGCCTGAATACGGGACGATCCTGCGTGTCTTGGGATATCGCGGACGGGTTTCAATCCGTATGCGGCGATCTTTTGCCGGCCGGCGGCAGAGATCCGCTGACCGCTTTGGAACAAATCGAAAAAGCCGATGCCCGCCAACCTTCTCTCTATATTTTGAAAGATTTCAATGAATTTTGGGAAAATACGACCGTAAAACGGAAATTACGGACGCTCGCGGAACAGCTTAAATTTACGAAGAAATCCATTGTAATCACCGCCGCCTCTGCGAGAATTCCGGTGGAATTGTTGGATGAAAGCGTTATCTTAGACTATCCCTTACCCAACCTCGATCAATTGGAAGAAGTGTTGAACAAACTTCAGTTGACACCGGGGGTGGTTCTCCGATTAAGTGAAGCCGGAAAAGAGAAGCTGCTGCAGGCGGCTTTGGGTTTGACGGCATCCCAAGCCAGGCGTGTTTTCGCCAAATCCATCGTCCGGCGCGGCTATCTGAGCGAGGAAGATATTGATTTTGTCAGCCAAGAGAAAAAACAGATTATCCGAGAAATCGAAGCGCTGGAATATACGGATTCGGATGAATCCCCCGAAAACGTCGGCGGACTGGGTGAATTAAAAAAATGGCTGAATTCGCGCGAAAAAGCGTTCGGTTCGGAAGCTCGTGAATACGGTTTGCCCGCTCCAAAAGGGATTGCATTGATCGGAATCCCGGGCACCGGAAAAAGTCTGACTGCAAAAATGATCGGGAAACTGTGGCATTTACCGTTGCTGCGTTTGGATGTCGGAGCTTTATTCGGCAGTTTGGTCGGTGAATCGGAAGAACGGGTCCGCCGAGCGCTGGAATTGGTCGAATTGATTGCGCCCTGTATCCTTTGGATTGATGAATTGGAAAAAGCGCTCGCTCACGGCGGCTTGGATTCGGGAACCAGTACCCGTGTTTTCGGTACGATTCTGACTTGGATGCAAGAAAAGAAATCACCGGTTTTTGTGGTCGCGACAGCGAATGATATTTCGACCCTTCCGCCGGAATTGCTGCGACGCGGGCGGTTTGATGAAATCTTTTTCTTAGATTTGCCCACCGAAGCGGAACGCCGCGAGATATTGATGGTGCATATTCTGAAGCGCAAAAGACTACCCGAAGCTTTTGATCTGGATCGATTGGCAAAAGCCTCCGAAGGATATGTGGGATCGGAAATCGAACAAGCGATTATTGACGCCATGTATATCGCTTTCAACGATGGGGAACGCGAATTCACAACGGAAGATATTTTGGCGGCATTGAAACGCCAGGTCCCGATTTCGGTTTCACAGAGAGAAAATATCGAGCGGTTACGCCTGTGGCTGCGGGAAGGAAGGGCACAATCGGCCTCGTTCCGCGATACCTCTACCGCCGAAAGCCAGTTTGTTCCGATTCAGATCGAATTGGATCAATCGCCGAAGAACGAATCATGTCCCACATCTCTGTAATAAAAACGCATCTGCAAAATCGCGAATTCCTGATTCGGGCGTTGGAAGAGCTTGGTTATCGGGTCGTCGAGGGGGATAATTTATCCATTCAAGCAAATAATCGAAAAAAACAGGTCAATTTTCTGATAGAAATCCCTTATTCGGATCCCATCGGTTTTCGAGAGAGTAAGAACGGTTATCAAATAGTGGCGGATTGGTTCAAAGTCCTGACGGATCGGAATACTTTTCGCAATCAGCTGGTGCAAAAATACACTTACTTGTACCTCAAATCCGAACTCGATAAGCAAGGATTCGAGATATCCCGCGAAGAAGTGAGTGAAAAAAACCAAATTCATTTGGTGGTTCGTCGTACGGTCTAAATGGATTCCTCAAAGATTTACCGGAATTATCTGGAACTGCTAAAATCCCCGGTCGTTCCGCAGGGATTTCCTACGGATCAGCTCTATCAGTTCGCCTGTACCGGGGCGATTGCAAGTCTCTCACAAGATATTCGTGAGAATCCGGATTCGAAAACAGAAGCCGCTGTATCCGCCTTAAAAGAAATCGTATCACATGCCGCGGCGGAACGTTTCCGTGAATCGGCTTTGGAAGCGCTTAAGGAAGCCGCTCTTTCAGGAAATCCGATGTGTCTCGATGCACTTTTTCAGTTGGCTACTGTCGAGTTGAATCCCGCCGCACTGAAAATTTTGGAAGAATATAATTTGTCCTCGCCGTCCGTCGATTTTGAAAGCGCAAAATACTTTTTTCTGAAAAATAAAAACGATCTGCTGCGAAACGATCCGACTTTGAATGAATTAACCCGTTTCTATTTAGCCGCTCCACGCAGTGTCCGACAGGAAATGCAAAGAATCGCGCGTATTATGTTACCGAATTGGGGGAACATTGTCGAGTTTTTGCAAGACCCGAAGGCGGAAACTTCCGAATGGGAAAAGATCCAATCGGAATTCCTTTATTTCTCTGAAACTGAAAAAGAATTGCTCATTCGGCAATTACTCGGACAATCGGTAGACGCACAAAAGCTGATCGCCGATCTATTTCTGCGGTATGATGATCCGGCTTTGCTCCGAGCCTGCCTGTCCAATCAATTGGAACCCTCGCGCGCCGACCGAAAAGCATTGTTCTATTTTTTAAGCGACCAATGGACACAATATGAACGAAACGACCTGGACTATCAATGGATTCGGAAAGCATTTTCGGAAGGATCGGATTTCTTACGGAACCGACTGATCCGGCACGGCTTGAAATCCGGTCACACTTCATGGCTTGAAACTTCGGAATTTTCGGTTCAGACCGAGCATGTTTTTCGCCCGATTTCTTTTTCGCAGTGGGAAAGCTGGGTTACCAAATTAATCGCTCAATCTGATTGGGAACGACTTTGGCAAATTCTGCCGATTGCACCGGTGGCTTTGGTCCCGGAGGTTATCACCGCCTTACAACGAGAAAATTTTGAGCCGCAATCGGAAGAAGAAAGAGTTTTTTTTCGGAAATTGATTCAAATCTGTTCCGAACTGCCGCCATCGATACCCGTTCCGTTTGTCCGTCGATTTTATAATCAAACACCGCAACCGTTCCTGTTGAATCTTTCGAAAGACGGCAATTATCTGGCGGCGGCTTTTCTGAACGGCGACATTCGATTCTGGAATCTGGGCGATCGAACGTTATCTTCCGGTTCCCTTCAAATCCCCAATCTCAGTCCGAAAGCCTTTTGTTTCGGAGAAAATGCGGAAACGCTCGCCTCGGCTTGGTCGGATAATGTGATTCGTATTTTTCGTTTTCCTTCGGCAGTGCTGTTGAACAAACTGCCCCCCGCCGCCGCACCTGTTACAAACCTTTTCTTGAGTGTCGATGGCCGTAGAATTTATGCGACGGAACAACCGAACTTTTTACAAGCTTGGGGATATCCGGCGGGAATTCCGCTTGATGACATCAAATTACCGGGTTTTCAGATAATCCGATCCTCGGTTTGTCCGGAAAATAATCGGCTGGTTTTTTTGGATGATCATCAAAGCCTTTTCATTTTTGATATTCGAAAAAAGCAAACCGTTGCGGAGATCAATCCATTTCCGCCGCAATCGGTGTTGGATACTTCATCCGAGCTATTGACTTGTGTTTCCCTTGATCAGCATATAACCGTTTGGAATCTGGACAGCCAAATGAAACTTTCGGAGATACAGGACTCGGGTTTTACCGGAAAGATCCTGTCAATCGCTCAATTGATTCCCGGCGAGGTTGCCGTCTGCGGTTCGCAAATCGGAGAATGCGCGGTCTGTTCGCTGCACAGCGGCAAACATTTGGCGGAAATTCACGGCAACGACCCTTTTTCTTCTTTATCAGCCATCCGGATCAATACACAGGACAATCAGCTTTATCTGGCTGACTCCGACGGAAGCATCACTCAATGGGACTTGACATTGCTCAGGCAGATGATCAGCATCTTTCATCCCGAAACAATTCCCAATCCCGAAAAACTGCGTACCTATCAACAGAAATTTTTCACACCGGCCGTACAAAAAACGATCGCATTGATGAATATACTGTTTGATTGGCGTACCCGCTATGACATAGAGGTGGAATTTGATGAATGAAAGAAACCCGATTTCCGTTCCGAAGAAGGGTCTGAATCAATTATCCCTCACCGGGCACGTCGCTTTCCTCCAAAACATGATTCAAGAGGCTGCCGAAGCAGCGTCTTTGGCTCCTCAGTGTTTGATCGGTTTACAGAGGGTGCTTAAATATGAATATCATTTACACGGAGACGGATTCAAAAACCAAGCCGGAACCGACACCCCATCCCTTTCTGTATTTAAACATTGGTTGATCTTTCTGTTGACCGGATATAACCTCAATATTCATATCCGATTTGTTGAAAATATCCTTTCCGCATGCAAACGCTCAAGTACACTTCATACCGCGACTCTTAAAATATATGTCTATCCTTCTGCAAAGATCTTTGATTTTAACCAAATCGGTCAAGATGCGACATTGAAAATTCATGAAGCGCTCATCGGAATGCCCGAATCGGAAATCGGCGATTTTATAGATAAATTAACCGATAAAAATCATACCGAGTTATATCGTCTGGTTCGAAAATCTTTTAATGGGGAACCCGCATTACAAATCCGGCAGTATTTTCAGCAAAAGCTTCCGGAAAAAAAGAAAAGAGGTCATCCGGTCGGAAAATTCTTTGACCTCAATAAAATATTTGCATCGCTCAACCAAGAATATTTCGGATCAAAGTTATTACGCCCGGTTTTAAAGTGGTCAGCTCAAGAGAATCGAAGGCGGATGGGTTCTTATAATCTTCGAACAGATACGATTATCGTGAATCGAGCGTTGGACAAAATCGATACGCCCCTTTTTGTCATCCGTTTCGTTATGTATCATGAAATGCTTCATAAATTCGTGGGAATAAAACGGAAAAACGGACGGAACTATGCACACACATCAAAATTCCGCAATTACGAAAAACAATTCGCCGAATATGCCGAAGCAAAAGAATATCTTTCCCATCTGAGAATCGATCAACATAAAAAATAAATTTGTGATATTAATTGACTACTAAAGTTTTCTTTTTTTCGTGAATTATAAAGAGGGAAAAAATATGAAAAAGATATGGCTTGCTATTCTTGTCTTTGCAGTCTTTCTTGCTGCCGGAATTCCTTCCTTGTCTGTCGCTGCTCAGAATACGGCCTATCAGAAGGAAAATTCATTTTTTTCAGAAGAAGATGTCAGCAGCATCTTAGGAGGTGTCACTAACCTGATCCAAAGTTTTAATGCCGAAGCCGTTTATGACGGACTGAAAGCTGTTTTGGATATGTCCAAACTGTTCGGTTTTTGGGAAACGCCGTACTTTGAGAATATCCAAAATTTTATGATCACGAAAGGGCGGGAACAGATTTCAAACTTCTCCCAAGAGGATTATTTGGAGCAATTGATCGTAAAAGCTTATGCCGATCAAAACAAACCGAATCACAATAAATCATCCTTTTCAAAGAATTCGGGCTTTTTGATAACCGGACCCGATAGTTTCGAAATCCAAATGTCAGCCAAAGGCACGGTGAAAGGAAACCACATTTCTCTCTTCGGCTTAGACGGAACACCCTTGACCGAGATTGACCTGTCCGTTAATCCGACCAATCCCAATCAATTGATAATCTCCGGAACTGATATGGCGGACCAAAGCAGTAAAACCTATTATCTGGAGATCAGTAATCGAGAGATATCCTTGGATTCGGATACGGATTCCATTTTTTCACTGCGTTTCAAGCCGAGAGAAACGATTCTGATAGAGATTCCTTCCTCCGAAAGCGAAGTGGAACTGGCTTTTGATAAAAAAGCATACATAATCAACGGCACGGTCAGCTCACCGGAACAAACCATGGAGATTGAATTGGAATTGAACCCGCTGAAAAATCTGATCGCTTTGGCGCTTAACGGCACTCCGGTCATTTGGATCGAATCCGATCCGGTCAAAAACAGTTTGGATCTTGTATTCGCCGATGCCGAACTCCTGATGGAATTTGATGACGATGCACATGAAATTCTCGGCACATTCTATACAACCGATCAGCAATCGCAGTTCAAACTGATCTGTGATAAACCGAGTAATTCGCTGGCGTTGGATATGGTGATTGAAGGAGAGATGACGGAACTCTTCAAGCTTGCCTTCAGTAAACAGGCAAACGGTGTCTCACTGAATTCGGCCGGAGGATTGATTTTTTCCGCTACAATCGACGAAGAAAAAGGTACCATGACGATCAATGATTCTTCGGGCTTCAGAGTATTGGATGAATCTCAGATCCTTGATTTAATCAATTCTTCCATAAAAACAGGACCGGAGGCGGAAACGGAAGTCATCGATAATTTCTTAAATGAAGAGGAAGAGACCGCTGTTCCGGAGGAAGAAATAATTCCGACGGCAGCACCGATCTCATCCCCTACGGAAATACCGACAACGGTTCCCGTAGCGATTCCCACGCTGGATGCGGGAATATAAATCGGGGGGAAGATCGATTAAAATAGTTTGAAATAACTTACAATTTTATAAGGAACTGAGCTGCGCCGGCAAAGGTCATATTTATCAGCTCAGTTTCTTTTTGCAAAATGCTCGGAAGTTTCAATCCGCGCAGTCAGTGAGGTCATGATAAAAATCAAAAAACCGGACAGAATTTATTTTCGACAGATCCTGAAACTGGCGGTACCGTTGATTCTCCAATACCTGTTATCTTCTTCCGTGACCCTGGTGGACAACGTCATGGTCGGAGCATTGGGAGATGTTTCTCTGGCAGCCGTAAACATCTGTACGCAGTTTTATATGCGTTTATTCCATATCGTGATTTTCGGTTTGGTCTCCGGTGCTTCAATTCTGACGACTCAATATTGGGGCATTCACGACTCAAAGAACATTCATCGTATTATGGGGCTTGAAATCATCGTTGGTTCCGGACTCGGCGTTTTGTTTTCGATCTTAACCGCCTTTTTCCCGGAGAAAATCCTGGGATTCTATTCCGAAGATCCTCAAGTCATCCGAGCCGGATCGTTATACCTGTCCACATTTTCGCTGATTTTTTTGCTTCACCCCATCGCATTAATCTATGCAAGTGCTCATCGGGCTATCGGTGATACAAAATTACCGATGATTGCTATCGCTTTATCATTGGCGATTAAGCTTATATTAAATTACTTTCTCATTTACGGAAATTGGGGGTTCCCCAAAATGGGCATTGCCGGAGCGGCTTACGCGACCTTAATCGCAAAAATATCGGAAACCGCATTATTACTTTTCTTCACTTACAAATCAAAGTCCCCGGTCGCTGCAACATTTAATACTTTATTTGATTTTGACAGGAACCTGATTATTAAAACAGCCAGGAATGTACTTCCCGTATTGATTAACGAAACTCTTTGGGGGCTCGGGACGAACATCTATTCGGCAATTTATGCCAAAATTTCGACGACCGCCATTGCCGCTGTCTCTGCAGTCAGTCCCGTGGACACTTTGATGTTTACGCTGATTTATTCTTTCGGCGACGCCTGCGGTATTTTAGTCGGAAATCTCATGGGGAGAAACGAACAGGAAAAAGCCTACGAGTACGGAATCTTTACCGCATTTTTCATGATGATTATCGGATTTCTGACCGGAGTCGTCGTATTTTTCCTGAGAGATCCAATTCTGAACCTCTACAACCTCTCCGCGGAATCTTATGCAAGCGCAAGAATAATTCTAACGATACTAACCGCATCGCTGGGTTTTCGGGCGATTACTTATACGATTTTTATCGGTGTTTTGCGGGCGGGGGGAGATGTCAGATTTTGCTTGGCGGTGGACGCCGGCTCTATTTGGCTCATCGGAATACCGGTCAGCGTTGTTTTAGCCTTCGGTTTTCACCTGCCGATTGAGACGGTCTATTTGGGTTTTATGTGCGATGAACTGTTCAAAGTGATCGTCGTCACTCATCGTTTGCGAACCCGAAAATGGATGAATGTATTAACCACGTAAAAAGGGAGCCGAGCAGAAAAGCATATCGCGACCGGTATAACCGTTTTCGGCAGCCCATTCCTGAAATACCTGCAGGTAACTTTTATCCGTGCGCTGATTCCAATCGATCTCTAACAGGGAAGCCGTACGATGAATGGTCTCTTCATCGGGTCCTTCTATTTCCAGATAAAAACCGATCGGCGTTTCATCCAGCATGATCGTAGTTGCTCCCAACCTGTAAGTACTGCGATATTTTTCATATTCAAAAAAGGTCAGAAAACCCAAACGGTTTAATATCAGGCGGGTGTTTTCAAAATGATCGACCCGGGTTTCGATTTCTTCTCGATAAGCGATATTATTTTCATTTTTTCGGGTACGTTTATATGTCAATATAGATTCCGAACCCTCTTTTCGCAAGCGTAATCGGGCGTTTTCCGCCAGCAATTCATTGTTCGGAGTATCCAATAAAATGTTATGTTCATAGGATTTGTCCATCAGCAATTCGGCTTGGCGGAGCTCCAACAGTTCCCGAATTTTCCGCAAATCCTTCACCGGGAACTTTGCTTCAATTTCCTGATTTTTTCCGGAATTTTTCGTAAGCTCTTCTTCCATAACTATCGATTTTACCTCTTTTTCAGGTTAAATCACTTCACGGAAAAAGACCGGAAATGGTTTTTCTGTCATTTTCCCCTTCGATTTTTATCTCATTTCTTTCCCCACGAACGACTTTATTATTGTAATTATAATTTTATCGAAGGATCCTATATAGTAAAATCATGGAGCGAGGCAGGGAAAACAGAAAATGTTTATCCGAACCGGTTCGAGTACATTTTTCGACGTAGAAATCTTTCTATCTCAATTCAGTCCGGTGAAGATAATTTGAAATATATCAGTCCGCATCATCGGTCCCGCTGTTTTGGGCGACCTTGTCAGCTTTATCGGCTCATGGTCCCCTTAAAAAATTTCATCTGAAAGAAATAATCATGCTCTGTAAAAACATCAAGGGGAACATGCATGCGCAGAACCGTTACATTGATAATGAATCTTGACGATGTTTGTAATATGCCCTTCGACAAAAGAAAAAATAATGGTATAAATAGAGCAGTGATTAAGGAGATTGTGTAATGAAGTGCCGCTTTCCTCAATTTACATGGGAAAGCGGTTTTCTGTCAACAACTTCTTAACAAAATTTAGTCAATGGAATGGCCAAATGCCTTCCAAATTTTCAAACCTCGGGGAGCCGAGGGAAATTTTCAGGAGATTTTCAGAATGAGTGACAAGGTCAAAGGTACAGTCAAGTGGTTCAATGAATCAAAGGGTTATGGTTTTCTTTCACAGCCGGAAGGTGAAGATATTTTCGTTCACTACACCGCAATTCAGGGCAACGGATTCCGCACTCTGAAAGAAGGCGCAGAAGTTGAATTCAATATTGAACACGGTCCGAAAGGTCTGCAGGCCAGCAATGTAATTGTTCTCTGATCGAACAGAGAATTAAACCTTCGGGAAATGAAGTTTTTTGTAATTTCAAATCTGTACCAAGGTATTAGAAATAAACAGCCGATTTTATCGGCTGTTTTTATTTTCCCGGACCGAATCGACCAGACGTTTCCATTCCTCAATCGACAGCGTTTCGGCGCGACGCATCGGATTGATGCCGGCTTCGATTAAAGCAGCTTCGACCTCAAAAGTCGAAAGCCGGAGATCGGAAGACAACGAATTTCGCAATGTTTTCCGCTTCTGACCGAACCCCGCTTTTGCCAACTTAAAAAAATCATCCGATTCGGCAGCCGAAACCAGCGGTTCGTCATATACATCAATCTTTACCACAGCCGAATCCACTTTGGGCTGCGGGAAAAAAGCACCGGCCGGAATCGCCAACGGAATAGATACGGAACCGAAAATCTGCACGCTCAATGCCAACAGACTGAGATCCCCGGGTTGCGCGCAAATACGCTGTGCAACTTCTTTCTGAACCGTCAGGACAATGCGGCGCGGCTTCGTTTTTGCATTCAATAAATGGCGAATGACCGCAGAAGTGATGTAATAGGGGATATTCGCAACCACGGAATATGCCGAATCGACAATGAGAGAATCCGGATCGATTTCCAAAATATCGCCTTGGACAATCCGGACATGATCGTACTCTTTTAAAACTTCTTTTAACGGCGGGATCATTCGCCGGTCAAGTTCCACAGCGACCACGTTATCGGCCGCCTCGGCCAAATATCGGGTCAGTCCACCCAAACCGGGACCAATTTCCAAAACAGTCGAATCGGGGGGAATTTCCGCGATTCGAACGATTTCGGATAAGATTTCATCATCAACCAAAAAATTCTGTCCCAAGCCTTTGCTCGGAGTCAGATGATAACGGTTCAGTAACTGCCGGACAGGTAAGGGATCGAGTGGTTTCATGGCAAAATCCATGGAATTGAGGCGGGTACGGGTGTCAGGAAATAGAGAGTCGTTTGATTACTCCAAGGTACGAAATTTTCATCATTATAAGCCAAATCGATCCAACGGTTATCAGCGACCGGTGAACGGCCGGTGTCGCCGATGACGGCAAACCCGTAATCGGGTACATAAACCGTCAGTCCTGCGAATTCGGCATACCAATCGCCGTCGACAGCGATCACCCCTTTTTCAACCTTCCGACCCGATGCCGTGCCATTAATACAAGAGTCGACACCACTGCGACAGGGAGAATATGAAGTCGCATAAACGGGAACCGCCCGCCAATACTCAATCTGTCCGTCCGGCGTCGAAAATGTTTGGATGGATATTTGGGTTCCGTAGGAACGCACTTCTTTTACCGGCTCAACCAACACCTTTTCGGGGCTGATCCGTTCTTCGACCGCTATTCCGTTTTCTGTTCGCTTCCGTTGAATCGTCCCTTTTAAACCGGGCTTTCCTTCGGAGATTGTCTTGTATTGATCCAAAGGATCGGATTCATCCGCTACCCATTCGATTTCATTCGGAATCGTCTCCGCTTTAAGAGTCACTTCCTCTGCCACATGAATCACTTTTATATGATGATCCGCGGGAAGGGGCTGATCTTCGGCCGGGATGCAGATATCCAACTCTTGCAGGGGATATCCCGCTGACGCGAGCAATTCGCCGGCATTTGTTCCGTACCCCGTCAGAGGAATCTCGCCACCTTCCGAGACCAAAACAAGCGGGGTTTCTTCCAGTATCCGAATCGTCATACCGGCGATGAACGGCGTATCCTCCGCAGGGACGATGATCGAATCGGGAGGAATCCGAACCGCCGTTTGCCGAAGCGCTTCACCGACGGTTGTCGCATCGGTATAGAATTGCTGCCGTTGTTTTCCCAAATCCGTAATCAGTTCAAAGGGATCTCCGCGAACCACTTCCAAATTGATTGCCTTCAAAGAACCCAGATTAAAATCCGGCTGTATTTGGGTTCCGTTCCATCGTATCTGATCCCCCGGATAAAGGGCAACCTCTCCGTCCGCCAAGATATTCCCGGCCAAGTTTTCAAAAGTTGAGTAGTCTTTTTGCCCGCCGGAAGAAACAAGATGAATCGCCTTAAGATGGTCGACTTTCAGAAAATACCTTTCGGTCATCCAATAATTGATTTCCGGGAAGATTCGGTCGAGTTCGTTAAAATTGATTCCGGTCTCCTTCAAAATTTGACCTACCGTGATTTTATACGTTGCCACTTGCCGGGGCTTTCCGTCAATAATCAACTTAATATTCCGTCGGGCGTTCGCCCAAAAAAGGACAACGCCGATTGTTATCAAGAGTAAACCGCACAGAACCGCCGTTTTCGATTTCATCCCGCTTCCGAAATTAATTGTAAAACAAAAAGACCCGCCAAAGCGGGTCCTCGCTGTGCCGAGACACAGAATCGAACTGTGGACACTACAATTTTCAGTCGTATGCTCTACCAACTGAGCTATCTCGGCATCGTTTCCATTCAAACGACGGTACCAATTTTAGCGGCTTATCGAACGACTGTCAAGCATTTATGAAAAATCATGTGATCGATTCAAACAATTGAAATCGAGCCGAATTATCAAAATATTCCTCCGATTGCCCGCCAACAAGCTTCCAAATGAGCGGCAATTTCTTTCCCGTCTTTTTTGGAAATTTTCTTTATTCGATCTTCCATTAATTCAATCCCGCCGATTTCAAATAACCGATTCCCAATTTCACGCGCCTGAATATTCCGGCAATTCTGATCAAATATGCCACCCGGCCTTTCAGAAAGGAAATCTTCTTTTTGACCGATTTGAATCAGTGTTTCGGTTAACCTTTCAACTTCGGCTTTATATCGAGAAGGGTAAGCTTTATGAAAAATACTCATTTTTTCCTTTCTTTCTGATTTTCTATAAAAAAATCCAGAACAAATTGATGAAACCTTTTAAAACTTTTGAAAACTTTCACACCCATTTCGAGAATTTTCCCCATGGTAAAATTGCTGTATAAATAATCTTATCAGATTTACTCGGATCTTGATAATGTTAAAGGAAGAGGAAGCAAATGGATCGGAAAAAAGTAATTATCGCCGAAAAAGCACCGAAAGCGATCGGACCCTATTCGGCAGCAATCTCCTACGGAAATTTCATTTTTACATCGGGTCAACTCGGTTTGATTCCGGAAAGCGGTGAACCGGCCGGTGAGGATATAAGAAGTCAGACCCGTCAGGCTTTAAAAAATGTTCAGTCGGTTCTGGAAGCAGCCGGAACAGACTTATCCCATGTATTAAAGACGACGGTATTCTTGCGGAATATGGATGATTTTGCCGCCATGAATGAGATTTATGCTGAATTTTTCACAGACGAATGCCCCGCCAGATCAGCCGTCCAAGTCGCAAAACTACCGAGAGGGCTCGCAGTCGAAATCGAAGTGATCGCTGCGATTTAAACCGATGCCGACTGTTTCGATTATCGTTCCGTGCCTGAATGAAGAAAAAAACATCACCCGTCTGCTCGATGCCTTGTATCGTCAGACTTATCCGATTTCAGAAACGGAAGTCATTATTTCCGACGGAAATTCTCAAGACCGGACACTGGATAAAATCCGGGAATGGCATGATGCCCATCCGGACTTAGCGCTTCAGATTGTATCCAATCCCAAGCGGATTATTCCCGCCGCGCTCAATTCCGCATTGGAGGCGTCAAGCGGAATCTATATCATCCGTCTGGACGCTCATTCCATTCCGGCTCCGGACTATGTCGAACGTTGTGTTCGTTTGTTAGAGGAAGGAAAAGCGGAGAATGTGGGAGGCCGCTGGGAAATACAGCCCGGAGCGGATACCTGGGTCGCCCGATCTATTGCCAACGCCGCTTCTTCTCCGCTTGGTGCGGGAGATGCCAAATATCGTTTTTCCGAAACGGCGTCCTTTGTCGATACGGTACCCTATGGAGCTTATAAAAAAGAAACCCTTACGGTACTCGGGGGATATGATGAATCTCTGCCGATCAACGAAGATTATGATCTCAACGTTCGGATCCGTCGCAACGGCGGAAAGATTTGGTTTGATCCCGACATTCGCTGCATTTATTTTTCGCGGACCACTTTCCGCGGTTTAGCCAAACAATATTGGCGATACGGATATTGGAAACTCAGAATGCTGAAAAAAGATCCCAAAAGCCTCCGTTTACGCCAACTGATTCCACCGCTCTTCGTTTTCAGTCTGTTGTTTTTTGCGATCGGCAGTTTTTTTTCGCATGCCTTTTTGAATGTGTTATTATTGGAGCTAATCGTTTACATTGCCGTCTTGCTTTTTGCCGGAATTAGGACTGCGGGCAAAGAAAACGATCTGATACAACTCATAGGATTACCCATTGCTTTGGCAATTATGCATTTCAGCTGGGGGAGCGGATTTATCTGGAGTCTAATAAAACTGATTTTTAGGAGTGAACAAGAATCCGAAACTGGCTCTCATGAGTAGAAAGTTGTTCCCGCTTTCAAAAGAATTCGCACAGAACGGTAACATCAATCATAATTGAGCAAAACGTTTCCGACATGAAGAAAAATGGCTGAACAATTCTTTCGAAGTCCATTTCAATCCCGCCTGTCATCCAAGGAACGTAAAATTATCCTGTTCCTTGGCGATTTATTGGTCACAATATTGGCGCTGGTCATCTCTCTGGTCACATGGGCGAAAGGCGATGACTGGTTAGGGCTCTCTCCCGAATTTTTTGCCGAAAGACCGGAGAATTGGTTTTATTTTCTTCCGATCCTTTGGTTACTATTAATGGCGCCGATATATGATCTGCGCCGGGCAAGTTCGGTTCCGACCACATTAAATTTCATTCTGATCGCCAGTTTGCTTGCCGGAACACTCTACCTGACGATCTTCTTCGTCGCTCCACCAAAAGCGCTTCCCCGCCGCGGAGTCGCCTCTTTTCTCATTAGCTGTGCCGTTCTTTCCATCCTTTGGCGACTTTTTTATATCCGGAAATTTACCCTGCCCAAATATCTGATCAATACCCTGATCGTCGGCGCGGGAAAAGCCGGTTGTCGCATCGCGGAAATTATCAGGGGCATCAACCCGTCTCCGTTTTCGGTCGCCGGATTTATCGATGATGATCCCGAAAAAATCGGAAAGGAGTTCTTCGGCTATCCCGTGCTGGGGGATTCAAATTCATTTTATAAAATCGTGGAAGAACATCAGATCGGTCAGGTGATCATGGCGATCAGCAACCGAATGAATCCGGAATTATTTGATGCCTTGACAATGGCGGAAGAAAAAGGGTTGGTCGTCAAAACCATGCCCAATGTTTACGAAGAACTGCTCAAAAGGATACCGGTTTATCTGCTCGGAACCGACTGGATGGTGCGTGACTTCTATGACCAGGCACATGCCAGCATCTTTTTTGAAATCACCAAGCGCCTGATCGATATCTTCGGCGGATTCATCGGCACGGTTTTTTGTGCGATTCTCTTTCCGTTCATCTCCGTCGCCATTTTGATCGATTCCGGCAAGCCTGTTTTTTATTCTCAGGAAAGGCTCGGGCTGCGGGGCACACCGTTCAATATTCTGAAGTTTCGTACCATGGTTCAGGATGCCGAAGCGGACGGTATCCCGCGACCGGCTTCTTACGAGGATAACCGCATCACCCGGGTCGGTCACTTTCTGCGCAAAAGTCATCTGGACGAGATGCCGCAATTCCTAAACGTTTTAAGAGGTGACCTCAGCCTGGTGGGACCGCGCGCCGAACGAAAAGAAATCATCGAAGAACTGCAAAAAGAAATTCCTTTTTATCGGGGCAGACTGCTGGTTCGACCCGGCATCACCGGTTGGGCGCAGATTAATTACGGGTATGCCGCCGGAGCCGAACAAAATGCGATTAAACTGGAATATGATTTGTATTATATTAAAAATCGCAACCTGTTACTGGACTTTTCCATCCTTCTGCAGACTTTTAAGACGATTTTCGGTTTGAAAGGAAGATAATCTTTGGCATCCCGCTTTAAAGGCAGCATTCGAAACCGTTTTATTTTTCTGGCAGATCTGATTTTAATTGTTGTATGCGTATTCTGCAGTTACATCCTGCGTTTAGAGTTAGGTTACACCTTTTATAAATACTTGCCTTCCGCTTATTGGATGATCGGCGTTTCCCTGGTTATCAAGCCGACGGTCTATTACTTCTTCGGGCTGTATCGCAGGCTTTGGAATTACGCCAGCATGAATGAGATGAAACTGATTCTGATTGCGGTCACCTGTGCATCGGCGGTTGTTTCGGCGGTCATGGTAATCCTGGCGACAGCCAACGTCTTCTTCGGATTCCCGCGATTGGTTCTGATCATCGACTGGATCCTCTCCATGATCGCAGTCGGCGGCGTCCGTTTTTCGGTCAGAATCATGTATGATTTGGATCGGAAGAATTCGATTAAATCCAGAGAAAAAATGAAGCGCGCACTGATTATCGGAGCGGGGGATGCGGGCGCATTGGTCCTGAAAGAAATACAAAAGAACCCGCAGTTAAACGTTCACCCGGTCGGCTTTATCGACGATGATCCCAAAAAAATGAATCAATCCATCTATGGTGTCAAAGTCATCGGAACCGTCAACGACATTCGGAAAATCATCGACCGGTACGCCATCACTGATGTTTTCTTTGCGATTCCCAGCGCCCCCGGCCGTGTCGTGCGGGTGGTTTCCGACAGCTGCCGTGAAAAAGAGGTAAATTTCCGCACCATGCCGGGAATTTACGAGCTTTTGGGCGGCAAGATTTCCATTTCAAAATTGAGAGAAGTCGAAATTACTGACCTTTTGCGTCGAGATCCGGTTAAGCTGGACGCCCAAAATATCGGTTCGATTCTGACCGACAAAATAGTCCTGGTTAGCGGTGCGGGCGGTTCAATCGGTCGGGAACTTTGCAATCAAATCGCGCGCTGGAATCCGGCCCGCATTATCCTGTTGGGGCATGGTGAAAACAGTATTTTCGAAACCCTTCTGGATTTACACGAAAATTATCCGGCTTTATCGCTCAAACCGCAGATCGCGGATATTCGCGATCAAGATCGTTTGCGAGAGATCTTTAAGGAATTTCACCCCGACATTGTGTTCCATGCCGCGGCTCACAAACATGTCCCGTTGATGGAATTCAACGGTCCCGATGCGATAACCAACAACGTTCTCGGCACTTGGAACATGGCTCATATCGCCAACGAAAACGGCGTGGAACGCTTCGTAATGATCTCCACCGACAAAGCCGTCAGGCCGGTGAACATCATGGGCGCCACCAAACGGATCGCCGAAAACATCGTATTGAACGAATCGGCCAAAAGCGCTGCCGAATTTACTGTTGTCCGCTTCGGAAATGTGTTGGGCAGCCGCGGGAGCGTGGTTCCCATCTTCCAAGAACAGATCAAAAAAGGCGGACCGGTGACCATCACCCATCCCGAAATGAAGCGCTACTTTATGACCATTCCGGAAGCGGTATATCTCGTTTTGGAAGCCGCCGGACTCGCCACCAAAGAAGAAACCTTCGTCTTGAATATGGGGAAACAAGTCCGGATACTGGAGCTTGCCGAAGATTTGATCCGCCTTTCCGGGTTGGAACCAGGGAAAGACATCGAAATTAAATTCACCGGCATCCGTACCGGTGAAAAATTGAGTGAAGATCTTTGGAACGAAGGGCAGATTTTGGAACCGACGCTTCACCCGGATATTTTCAAATTGGAACGCGATGATCTGATGGATGATGAGACTCTCTCCAATGTCGTATGCCGTCTGTTGGAACTGGCAAAAGAAGGCGATGATTCCGCAATTCGCAAATATCTGAACGAAGTGATCCCCGATGCAAATATCAGTGAAAGAGCAATATCAGATATTTTCACTTTTTAGATCCGTTCATCCGCTTTGTTCGGTACAATAACTGACAAAATGGCACAGATTTCGGCTTCCCAATGGAAATTAACGATTGAAGCACAAAAAGACGCCTCGCTGCTGCAGACCGCGGAATGGGGATCGGTCAAAGCGGTATTCGGTTGGTCGCCCGCCTATGTGATGAACGAAGCGGGCGGGGCGATGATCCTCTTTCGGAACTTACCGCGAGTAGCATTGGGCGCCACAATGGCTTACATCCCGAGAGGCCCGGTTATTTTTCACAACGAGCCGCAAAAGATCAACGACTTGTGGGAAGAAATCCATCGCTTATGCCGGGCGAGACATGCCTTTTTTTTGCGTGTCGAACCGGATTTCTGGCAGAATACCGCGGAAGCCGAATTCTTGCGGAATTCGATGCAGGGATTTGAAAATGCCTTTTCCACCGTTCAACCGCCGCGGACAATCGTCGTCCCTTTAACCGGCAGCGAAGAGGACCGGCTTGCCCGCATGAATCAGAAAACCCGCTACAACATCCGTCTGTCTCAAAAGAAAGACCTCGTGATTCGAGAGGAAAACAATGTTTCCGCGTTTATGGAGCTGATGGCGAAAACGGGGGAAAGAGATCACTTTCATGTTCATTCCGCCGAGTATTACCAACATTGCTATAACGTTTTCAAAGAAAGCGGTAAAGCATGGAATTTGGTGGCCTATTATCACGACAAACCATTGGGTGTTCTCATGCTTTTCATCCACGGAAACCGCGGCTATTACCTCTACGGCGCCTCTTCTGACGAAGAACGGAATCGAATGCCCAATCACCTTCTTCAGTGGACAGCCATGAACATCTGTGCGGCGAACGGTTGTACGGAATATGATTTGTGGGGAGTTCCGGACGAGGAACCCGAAACGCTCGAAGCCCAATTCCAAGAAAGATCCGATGGATTATGGAGCGTTTATCGTTTTAAACGGGGTTTCGGCGGTGAAATCAAGCGCACTATGGGGTCGTTCGATTTCCCGTATCACCCCCTGTTCTATCGTCTGTCGGCAACTTTTTATCGGCGAAAGAAAGCGCAACAAGGATCCGGGGGACCGCAAAATTGAACTCCGTCACACTCTCAATCCCACCCGATCATTGGAACGAGGAAATCGCTTCTCTGCCCGGCGCATCGATATTGCAAACAAGCCAATGGGCGGAAATTAAAGCCGGCGGTAGTTGGACGCCGCTCTTCCAAAAATGGACGGCAACCGACGGAGAATTACGTGCTGCCGCATTAATCCTGCGAAAAAAAATCTTTCTTCAATATGAATTCTGGTACATTCCGCGCGGACCGTTACTGGATTGGGAAGACTCCGAATTAAGAACACGGGTGCTGGACGATCTCCAATCCCTGGCAAAAAAGGTTCATGCCATTTTTATCAAAATGGATCCGGACGTCCCGACCGGATTCGGAGTTCCGGGCAGTGATTCCTATCGGGAACAAACAGCCGGGCAGTTGCTCCTGTCCGAGTATCAGAAGCGCGGCTGGGTCCGCTCGCCGCAACAGATTCAGTTTGCGAACAGCGTCTGGATCGATCTTTCGCCGAGCGAAGAGGATCTGCTCATGAATATGAAACAGCGGACCCGTTATAAAATCCGCCTGGCCGAAAAAAAAGGCGTCACCGTCCGCCACGGCAATCCCGCCGATTTTGAAGCTCTTTACGCCATGTACGCTGAAACTTCCGAGCGGGATCGGTTCATCATCCGCGAAAAAGCCTACTATCTGAATGTCTGGAACCGTTTCTATGCCGCCGGAATGTTGACCCCATTAATCGCCGAAGTTGAAGGGCAAGCGGTCGCCGCATTGATGTTGTTTACCTATGCGCAACGTTCTTGGTACATTTACGGAATGTCCACCGACCTCCACCGCGAAAAAATGCCCAATTATCTGCTGCAATGGGAAGCGATCAAAACCGCCAAGCAAGCCGGCTCCCGGATCTATGATCTGTGGGGCGCGCCGGATATCTATGACGAATCGGACCGGATGTGGGGCGTTTATCAGTTCAAACAGGGCTTCGGCGGCTTTGAAGTCAACACACCCGGCGCCTGGGATCTGCCGCTGCACAAAACCGGTTATCAACTCTTCGTCCGCACACTGCCAAAATTCCTTTCCTATTTAAAAAGAAAAAAGTAACGGCGTCGGATCGATCCCGACCTTCTTCCCCGCTTTCACCACAACCGGTTATCGGCAAATCAGCCTGCAGAACCGCACAAACCTCCGCGTGATATAATCACGAACATGAATTTGCTTGGCAAAATCAACCTGAATCTCGACATTTCAGCCGGCGTCGGCACCGCTTTTTTGCTCGCATTGGGTGGCGCCGTCCTCTCATTCATCCTCGGTGTGCGTTTAATTCGAAAAGGCAGCCGTCTGGTCTATTTCAAAAAGCGGCAGGCCATGGTTTCAAGAGGGTGGAGATTCATCCTGATATCAATTCTGTTATTAATAGCCGCTTATTTATTAAATAACTTTGCGAAACCGGCGATTTACAGCATCTTTCCACCGTCCCCGACGATTACCAACACGTCCACCATCACCCTTTCTCCGACGATATCCGAAACCCCCACCATCTCCCTGACGCCGACACTCACCGAAACGCCATCTATCACCAACACCCCTGCGCTGCCCGATTTTATCCGCACACAAGCCACCAGTATGATCGACCCCGGCACCGCGCTGGTTTTCAGCCCCATCCAATTTACGCGGGAATTGGGAGAGGACGGCCTGCCGGTCGAAACCCGGGATGTCTTCGAAAATCCGATCAAACAGATCATCGCCTTTTACAGCTATGATCAAATGGTTTTGGGCACGCAGGTGTCTTTCGTCTGGTATCGGGTCGATGATTGGGAAATCGTCTGCAGCTCCACGCAGGTTTGGGAAATCAGCACCGGCGGTTACAACGCCGTCACCTGCGCACCTTCCGATCCGGAAATCTGGCTCCCGGGCGAGTACGAATTGCAGATCTTTGTTGGCGACCGCTGGTTTGACAGCGCCCGATTTGAAGTAAAAGGTATGCCGCTGACCCAAACACCGACGATTTCCCCGACTTTTACGCGCACGAGCACATCCACTCGCACCGCCACGTCGACCGCCACCGCCACCCGTACCGCAACGATCACCCGCACCCCGACCGTCACCCGGACCCCCACCATCACTTGGACACCGTCGCGCACGTTATCGCCCACCGTTACGCGAACGCCGACTGCGACCCGCAGCCTGACGCCCACCCGAACCATGACACCGACCGTAACCGCGACCTTCACCCGCACGGTCTCGCCGACACCGCGCCCGACGGATACCCGGCGACCGACGCCGACCAATACAGTGACCATCACGCCTTGGCCCACAAAAACCTTACGACCCACCGATACCTTACGACCGACATTAACGAAGGAATCTTTCTCCCATGATTAAAGCGGATTTTCATTTACACACCGAGTATTCTCCCGATTCGATCGCGAAATTGGAGGATCTTTATCAAAAAGCGCAAAAAGTCGGCTTGGGGAAACTGATCATCACCGATCACAACACCATTGAAGGAGCGGTCAAGATCCAGCGAAAATATCCCGATTTTGTGGTCGTCGGCGAGGAAATTCTGACCACCTCCGGTGAAATTCTGGCTTATTTTGTCCAAGAGGAAATCCCGGAAGGGCTCGAACCCATCGAAGCGCTGAAACGGCTCAAGGATCAGGGAGCATTCATCTCTCTGGCGCACCCCTATGCATTCAAGCGTAACGGCTGGCAGCCGGAGGAAATGATCGCCTACCTCCCTTGGATCGACGCCATTGAGACCCGGAACGGTCGCAACCCGAAAAGTTTGAATCTGCCGGCCATCCGGTTTGCCGCAGAACATCAGCTGCCGGGAACCGCCGGTTCCGACGGTCACTCCCTGCATGAATTCGGAAAGATCGGGCTGGAACTGCCGGATTTTTCCGACGCGGACAGCCTGCGCAAAGCGATTCGGGAAGCCGTCCTTTTCGGAGAGGAAGCACCGGCTTACGTCCATCTGTATTCCCGCTATGCGGTCCTGAATAAAAAACTTCGCAAAAAAGCAGAATCCGGAAACGCTTAATATATTTACTTCCCCTTGACTTAATGAGGGGTGAGATTAAAATAAAGATGCTCAAATCAAACGCAACGGCGCGATGGCGGAATAGGCAGACGCAACAGACTTAAAATCTGTCGGTGGCAACATCATGTGGGTTCGACCCCCACTCGCGCCACAGTGGAACGATTTTGATTCAAACCCGGGGGATGTTCTTCCGGGTTTTTGTTTGAATCAAAAAATTCTTTTCTCAATAGGAAGGTGAACCGGTGGCTGAAATCTTAGAAGCGCTGATGGTAATTTGTTTCGGCATTTCTTGGCCTGTTTCGATTGTGAAATCTTGGAAGTCTGAGACCGCCAAAGGGAAAAGTTTGGTATTTTTATGCTTTATCTTGATCGGATATCTTTTCGGCATGATCAGCAAAATAATCGCCGGAAAGATCACCTACGTTTTTGTTTTCTACGTCCTCAATTTTATCATGGTCTCTGTCGATTTATGCCTCTATTTCCGCAATACAAAGTTAGATCGACAAAGAGAAAAAACGCCTAATATTTAAATCTTTTTATCTAATTCCACTGCTTTTTCTTATTGTTAAGGATGGCTTTAATAGATAATTATTTTTTTTTAATTTGCTTCCTTGTGCTAATAACAATAATATCTTTACTGATAATATACCGATTTCATCAATAGGTTGATGAATTGTAGTTAATGGAGTTTCTAATATCTCAGAAAAGAAAATGTCATCATAACCAACTAAAGCCAAATCTTTCGGTATAGATATGTTCATTTTTTTTGCATAATTATAAACACCGAAAGCTGTCATATCATTAAAGGCAAAGACAGCTGATATATCCTTATCTTTGAGATATTCCATAGCTTTCATGCCACTTTCAACAGTATAATTACCTTCAACAATAATTGAATCATCGTACATTAATTTTGCTTCTTCCAATGCACATTTATACCCTTCTAATCGATCTATAGAATCTTTTAAGTAAATTGGCCCCGTTACACACCCTATTCTTTCATAACCCCGTTCAATTAGATGCTTTGTCGCTAGATAACCACCATATTTATGATCAGTACTTACTGAATAATACATATTACTGTCAAAATATCTATCTACCATTACAAATGGCAAAAAATAATCATTCATTAATTCAAAAGATTCTGTAGCTTTGTCAAAATCAGAATCTGATGACATTCCATAAATAATGCCATCAACTCTCTTATCTGCTAAGACATTGATATAATCTATATCTCGCTTATGTTCATCATTTGAGTTGCATAAAATAAGATTAATATCATGTTTATGACATTCATCTTCAATCGCTTTCGCTAAAGTTGAGAAAAAAACATTCCGGATATCAGATATAATCAGACCGATAGTTTTTGTACGCTTTTTAATCAACCCTACTGCTAATTGATTTGGACGGTAGCCCATTTCTTTTGCGGTTTTTTTTATAATATCTCTTGTCACTTTTGGAATTGAATCCCCCTTGTTATTCAATACAAGGGAAATTGTTGTAATCGAAAAACCTGTTTCTTCAGCTATATCTTTAATAGTAGTTCTCAAAGTTTAAAAACCTTCCCATATAATTAGTAATACCATATAAAATATCCATCTTATTCCAAAAGAATTTTTTCATAAATATCAATTATAGAAAGATAATCGGAAACTTTTATATATTCATTCGGCTGGTGAGCCAACTCTTGATAACCCGGTCCAAACAGTAATATGGGAACATATGGCATTTTTTCAGCGAAAATTGAACTATCAGAGAAATAATTGATTCCAATATTCGATGGGATTTTACCAAAATTTCTTTCGCAATTTTCTCGAATTTTCTTAATCTCTATTGAATCGGGATTAATTTCATAACTTTTTCTATCATTTTCAATTTCTATTTCGATATGCAAGCCTTTGTTCCTCTTCTCAAATTTTAAAATGATTAAATTAATTTCTTCAATTATTCTTTGATTACTGAAAGGTGGAACTGATCGAATATCAATCATAATTTCTGAGCAATCTGGAACCATATTAGGAGCGATTCCACCTTTTGCAAAAGTTATAACAGCAGAAGCTTTATTCAATAACGGATGATAGTATTTTGCTACTAATCTTTTAATTCGTTTATATAATTCGAAACTAATTTCTAATGCATTTATTCCTTCAGAAGGATATGCACCATGTGATGTTTTCCCAATAACTTTGAGTTTTATCCACAAACATCCTTTTTGAGCTATACCAAAATTTCCATTAGTCGGTTCACCGATTATTAGAATATCCGGATTCCCGAGAATTCCTTGTTCCAGTGCATAAGAAGCTCCCAGTCCTCCTTTTTCCTCGTCAGCTGTTCCTAAAAATTTTATGTTTCTTCTTGGTCGAATACCTTTTTTCTTAATATTGCACATTGCAACAACAAAAGCCGCAAGCCCACTTTTCATATCACTCGCTCCTCTCGCATATATAACATTATTTTGAACAAAAGGAAAAGAAGGGTTATGCTCCCATTTTGATAAATCACCATAAGGGACTGTATCTAAATGGCCATTTACAGCGATGCAATGATTATCATCATCTCCTGGTATTTCTGAAAATATATTCGCGATCCCTGATTTTATAACGTCAACTTTGTTATATATGCCATAATCTGAAAAAATCTTGCTAATAAAATTAGCAAGATTTTTCTCATTAAATTCACCATTGATCGTTGGAATTGCTAAAAATTGAATAAGGATCTGTAATGCTTCGGTCTGGTCCATTAGAAAATATATTTTTTATGATATTTCTTTATTTTTTTGTTAACCAATCCAAAATCCCATTCCACAGAAAATTATAATATTTCCATTCTATAAATTCTGGGGGGCCCCAATGAGGAGCACAATCCGAAGTAAAAACAGCTGAACGACCCTTCCCTTTCTCACAAAATGCAATTAATGGGTCGGCATCTATAGTAATAGGGATATCTGCATCCTCTAAAGGAATAGTAAAATTATACCCAAGAAAATGAGGCCATTCTCCTTTGATATGCTTTAGTGCATCATGTTCATGCTTCAATACTGGTTTTATTCCTTCTGGATGTTCTTTCCGGTCATCGGTATTAATAATTTTTACAGGAAGCACATCTTGAACAGGGGTCATACCCCATTTTCCTTTAGCATCTACACCCGAAAAAGTCATATAACCGCCAATCATTAATAATGAGCCGCCATCTAATACATAATCTTTTATTAATTCACAACGATTAGGCATTGGTAAACTCTTTTCAAAAGTATTGCTTGAGAGTAATAAAGTATTAGATCCGATATCAGATAAAATAATACAGCTATATTCTTTTAATTCCGACATTTTAAATGGAAAATATTCTCCCGCTAAATGATTTGGAAGAAAGTTCACTTCATACCCTCCATTTTCAAGAGCGTTTTTTATCCATTTTTCTCCTGTTTCATATTTTGAAGTATAAAAAGAATCAAATCCCTTTACATGAGTCGTATAACTCATCCAAGATTCCCCTGCAAGTAATACTTTATTTGACATAGTTTAATTCCTTAATATTATTAGATCTTTTGTGGTTTAGATAAAATATTGCTAATTATATGATTGAAACTTACTGCAATTAAAAGAACGAAACCAAGAACAGCTAACTGCCAAATTGAGTTGACATTTGCAATTTGAAGTCCTGAATTCATCATTGTAATAATTAAGACACTAATAATTACTGCTCCCAAATTTCCTCGACCTCCTTCAACTGCGATTCCTCCCAAACATGCAACAGTTATTGCTTGAAGTTCCAAACCTGATCCAGCATCTGCTCTTGCAGTCATTAGCCACGAATTACTAATTATGGCACCTAATGCCGCAAGTAATCCTGGAATAATATAAACAATAAAACGAACTTTCTTCTCATTAATCGCACCGTATTTAGCCGCTATTGGATTTGTGCCAAGCAAGTAAACTTCTCTACCAAATTTTGTCTTATACATTAATATTAATATAACAATACTTATAGGGATAACAATAAAAAGGATTTGATTTGGAATTCCAAATGTACTTTCTAATGAAAGAAATTCGAATGATTTTGGGAATCCACTTATAGGTATGCCATTAGTTAAATAAAGTGCCAAAGAACCAAAAACATATTGTGTACCCAAAGTAGCAATTAGAGGAGGCATTTTCATAATCGCTATAAAAAAAGCATTAATCGAACCAAGGATGCCCCCCGCAATAATAGTAATAATAATTGCTACTTCCATACTGTATTTTGCTTGAATAACTAATCCAAAAATAACGCCAGAAAGACTTAACATTGAACCAACAGAGAGATCAATACCTTCTCCTCCTGATAGCATTACGATCGATTCCCCCATAGCAAGAAGGATTAATATGGCTCCAAATTGAGTAATTTCAATTAAATTATTCAAATTTAAAAAATATGGACTTAATAATGACAATATCATTACTTCTATTATTAATAGCATAAGTAGAAATAGAGTCCTACTTTTTTGGAAAGCAATAAGTATTTTTTTCATAAGTGATCAATTTCTTCAATCATTGTTTTAATCTTCTTTTTTCGATTGAAATTTTATCAAAAATTACTGAAAGAATAATTAATGAACCAATAAAACAATTTTCTAAAAGAGAAGGAATCCCTAAGATTACAATACCATTTCTCAGAAATGCTATAAACATTACACCTGCCAAAGTTCCAACTACACTTCCACGTTTACCACTTCCCTTCATACCAATACCACCTATAGTAACCGCAGCAATACATGAAATAGCCATATCATTTCCAATGGTCATTTCGACACTACCCATTCTTGCTATATATAGCATAGCTGAAATTGCAACAATTCCACCAGTAAGGCAATAAGAAGCTATTTTTATTTTTTGAATATTTATCCCATTTAAATTTGCGGCTTGAATATTATTACCAACTGCATAAATATGCCTTCCAAAAGGGCGATACATAAGAATATAATAAAATATTGCATAAAACAAAAATATCACCAATAAAAGAACCGGAATACCAAAGATTTTAGCTTTAGTTATCATGGCATAATCTGAGGATAATCCGGTTAACCATCGCCCTCCCAAAAGCATAAAAATTACAGCTCTCCAAATATTCATGGTAGCTAACGTCACGATCATATCCGGGATATTAAATTTAGCTACTAGCAAACCATTAATAAGTCCTAATAAAATTCCAATTAGCACTGAAACAATTAATACAAAAAATGTATTAATACCCCTTTGGATCATATTGCCAGCAACGATAGCTATAACCCCCATTATCGAGCCTACTGAAAGATCAATTCCGCCTAATAGCATAACAATTGTCATTCCAATACTCACAATTGCGATTTCAGCAGAATTTTGTATAACACGTACAATATTCCTTTCGGAAAGAAAATGAGGAGCTAATAATCCAAAAACAATGATTTCTATAAAAAGCAATAAAAAGGTAATATATTCTCTTCGCCCTGGTTTCGGAATGTATTTCGCAAACATTTTTGGTCTTTCATTAATTATTTTTTATCATAGATAACATGATTTTCATATTATTCGTTATTTACGCCACACCAATTCAAAATAATTGATGCAATTGTTTTTGTACATTGAAGTAATTCATTAATTTCCAAATATTCATCATTTTGATGCGCTAAACGCGCATCTCCTGGTCCTAAATTTATAGTTGGAATACCAACATTACATAGCCAACCCATATCCGTATGGCAACAAATACCTTGCACAATCGAAGAGGGATTTATTTCAATCGTCTTATCACGAACAAGTTTAAAAAACGGTTCTTCATCTGAAGTTTCTCCACAATCTGCATCAACAATCCATTCAATGTAAGGTGGGTTTTCTTTTAACCAATCGTCCGTTTGAGCAACTTTATAAACAAATTCTTCAAGTTCTTTTTTTACTTTGCTTCCCAATCCATTTTCATCTTTTTCTTCTGGTAGGTATTGAGCATCAAAAATTATTTCGGCGCGGTTTGCAAAAGTTGTTGGAAATTCTCCGGCATTTATTTGAGCAATGTTTATCTGGCAAGGGATAGGAAGATATTTATGTTTCTTTCTAATGCTCCATAATTTATTTAAATGTCGAAAATGGGTTAAATAAATGTCCATTTTTTCAATCGCATCAACTGCTCCACCATTTCGCCAATCGCCTTGCTCAAGTTCAATGTGACCACTTCTACCGGGTATTATTAACTTGCCCCATAATATACCACGACATAAAGGAGCAACATTCAAATGTGTAGGTTCTGTTATTAAACAAGCATCAGCCCGATATCCTTTATCTACAAAAGCTAATGTACCCATTCCCCCAGCTTCTTCACCCACTACTGTTCCAATTTTCACATCGCCTTTCAATTTAATTCCGCATTTAAGGATTGCATTTAGCGCAGTGATCATTGCAGCAATCCCGCCCTTCATATCAACAGCACCTCTCCCATATATTCTATTTCCGATTATTTCTCCACCGAAAGGATTTACTGTCCAGCCTGAGCCACGAGAGACAACATCAATATGGCCAAAAAGTAAGATCGATTTTCCTCCGCCTTCTCCCGGATAGAATCCATATAAATTTGGCCGGTCTTCAAATTTATAATTTGGATAATATCCTGCTTTACCTTCATATTTTTTTAATGCGTCTGCATCAGGAAAAGAGAATTCAGTAATTAATCCTAATTTCTCTAAGTAACTTTTTAACTTTCGCTGAGCTTCGCCTTCACACATAAAATTTGGATCTTCATCAAAATAGGTTGTGACACTTGGAACTTGAATTAATTGAGAAAGCAATTCAATAGCAACATTGGAATTATTTTCAATCCAATCTAATACTTTTTTCTCATTATTAGTCATAATTATTCCCTTCAATCTAATATTTAGGAATCATAAAGTTTGTTCAATTAAACCTAATGAATATTTCAAAATTGTTTCTTCATCTGCTTCATTTCTATTAAAATGCCCGGTAATTTTTCCATTGTGAATTGTTATTATTTCATCTGAAAGTTCTAGTATTTCCGGGAGATCTGAAGATATTAATATGATAGCTACATTTTTCATCGCGAGATCCATAATGTATTTATGTATTTCAGATTTTGTCATTACATCAATTCCTCTGGTTGGTTCATCTAATATTAAAACATTAGGTTCTTTTAACAACCAGCGACAAAATAAAACTTTTTGTTGACTTCCTCCGCTAAGATTATTAATAATCTCATCTTGAGATGGAGTTTTTATTTTATATTTTTCGATATTTAATTGGACAATTTTTCGTTCTTCACCTTTTTTTATAAAGCCATATTTATTTGATAAATCATCTAAAAATGGTACACTCATGTTCTCAGTAATCGAATGGTCATAAAACAATCCTTGAGTCCCTCGATCTTCTGGTACATAAAAAATACGTTTTTTAACTTTTTCTTTAATAGATAATTTTGTTACATCTTTATTATTAAAAAAGATTTTTCCTGATTGAGCTAAAGTTTCTCCAAAAATTGCTCTGGCAATTTCACTTCTCCCTGACCCAACTAGTCCGTAAAAGCCAAGAATTTCTCCCGGCCTAACATCGAAAGATATATTTTCATATATATGAGAATAATTCAAATCACATATTTGTAGATTTATATTATTTTTTTGGTAATCACGAGACTCATAAACGCCCTGATTTATTTTTCTTCCTGACATTGCTGTAATTATTTTTGTCTCGTCAGCTTCTTCAGGCTTCATCTTTCCAGTCACGATACCATCTCTGAGAATTATTATATTGTCAGAAATTCTGAGTATTTCTGGAATACGATGACTGATATACAGGATACTTACTCCTTCTTTCTTTAAGGAAAAAATAATTGAAAATAGTTTTTCGGATTCAGTATAGCTCAGTATTGATGTCGGTTCATCAAGAATTAATATTTTACATTTTCGAAATATTCCTCTCGCAATCAGAACCAATTGCTGGTTTCCAATGGAAAGTTCTTTCATACTCAACGATAATATTTCTTGTGGTAAGCCAACCATTTCTAATGCTTGACTGCCTTGATTATACATTTCGTCCCAATCTAAACTCCCATTTTTTTTCTTTATTTCATTTCCACAAAAAATATTTTCCAATACCGACATATCTGAAAAAATATTTGGCTCTTGAAAAACGATTGATATTCCTTTTTTAGTTGCATCAAGTGGAGACAAAAATTTAATTAAATTTCCCTCAAAAAAAATTTTTCCATTATCAGCCTTTAATGCACCTGCAATGATTTTCATTAAGGTAGATTTTCCGGCTCCGTTTTCCCCAATTATTGATAATATTTCGCCTTTATATAACTCAAGACTCACATTTTGAAGTGCCTTAACCCCACCAAACGATTTGCTTATTGATTCTAATTGCAAAATTGGACCTTCCATGTAAGCTTTACCTTTTCAAAATCTTTATATCTATTGTCTTATTTACTTCCAAAAACTATGCAGGCAGAAACAATTGTTTCTGCCTGCAATAAGTTTGCAGTTAGAACGTAAAATTATTTACATTTTCCGGAGTGATAATAAGAGGATTCCCTAAAAGAAGAATCTTTTCATCGGGAAAGTATTTTACTGGATCAGTAATTCCTTCGATAATATTTACTTCTTCAAAAGGTTTTCCTTCAACAACCATTTTACCAGCCCATACCGTTAGATATCCTAACTCATAAGCATTCCATAATATAGATTCTTTCATTACACCGGCATCCATATATGGTTTTACTGTAGCGGGAGAACCATAACCTATAACAGCTATTTCACCAGCCCTACCTTCTTGTTGGACAGCTTGTGCAACGCCAGGGATTGTTGAAGAAGCAACAGCGATCAGACCTTTTAGATCAGGAAATCGAGTCATAAGATCTTGTGCTTGTTTTAACGCTTGTTCGCTACTTCCACCTTGTGTATAACGTATGTCGACAATCTCTATTTTTGGATACTTTTCAGCTTGACGCTCTTTCATATAGTTTATCCAAGTGTTTAAATTTGTTGCAGTTGATTCTCCAGAAACTATTCCAACTTGTCCCTCTTCATTAATTTGCGCCGCCAATCTATCCATTAAGGTATAACCTAAGTCTTTATCAAGGGCTTGTGCAACATAAAATTCTCGAGTACTATCAGGAGCATCGGAGTCGGATGTAAATACATGAATTCCTGCTTTCTGCGCTTTCTCAATATAAGGATTTGTTGATGAACTATCCAATGTGGATAAAGCTATCGCATCCACTTTTTGTCGAATCAAACTATCCATTATTTTTACCTGCTCAGCCGCATTCGCTTGAGTCGAGCCTGTATATAGGAAATTTACCCCCAAGTCCTTAGCTGCAGCATTTCCTCCTTCTTCCATTGCTGTAAAATAAGGAATTCCTATTAATTGAGGAATAAAAGCAATAGTTATCTTTTTTTCCTCTTCTGCAAAAACTTTTCCCATTGTCATAGATAACATGGTTACCAATATAAAAATAGCTGAAATAATCTTTTTCATTTTTTTCTCCTTCTAAATTATTTCTTAGTAAAACCTTTTACTTATCCGATTTTGAAAGTCTAACTTGAATTATTTTCTCTGTCAATAGTGATTAACGTCATATAAACGATATCAAAACAAATTAATTTTATGGTTGATATACTTTGAAATCATTCCCATAAGGAATAGACACGATCGACATACTCGACTGCCTTCTCACAACCGAATCCGAAATAGTTTTTCACAGTATCCCAAATCAAAGGGTATCCGTAAAGATAGGTGCTCGTGATTGCCCTTTGGACACATCCGGATCCGGCATAATAATTGGCGACCGCAATTTTCCATAAACTCTCGTAATCCGTAATTTCTTCTAACGGAAATTCGGAAGTATTCAGAATTATTTGTTCAATTTGG
>Ga0209203_1000014_pt1 | contig 176829 bp, 153 predicted proteins | sample AD_UKC109_MetaG_FD_184423 | JGI IMG/M metagenome (GOLD analysis project Ga0209203, IMG submission 184423) | Active sludge microbial communities of municipal wastewater-treating anaerobic digesters from Hong Kong - AD_UKC109_MetaG (SPAdes)... | ecosystem: Engineered > Bioreactor > Anaerobic >... | reverse complement strand
GAAACGACCTGGGCTATCTGACCTGCCTCGACTTCAACACCTTCAAACCAAAATGGAAGGTGCCAATCTCCAAACCAATTCAATATGAGAGATATGAGTATGATGGTTTGGTCTACCAAGCCTACAGGTTCCCAAACAACACAACAAACACATATGATCTGAAGGTGAAGGTGTATGATGCACGTTTTGATGTGTCCGAATTGTATGAGTACAACATCCCGGGAGTTGACTCATACGACCTTATTGTGCCTACGAAACTCGGTGTGTTGATTGTCCCAAGCATCTACAAAAACAGAGATATCAGACTCTTTGGAATAGGACTTGAAGAACCAATACTTGAGATTCACCAGTTGGGTGACTTCATTGTGACAAACTACAAACTCTATCCTGATGGTGTGACATTCTACATGGAGTGGATGAGCCAGTCTGACCCAGACGAGAAGACATTTGCTACCGAGATTGACCTTGGGAGTGGGGAGTATAGGCACGCTATCCTTGAGTGATTTCTGTTAACCCTAGTGCTTCTGTTGTCTGCATTTTCTGTTGAATCTGGGCGGTCTAACAGTGGGGTTCCGTTTGAGGGATTTATCTAAGCTAAACCTTCTTTGAATTTATAAGGTAGTTACACCATAGGAGAGCAAATGAAAAAAGTGGCTGCCATTTTTCTTTGTTTAGGGGTTGTTTTTGCCTGTCTTGGGATGAGCTATAGTTTATCTGATATGCTTGATTTGTTGCCCATCCTGCCCACCTTAAGCAAGACCTTTTCTGCCTATGCATCTACTGCCCCTTGCATCAGACAAGATTGGGTGGTTGGAAAACCAATCAGAAACAGAGAAGCGGGAGCGACAGCTACCGAGTTTTATGTTGTTGATGGCGATTTGAGAGTTACCGAAGAACTTCTTCCTGGAAAACGAATTGACATAGTAGATGGAGAAAACCACTACACACAAGTGTTCCTGGATGCGCAGTATCTTGCTCACAAAGACGACTCAACCCCAACCCATTCGATTCAGATGACAAACGATGCTATGGACAGTTTTTTAGGCAGTGGCACAATGTCCTACCCCCACCTAGGTATTATATCATTCCCCAGAGACGGTATGTTGCAAGTCTATGACACAGAAACACTTGGCAAGATCGGAGAGATTGATATCCCTCAACCTGATATGTTTGGACAAAATGTTCAGATAGTATCAAGAACTTTTGCTTTTACCTACGGCAGTAGAGGCAAACAGCTCTACAACTTCAGAAAAGCTCAGTTTGTTCTTGATGACTACACTCCAGGATTTAAGTCAACCTTTGGTGACTCCGATGATTTCCTTGTATATCGAGACCACCTTGTCGACCTGAATTCTGGAGAAGTCAAAACAATTGAGTTTCCAGATAACTGCAAGGGCAACAAAGCGGGTAAAACCATAATTCACGATAAATTCTTTGATGTTTGCTACCTTGATGAAAATTTGAAAACGGAACTGGCAAGATTTGATCTCGATGGAAATCTCATCAGTGAATTTCCATTGGAAGCTCTTGGTGTCGGGTATCAATTGATTATTGATACCTCAGAAAACTACATCGTCACCCACATAAGAGACAAAGTGGTTCCGATGAAGGCAATTGGTTTGAGAGTTGTGAATCTATCTGACTTTGATGAATACATCATTCCATTCTCGACCTACACCTATTGTGGTGTTGTCGATATCGACGATGAATCGATAACACTTCAGGGCAGAAACGGACTCTTTGAGATTATGCATGACACAAGAGAGGTTGGGATGTATCGTCTTCAATGCAATTCAGGTAAACCCGCAATAATAAGGGATGGTAATAATATTTGTGCTCTATATCCAGATGGAGTAAAAAATGATGCAAAACTCCGAGCATATCCAGTTGATGATATGCTGAACCTTGACCCAGCCGAAGCTTTTGTTGTAACTGACGGCTCAAGTTTTTTACCTCAGGCAAAATCAGACTCAGGGGATGATACCCTATCCTATCTCGAGGAGAGATTTGGAGAGTCTTTTTGCCAGAATAAATTCTCAGATTGTGTGTATTATGGCGGTTACATCGTAAATCACTTAAATGAGATAATTCAGCAGGGATTAGGTCCGTTTTATTTTCTGAAGGAGTGCGACGATTACCTGATTGTCCAATCAAGGCAGTGGGAGGTTGTTGCAAACTTTGGCAACACTCTCGCAAGACTTGAGCCTTGTCAAACATTCTCAATTAAGCAGCTCGAAAAGTCAGAACCAGATAAGGTAGGGTTTGAGGTTGAGTCAACCAGAGACGATGGATACTTCGATGTGCTGAGGGGTAGAGCATACCTGATTCCCTGGGATAGTGTGGATAGTCTACCAACTGCGCCAAAGTATGCAAAACTTCAAAACCCCATTGAATTTACGCTTTTACCAGGAACAAAAACTGTATTGTCATTTGATGCCCCAGACAAGAGTTCGATGATTTCGGATGATGCTTCAAAGGAGCTAGAATACATGGCTTTGATTGTTGAATCAAATGGACTATTGGACACAAGGAATTCTGAGTTGATGGAGTTTGATGCAAAAGAGCGACCATTGTTTGATGGAACACCGATAAGCCTGGATGAACAAAGAGCGGTTTCACTGACAACATGGAGGGTAAACAAATGAAATATATCCATGAAAAGACAATGAGAATTCTTGCAAGAAGCACAGCGGTAGCTCTGTTTGTCTGCTTCGTAACAATTGGATTTTCAGCCGATTTGGTGGCAGATGACTCAAAAATTGATTATCCGATTCTGCCTGTGCAATCGGAGGTTTTTGGTGCAAAGATAATATCACCTGGCAATCAGTCCCAGGGAACTGAAGACACCTGTGAGTTGTTTTTTGAGAATAATCCAATTGAAGGGAAGTATATGTACGATTGCTTGGGATATTATGGTTCGTATCAAAGGGATTATGGATTTGACAAATTTTTTGATTTATTCAACAGAAATTACTTTCAAATTGATGCAAAGGGTGTTTTAAATGTTGGTTCATTTGTGAGTGATAGCTATTTTTTCAAAATGTTTTTAAACCATGATGTGTTATGTGCAGTCGAGAAAAATACTAATATTACTACTTTCTATAGAATTTCAACCCATAAAAAACTCTCCCAGTTTTCAAAATTTAACAACGAAAGGTATAGAACTTTTTACACAAATGGACTTCTGGACGTAGTTAATGAAAGGTACGCGGTCTTAAGACAAGAACCCATGTTTTATATCTTTGATTATGTTGAGGATGAAATCATCTTCGAGAAGGAATTCCTCTATAACAGTTTCATTGATATCTTTGTTCAATATGATGATAAACACATCGTTAGTAAATATGCAATCATGAACCTTGAAACAGAAGAAATAGTTGACATCTCCAATCTTGGATTATCGCAGTTCCACAGAAAGGTTTTCTTTTTCGATGATTATATAGAATTTCTAACAAGCTGCCACATTACACCTCGAACTGAGGACTACAATCCAGACTATGTTCGCGTTGGCTATGATGGCAAAATCATAGAAAAAGGAGACATCCACTTTCAAAGAGACAAGGACAGAGTTTCGATTTTGCACGCGACTCCTGACAGGTTTATCACCTTGTATTGGCATGATGAGAATGTCAATGATCCAAACACTTCAGGCTTTGAAAACGGGATATACGTGGAAATTTTGGATAGAGATGGTAACGTGCTTTCTTCAAGAAAGTCTGACCACTACTTCCCCTATCACATATTCGATGATGTTTACATCCACCAGTATCTAACCCACTACGAAATCATCAACTACAACACCCTCGAAGTCGAAAAGGTGGTTCGATTCCCTCATACCAGCTACACAAAAGCCTGTGAAGACGGCATTTATGTGACAATTCCAATTAATGACTACATCTCCCACGAATACAAACTCTCAGATAATCTTGGGGTGATTCCTTGGTCGAGACAGATTGTGTTGAATGAGAACATCAATAAAGAATCTGACAACAATGTTTTGATAACAGAGAATGAGGACATACAGAGTTTGTTTTTTGATGAGAAGAAGTGGGTTATGGCAGAAGTTGATGGGAAAATCTATGGACTCCCCAAGAACAGAAGACAACCAGACAAACCAACAATAAACCTTGTTACAAAGTTTGAGAGCTGTTCCAGCTTCACTATCAAAAGAGTCAAACCAAGGGAGAAAGACCACTTGGCATTTGAGTTTGTTGTGACGACCAATCCAGTCAAAACAAAGCCCTGGAGTGGAACCATTCACCTAATTCCATGGGGAGAGTGCAAAGGGCAGATTGACAAAGGTGACCCAAGCAAAGGATATGAATTTGTGCCATGTCCACCAATCATTGGCAGAAGCGCTACCCCGCCTGTGAAAGTTGGGCCACTTCTACCTGGAACAAGTCAAGTCGTTGAGATTGAGACGCCACCTTTTGACTCAGCCATCTTCCACCCAAGCGACAATACCGACACGAACACTCAGGGGTCAAAATACTTTGCCCTTATGATTGAATCAAATGGATTACTCGACACCAACAAGTCAGTACTCTCAGACATTGACACGACAGAAAGACCCCAGTTTGATGGAATACCGATAAGCCTGGATGAGCAAAAAGCGGTCGTGATTACAATTTGGGAGTTAGAGCAATGAAAAAAGAAAAAATCAATAGGTTCGTGGCGTTTAGGGTGTTACTTTTCTGTTTTGTCATGTTTTACCCCCTTTCTACTGTGGATGTTGCTGCTTTGAAAACCTATGAAACAGACATAGTCGAATCAAAATACTTACTCCCTCACCCTTACTCACTCGATAGCACACTACCTTATATGTATTTCATCGTTCCTAATCATGAGAGAGAGTCAAATAACCAGTATGTCTACGTAAGGCATGTTGAAAATTGTGAATTGGTGAGAATTGTTGAAACTCGTACAAATGAAATGGTAGTGTTATGCCAGGATGAATATGTGCTGTTCTATGATTTTAAAACCAATCCAGACAAATATTGCTTCAGACGAGTGAGTGTTGATGGCTCTGAGAAGCTGTTTGAGCTTGATGTTTCACTTGTTGACCCTCAGTTGCAGTGTAACAAGCTTGGACTCGTTGGTGGAGAACCAGTCATGATTTTTGAAACACAGTCGACATATCTTCACAGAGAAGATTATCAAATAGCTGTGTTGACAAAAGACGGAATCCTTTGGTCGGAGACAATAAATAAGGACGACAGTGTCAATGTTTATGCCCAGCCAGATACCATTAAAAAGGGTGTAATAGTCATTAGTATAGCATCTAAAAGAAGTGGTGAATCAGTAGGTATAGTGAGTATCAAAGATATCTATACAGGTGATATCAGGTATGAATTTAATTCTTATGGAACACAGGTATTTGTATCAGATGATTCAAACGTCTTCATATTCTATGAATATGTCAGCTCAACTGAGAACAAGTATATTGTTGTGAACGCCAAAGAAGAAAGAATAACATACGAATTCACGACAAAAACCCATATAAATGCAAAAGAGGTCAACAACCAAATATGGATAACAAGCCTAAAAGAAGCGCAAGGAATATACGAGTTCAGCAAGACTGATCTATTTATCCTAACAAAACTCGATAGTGACGGAGAACTAATTGAATCGGTAAAGTTTGAACCATACTGCCCAGAGCTTTTGACACAACAGGCTACTATTCTTGATGAAAATATTTTCATGGTTAGGGAGAACTGGCATATCTTCCTTTTCGACTGGAGAACAGGCAATAAACTGTTTAAAAGATTCACGAGATATCCAAAAGTTTATAACTACGAAGACAAAATTCTCTGCCTGGACAAAGGCGGTTTATACTGTATTGAAAAGGGTTCATTTAATATCCTGTGGCAACTTGATGTAGCTCTCTACAGTGATCTTGAAACAACAGAATCAGAAACACAATACTTCATACACCACCTCACAATAGACTATGACAATGAGTGCGAAGCTATAAGAATTAGGGCTATCAATAAAGCAAACCTGTCAGAGGAGCCTTTTGATTACTTCATCTCACCGATGAAGTATGGAGTAAAGGATATTTTTCACACTCCCTATGGATTACTCTGCAGGTGCGAGTCAGACAGAATAAAGTGCATCTCAGTTGGCAATGTGGTAAGGTATGATAGGAAACTAACATTTGATATCAGCACACTTAAACCAACAGATGACCCCAGATACTACACATTTGAGATGATTTCAAAAAGTGAATATGTATCAAAGTTCATCTTTGATGCTAAATATGGGACATACAAAATTGTGAGTGAAGACTGAGTATGAAAAGCAAACAAAGAACTGTGTTTCAAAGTTTTTTTGGTACGTCAACAGTTTCAAAAAAAGATTGTTTACAAAAAGGGAGGGGATAGTATGAGGAAGCTATTCATTTTGATTATTGTGTTTTTTCTTGCAGGAATATTAGACATGCAATATAGCAAAGGAGCAGCGAGTCCTATCGCTCCATTCCTCCCCTCTGGGTTTTCCTACCTCGCTGGGCAGTACACCTTTTCAGACTCAGAAACACAAAGATACAGACGCATTGATGATGACCTGATTCACTACACCGACATCAGCCCTCTCACATGGTTTGATGGGGCTGACCATGTGACAAATGTTTTAGGCATGGAGCTTCGCACAAAGCCTATGGAAAGGTGGAGTTATACAAGTGAAACAGCTAGTACACTTGGATTGGGTCTTTCCAAATCAAAAGACTACATTGTCTATGTACAGGACAATATGGTTGGTGAATATGATTACATAACGGTAATAGATACAAAAACTTACAAACTTGTCTATCGTAGAAAATCCAAAGATGTTGTGACAGCGACACGGAATATGGGGATTTATGATGGTCTAATCTTCCTAGTAATTGATGGTGTGAGTGAGGTTATTGATTTGGAAACAGGAGAGCTTGTTTGCAACCTGAAGCGTACCTCCCTGGGGGATATTGAGGAACACTATGGTCTGCTGTATGCAAAACCAGACCAAATCATAATCAACCCCAAAACCAAGAGTGTCGTAAAGAATTATGAGATTCCTGGAGAGCGTGGTTTCTATAGATTCAGGGATGATTATATTGAGGTGCTGTATTGTTATTCTCAACCCTGGGACAATTACAACCTAACAAAACTGAAGGTCACAAGGTGCGACAAATATTTTGAACCATATGAGGAGTTTGAATTTGATGTGGAGTATGACATAAGAAAATACGCCCTCCATTGCTCATATAAGCATTTAGCTGTCTGCACAAATTTTGTGAGAAGCACAATCGAGATATACAACATGACAAACAGCCAAAAAGTGTTAGAAATGGAAGTGCCAAAAGACTCTATCAAGGGATTTGATATAAAGAATTCGAAGCTGATTGTGGGGCTTGAATCTGGTCTATGCGTGGTTGATCTTGAGTTGGTAGCCTTGGAAAACCATTTTGCATATCCCAACAAAGCAGAGTTACTTACCTTTGGGAGTAATATATACCAGAAAAGAACATTCCTTGATGCCAATAACAACTGGTCGTATGAGTTGTATGAATTGAATTACCGAGGTGAACTCATACCCAGGACAAGAACTGTCCTAGGTTCTGACATAACAAGAGCTTACATGATTGATGAATCGACAGCCATGACCATTCGGTTTGAGGCAGAATTTGATGATGATGCAAATAGGTTACAGCCCACTAAAGGATATCTTAGATTCCACAAACTGGGGAGCGAAAAACATTACAAAGAAACAGAGATAGCACCAATTGTGTTTGATGGTTACAACAAGTATTTCTACGAAGATGGCTTCATATATACCGTCCACCCACAATATGGGGTGAGCAAGATTGATATATCAAACTCCTCAGAGACAATAAATCTTTGTAAGGGTTGGATTGAATACCCTACCAAACCACACATGGTAGAATTAACACTAAAACACAACGAGAAACATATCATCATCTCATTCAGATCAAGTGATGCATCCTGGACGAGGTGCTTCGATCTTGGTAATGGTCACATCGAATTTGAAACCGACCAATTCACCAGCAATTACTTCCTTTTTGATGATGCGATAACAGTCAACCAAACCGTTTATTCAATAAGCGAAGGCAGGGAGTATGAGTTCAAAGGCAACCCGCTATATGTAAAAGATGGTGTGTTTCTTTATACCTTTGGGGACTCGATTTATTTACTGAACCTGGAAACAGGAGAGACCACAAACAACAACGAACAGTATGGGATTTATGCAGAATGGGTGGAAAACTCCACATATGGTAGGCAGTTTATGAAGTTCTATGAGCTTGGCGACTACTACCTATCCAACCGCACAGTGCTTGATCCAAACGGTGTTCCAGTTCAGGATTTCCCTTTTGAAGTTGATTCAGTTTCAGGCGGTACAGTTTTTTCTGATAATTTTGCCAATAACGCCATCGCCACATCTCTTTCCCCCTGCCCCACATTCTCAATCAAAAGGCTGGATAATCCTGACCCAACCAAAGTTGCATTTGAGCTGATCATGACAAGAGATGATAGGCAGGCAAACCTTTTAGAGGGTCAGGCATATCTTGTTGGTTGGGACGAGAAACCAAAACCATATCAAACAAAGCTTGAATATGAGCTGGCAGCCCCAGCTTATCACAAAGACTTAGGGGAGAGGATGTCAATTGGCCCTCTCATCCCAGGTATGACAACGAAAATCACACTATCAATTCCTGATAGAGAGTCTGTCCTCACACATAGTGACTTGGAGAAACTCGCATCAGGAGACAACAACATCCAACAAGATGAACTTAAATACTTTGCGCTGGTTATCGAATCGAATGGACTCCTCGATGTTGCGAACTCTGAACTGTCAAACATCGACACAAAAGGGAGACCACTCTTTGGTGGGGAGATAATGAGCCTCGATGAGCAAAGGGCTCTGGTGTTGACGGTATGGAATATTGAAGAATGAAAAAAGGTACCTCGTTGTTTGGCTTTAAATGTAGATGGCATTAAAATGGAGATGGGTATGAGGAAATATACCTTTCTGTTTCTAGTGATTTTCCTTGTGGTTATCGTGGGCATGCAAAGTGGTACAGGAGCAATAAATCCCAATGCACCATTCCTCCCCTCTGGGTTTTCCTACCTAGCTGGGCAGTACACTTTCTCAGACTCAGAGATTCAAAGATACAGACGCATTGATGATGATTTGGTTCACTACACTGACATCAGTCCTCTCACATGGTATGACGGAACGGATTATGTGACAGATATTTGTGGGATGGAGCTTCGTACAAAGCCAGGGGAGTGGTGGAGTTATATAAGTGAAACATCGGAAATCTCGACAAGTGGAATGACTAGATATGGTCAATATTTAGTATTGATAAGTGATGCAAAATATGATGAATTCAGCCATATCAATATTTATAATCTAGAGACACAAGAGATTGTATATAGCCGAAAAACCGCAAAAGAAGGATACTACATCCAAGTAATTTATGTTTATGATGATGTTTTATTCCTGCATATAGATGATAAAACCTCGATTATTGATTTGGCAAGTGGGGAGCTTATCGAGGAAATTGATGCAATCTCAAATGATGAAATAGATGTCGCATTTGGAATGATTTACATTCGAGATGCCAATCTCATCTTTGATGTAGGTGAAAAAAGGATAGTTGGGAGTTTTGAGCTGGATACAAGTTCTTGCTTTGAGTTTTATGAAGACTATATCGAGGTTTATTGTGATTGTTACTATGAGTATCCCGCATGTACAGATGGGAGCACCAAAAAAATCACAAGGTGTGACAAGTTCTTTGTGCCATTTGAGGAGTACAACTTTCCTGTTGAATACAATTCTGATTTGTACTACATAGACACCACCTACAAACACCTCGCGGTTTGCCATTTTTCTGTTGAGAATCAGTTACAGATTATTGATATGAGAACAGGGGGAGTTCTAAAAAGATTCGATCTCAACCATGAGGGCTTCACAAGAAGCACACGGAAAGACGAAAACTACATTCTAGAAAGAAACTCTGGTTATCTCGTCATCAATCTGGATACCCTCTCAATCACAACTCAGCAAGTATTTCCTAAAAATGCAGAAGTTTTGGAAATTGATGGTCACACTTTTCAACTTCGACAGTTCTATTCCGATGAGATGGAACTATATTATGAGCTATTCGAGATTGGCGCTGACGGAAAGATAATGCCTTGCACAAGGACAGTGCTTGGAAGTACCGAACAAAAGATTTTTATGCATGATTCAGCTACAGTTGTAACAATCAAACCAAAGACTGTGTACCACATAGATTCGAATCATTCTGAGACAATTTCGCATACGCTGAGATTTCATAAATTGGGGAGCAATTCTCCATATAAAGAAGTTTATCTTGGAAAACTCTGTGATAGTGATGATTGTGATTATTTCTATCAAGATGGTTTTATCTATGTTATTAATCCATCATTTGGGATTATCAAACGGGGTGTTTTTGATACTGATTATGAATTGATTATTGGTGGGACAAGATGGAGGCAAGATTTTTCAGCGCATTACGATCTAACCTTCAAATATAATCAGAAACACATCATTGTTACCTTCAGGTGCAGAGGGGACACGTGGACAAAGTGCTTCGGTCTAGCAGATGGCAGTCTTGAATATGAGACAGCAGAGTATACCCAAGATTTTTATGTGTTTAGTGATGTTTTGATAGTAGATAACACAGTAATTGACACAACAAACAACAAAACCTTTGAATTCAAAGGATTTCCTCTATATGCTCGTGATAGAGTATTTTACTTTTCCGAATCAGATTCAATCTCTTTTATGAATCTTGATACAGGAGAAATTACAAGTGATAAAAAGACAGGATGTGTCGAGATTTGTGATTGGCGAGATTTGTCAGAATATGGCAATGAGCAAAACAGCTTTCACAAACTTGGTAACCATTATTCTTCCAACAAAGCCATTTTGGATGTAACAGGCACACCACTTCAGAAATTCCCGTATCCAATAGATAAAACTGCTGTTGGCAATATTCTCTTTTGCAGGGAAGGTCGATTCAACAATGCGTTTGCATCATCTCTTTCCCCCTGTCCCACATTCTCCATCAAAAGGCTAGATAATCCTTACCCAAACAAGGCAACATTTGAGCTGATCATGACAAGAGATGATAGGCAGGCAAACCTTTTAGAGGGTCAGGCATATCTTGTTGGTTGGGACGAGAAACCAAAACCATATCAAACAAAGCTTGAATATGAGCTGGCAGCCCCAGCTTATCACAAAGACTTAGGGGAGAGGATGTCAATTGGCCCTCTCATCCCAGGTATGACAACGAAAATCACACTATCAATTCCTGATAGAGAGTCTGTCCTCACACATAGTGACTTGGAGAAACTCGCATCAGGAGACAACAACATCCAACAAGATGAACTTAAATACTTTGCGCTGGTTATCGAATCGAATGGACTCCTCGATGTTGCGAACTCTGAACTGTCAAACATCGACACAAAAGGGAGACCACTCTTTGATGGAGAAATAATGAGCCTCGATGAGCAAAAAGCAGTAGTGCTGACGGTGTGGGGAATCAATGAGTAAGGGAAAGATGCAAGGAGTCGAGGTTTTATGAAAAAACTGTGATTATTTATGTAATAGGTGTCATTCTTTTTTGTCTTATTCTGACTCAAAGCAGTGTTTCTGTTGGGATTGAAAACGAGTGTACAAATCCACAACTTCCTTGCGAACTCAACCAATTTGCAGCAAGTGTTGCTGTTTTTCCGGACACATATTATCCGAGTGAGAAAAGACAAAGCGGAGAAATACTTATTGATATGGATTTTCTTCCACTCTACTCCTTTGCAAGCAAGAATATCCCAGACACTACAGGATTTCAGTATCTCACTGAGTCCTCAGCGGTTAATCTGAATGACATCTCGTATGACAGGATATACTCAGATTATGGGGGTAATAAATACCACCTGGTTTATGAGGGTGGTAGGATAACACAGATTCAAGATATCTCAGTGGTTGCTTATGATCCGTATCTCAAATTGGCAGCAATCAACAAGGGAGAGACGATTGATATTGTAGGCACAGAAGCAGGGAACACACTTCTTACGATTGATGTCGGGTATCAAGAACGCTATCCACGCGTGCAATTCCTGAGTGCCGACCTCGTCATGGTGCAAAAAAAGCTTTTCAGGATAAGTACAGGAGATGTCCTCTGGAACAATGAAAGCAATTGCAGAACTCCAGAGATAAATGGAAAAGTCATTGCAACCAACCTGTTTGTTGTGAATGCAGATGATTTTGTGAGATATGACTTACTCGGTATGAAAGATACCCCAGTTGAGAAAACCGAGGTGTTTTGCATCAAGAAGGACTACATCGAGTGCATCACAAGAGAACCTGATTTGTCCCACACAATCAGAAGATTTGATTTTCAGGGGAACAAGGTCGATGAGATTCCAATAGACATGCTGCCTCAAGAGGATTTGGAGTCAGTTTCCAAATTTGATGCAATCCTGGGAACAGTAGATGATAAGGTGTTCTATTGCGGAGGTGGTACAACATACAAACTATTTGATATGACAAAGAAAGTCCTGTTTGAGATGACCGGACTCAAGGCAACCTTTTTTCCAGGAGATGAAAGTTGCTTTATCAGGACTTCAAATGGAATCTTTGAGCTTGATACAAACACCGGGGATGTTGTCAGAGAGTTTGTGATTGGCAGCTCTTCTCTTGAGACCTCCATGCTTGAAATGGATACCTGTAAACAGACAATTCGTCCACAACATGCCTATTCAACAGACACATTCACCGCATCTGTTCTTGATTCACACTTCAACATACTTTCATCACCAACCACAATTATTGAGAATGATGCCGATAAATTCTACTCAGATGGAAATTCAATAATCTCGGTAAATTCAAAATACAACAGGAGTGACAAGACAACGAAAGTGGTCATAAAGAGACAACCGATTGGCTCATATAAGTCATCATTTTCATATGAGCACATCTTTGAGGAAAAACTTAGAAGTATTGAAGATTGGTGCTGTGATAGTGGAATTATCTACATTCCAACAGAGACAAACAACTACATATCCATCGACACAAGGACGGGTGACGTAGAGGAAGTTGTTTTTGAGTCGCTTGAGGTATTTGAGAAAGCCTTATACTCCAACAAAATTGTAGCAAATGATAGCTGTCTGTTCCTGGTGAGTTCAAGAATTGACTATTCGAAGAAGGAAATCACAGACCAGGTAATTGTTATTGATAAATTCACCGACACCCTTGTTGGCACGCATTCCATGACTCAATCATTTCAAAATGGATTGAAGAAGGATATTGTTAAAACGACTGATTCACACTTAATTCTTGGTCGAGCAGGCAAGACAGCGGTTTATAACAGCACAAACTGCAAATTCAGTATGATTGATGGTTATCTCAAAGATATTTCAGGTGGAGTGGTTTGGTTTGCAAACGTGGATGGAATCTTGTCAAGTTATGACTTGAAAACAGAAGAGACAACTACCTTTGGATTGAATGTCTCAAACGAAGAAACTCCAATCACTATCTCTGGCGATAGGGTGTATGTGGGTGGAAGAGTCTACAATCTTTCGGGTGATTATATCCAAAACACGGGCATCAAGGTCGGTGAATCCCAAGATTCCAGCCCAAGTGAAGACGAGTCCAGGTTTGAGATTTTAAACAGCTACTTCGACACACCAACAAGAGCATATGTCAAACTCAAGGAATGTCCGACATTTTCAATCAGGCAAGTTGATACAACGATTGACTCGATTGAGTTTGAGATAAAAAGAACTGATGATATTTTCACCCCGTTTAGTGGTTATGCGACCATTTTTGCTTGGAATATCGGAAGTCAGGAATCAGCAGTTCCAAATCCAATATCAAAGACTGTTGCTACTGTTGATTTGAACTCATTGCCACCTGGTGGGACACAAAGGATTTCATTTGATCTGACAAATATTGATTCTAACAAGGTAAATTCCGAATCAACATACCTCAATCCTGAGGTCAAGTACGCAAACTCAGAAAACCCAACAGGTATCAAATACTTCGCCCTTGTGGTTCAGAGTGGCGGTCTCCTCGATGTCGCAAATTCCGAACTATCAGATATCGACGAGCTTAAACGACCACTCTTTGATGGAGAAATAATGAATCTTGATGAACAGAAGGCAATTGTGCTGACCCTATGGCATATAGATGAATAAAGGGGCATAAACAAATGAGCTCTAAGAAAAAAAGTACGTTTGAGGATATGCAAAGTGAGTAGTGAGAGTTTAGACACTGATGTGAAAAAAACGCTGCTTAGGTATCTCGGTTGGGTTTCGTGGGGATATATTTTAAAGGTAAGGTGACAATGCATGGAAAATCTGGAGGAAGAATGAGGTACACAAGAATTCTAGCTGTAGTTGTTATGCTGTCTTCAATACTGGTTGGAGGTAATGTAAATTCAGCATCAAGGGAGGTATCAAGTTATCCATACCTAAATGCTGGTATTGCAGGCGTTGGTTGCAGCAGCATTGATGAATTTACAAACGGAAAAATTCATATCGACGATTTTAATTCCCACAAAACATACGACATAGGAACAAACAGTTTCTCAAAACTCGACCTGGGGAGTAGGAGAATCTACCAAGTCGAGGAAAACTGGTATGTCACGGAGTTGAGTCTGGGAGCTGATGCCCATAAATATACCATCTATCCAAACGGCTTGGAGTTTATCTCATCAAACAGTGACTTGTTATTTTTGAATGAAAACGGCGAAAACATACAATATGATAAAAACACAGGCTCAATCTACAGACTCACGCCAGCTGGCACAATCCTCTGGTCTTTCGAGATTAAAATTGAAACGCTACTGCGAATCCACATATTTAGACTGACTGATGACCTTTTTTGTGTCACCTCATATAAGCAAACACAGATTTATGACATAGAGGATGCAAAGCTTGTTGCAAGCTTGGATTTTATGATTTATAGGGATGATAACCTATTATGCTATTCAAAGGATATCGCAATTCTATTTGGAAGTATCTACTCCCTACCAGATTTCAAGCTGATAACAACCATCGACGGTGGAAACTTGTATGAGATTTCAGATGATTCATTCTCAGTGGTGTTTAAAACTGATAATGCGATTGAGCTGAAGTATTTTGATTTTGAGGGCAAAGAAGTTGAGAAATTGAGCTATGAGATAGACAAAGAATCCAGAATATCACCGGTTGCAAGGATTGGGGAGCATCTTTGTCTTTGCCATGAGGTTGATGGATATTTTGAGATAATCAATATCAGAGAAGGTCAATCTGAGTTTGTGATGCCATATGAGTCAATTGATAAAAATCAGTTCAGAAGTGCTACAGTGGACAGCTGTTTCATCCTCTATCACGGCAGAATCGCATATATCTTTAACACAAACTCAAAGAAAGTCACCGAGATAGAGATTCCGACATCGATGCAAATGATTGATGACATGACCTATTGGTATTTTGGAGCGGATTCCATTTGCGTCGGGAAGCTCGATAATGGTTTTTCACGTGACATCCCTATTCCAGATATCAAAAACTGCAGTCGTGGATATATAGACATACAACGACAGGATAATGACATTATTGTTTTTCCAAAGAGTTCCGATGAGAAATTTTGCCCGATAATATACAAAGACAAAACCACAATCAAGATTCCAAGACCGGTTGATGGATTGATTATTCATAATGAAAATGGATTCACATTTTTTCGAAAGGATTACGAGGATGGCTCAGGGGATTTGTTGCTGTATCGCCTTGATGGTGAAACCTGGAGTGAGATAGGTGTCTGGGAAAATGTTCAAAGAACAGGAATTACCTACAACGAGACACAACATATCTTCATCATTAGACTAGGAGATACTGTTGAATTCTATAATACAATCAATCAAGAGTTTATGTCCAGCTTGAAAATTGATTTTGAGCCATTTGAGAGCGAGATATGGTCTGTTGATGACCTCTTGTATTCACAGAAAAGAATTTTTGACAGGGATGGAAATGTTTTATACAGAGCTGATAAATTGGGGCTCCTTGGAAAGAATGATGATAAAGTGTATTTTCAGGACAAAGAAAATGTTGTTGTATTCTCTGGCAATAAACTCACAGAAGAGATTGATTTTGGAAACGACGACGTGGGGGCGATGTTTGGTGACAGCATCTATATTCCGCCGTTTTTGTATGATACAAGTGGAAACATAATCCAGAAGATAACCTATGGAAATGATGTCTATGCGCATTCATCCACAAACAAAGTAAGTCAAATGGAAGATGGCAAAATCGCTCTGGTGCCTTGTAATTACCATTCGAACTTCCCCGTATCAATATACAAATCCTGCCCTACATTCTCTCTGAAGAAGGTCATGTCAAAATCCACAGATGAGATAACGTTTGAGATTGAGTCAACTCGAACAAGCGGAGACATAGACCTGTTTCATGGTGTAACCTATCTTGTGCCTTGGAAGTCTTCTGATGAAACGACTCCAGTTTTTGCCCCGATAAAAGAAAAACATGTCATTGGTAGAATTTATGATGGGATGAGAGATTTTATAACGTTCAATGTAGATAACTCATTTGAGGAAGTAGCTCTTCTAATCGAATCGAATGGGCTTCTCGATGTAGAGAAATCGGTATTAGAAAATAATGACGGTAACCGAATCAGTATATATGATGGTGTAGCAACATCGTTTGAGAGACAAGAAGCGCTGGTTTTATCACTGTGGAGTTTGAATGACCAATGATCCTTTTGGGGTTATTTATCCGGCTTGAAGAGAATTGTTGTCTGAGACTCTTAATCCTTTGGGCAGATATTCTTCTCTCCCTACTCCCTTCACAAGAGAAAAGGGTTGGGATTGAAGGATGTTAAAGATCAGATGTGTATAAGTCTCAAAAAGAGTGAGCATTATCAACTCAGGGACAGGTAAATTTAGATGTAGGTGAAACGTTTAAGAAAGCGAGTTCGTAAGCAGATTAGTCCAAAGCAAAAGAAAAATGTAAAAAGCTCTAGAGTTTTGTGAGAGCATAAATCTGAGGTTAGCGAGATCATTATAAATTATGTATAACGGCATACACGCTCATCGTGACAAAAAGAGATCTGATATTTAATCCATAATTATCAACGAAATGTAATAGAAATATTTGTGAATAAAAGAATATACCTCGATTGGATGTATAACATAAAGATTAAAATAATAATATTGCAACATTATATATAGATAAAATCTATTTGACCTAAGAGCCATTATTGATAAACTTGAGGACAAAGAGAGTAGAATGATTGGAGTGTTTGCGAATTGCCGGAGCTTGAGCTGCCGGCACACGGTCGTTTCGAATGGTTACTTGTTTGAAAATGTGGTTTTCACGTAGAGAAAAGGAGACGAAAGTGACAAAAGTGACCGTGTCGATAAAGGGCGTCGAAAGAAGCAGATATGTCGAGTATGAACCTCCGATAATTAATGTGCGGGATCTTGTGACTCTTGCCCGAGAGATAGTCCCGTATTTGTCTGAGCATTGCATCATCTTTGACTCGCACACAAGTGGAAATCTCTGCTATCTTGGTTACTACGTTCCAGATTACTACAGACCAGTGGAGTACATGACGAAGTGTGGCAAGGTCGTAAAAGGTCAGTTCAAAGTCGACTGATTATCCGAATTGCTTTCCCCTCGTGTGGTGCTTGGTTTTTCCTAGGTTCTTTGTTTCCTTCCCTTGTAAATCATGTCACCAAAAATAGACAACGCGGTGATACCAACGCAAACCCACGCGGTTACAACGATTAGTTGAATTTGTGAATTGGCAACAAGTATTCCGATAAGAGCCCAGATGATAACTAGCGGGTAGATTTTCTCGTCATTAACAAAAACCATGTAGAGACAGAGAAGAGTGGCAACAGAAATCATGATAGCAGTCCAGATGGATGGTGAAATTCCAAAGCCACCCCAGCCGTAGTATACAAGCGCGACTGATGCGTTGGCAATCAGAGCTACAGATATCCAACCAATATAGACGCTAAACGGGAGTTGAACAAATAGCCTATCAAAGGTGTTCATTCTCTGACAAATAGATTTAATGCGAACATATATGATGCCAAGAACCACGAGAAAACAAACCATCACAACAAGCGAGAGTAGAAACTGCTTGTAGTGCCAGCAGAACATCCAAGCGATGTTTATCAGATTGCTGACGGCAAACCAGTATCCAATCTTCTCTTGGAAATCTCTGTCTTTGTTTAGTGGCAGCAGCTGGTACACAACAAAACAGGCAAGCAGAAGATAAATAATACCCCATATCGAGAATGTGTATCCTGCTGGTGTAAATAGACTTTTTATCGTGTCTGAGATTTCTCCGGTTTTCAATCCATTGATTCCCACAGTTGATGCCAGCGCGTTGACAACCAGTACACCAACAAACGTCAGCGCTCCGATTATTCCAAGCCATAGACTCTTTCTCATGCCATCCCCCTCTCTACAACACATTTTACATATTTTGAGAATAGATATCAAATCCAATGTGTTTTAGAAGGGATATCTACCCGAAATTTGATAAAACCAAATCAGATAGTCCTAAATAAATTTTGTGATTATTGCAGGCTTTGGTTATGCAGAGAGCTACAAACACGTAGGTTAAAATCTGATAAAAACTCAATAATCTAGGATTGAAGGGCATTTTGGTGATAATTCCTTCTGTTCAATTGACTAAACCGCATATACTACCAGCATTAGTTGATATAAAAATGAATCCTACCGTTTCTGCGTAATAGTTACCATGGAAGAGCTGTAATGACCAGATTGACAGTTTCTATCGATGGTTTGTCTAAAAGCAAATACGTCAAGCATGAAGCGCCGATAGTTGGGGTGTGCGACCTTCTTGAATTGGCGAGGGAAATCAATCCTGCCATATCAAACCACTGTGATGTGGCAGATTCATATACCAGCGGTAATCTTTGTTATCTTGGCTATTTCATTCCGGGTGATTTCAGAAACATCGATTATTTGACTGTGCAGGGAAAAATTGTGAAAGGAAAATTCATGGTTTCATAGTTAATTAAGGATTCCTGGATTCCTTTCTCGCCTGATTATAGTGCATATGGACTTTACAATGGGTATAGAATATCGTGTTGAGGTATCAATTTTAAAAAAGTTGCATCTTTTCTGTGATTTGTTTTCGCAGTAGCATAGTAGGGTTAAAGATGGTGCAAAAGAGAGAGTGGAGGATTTATGAGGATATGTGTATGCGTTAAGCAGGTTCCAGACCCTGAAAAGTTCCCGATTGGGAGATACACATCAGATGGTCGTCTGGCAAGGGATGGATTTCCAAAAGCAACAAATCCGTTGGACAAGCATGCTGCAGAATTAGCGTTGTCGCTTGCCCAACCACAAGATATCGAAGCAATCACAATGGGGCCGGAGTCAGCGAAGGAAGCCCTCAGGGATCTTCTGGCGATGGGAGTTGGTGGAGCATGTCACGTTCAAGACAATCTACTCACAGGCTCTGATCTTCTGACAACAGCAATGAGTTTGGCGGCAGCCATAAAAAAATGTGGAGATTTTGATCTCGTAATCTGCGGAGCGAAGTCAACTGACGCTGAACTTGGCGTATTGCCTGCAATGCTTGCTGAATTACTTGGTATCTCCTCGGTTTTGGGTGTCGAGAAGCTTGAAGCCTTGGAGGGAGAAGTACGTGCGAGTGTCCCATCAGACAAGGGTGTTGAGGTTTGGAAGGTAAAAACCCCTTGCCTGGTGTCTGTCACCAAGAACATCAACGTCCCAAGGCTGCCATCACTTCGTGGGATGACGAAAGCGATGCAAGTTGAAATTGTTGAATACAACTTCTCAGACCTTGAAATAGAGATGCCAGCAAACAGACCTAGATTCATGGAACACGTTGTTGCCGAATCCAAAGCGGAAGTGGAAATGATCGAAGGAGAAACCTCCGAAGAGATTGCAGGCAAGCTTTTCACTGCACTCAAGCTTAAGGGAGTGATTTCATGAAGCATTTCTGGGCAGTAGGTCAGATAGACAACAAAGCAATTACTAAAAATACGGCAGAGATTTTGGGCTGTCTCAACAACCTTTCGAGTGAACAACTTGCCGAGGTGGCGATGGTTCTCGTTGGCTCAAACCTTCGAATCCAAGCCCCAGTGTTCGGTCGCATGGGTCAACCACTCACCATTCTCATCGAGTCAGATGATCTGAAGATGAGAGAACCAACGCTTGTTGGGAGGGAGATTGCTGACCTCGCATACAAGAGAAGGCCGGAACTCGTCGTTTGCCCGCACAATGCGTGGGGCGCTGAGGTTGCGGCAAAGATAGCGGCCAGGAATGGCATGGCGCTTGTTACAGACGTCCATCACATCGAAGGCGCTGAGGATGGGCTCATTGTCGAGAGATACTCATTTGGCGGTCAGAGTAAGTCTCGAATCTTTATCTCATATGGCACAGTATTAACTCTTCATCCTGGGGCATTCTCTCCACCAAAACCCGCTGACATAACAACCACAGTTGAGATGCTTGAACCAGCAACAGGTATTGCTGAAATAATAAAGATTCTCGACCATATAGAGCCAGGTGACTCAGAGGGACCCTCGCTCACCGACTCAAAAATAATTGTCTCCTGTGGTCGAGGCATGGGTTGCAAAGAAAACCTCATCTATGGTCGCAAACTCGCTCAGAAGCTTGGTGCGGCGTTTGGCGCATCCAGAGCAGTTGTTGACGCTGGCTGGGTTGCTCCATCTCACCAGGTGGGTCTCACAGGTAAGGTTGTATCACCCAGGCTCTATATTGCCTGCGGAATCAGCGGAGCTGACCAGCACCTTGCTGGTATGAGACAGTCCGACATCGTCGTTGCCATCAACAGAGACCCTGATGCCCCGATCTTCAAGGTTGCGACAGTTGGTATTGTAGGTGATTGTATGGAAGTGTTGCCTGCACTCATCGAATATTTATAGAAACTGACAAACCACAAATTGGTTAGATACAGCCCGGCGGCGTCCGCCGGGCTTTTTTAATTCTTGCGGATACACAATTGACAAATAGAATGTTTGGCATGAAGAGATATCAAGTTGGTATTCTTTTGATAGTGTTTCTGTGGAGCACAACAATCTCGGCTTTTGAGCCTGTACATTTTGTCTCCTCTCCCACAAGACTCAATATTGACGTAGATGCATCGCTGTGCGTTGGTGGATTGAGGTTTGATGCATATGACACCGAAGATTTGCCACACCTTTCTGCTGTGCCAAACTACAGGGTTGGACTTGTTCCAATAGCTCCTGGCACAGAAATCTGGGGCACAAACATATCGAGACTCTTAACAAATCAGGGATTCACAGAATACATGGGACGTAATTACCCAAATCTCAGACTCTATGAGGTTGGTGAGCAGTATGATCTATTCAGGGAGGGCGCTCTCATCTCGGATTCTAGACTCTACAACATGCTTGTCAACTCTGGCTCAAGCGATACCTCAACTGAAGAAAACCTGAGAGATGCAATGTCGCTGTCCGGAGTCAGTTGGACTCTCCCCGCGTCTGAGGATAACTTTGAAGAGGTCGAGGTCTACCCTGGTGGAAAAAAGAATATTGACATAGGCAGCTATTTTATGGATGAGATGAACAGAGCCGATGGCAAAGCGCTCGAATCTGTTGCGCAGGGGTTCATCCCAAATACTGGATTTGCCAAGGGTGAAACACATTTTATAACCTGCAATCCATACACTGCTGTACCCGTTGTATATGCAACGGACAGATACATGGACTTCCATTTTAAACCCATTGGAACAGTGTTTGTGAAAAATGGATCAAATGTAGTGACCCAACCAGGCTCTGAACAAGCTTGCGCTGTCAAATTCAAACATGTCGACACCTCGATTCAAAACATCCAATCCAATCTCGGATTTGATGGAGTGACAAGTCTCAACATCAAAGCTGATGTGAGGTACACCGGTGAGTATAGATTCGACTACATGATTGACCCTCCTGTGATTGGAGGTTTTGCAAACCTGCCGGCGCAATACACAAACTTTGGCATGGCGACAATGCACGACACTGAGGGAAATGTTCATCTTGTTCAGTCTCTTCCATCGCTTCGCAACTTCTTCAGGTGGCTTCCACACACAGACCATGGTTACACAAACCAGAAGTTGCTCATAAAACCTGCTGTCTTTCAGAAAGTGTTTCAAGACTCGGTTTTGTGGGAATTCTCGCATTTTGAGGTGACATATCCAGTCCCTACCCTGAATGAGGGAGTGCTTTTCGTCTCGGAGGAAACAGCAAAAGTTGAGGGTGTGAAATTTCAGGAAATCTCGATGGGTGAGGTAGCGTACTTCACCTTCACAAACCTTCCGTGGCTTGAAGGGGAGCCAAACACTTTCTATATCGAATCGGTTGACAGACCATACATGGTTGAGGCTGTTTATGAGCCAGGAGACCTTTCACCTCGTGGCAAGGAGGTTGTCGCCGAGTCAACAAGACTCACACTCAACTGGGCGGTCACGAACGAGATGAAAAAACTTGCCGCTGTCAAAGAGCGCGAGTGGGGAGAAAACTGGTGGAACAAGGGATTTCCAACCTACTACAATGTGAAGATAACAGGCGATGGCGGCTACAACAGGGATATCAAGAAAATCAACCCGACACAAGAGAGCGTTGTTGTCGATGAGCTTGAACCCGGCAAGACCTACAAATGGGAACTTGAAACCTGGGCGTCAGATGACAATGGCTCTGGCACACAGCTCTCGGTCTGGAAGTCAGAACCTGTATCGACCATCCCTTTGCCAAATTTGGTTGGACACTGCGCGTCAACCTCTGCAATTAAGTTGAAAACGAGAGTAGACGATGATGGTGATGAGGTATGGTCAATTCAATTGCCAATGCTTTACACGCTGGGTTCGGCGCAGCTTGCTCCTTTTAAGTTTGAGGCGAGTCCGGGAAAGAGGATGACACCAATTGACTTGTATTCACTCAGTTTTGTAAATGTGCGCTCTGATAATATGACCAAAATGATAGTTGCCGACATTAAAATTAGGGAATTTTACAACAGCTTTGAAAAGGATGAATCGCAGAGAAATGTTATTCATGTTCATTTCCTTCCTCAGAAAGTAATGGTGAAAGCTGTCGCTGTAGATGGTTTATTCAAGCCAATCGGAGCTGCGATTGGAGGGCAAATCGGTTCATGGTGGCCAGCGGCTGACGGACAGCTCAAGGAATCCCCAATCAGACTTGTTCAAGCCCCCCTGATGTACAAGGGCAATAGACTCTATAGATTTAAGGAATGGAAGTGGAACGGCAAAATTCAGGCTGCAAAGATGCCCTTTGTCGATCCGGTAAATGGAGTCAATATTCTGATGGTCAAGGTGATGGGGTGCCAAGATGATCCTGACAACCCCGTGATTCCAACCATCTATGCTGTCTATGAGGAGATTGAGGTTGACTGTTTCAGCGTCGCTGTCGAATTTGCCGTCAATTGGAATACAATCGGCTACGATTTCAAGGTACCCATCTCTCCGTCTGAGGGTGATTGTCCCAACGACACAACCAGGTTCATGGCAGGAACGAAAGTATCAGTTGGCCCAGTTCCGGCTGAGATTAAACACAACGACCTGAAATACCGTTTTGTTGGTTGGATTGTGGGTGACCAGGTATATCCAAATACGCCGAAGCTGGCTCTCACCATGGATTCTGACAAGATGATTCTGGCGAACTATCAGCCGTCGCAAGACAGATTCCAGCTGATTTTCTATGCTGTTACTGGAAGCAAGCATGCAAGGCTTGACACCAAAATCTTCCCCGATCCTGACAGGGATGGATTATATCAAGCTGGCACGATGGTGGAGATTGGGCCTGTGCCAAAGAGTCTTGATGAGGGTTTGTACGTCTTTGTTGGTTGGTCGGTTGATGGTGACATGAAACCCCCTACGGAGGACAACCAAAAGATCCAGATTACGATGGATACAAGTCACAAGGTGACGGCGGTGTATCAGAAGACGAGGAGGGACTAGAATTGGGAGAGAAGAAGTGGGATGTTTTTATTTCAGCATCAAAAAGAAATAAAAGTATTGTATCTGAACTCAAAGACATCCTTGAAAGAGATGCTATAAGTTATTTTTGGTTTGAAGACACTATTGAATACGCAGGTCAAGATAACTTATCAAAGTGTCTCAATGCAATAAATGCCTCTCGTAATTTTGTAGCAATAATTACGGAAGACTATTACAACAGTAATTTGTGCATTGAAGAAATAAAGTATGCGAGAAACTCTCAAGCAAGCAAAGGTGACATAAATGTTTATCCGTTTAGGTTTGAGTCATCGGTTGATTTTAATAGGTTACCTGTGTCTGTTCGAGATATTGATATACCACTTGTATGTGGGGTAAACGAAGTGCGGAAATTTCTTTTACAGAAGATACGTACAGATAAAATAGCTTCACAGACGTTTGGTGATAATATGTCCGACATTTTGCACACAAAAAATGGAGTAAAAATCCAAGATAAAATATACATAAAAGAATCTATCTCCCTGACGTCATTTATTGGTGATTTTATAAAAGAGTATCCCCACGTTAAGAGGATACTTCAAAAGTATGGGAGATTAATTGAAACCGTGATTGATACTCCATCAAAAAATATTAGAGTATCTTCAACTCAGTTTATAAATAGAAATATCGTATTAACACTCTCGTTCCAAGTCTATTGCATGGATTTTCAAAATGACTTTGTTCATGAGATTGAGAAAAAGGCAATAATGTTTAAGGATGAATTACACATTGTTTTCACAAAAGATCCTGTTGAAAAATTCTCCTCAAGCAGATCAAAGATGGAAGAAGATGGGGTACTTAGTAGACCAATTGGTGCTGGGTACAATGGAATGCTCATTTTTATCTACGCTCCCAAAGAATGTGATGAAGTTCTTCTTGAAGATAGAATCAAATATGTGATTAATAAGTATATCTCATGAATTCTTTCGTAGAATTCTCGTTATTCCCTTCTTTGATTTTTGGGTATACATCGTTCCTGTGCCAAGTGCGGAATAACCCCAACCCCTTGAGAATTCGCTGTAGTTTTGACCTTCGGGGGTTTTATCGCCGTCTGATTCATAGTCTCTGAGGTAGACGTTAAGCATCTCTTCTGTGATTGTGGGGCTATCAAAGAATATCCAGTTTGGCTCAACAAGGTTGTTGGTGATGAAATGTTTTTCCTCTGGATTGATGGTGGGTTCGATGAAGTCGAGATACTTTTCAAAGTAGTCGACAATCTCGTCCATTATTGATTGAATCTCTATGAACGTGTAGTTGCGGATTTTCCACGGAATGATGGGTATTGGGTTGTATTCAATAAATTGCATCAAATAAACATAGCTTCTGAAGAAATCGAGACCTTTGTTCCTGGAGTTCCCGATGTGATACCTGATCATAAACCTGGTTTGCTCCTCAAGCGATAGCCATATCTGCCGATTTCGAGTTTTTGAAGGTGGAATCCTTGATAGGCGATATCTAGAGAAGCAGGCAGCGAGGAAATAGAGGGCGATTGAGCATTTTCTGTGGTACTCGTTGCCAGAGAGCGAAAGCGTATGGATAGTGTCGATGAGTAACTTAAGAAGATCGTTGGCTTTGTTTGCGAGGGCGGTGTCTTCTAAGACCTCCTCCGACATTCGCAGGAGTGTTTTGTCTAGTCTGCCAATGCAGATTCGGATGAGAGACACAAAGGAAATCATTCTGTTTTCGATGTCAACATCCTCAAGATATCCATCTCCGGTGTGGTAGTAGAGGTTCTTAGATATCCTATCTGTCATCCAGTGAATGATACTGATTTCGCTCATCACCTCACATCCAAAGAGTGTTCTGTTGATGTTGGCAGAGTTCTTGAGGAATATTGAGTAGATTGACCGAATTGACGTTGATATCAGCTCAAAATCAGCTGTCTCAAGAACTTTCATGAGCAACGCTTCACTGATTCTGTATCCGTGCATCACGAGCCAGAAAGAAAATTCGTCGCTTTTGTGCTTATCTTTTGGTGTTTTTGAGAGGAATATATTGCACTGCATTATGAGGTCGTGAAGTATTTCGAGTTTGATTCCGCCAAGCTCAGATGCTCGTTTGTTTCTGTTTGGGTGGTATGCTCCAAGGTCACAAATCACATCGATTAAACCAAGCATCCCCGTCACGTCCACAATCTCGAGTTCTCTCTTGTAAGCCGTCATGTCAAGATTGAAAAAGGAGGCGTCCCCGCTGGCTCTTTTTGCTTCGCGTCTGACTTTGCCAAACAGAAGTAGCTTATCCTTCTCCTTCTCTGGCAATACGTCTTTGAGCGAAATTCCGTCCCACGAGGAGCAAAGGGTGTCGCGCAGCCAAGGGTAGTGATTGGGGTGGTTCCTCAGTTGTACTTGTAGATTCTCAAATACTTCCCTTTGAAAATCGCGTTTGAGTATGATGAAGCTGACGTGGTTGAACACCGATGCAATAAGAAAGACTGAACTGGCAAGCATAACAATGGAGGCAATTATCAGATACTTCGGAGTAAGGAGTGGGGAGAAGAGTATCAATCCAATACCAATAATGCCTGTCGCCATAAATGATACCGCTTTGTCAATGCAGGCGAGTTTTGTTGTTATGAATGACTTTGATATCGTCATCCCGCCAAATAGCTTGAAGATGAAAAAAATATCGATTGCGGTTAGGAATACCATCATCCACGCCAGGTACACAGATGCAGATTCTGCGTAGTGGTACATCAGAGAGTTGATATCAGTCAATGAATCTGGCAATAGTAATACCACACATCCAACAGCAAAGAGTGATAGTGCAACGGCCTGGAACCTGGAAAAAATGAGATTCACTGTGTCGATTTGTTCATCCCATGGTCTCTTGTAGGCCATCCAACCCGCCACAGCGAGAGATGAAACCGCCAGAACCAATATAACCCACATCCCTACGATACCCATGTCTGTTATGGTAACAATTTTTTAGATTGTTGTAAACACCTTGTGAAATGGTAATACTGCTAAGGTTGTATTTCTTTCCCAGCTGCTATAAGATTTCGCAACAGAGGATGATTATCGATGCCAGATAAATTCAAATGGATTTTAGTATTGGTGGCTGTGCTGCTTGCGGTCGCGGCCTATGTTGTGACATCCTACTTTCTGTCTGTTTGGCCGTTTTCGAAAACTGTGACAACGGTGGGTGACAAGGTGTCAAGCATCCTTTCCTCTTTAGGTTCAGATGATGGCACTATCGAAGGAATCGACGAAAGAACCTATGAAATTGCCTCTGGCGAATTGACTATTTATGGTGATTTTGCAATTACCTTCCCAAAAGACTGGATTGTGTTTGATGTCGATCATTCTGGCGTCCTATTTGCTCTTGATCTGGAGAATCCAGACACCTCAATCTCTGTTGCCACTTTGCCTAACGAACAATTGGGCTTTGGATATGGTACGGCTGCTGAGATACAAACCTCTCTGCAAAAACTTTTTGGTGATTTCTATAGCGACTCATCTATTGAGGAGACTGAATATCTTGGAAAGAAATGTTTTCTGCTTTCCAAGTCAGCAGACGATGAAACCTCTCCAGGTATTTCGAGTTTGACTCTTTTTGTTCCTGGCGATTCAACTTCATATCTAGCCAGTGGAAGATTCCCCGTCGCATCGGAGGATATGGAGACTGTAGAGTCCGTTCTTTCGAGTTTTCTCCCTGTGGGTGAGTGACTCTTGCTCCAGCTGATTAGGATTGTTCAGCTTCTTAATCTGCTTGACGATAAAACCTTCACGTGCGCTGACAGGCTTTCGTGCCAGCTTGAGATATCGAGAAGGACTGTGATACGGGATATCCACTCACTGAAAGACGCGGGTGTAGCAATTGAATCATCCGGAAAAGGCTACAGGTTAGTATCGAGTGATATTCAATCAAAACTCTCCCTTTCTGGTGAGGATAAGTTCACGCTGCTCGCGGGTCTCCAGTTGCTCATTGACACTAAGGATCCATCTCTACAGGTGGTAGCCTCCAGACTCGCCACAAGGCTCATCGACAATCACACCAATATTGCGATGATTCCCTCTATAAAACGCGCTCAGGTTGAGACAGGCAAGGTGGTCTCAAAGCTCAGACGGCTGAGGATGGCTGTCTGGATGAGAAAAGCTATCACCTTCTATTATCAAAAACCCAGTCAGGGAAGTGATCCTGAGAAGCGAGAACTTGAACCGCTGGCAGTGTTTTTCAGGCGACACGCCTATTATGTCGTGGGTAGAAAGTGCGATACGAGTGATTTGAGAACCTACAGGGTCTCTCGAATTTCTAGATTGAAGGTTACTCGTATTACTTTTAAGAAGGATGATTTCAATCTTGGTGAGTACCTTCAAAACGCATTTGAATTCAATACAGATGGGCCTATAATGGACGTCGAGATTCTGTTTTTGCCAGAGGTTGCTCAGTTTGTCAAAGAGCTCGTGTGGCATCCCAGGCAGAAAATAGAGGTCAATAGTGATGGTTCTGTGATGTTTTCTCTTAGGGTTGCTGTCAACTCCGAGATTGTGCGTTGGATTCTTGGCTATGGCAGCAGCTGCATTGTGAAGAAGCCACAGTTGCTGATTGACCTTGTGAAAGAGCAAGTAGATTTGATGAAGGAGAACTATTTGGGAGGATGCTAGGCTCTTCTGCATGAGCGTGTAGCTGTTTGTCATAAATAAAAATCTCAATATGTAAATGTTTTGTTTGATGATTCTTATCACGAGAAAATACAACAACTTATAATAACTCGATAGATAACATAATATATTGATATGTTGTTGTAAATAATAATATCAGATAATCTATATATATTACAGCATATAAATGACTATATTTAATGATATACAATGATATATAGATATAAATATAGATAACTATCTATATTAGATTACTATGATATATAAATATATAAGAATCTATAATACTCAATATAATAGATATAAAATATAGAATACATATAAATATCATTATTTACATACATCAATGTACTAATAGATATGCAATAATATTATAAACTTGACAGAGAATAGATTTTATGCTATTTACACACCGGAAGTATAGTTAGCATTCCTATACGATATATGAAAGCGCTTTCAGTTGATATTTGAACCACTCAACCTAGAAAATCGTATAGAATGCCAAGGGGGTTGGTGATATGAAAAAAACATTAGTCCTAGCTCTTGTTGCGATGTTTGCTTTTCCGCTTGGAATAATTGGCACGAACCACACGAACGCTGCGAATGAACAGTGTGTTGTTCCTCAGTTTGAGAAATTCGAGGGCAATCCAGTACTACAGGCTCGCAAGCAGGGAGTTGATGGTAAGAAGTTTTTTGACAGCACTGCCGTAACAGATCCTTGTGTCATCTACGCCGAAGGCAAATACCATATGTTCTACACCGGCTGGCATACCTGGATTGGCGGAAAGGGCAGCCAAGGATACATCGGGTACGCCATCTCATCGGACGGCAAGAACTTTACCAGGGTGGATGGTTCTGCTGGTGGAACAGAAGCGCCAGGAGCTGTGTTGCAGCCCGGTGAGACCGATAAGTTTGACGGATTGTCGGTTTATGCTCCAGAGGTCATCTATGTCGATGGTGTCTACTATATGTTCTATGTAGGCGCAGATCAGCAGGGAAAAACCTCGATAGGACTTGCTCGTTCCAAAACCCCGATATATTGGACAAAGATTGGTCAGGTGCTCTCGCCTTCAAAGCAGGAAAACTCCTTTGACAGCTTCAATGTGGGTGCTTGCACTGTTATAAAAGACGACAACTCCTGGAAGATGTGGTTTGAGGGTCAGTCCAAACAGGATTCTCGTTGGAGAATCGGATACGCCACCTCGTATGGAGCTGCCGGCAACCCAACCAGTTGGACAAAGGTCAACGGTCAGGTTTCAGGTGGGGCGGTTTTGGACATCAGCGACAAGGTGACCCAGTTTGATCACCTCTGCGTCAGGAATCCCTCTGTTGTAAAAGAGGGAAACTGCTATCTCATGTGGTATGACACCTCGATGCGCGACCAAAAAGAGTCAAAGATTGGTGTAGCTGTTTCCACAAACGGCATCAGCTGGGAAAAGCGTGGAATCGCTCTTGACCTTGGAAAGATTGGTGATTTTGATTCACAGCGTGTTTGTGGTCCATCCGTTGCCAAGATTGGTCTTGTTTACAAACTCTACTACAGCAACTACTCCGACCAGAACTCCGGAATTGGTTTGGCGACAACTGGCGATATGCCTCTTAACGTTGGCTCAGGCACATTCAAAGCCGATTGCAAAATGGGTGATGGTTTTGATTTCTCGATGGGCAACAAGACCAATGATCCAACGCTTGCTGATCTGATGTTTGACTGTGGCTATGGCAACCCACGCATGTGTGGAAGATTCATCAAGATGGACACTGACTTCGAGAATGCTGAGTGTGTTCCAAGCGACGGATATCCCGCCATCACATCAATCCGAGAGAAGTGCCAGGAGATAAAAGTTGGCGACACCTACGCCTTCAAGACAATCAATGAGCAAAACTACGCTAAGGCCAAGATAACCGCAATGTGGCAAGACCCACTCGATCCGACTCACTGGGAGATAACAGTCAAGTGGATGTACCAGGCAAACGGTTCAAACTGCTTTATTGCTGGTTCTGGAGACCCACCAAGCAAACCATACAACCTCTCTTGTGTTGCGGGAGACATGACAATCAAACTCAGCTGGACATGCGCGTTTGCTCCTCCAGGCAAGGAGATTAGATACTACATCTACCGCGGTGAAGAACCCAACAAAGCTAAAGATAACATGATGCCAATCCACGACTTCCCCGTTGGCGAGTGTGAATTCACCGATACAGGTTTGGAGAATGGCAAAACCTACTACTATGTTGTGCGGTCGATTGATCAATTTGGAAATCTTTCCGAAGCATCAAATGAGTGCTTTTGCACTCCGCAGGCTGTCCACCCACCGCCATTCCCAATGCCACCTGCTCCCGGAATCAAGGGTGAAGGAACAGTAACAGACCCATTTGTGGTCGAGGAGAACCCATTCACATTTGACTGGTGCGGCTTTCCACCGCAATCAATGGTCATCATCCAAGGTAAGCAGTACATAGCTGATGGCAACGGCTGCATTCATATCTCGCTTGATCTCAAGGATGGACTCAATGCAATCGAGTATACCGTCATCACCCCAACAGGTGAGGTCTTCAACGATACGGTATATTTTGAGATAAAAGACACGTGTATGTACATCCGTATGACTATTGGTGATAAGATTCTGCATGTTAATGATGGGGAGATAATGTCTGATACGGCCCCCTTCATCAGAAACAGTAGAACCTATCTACCGATGAGAGTCATTTGTGAAGAAGGTCTCAAATCGGAGCCTGTCCAATGGGATGCTACACAGAGGAAAGTGACAATCATATGGAACTGTGGTAGTGAAGTTCTCAATAAGATTGAAATGTGGATAGGTAAAACCACATATATGGTTAATGGAACCATGTTGTCACTTGAAGTACCACCAATAATAGAAAACAGCAGAACTTGCTTGCCCATTAGGTTCGTAGCTGAGCCAATTGGGGCAACTGTTGGTTGGATAGACGCAACAAAAACAGCCACAATTGACTACTGCCCGCCTGCCAACTGCCCGTAAGAAAAAAGAACACTCTCCCCTATATGCCCCCGGATTTTAGCTGGTCCGGGGGCTTTTTCATTTGTAAGGTTAAGTGATTCAAGGGAATCCCTATCAATCCACATGTAACGGGTTTAGGTAACCCGGTGTCATATGTGTTGCAGAACGGAGAATAGACTCGAGGAAGGAAAAATGTCAGAAAGTTTGAAGACGATACTAAGAACACAGCAAACGCCGAAGCCATTGCACGACAAGGTTCTTGTGGCATGGCGAAAAGTATCCTTTGAGAGAAAGGTTGCCAAGTCTCTTGGTGGTGCTCTTGCCTGGCTACTTGTAGCCTCAGCTCTCGCTGTGGTTTTGATTCGGAGGCCAGATAGTGCTTGATTCTGTTGAGATACAAAAAATATTACCCCATAGATTTCCATTTCTGATGATCGACAAGATTCTTGAGGTTGAGCCAGGTGTGAGGGCTGTTGGAGTAAAGAATGTCACCAATACAGAACCGCATTTCCAGGGACACTTTCCTGGACTTCCAACAATGCCAGGCGTTCTCATTGTCGAGGCGATGGCGCAAGTTGGAGCGGTTTGCGGGCTTCTACTGCCCGAGTATAAAGGCGCAATCACGTATTTCACCGGAATTGACAACCTTAGATTCAAGAAGCCAGTTGTTCCAGGTGATGTTATAAGGATTGAGGTTGTAGTCGAAAAGATACGTATGGGTGTTTTTAAGTGTAGAGCGACGGCAACGGTCGACGGTGAAGAGGTTGTCACAGGAACCCTTATGGCAGCCTTGAGAAAGGTCGAAAGATGAAAAAAGCAGGAATCATCAGTCTAGCATCATATGCACCAGAGAAAGTAATGACCAACTTTGACCTTGAGAAAATGGTCGAAACCTCTGATGAATGGATAGTCACAAGGACTGGCATCAAACAGAGACATATCGTGGCCGAGGATCAGGCGACTTCCGACATCTCTACCATCGCCGCCAAGGAAGCCTTGAAGAAAGCTGGTCTGGAAGCATCTGATATCGATTGCTTTATTTTGGCGACAGCAACCCCGGACATGCTCTTTCCATCAACTGGCTGCCTTGTGACTGCAAAGCTTGGTTTTACAGGTGTTGATAGTCCACCAGCCTATGACATTGCAGCTGGCTGCACGGGATTTGTTTATGGACTTGCGCAAGCCAAGGCATATGTTGAATCTGGTCTTTACAAGAGGGTCATGGTGATTGGCGCGGAATCGCTGTCCCGGATTCTTGACTGGACGGACAGGAATACTTGCGTCCTCTTTGGTGACGGTGCAGGGGCAGCAATCGTCTCTGAGGCGGAAGGTAGTGGGATACTGGGTTGTGAACTTGGCTCCTGGGGAGCGGGTGGGATGCACCTGACTCTTCCAGCCGGTGGTTCACTCAATCCGGCATCACAGGAAACCATAGACAAAAGGATGCACTATGTTCACATGGATGGCAACGATGTCTTCAAGTTTGCTGTTCGCGCGATGGGTATAGGATGCAAGAAGATACTCGATAAAACAGGACTTACAGCTGATGATATCGACTGGTTTGTGCCGCATCAGGCTAACATTCGCATCATTGATTCTGCAGCAAAGAGGCTTGGCATCGGGATGGAGCGAGTGCTTGTGAGTTTGGATGAGCTTGGCAATACCTCGGCAGCCTCAATCCCAATGACAATCGATAAGGCGCAGCAAAAAGGAAAAATCAAGAAGGGAGACAAGCTCTTGATGGTGGCATTTGGCGCTGGACTCACCTGGGGAGCTTCGATAATAGAATGGTAAAAGACAGGAATTTAGAGGGAAAGGTGGCTCTTGTAACTGGCGCGTCCAGGGGTATCGGTCGCTCGATCGCTTTGATCCTTGCGGAAAGGGGAGCGTCAATCGCTGTCAACTACCCATTTGAAGCTGAACTTGAGAATGCTCAGGAGACAGTCAGGTTGGTTAAAGAGCTTGGTGTCGATGCGATGGTGATTGAGGCTGATGTCTCAAACCTCACCTCATGCGATGCCATGATAAATGATGTTGTCGAGAAAATGGGCGCTTTGGATATCCTCGTGAACAATGCGGGTATTACAATTGATAAGCTCATGCTTCGAATGACAGGCGACGATTGGGACAAGGTTATAAACGTCAATCTCACAGGTTGCTTCAACTGCACGAAAGCTGCTCTCAGGACACTCATGAAGTCAAAAGGCAGAATCATCAATATCTCCTCCGTCATTGGCATCATGGGCAATCCAGGTCAGGCAAACTATGCAGCCTCAAAGGCTGGAATCATTGCGCTTACAAAATCGGTTGCCAAGGAGATGGGCTCAAGGGGTATAACCTGCAATGCGATAGCTCCTGGATTCATCCAGACACCGATGACTGATTCCTTGACAGAAGAGGTTAAATCTGATTATCTATCTCGGATACCACTTAGAAGATTTGGAACAGCTTCTGATATCGGTAACATAGTGGCTTTCCTGGCAGGCCCTGAGGGGAGCTATATCAATGGCGCCACCATCACCGTTGATGGCGGTTTGACCTAAAAAGAAAAAGGAGTAAAGAAAATGACAGACAATGAACTCTTCGAACAGATGAAAGAGATTATCGCAGACAAGCTCGGTGTTGACGCCACAAAGGTTGCCCCAGAATCGAAGTTTATGGAAGACCTCGGCGCTGATTCGCTCGGTCTTGTTGATGTTACCATGGAGCTGGAGGACAAGTTTGGTGTGGCAATTCCAGACGAGGATTTGCCGAAAATCACGACCGTCCAGTCAGCAATGGACTATATCAAAGAGAAGACTGCTTAGAAAGAGATTATCATGAAAAGAGTTGTCGTAACCGGTGTCGGTTTGCTGACACCGATTGGCACTGGCAGAGAAGAATTCTGGAATTCCCTGATGGAGGGAAAGTCCGGGGTCTCCACGATAGAGGGCTACGATATATCTGGTCTCAAGGCAACAATTGGGGCTCAGATTAAGAACTTCGATCCCAACAAGTATGTCGACCCAAAAGAGGTATCTCGAACTGATCCCGTCACTCAATATGCTATTGCGGCTGCTGATCTTGCGGTTGAGGACTCTGGGATTGACTTTGCCTCAACCGATAGAGACAGGGTAGGTACTCTAATCTCGACCGGCATTGGCGGGTTACAGACAATTGAGAAGAACATTTTGGTCATGGCTGACAAGGGTGCAAGACGCGTTTCACCTCTCTTCATCCCGATGATGATTGCCAACATGCCAAGCGCTCAGGTTTCCATAAAGTATGGTCTTCGAGGGCCGTCGTCCAATGTTGTCACGGCCTGTGCCACATCCAACTATGCCGTTGGTGAGGCCGCCGAGATGATTAAGCGTGGAGATGCTGACATTATGTTGGCAGGTGGCGCAGAAGCCTCCCTGATTCCGCTTGGAATCGCTGGATTTGCCAACATGAGAGCACTCTCGACCCGCAACGACGAACCAGAAAAAGCATCAAGACCATTTGATAAAGACCGTGATGGTTTTGTTATGGGTGAGGGTGGTGTTGTGCTTGTGCTTGAGGAGTTCGAGACGGCGAAGGCAAGAGGAGCGAATGTCTATTGCGAGGTGCTGTCAGTTGGTTACTCAACCGATGCCTACCACATCACAGCTCCAGACCCAGAGGGTTGGGGAGCCATCAAGTGCATGAGTGTCGCTATGGAAAAGGCTGGAATCACTCTTGACCAGATTGACTACATCAATGCGCATGGCACGTCGACACCGCTCAACGACAAAGGTGAGGCAATTGCCATCATGAAGTTCTTTGGTGATAAGGTTTCGAGAGTTTCGGTCAACTCAACAAAATCGATGGTTGGTCACCTCCTTGGCGCTGCTGGAGCCGTTGAAGCTGCGGCTGTTGCTCTTCAGATCAAAAATCAGACTGTACATCGTTCGCTCAACTTCAACGAACCAGACCCGGATATTGACTTCAAACTCAACATCCCAAAGAACACAGAGAAGAGAGAGATTAGATACGCGCTCTCGAACTCATTTGGTTTTGGAGGACACAACTGCACATTGGCATTTGGGAGAGTGGACTAATGTCAGATAGCACAACTGAAACCCCAGAACTCTTTAAGTGCAAGAAGTGCGGCAAGAGTTCTGAGCTGCCAGCGTACATCGAAAATATGTACATCTGCCCAAGGTGTGGCCACCTAGGCAACATGCCAGTCAGGGACAGAATAGATAGCCTCACAGATGAAGGAAGCTTTTCTGAGCTTTGGGGCGATCTTGTCTCTACTGATCTCATTGGGTTCGTCGATGATATGCCGTATTCTGAGCGAATCATTAAGTATCAGAAAAAGACTGGTGAGAACGACGCAATCGTCACTGGCAGCGCCAAAATCAACGGAATTGACGTCGCGCTTGGAGTCATGAACTTTGCTTTCATCGGTGGCTCGATGGGTGTTGTAGTTGGTGAGAAGGTAGTGAGATTGGCGGAGTTTGCAAAAGAGAACAAAATGCCATTGATTCTCCTTTCTCAGTCAGGTGGAGCCAGGATGCAAGAGTCGGTCTTTGCCCTGATGCAACTCGCCAGACTTTCAGGCGCTATCAAGCGTTTCCAGGACGACGGTGGTCTCTTTATTTCTACAATCGTTCACCCTTGCACTGGTGGCGTTTCCGCTTCGTTTGCGTTCCAAGGCGACTTGATTGTGGCCGAAACAGGGGCTCTGATTGGTTTTGCTGGGCCTCGTGTCATTGAGCAGACAATCAGACAGAAACTTCCCAAAGGATTCCAGACAGCTGAATTCCTCCTTGAGAAGGGTTTCCTCGATAAGGTGGTTGAACGAAAGAATCTCAAGTGGATGCTCGCAAAGATGATATCGCTCTACAAGGGTATTCACATGCCGGAGGCTAACTGATGGTATACCTAGACTTTGAGAGACCCATAGTTGAGCTTGAGGCAAAGCTTGAGGAATTCAGAAAACAGGCGATTTCTCGCTCGATGGACTTAAGCGGCTCAATTGCTGAAGTCAGAAAAGAAATTGAGAAGAAGCTTGATGAGATCTATGGCAATCTAACAACCTATCAAATCGTACAGGTTGCCCGACACATTGGCAGACCGAAGATCGTTGACCATGTTCGCTATCTGACTCCTGATTACATCACTCTTCACGGTGACAGAAGGTTCTCTGATGACAAGGCGATGTGGGCGTCCATGGGTTCTATGGACGGTCAAACTGTTTTCATCATCGGTCATGTCAAAGGCAGAAACGTCAAGGAAAACATAGACTCCAATTTTGGTCAGGCGTCCCCAGAGGGCTACAGGAAGGCGATGCGTGTGATGGAGCTTGCCCAAAAATACAACGCTCCAATCATTACCATGCTTGATACGCAGGGCGCATATCCTGGAATCGGCGCTGAAGAGCGTGGTCAAGCCGAAGCGATAGCTGTAAATATTCGGGATATGTTCGGTATTACGGTTCCGATTGTTACGGTTGTCATCGGTGAAGGCGGCTCAGGCGGAGCGTTGGGTATTGGTGTTGGCGATAGGGTGCTCATGATGAAATATTCAATGTATTCTGTTATCTCACCCGAAGGTTGTGCATCAATCCTTTTCCGAGACGGCACAAGGTACAAAGAGACAGCAGAAATGCTGAAATTAACGGCAAAAGACCTCAAGGGATTTGGTCTCATCGATGAGATTATTGATGAGCCTGTAGGTGGTGCCCACAGGTCACCAATTGCTGCCATGGAGTTCGTTAAGAAGTCTATCAAACGGAATCTTTCTGAATTGATGGCGTTGGATGAACCAATCACAGACTACCGCTACAACAAATATAGGAGTTTGCCGCCCACACTGTAATTCTTCTGCTAGCCAATTTTAAAAGACATCGTAACAGCCACGCTTTTGTGTGGCTGTTTTTTTATATATTCACTTATAGATACAAGACTGTATATATATTTATATTAACTAATCTATAGCTTGTTATATCCTAGTCCTATAAAGCCTTTTGAATACGAGGATAATCTGATAATCGCTAGAAACAACTGATTTATTCGTGATTTGTAAGTGATATTTTATCTTGCATTCAGCTTAAAATGTGTTTTTTGATGTTGTCTGAAATCTATGATAAATAGATGAATTAGTATGTAATCAAATGATTTATAAAGATAACAACCTAAAATACTTGAATTGATTTATAAATATTTTGAGACTATCTATTCCTAAATAATACATACTAAATAAACAGTGTAAGAAAACATCCCATTCAAAGAAATCTTGTGCGTGGCACTATCTATTTGCAATGTGAAGAAATGAATATTGATGACACTGTTCTCGTACTTGCACACAAGGCAAAAATACAAATAAAGCTAGATACCATGTGGATTATCACGATATATTCCTCAAATTTCACGAGAATAATTTTCACAAAACCTTGACATAGAGGGTTGACAAGAGTTGACATTGTTGTTAGACTGCACACGATATGGGTAAAATCTGCACGAATGGGATGTGAGTGTGGCGAAAAGGCAAACGGTTTTAATCGCAGACGACGAAGAGGGGATAAGAGACCTCTTAGGCGAGATTTGCGAGGAGGAAGGGTGGCAGGTTCTCTTTGCTGCTGACGGCAAGGAAGCGCTAGCAAAAGCCAAAAAATCTCTTCCAGACGCCATCGTCATGGATGTTCGCATGCCTCTGATGGATGGCATTAAAACTTTCGGCAAGATGAAAGAGGCCGGCATCGATGTCCCTGTTATTCTCATGACCGCCTATGGTTCATCTGAGGTTGCCATCGAGGCGATGAAGCAGGGAGCCTATGACTACGTCACAAAACCCTTCGACATTGAAGAGATGCGAATCCAGATTCGCAAAGCGCTTCAGCTTCGGGAACTCACTGCCGAGGTCTTTACACTCAAGACAGGACTTACCGCAAATTACAGGCTTGAGGAGCTTATCGGAAGCTCATCAGCTATGCAACAGGTATACAAATCAATTGGTCGAATAGCAGCGTCTGATGCTACGGTTTTGATTCGTGGTGAATCTGGTACTGGTAAGGATGTTGTAGCGAGGGCGATTCAGCAGAACTCAAACCGTCGGGACAAGCCGTTTGTGGCGATCAACTGCGCTGCTATCCCTGAGGGGCTTCTTGAATCTGAGCTTTTTGGTCATGAAAAGGGCTCGTTCACAGATGCTCACACGCAGCACAAGGGCAAGTTTGAACAAGCCGCCGATGGAACCATTTTCCTGGACGAGGTTGGCGATATGTCACTCCCGCTTCAGGCAAAGGTTCTAAGAGTTCTTCAGGACAGAACCTACGAGCGCGTTGGCGGTAAAGAAATGCTTCTCTCCGAAGCAAGAGTGTTGGCTGCTACTAACCAAGACCTTGAGACTCTTGTCAGAAGCAAGCAGTTCAGGGAAGACCTCTATTACAGGCTCAACGTGGTCACAATCACGCTTCCTCCGCTCCGAGAACGCAAAGAGGACATCGAAGACCTCGTTGACCACTTTGTGAAGAAGTACTGCAAAAAATACGAAAAGGTAATCGCGGGCATTTCACCACAAGCCGTGAAGTACCTCACCGCATATGATTGGCCAGGCAATGTCAGAGAGCTTGAGAACGCTGTCGCCAGAGCTGTCATCATCGCCAACTCACCGCTCATACTTCCTGAATACCTTCCGCACACAATCTCAAGCTATCGGGCAAGAGACCCAATGTTCCCCAAAAAGGGTGTGCTTCCGAAACTGCATGACGCCGTTGGAGAACTTGAGGCGAGTTTGATAAAGAGAGCGTTGATTGAGACAAAAGGAAACCGGACAAAAGCAGCACAAATACTGGGAATTCCAAGACGTTCACTGTACACAAAATTACAGGATTACAACATAAATCTGGAGGAGCTTGAACCAGGTAATGAGATATAGCGTAATTTCAAGCAAGTTTGATAAAGGAATTAATAAGTCGGCTTTGTTGCCGCGCCAGAAGAAAGGAGCAAGTAACATGAAACGTTTACTTGTTTATCTCTTAGCACTCATGGTTATTATGCCGCTTTTCACGGTTGGCCCGATTTCTGCGGATGTGAAAAATGTGCAGGTAATACCGTACCCAAAAACAGCTGGAAAAATGGCTTCATACCACATCTCCTTCAACGTCACTCGACCGCTTGAAGCAAACAAGGACAGCATCCAGATCACTCTGCCTGCCGAAACCCTTGTGCCAGACTTTGTTTCATCCTCAGTTGTGTCGGTCAATCCCCAGAAACTCATCGGCGCTGACTACAAACTCAACTACGAGACTGGACAGATAACATTCATTGACCCACTTCGCGAGGGAGACATGGTGAGAGCTTCGTATACATATGAAGCATCCGAAGACTACACCATGATGCCAATTCAGAGCAAGGTTAGATTCTTTGACAGAACGTTTGACATGCTTCGAGTCTCAACAGACCCAAGCGATCCGAGAAGCAATAACGGTCAGTTTGACCCGGGCGAGTGGGTGTACGAAGACAGAGACAACGATGGAAGAATCTCACCCGGTGACAGACGACTTATGGTCATGAAGTATGTCATAGGCGGGGATTCTACAACTGATCCACCCACCCCTGGAAGCGATGCCAAACAGAATTCTATTGTTGCCCCTGGCGACCTCGACTGTGACAACTGTAGCAACACTGCGGGTAACCCCACCCCACTCAACCCACTCATCCCACTCTCCATCGTCAGACTCGTTATGCTCGATATCAACAATGACGGCATATACAACGAGGGTGACTATCTGTTTGATGACAGAGACCATTCCGACACAGTTTCCCGCAACGACCTTATGATAACGGGTATTGTGGATTACCCCGCAGGTTCAGTGGTTGCATACAATGACCCAGACTACAGGGACAGAAACATGGACGCCGAGCAGGCAGCCGTCCCACTCCAGATTTACTCCTTTGACCAGACTGTGAACCTTGCCGATCAGCGTTTTGTGTGGCGTCACATCGATGATGGCTCAACCGTTGGAAAGTATGACCCAGGTGAGGCTATCTATTTGGATGGTCCATACGACAGCGATGGTGATGGTACTCTTGATGCGTCGCTCTCAACATTCAGCGTTGACATGGGTGATACCCGTATGACATCAGTCACCATCATCGACAACGGTGTTCCCTTCTTCTACCCAGCCGGTTCTGTCGTTGCGCAGACTGACCGAGATGTCGGCAGACGTCTCATCAGTTTCCAGATAGCAACAGGTGAGGAAGAGGGATTCCTTGATGTCAACACAGATGCCGGTGCGCTTGTTGGCTACTATGATCCTGGTGAACCAATCTACAGGAACAGTAATGGAAGATCTGGTTTCCTTTATAACACAACGCTTGGTGGTGTGCAGACAAACGCAATGCCACAACCTGGTGATGTCAGACTCTCCACTTGGTCGATTGCAGCCTATGCACAGGGAACAGCTGTAGATACACGTCATGCTGACCATGGCGACCAGCTCATGGACTTCAACAAAGCTCCAACGCAGATTCCTGAACTCATGGTCGTTGATATTAACGGTCAGCGCGACATGGCGTTCCCGGTTCCCCAGAGATTCCCACTTGAAATCAATCTCAACACAGCTTTTTCAAGCTACACAGGAGCGATGTTCGAAGAGAACTATGATGGCACCTCAAACGCGTCAGCGCCCAACCCGACGATTGTGGGAAATAGGTACTACTACAACAGATCGACTGGTACCTCCATCTCAGAGGATAGCTATGTGTTTGGTTCATGGCTCTATCGCGACAATGACCAGTCGGGTTCAGTTTCAGTTGGTGATACGAGACTTACCCAGATTGATATGCAGTTTGGCCTAACAAAGGTCACATACTCAGCGGGTTCATCCGTCAAAGAGGGTGAGCTTGACGTCAGATCTCTTGCCACCACCCAGGGCCCACTCATGCTTGTTGAGCCAACAATCTGTAACGTTATGGATCCAAGCTATCCGCCAACATTTACTCCAACATACTACGAAATCAAGCACACCGAGAACATTGCCGTAAATAACAAATACGACCCGGGTGAATTCCTTTACATTGACCTTGATAACCTAGCCGGATCAAATGTGGGCAATGGTATTGTTGATGGCGCAACTGGAGCTATAGGCCCAATGAGTGACTTCTCAGACTGCCGTCTTGTGCCAGTTGGCGTCACATCATTTGGCAACAAGGCAATCTCGACTAACTTCCCGCTCATCGGTGAGACACTCACAAGGGGTTGGGCAAGAATCGAGAATAAAGTCGTCATCCCATACGCTCAGGCAGGAATGACTGAGTCTAGGCTCGATTCCAACAACATTAGAATTCTCCCAACCCTTGAACCACCAATGCCACCATCATACCTCCACGGAGATGTATTCACACTTCCAGGTGGACGTTCAGCTCTCACGAGCTCCGGTGAGTGGTGGATTAAGGTTACAGCGGTCAATGAATATGGCGAGGGTGAGTTCTCCGAGTCAATCCAGGTTAATTTTGTCTCAGGTGACACAACAAACGCTCTCAATATCTCCTGGGCACCTGTGCCATATGCAAGAGCCTACAGGATATACAAATCCAGAAACGAAACATACTTCCCGCACTCTGCACTCCTCGCTGAGGTGAAGGCACCAATCACAAGTTATATCGACAAGGGCACAACAATCACTGAAGGTACACTTCCATATCCATATAGAGCATCGTTTGTAAACCTTTGGCGCAGCAGACTCGGAATCGAGACTGAGCTTGTCGAGTTCAAGTGCGCTGACTATGAGATAAACCTTGAAACAGGCCAGATATCCTTCCGAAGAGCACTTAAGCCATATGAAATTGTTCTTGCAAACTACAAGTATGCCGAGGACAAGGGTGTGCTTGGCCCAAGTGGCGACCCATGCACAACTGTTGGTCATCAGGACGAGGATGTCTATGTCGATGTGCAGCATGGAGTTGGTAAACTTCTTCACTATCCAGCGGTAGACCCCAAGATTGATCCGTTGCATTACTGTTTCAGACTGTGGAGAGCTCCAACCATTGACCCAGCAAATCCATTCCTGCTTCGTGAAGGTTCGGATTACACAATCGATTATGAGACTGGTGAGATCAAGTTCTCAGCTCACATTGTCAGTGAGGGTGACATAATTACTGCTGACTATGACTCATATGAGGGTGTTATGGGCGAGTCTCTTGTCGAGGCGATCTCCTCTGGAATCACCTCGGCGCGTTGTCAAGCTCCTGTGCTTCCAGAATCTTACACAATCAGTAAAGCTGTTGCATTGAAGTCATCGCCACAAATAAAGATAACAAGCGGGCCAAACGGTCACCAACTCATCTTCACAACCCCTGTTGATATCTTTGTTGACCCGGACAACGACCAGTCAACACCTGATGTTGTTATGACGCTCAATAGACCAGGTAGACAGTTTAACACATACGATAAGGGCGCGGTTCGCAACCCACAGAAGTCTGGTATGTACCAGCTCTGGGTTCAGACGTCACAGGAACAGACCCCAATCCTCTCACAGCCATATGAAATCACAGCTGACACATCAGCTGATGACATGCAGCTCAAGATTATCTCACCACAGGTTTCATCACAACTTGCGACAGACCCGCCATGCTCCTGCAAGGATGCAGCAGCAACATCAGGACAGGCGATGTCAATTGTTGCCCAGCTCTCAGATGGCACGAACGGAATACCTGGTGTGTACCTCAGGTTTGAGATTGCAGAAACGGTTTCACCACCATCAACCTTCAGTTCTGCCGACTTGGTGCAGACAAATGACCAGGGACTTGCTTCTGTTGTACTCAACACATCGGCAACACCTGGTATTACAAAAGTAAAAATTTATCTACAGGATGACCCATCGCTTTGCAGATGCGTATCAATTAATACTGGCCCGCCAGTTTTGGTCGACCGAATTGTTGTGACACCTGGTCCGACACTCGCGCTCTCACCGGGCTCTCAGCAGCAGTTTACTGCCCAGGCATTCAAGGCAAATGGTGCCGAGATTCCAGGAGTTGACTTTACATGGGCAGCTGATTGTGGAAACATCAGTCAAGCCGGTGTCTATACAGCGCCACTTGACTCGGGCGGGACATGCCATGTCTATGCGAGAGCTCATGGCAAAGAAGGCTTGACAACAGTATCGATTGTTAACCGTCCGTCGAGAATCACAGTTGACCCGTCATCAGCCATTATTGCAACTGGCTCATCCAAGAAATTCACAGCCCAGGCTTACGATGACGTGGGTAACCCAATGAGTATCCCAGTCAACTGGTCGATTGAGCCAGCTGGTCTCGGTGTGTTTGCCGAGGATGGAACATTCACTGCAGGCAGCATCTCAGGCACAGGAACTGTTAAAGCTTGTTCAGCTGGTGTTTGCGGAACAGCCACGATCACGGTTCAGGCTGCGGGCAATATCAAGAGTATTAAAGTAATGCCCGATAACGTGACCATGAAGGTTGGCGGCACACAGCAATTTACCGCTAAGGTTCTCGACCAGAATGGATATGAGATTGCCGGAGCCCCAATCACCTGGATTGTCAACCCGTCAAACATGGGTGTTGTTAGTTCAAATGGATTGTTCACTGCTGTAAGTTCTGGAACCGCAATCATCATTGCTCAATCCGGCACAATAACGGGCATGGCAGTTGTAAACATCGTCCAGATTGCACGACTTGAACTCACTCCTTCGAGTGTTACAGTGCAAACCGGACAGACCCAGCAGTTCCAGGCAATTGCCTATGATGTCAATGGTGCAGCAATTCCTGGTATGACCTACACATGGAGTGCAACGCCGTCTGGTATCGGTATTATAGATCAGACCGGTCGTTTCACAGCGACAGGTATGAGCGGTCAAACTGGTGTCATCATGGTGCAAGCGGCGGGACTCTCTGCGACGGCTCAGGTGACGATCGGCACGAAGGACAACACTCCGCCAGTTGTGAATCCGTCTGCAGGTGGAATCCAGAATGGTGATACAGTAACACCTGGAACAAACCAGATTAAACTTACTATCACTGATGAGTCAGGAATATCGTCCGTGACAATCAATGGTATTCCGGCATCGACAGATGTGACAGGAAACTGGGTAGCGACCGTCAATGTGAATAAGGGTGCAAACACATATACAGTCAGAGTAAAAGACACAAACGGCAATGAGCAGGTGTATACGATGACGGTGTATGGCTCATATCTTGATAAGATGGTTATGAGAGTACCAACAAATACCCAGGCTGATAATCCTTATGCTGATGTCACAAAGGATGGCACGACAAGCAGAATCAAATTGAAAACATCGCCAGAGATTACAACTATATCCGGTGGTAGCACATTTGTTGGACTTCGTGATCTTGCTGAGACACTCTTTAACGCAGTGACAGACAAGGGTGGTAACGTCGAATATGATTCTGCGACAAGGAAGATTACTGTAACCGTTAAGAGATCCGATGGAAGGGTTCAGGTACTCGAGACCGTTATTGGACAGAAAGACTTCAGAGTCACAACTACACAGCCAAACGGCTCGATCAACGTCGAAGACTTCAATCTTGGCACAACAGCAGCACCTTACATTGGTTCGACTGCGACGGGTTCAAGAACTTCAAACTACAACAGTACAATGGTTCCAATGAGAGCCTTTACTGAAGCTCTAGGCGGAGAGGTGTTCTGGGAAAGAGATGGCGAGAGAGTAGCCTCATTTGAATTCCGTCCGTAGTAGATTTTTGTAGAAAACAGCTACTTGAAAAAAGCCCCCGTTCTTTGTTGGTCGGGGGCTTTTGTGTTTATTCTGGATCGTTTTGTGTAAACCTCTTGATTCTAAACCTTGTACCCCAATGGTCTGCAGGGTCCATAGGTGTGGTTTTGGTGGTAGTCTATTTTCCCTTCCTGATTACTTAATAGTCTTTGGTTTTTTTGCCCAAAACACCACCCTGTCGGCTCCCCTGTGATAGGGTCTTCCCTCGTAGTCGCAGTATTTGTGGATTATCTCAAAACCATGCCTCGTGAGCCAGTACTGAATCTCAGCGCTTGAGACGAGGTAGGAATTCCTGTTGACAGACTGAATTCTCTCCTTCCCCTGCCTTGTATTTTTGTAAAGACTATACCTGTAGGAGAGCCTCTTTTTCTTCTTATTGAATTTGATTCCCTCTGTTTTGAAACAGAGGCTTGAGTGTTCCGTGACTGACCCGACACACTCTAGGGTTGGCGGTTGGAGTGAGGAGACCTCCTCGATGTTGGTGTTATCGATAAAGATGAATCCCTCTTCCTTAAGGCTGGCAAACGCAGTAGAGATTATTCTCTCCTGCTCAAGCGCTGTGCCAAGCTCAAGAAGCGAGTCCCTGCCAACAATTACGAGGTCATATTCGGTTCCCCAGCTATTCTTTGCAACGTCCGCGATTTGAATGGTTGCATTTGAACCAGAGTGGACAAGTTCCTCTCTGGCGATATTTGCAAAAGCCTCCTGAATCTCTATGCCTGTAACGCTGTGACCGTCGAGGGCGAGTGGGATTGTCATCCTACCAGTTCCGCACATAAGCTCACATATCCTGATTTTCTTTTCGCCAATCAGATCCTGTAGCAGTGTGATATCCATGTTCAAATTTGAACTATCACGAGTTGCACTTTGACTGTTGTGTTTATATTCTATTTCACCGCTCATGGGTGACACTCCTTTTTTGTGTTAGTAATGTACCTGCTTGTTATTTTGGTTCAGCCATATGTATCATACTATGACCGATAAATCCTGTCCTTCGGGCTAAATTCATACACTCCTGGTTTTCCTGCCTTAGGAAAAACATCGGCGTTTTGCCCTTTTGCATGATTCTCTTTGATAATTCGAGCAGACAGGCTCTTGCGTATCCTTGTCCCCTTGATGATTTTATGGTCTCGGTGTTTTCAATAAGTCCAACATCCTCGGTTTCAAGGGTCATGTTGGCATACGACATAAGCATTCCGTCTCTAATGATGCCACAGAACACGTTGCCTATTCCAAGAGTTTTTGGGTTGATGACCTGTTTGAATTCGTTTGGGATGACGACATCCTTGAGATTTTTGGACTCAAGTTTGACAACCGTTGGTATCGCTTTTTCGAACGTGGGTTCTGTTCTGGTGTGAAGGATAATCGGGTGAATTGAGTTGGATGAGAGCATATCCTTGAGGATTTTCCCAATCCAAGGGGGAAATAGAAGTCTACTCTTTGTGTCGAATGGTATCTGATAAACAAGCGCTTCTGCCGACTCGAAGTCCGAAGCAAAGAGCCAGCTGCCAGACAGACAGGAAGGTTTGTCCACAAAAACAGAGCAGGCAGCAATCTTGCCTGTGAATGAATCGATAATGCAAGGTATTGATTTGTCCATTTGTTTCTCTAGTGAATTTATCGCAATGCTTGCATGTAGTGGTCGAGTATTCAAATAATCAACAACCTCTGCCGTGTTTTTCTCTTCTATGATGAAGTTTTCTATGTCCACTCTTTCAATCGATTCGTTCATTTGTGCGCCTCCCTTCAAGCGCCTCCCTGAGGTGCCAGTCCCTTTATGAGAAGGATGATACCTCAAAAAGTTCTATTCTTGCGGCGATACGCCTCCTATCGAGGTTTTTGTGGTGTTGTTGAACCAACATTACCTCTTCACTATCTAATACATTCCTAGATGTCTCTTTGTGCATTTTATGTTTCATTTTGTCCACCTGCTATCCCTTTTACTCTTTAGACTCATATCTCTCCAGCATGATTTCTGTATTTCTCTCGACCCTGTTTTCGATGTGCCGGCTGAGTTTTTTTCTCATGTGGAACTTGGCAACTGGCTCTGTGCCAATTGTGAGTTTCTTAAAGCTCTCATATCTCGATTCTGACACTTTTCCAGCACTCACAGCCTCAAGCAATCCGCATCCCGGTTCAGTGAGGTGAGAACAACTGTTTCCAAACTGACAGTTTGTGATGTAAGGTCTCATCTCGACAAATAGATTTGCCATGTCCATCTTTTTGGCTCTCCAAACTCCGAATTCTCTCATGCCCGGTGTGTCGATGATGCCACCGCCTGACTCCAGGAAGTGCATCTCAAGGTGAGTGGTGGTGTGCATTCCCTCACCCGTTTTCTGGTGTACCTCTCGCACTTTGATTCCAAGCCCTGGCTCAATAGCATTGAGCAGGGAAGACTTGCCAACGCCAGACATCCCAAGCATGACAGAGGTTTTGCCGAGAAGGAGTTCTTTTACTTCATCAACCCCGATGTTTTCATTGGAGCTTGTGTAGATGACCCTGTAACCGATGTCCTCGTACAGTTTGAACTCATTCCTTACATCGGCAAGCTCGCACAAGTCAACCTTTGTCACAACAATCACGGCGGGGATATCGGAGACCGTAGCATCGGCTAGATAGCGATCGATTGTGAAAAAATGTGTCTTTGGGAATGCAGAACTTGCCACAACGAGAGCCTGGTCGATGTTGGCAACAATCACCTGCTCTACGGGCTTTCGTCCTGCCCCAAGCCTGCTCATGGAGTTCCTTCTTGGCAAAACCTGGTCTATAACGCCCTTGCCGTCCTCTTTCGCCACCTTAAACTCCACAAAATCGCCAACTGCTATCGGATCGACGACTGAGATATCTCTGACAGCAACAACCCGACGTCTTAGAGATTCGTTGCTCTCTTTGGGGTAAATAAGTTCTTTCCTCAATTTGTTGCTAATCCTACAGAGATAATCAGTCCCATTTGTTTTGACTGTATATATTCCATGTGTCTTGCGTGTCACAAGTCCCTGGTTAGTGTTTTCGTGTTTGTTATTCACTTTTTCCTATACTCCTTGTTTTTGCTACTATGTATAATAATTACAACCTATGCGCTTGCCTCTCCGTTTGTGCCATTTGCTTTTTTTTGATTTTGTATTGTTCATCATACTACCCCCTCGTTACTTTCTCAGATATTTTGTGTGCCTCTTAGTGTATGCCAAACACACAAAATATAACTGACAGCTACTCAGGTGGGTGCGTGTAATCGAATTATCTTCGAGATGTGAAAGCGTTTCACCTGAGTTTGCACAAATCCCCAGGCGACGCGAGAAAAAGAGTGTGCTAGGTTTTTCTCCTAGCGGATGCGTTTCGCCCAGAGGTATGCACCTGCGTGACACCAAGGCATACATGCCTTACAACCTGTGAATTTGTTCATCAACATACCTCCTTTCTGGCTATATCCTTCTTATTAGACAAGGATGTTACAAGCACTTGCTTAGTTTGTCAACCTGTTTTGATTGGTAAAATGTAAAATCTATTGCCCAATGCGCATTTTCTCACTGGGATGTTTTTTATTGACAATCAAATCAAATCGGCTAGCATACTAAGGCGAGGTGCCAAGATAGCTCAGTTGGTAGAGCAGTGGACTGAAAATCCTCGTGTCGGCGGTTCAAATCCGTCTCTTGGCACCATTTTCTTATCCTCCTGGTCAGTGATTGTTTCCACATTCAAATTGCTTTAATGCTATCTTCACTTCTATCACCCCTTTTATTTTGATGATCTGATTATTATTGCCACAAGGGGGTTGTATGGGTAAATATAAAATATGGATAGTTGTCGTTTTCTGTTTAGTTGTTGCTCTGCCGGTCTTGGCTGATTCTCATCAGGTGCTGGAATTCTCAGTAAATTCAAATGTTGCAGTCGTTGATGGTGTTGGATTGAAAATGCCAAAACCTTCCATTCAGATCGATGGAGAAACCTATGTACCTGTTGAATTTCTATCAGACAAGGTTGAAGGTGTTTCTGTCGAGAAGATTTCAGAAGGTGAACAAAGCAAGTTAGAACTGAATGTTGATGATAGATTTGGGGTTGTGATGCCGCTCGATGATTACAATATCATCTGTCAGATTGCGGGTATTTTGGGGAAATATGTCGACTTGAATCTTTGCGATGTGGTGTCTGAAATTCTCGAAAACGAAGATGAGCTAACAGATGATGAAATAAAAGCGCTTCTTACAGACTATGACATCCAAGCCGACTCATACATCACAAAGAAGTTCACAACCTATAAATGGGATTACCTTTTTGAATCGTTGAAATATCAACTTGAGAAAATGAGTGATGAGCTGGAGGATGGAAAGCTCATTGGGCTGGCAACAAAAGAGAAAACAGGCGGTTACCTGGAAGTAGCCCTTATCGCACTCAATGCGCAGGATGGTTACTGCCCGAATATACCGATGATTGAATATCCATTCTATAAGCAAAATGAGGAATCTCTATATTCTTTCATTAAGTATGATAAGGTTCTTATATTTACTACAATCTATTATTGGAATGCTGCCCATAATGAAATGTTTGGAATAATGGAGGCCCTAAAAAGAGAGTTCGAAAATAAAGACGTTTCTGTTGTTACGGCATTTTTGTCCTCATTTTCACACGATTCTTTGGATGAATTTTGTGCTGATACGAGAGAGGATATGAATAATGGGTATCATACTGCCAATCCTTGGTTGGAGAAGAATGGATTTAAGATAATCAACGGGAAAGACATTACGCATCACACAGCAATCTTTAGTGATAGTGCTTATCATCATGGAGTTGAGCCTCTTGGTATTGATGGACAACGTAAGATTCTAATTATCACACCAAACAAGGAGATTATTCAGAGATTTGATTTTGATAGATACAGGCTAAATAGAGATGATTTTGAACAAGTCAGGACTGCGGTTCAGGAGTATCTTGATAACAAAAAATGAGGGAGGTGAATCATGAAGAAGTTGCTTGCATCTTTGATTTGTGTTGTTCTCGTGTCTGGCATTGGATACACCTTGGCATCTGAGGATGTTCCGCCGGAAGAGGCTGCAGGTGACACACAGGGGTTACAAAAACTCATTTTTACACTCGATTCAAACATCGTCGAGTTTGATGGCAAGCAAGCCCTCATGAGCCAACCGCTCTTCAATATTGGCGAATACCACTACCTAAGCCTTGATTTCTTGGCAGCCACAATCAAACAGTTCAGACTAGAGAAAAACGACGAAAAGCTGAAACTATCGATAAATACAGAAGCAGTCAAAAAACCAACTCCAGAGATTGAGGTGGAGTTGATTCAAACTGAACTGCTTACCCTGATAAATGGCAGAAGAGATTCAATGGGGCTTGATGAGCTAAATCTTGATGATGGACTAACTGGTGTGGCTTTTGAGTTCTCAAAACTCTATTCAGATGACGAGTCATTTGAGCTTGACTCAAAGACTGTGGTGGCGCGTCTTGATGAACTCGGTGTTGAACATGGTTTTGTAAATGTCTGCGCTTCAAAGGATCTTGTGTGGCAAAATATAGGAAAGTCGATTTTCGAAAACAGGATACTTGGCACAACCGACGGCAACCGTATGATAATCGACAAAAAGACGTCTAGAATCGGTATCGCATCAACTCCAAACAGAGACGAGTTTGCCTATACCGTGATTATCCTCTCCAGATAAAACAATCAAAACGACAAAATAGTACAAAAAATCTCCCGGTTTTCCTGGGGGATTTTTTTATGTAGGCAATAAACCAGTAAAGTTTGTGAACAAACCCTAGTGTCCGTGTTCCTCTTCCTCTGGGTCTTCAATCTCTTCATATGGCATTCCATGTTTCTTTTTGTAGTCGTTGATTGCTCTGGCAAGCGCTGCTGTGCCGAGGTTTGAGCAATGCATCTTGTTTGGGGGGAGTCCACCGAGTTCTTCGGCAACCTGTTTTTTTGTGAGTTTGAGCGCTTCATCAATATGTTTGCCAAGAGCGAGTTCTGAGACCATAGATGATACAGCAATCGCCGCGCCACAGCCAAATGTCTTATATTTTACGTCCCTGATTATCCCGTCTTCATCAACTTTGATGTAGAAAGTCATCTGGTCGCCGCAAACAGGATTTCCGACATTTCCCGTTCCGTCAGGGCTGTCTATCTCACCCACGTTTCTTGGGTTTCTGAAATGTTCCATAACTTTATCTGAATACATCGGCATTTTTATTCATTCTCCTTTGGAGCAATTGGTGACATCTTTCGGAGTCTCTCGATAATTCCTGGAAGAATCTCCATCACCTTGTCCACCTGTTCTTTTGTGTTGTCTTTTCCAAACGAAAATCTGAGTGTGCTGTTACATATTTCGTGTGGTAGGCTGATGGCAAGCAGGACGTGGGAGGCGTGCAAATCGCCTGCTGTGCAGGCGGAGCCAGACGACGCCTGAATGTTGCCTTCCATATCGAGGAACATCAGGATGCTCTCCCCCTCAACATAGCGGAAACTGATGCTCGCAACCTGCGGAAGTCTGTTGGTTCGGCTGCCATTGAAACCCACATACTTAATCTCCTCAGAGATTCTTTTTTCAAGGTAGTCTCTGAGTTCCTTGGTATGTTTGTAGCTGTCATCGAAGTTTTCTTTGGCAAGTCTTGCTGCCTCTCCCATACCAACAATTCCGGGAGTGTTGTACGTGCCTGGGCGGATGCCCTTTTCATGCCCCCCACCTGTGTAGATTGGTTTGATATTTATGCCCTTTTTGATATAGAGAGCGCCAACTCCCTTTGGGCCATAGAATTTATGTGCTGAGAACGATGCCATGGAGATACTGAACTTCTCAACATCAAACTCCATCTTGCCAGCGGCTTGAACAGCGTCAGTGTGGAACCATACACCCTTTTCCTTGCAGATTTTGCCAATCTCTTCCATCGGTTGAATTGTGCCCAGTTCGTTGTTGGCTGCCATTACTGAGACAATGCATGTTTTGTCTGTGATTGCGCTCTTGAGTTGTTCAAGATTTATCAATCCATCCGAGTCGACATCGAGGTATGTTGCGGTGGCGCCATAGTTTTTGACCAGATCCTCGACCGTGTGTAGTATGGCGTGATGCTCGATTTTTGTTGTGATGATGTGATTTTTGCCATTTGGACTCAGTTTCAGGAACGCTCCCCTGATTGCCAGGTTATCGGATTCGGTTCCACCTGATGTGAAGATTATCTCATCAGGGCTGGCATTAATGAGAGCCGCCATGTGCGCTCTGGCAATCTCGATATCATCCTTGGCTTTTTGCCCAAGGGAGTGGATAGACGATGCGTTGCCGTAGTGTGTCGAATAATATGGTAACATCTTCTCCACAACTCTTTGGTCAACTGGTGTTGTCGCGCTGTGATCAAGATAGATTGAATCCATAGCTACTCCTTTTGTTCCCATCTACATCTGCATTTTTCAACATTACTGCAGCCTTTGTCTTCGCAGGTATTGAAAAAATCAAGGAATTTTTTGACTCCAGAAATGTTGAGCCCTTCTTCGTCAAGAAGGCGCTTGATGTATTTGAGCCTTTCTATGTCAGAAAACGAATAGAGCCTGCGGTCGTTGTTGGGGTTTCTAGCGGGTTCAATGAGACCATGTTTCTCCCATAGCCTGAGGGTTCTTTCGCACACCCCGACCATCTCTGACGCAACGCTCACTGGCATGACTGGTTTTGAATTGTCATCCATGTTCTTTACAGTAAACTTGTAAATACAGTTTACAAGAAATAGAAAATTAAAAATGTAAGAAAAGGGAAAATACTATTTCTCAAGATGGTGTAGAACGCTTTTTTGAATCCCCTCTGCATCGAGTCCATATCTTTTCAACAGAACATCCCGTTTTGCAGCGGGAGGGAATTCATCAGACACCCCCAGGCAGATTGTCTCAACCATGAGTTTCGTTTTTATTCTCTGACCAATTCCACCTTCAACAATCCCGTCTTCAATTGTCACAACAAGTTTTTTCCCGTCTGCCTCGGAAGCAATTGTCTCAAAATCAATTGGTTTTGCGAATCTCAGATTTATAATCGAACAGCTGATATTCATAGATTCAAGCGCTGACACTGCCTCGAAAACCGCATCTCTAAATACTCCAATAAAGATAATAAGAACGTCGCTTCCTGTTTTTTCAACACAAGCTTTGCCAAGCAGTACTGGTTTGTCAGTGCTTTCTGGAACTTTGTCCTTCGGATATCTGATGGCGCAGGGAGAATTGAGCGATAACGCAAGTTTGAGCATTTGATCAAGCTCGTATGCGTCAGCTGGTGCCATGATAGTCATATTCGGCACCGTGGACATGTATGATAAATCAAAGATCCCCTGGTGGGTTGGGCCATCGTCTGGCACAAGTCCCGCCCTGTCAATCGCAAAAACAACCGGCAAGTTCGACAACGCGACATCATGTATTATCTGATCGTATGACCTTTGTAGGAAGGTTGAATAGATGGCAACCACTGGCTTCATAGAGGCGTTAGCCAGCCCGGTTGCGACTGATACGGCATGTTCCTCTGCAATGCCAACATCAACCAGATTGGTTGGATGCTCTTTCCCCACAATACCTAGTCCTGTGCCTTCCGTCATGGCTGCGCTTATTGCAACCACTTTTTTGTTTGTTGCGATGAGATCGGATAGGCTTTTGCCAAATACCTTTGAGAAGCTCATCTCACCAGGCTTTGTAAAACCATTCTCAGCGATAAATGGGGGTGTGCCGTGGAATTTTGTCGGACCATTCTCAGCGTGAGTGTATCCCTTTCCCTTTTTGGTCAAAACGTGTAGGATTACTGGCCCCTTCATGAGTTTAATTCGTTTGAGGAATGCGATAGTCAATTCGGTGTTGTGTCCATCAATTGGGCCAAAGTACCTAAAGCCAAGTTGTTCAAAGTATTGATTTGCCATGAGAATATTTTTGAGCGCAGTCTTCAGTCTCATCCCTAATCCGACAACCCACTCTCCGAACTTGCCCATTTTGGAGAATCCGCCACTTAATTGCCTGCTCATCGACCTGTAGGTAAGGGATGCCCTGAGCTTGTTGGTGAGGAGTGACAACGCCCCAACAGACGGGGATATTGACATCTGGTTGTCATTTAAGACAACCAATACATTACTCTCCAGGGAGCCAATGTGGTTTAGGGCTTCGAAGCTCTCACCGCCTGTAAGACTACCATCACCGACGATAGCAACAATGTGGTTTTTCTCACCCTTCATATCTCTGGCTATCATCTCACCTGCCGCAAGAGAGAGGGCGGTTGATGCGTGACCCGTGTGGTAGTGGTCGTGAGGGGATTCCTTTGGGTCTGGATAGCCTGATATTCCCCCCGCTTGACGTAGCGTGTCAAACTCAGAGAGTCTGCCCGTCAGGAGCTTGTGTGGATAGCACTGGTGACCAACGTCGAAAATGAATTTATCTGTGGGTGACTCATAGACAGTGTGGAGCGCGATCATCAACTCAACAATCCCAAGATTTGAGGCGAGGTGTCCGCCATTCTTTGAAACGACCTCGATTATCTTTTGACGGATATCTTTTGCTAGTTCTTTTTTCTGTTTCGGCGAGAGTTTGTGTAATTTTTTCGTCGAGTTGATATCACCTAATATATCCATATAGATGAGAATCTATCCCCGCTCCCGATGTTTTCAAGGATATTCTGGCTTGTTTGAACTCCCCGTCTTGTTATAATTTGACAATTGTGGAAGATAAACTTTTTAAAATACTGAGAGACTCCAAAGTTATCGTTGTTGTTGGTGCATCAATAAACCCTGAAAAAGTCAGCTCAAAGATAACAAAGTATCTCATGGCTAAGAAATATAAGGTTTATCCTGTCAATCCTGCCTATATTGGCAAGAAGATCGGTGGAATTGATTTCCTGTCATCAGTTGCAGAAGTCGATGAGCCGGTTGACATAGTCGATATTTTTAGGAGGTCTGAACATCTGGTTGATCTGGAGCAGGATATTCTGCATATAAGGCCAAAGGTGGTGTGGCTCCAACTTGAAATCAGAGAAGAGGGCTTCGAAAAAAGATTGAGAGACGCTGGCATTGAGGTCGTTGTTGACCATTGCATTCATAAGGTCAGGGAGAAGATGGATGGCAAGTAAAGGGCGAGGTACTAAGTCAAACTGTTTTGGCTGCGGAATAAACAATAAAACTGGTCTAGGACTCAAATTCTCCATGCTTGATGGAGGGATTGCGTATGCAAACCTCAAACTATCTGACAGATTCGAGGGGATGGATGGGCTCGTTCATGGTGGAGCGATATCCTCTGTTCTCGATGAATCGATGTCACACGCCATCTTTCGAAACAGGATGAGGTCATCAGTCACGGCAGACCTCTATGTGAGGTATGTCCATCCTGTCAAAATCAATGAGTCATACACTGTTAGGGCATGGGTAAAAAATGAAAACAGAAAAATTATCGAGACAAAGGCTCAAATAATAGATATCACAGGAACCGTTGTTGCCTGGGCGGAGGCGCGGTTTATGTCTTCGGTCGGGTTAACTGGCGGTCACGAGATTGAAAGGCTTGAGGATTGATGGAAGATAAGGATTCGTACTACGGCACTGAATCAAATTGTTTTGCATGTGGCATCAGGAATGAGAATGGGCTGAAGCTGCGGTTTAAGACACTGGAGAATTGTGTCGAGGCATTGTACCTGATGACTGACCAGTTTGAGGGTTGGGATGGTGTTATTCACGGGGGCATCATATCGACAATGCTCGATGAAGCGATGTCGCACGCTGTTTTCAGACTGCTTGGTGAAACGGTGGTGACCGCGGAGATGAATGTGAGATTTGTTAAACCTCTGAGAGTTGGTCATCACGTTAAACTTGTTGGTAGGGTAGAATCGCAGAAGGGCAGAGTGATAAATACCTCTGCTGAGATTGTAGACCTTGATGATGGTGGTGTGGTTGTGGCAAGGGCGACTGGCAGGTTTGTGAAGGTGCCAATAGAGCAGGAATTTAGATACGTGTAGAGGTTGATTGCTTATAAAATTATGTAAATCTCCATAGGTTTTCATTTGTATAAATTTGAAAGAATGCAGTATTAGTCCGTTTTGTGCGGTGGGGGGCATGCGGTTATCTCAAAAAATTACTAATTAAATAAGAACCTTGTCACCCTAATTCTTTCCATTGAGAATATGGGAGTATGTGCGTAAAGTGATCTTTTCAACGCGGATATAGAGTTTGTTCACAGAGTAGTTTTTTTCAAAGAGAGAACACATGCATATCCCTTTCTCGCGCTGAGATACGAATGTGCAGCCCTCACTCTCCCTGATAATTGAGATACTCACATATTTTTCTCCCTTTAAAGGGAGGGAGAAGGGTATTTTGTGAAATTCAAATCTATACACACACAAAGTCCTAAGTCACTTATTTGTATATCGTATTCCCCTTTGTATCAACAGCAACAATTGCTGGAAAATCCTCGACTTCTAGTTTGTAGATTGCCTCTGGCCCAAGATGAGAAAACGCGACTATCTCAGCGTGATTGACCTTTGATGCAAGCAGCGCACCCGCGCCACCAAGAGCAGCTAGGTACACCGCATTGTATTTTCTGAATGCCTCAATTGTTTCATCAGACCTTGGCCCTTTGCCGATGGTTATAGCCACACCCATTGAAAGCATGGCTGGTGTGTAGGCGTCCATTCGTGAAGATGTTGTCGGACCAATTGAACCGATTGGTTTGCCATGTGGGGCAGGGGATGGGCCAGCATAATAGATTATCAGGTCGTTGAGGTCAAATGGAATCTCAGAACCCTCAACAATCAGCTTATGAGCTGCGTCTCTTGCCGTATAAATCTCTCCTGAGATTGCGACCATGTCTCCAGCTTCAAGCTCAAGGAGCTGCTTTCTGTCAACTGGGGTTGTAATGTTGTGGATTTTCACAGTGAACCTCTTGCGTGTCTCGCTGCATGGCATTGGATGTTGACAGCTACGGGAAGAGTTGCGATATGGCAGGAGTGGGAGAGAATGTGAACATCAAGCACAGTCGTGTTCCCTCCGAATCCCCCCGGCCCTATACCAAGTTCGTTGCACCTATCTTTTATCATGGTTTCCAAATTGCCAAACTCATCGCTTCTTGAGTGGATGAGCAATGCCTTCTTTGCCAGGAATGCGCAGTATTCAAACGAACCACCGAGTCCAATACCAAGCGTAAGTGGTGGACATGCCGATGCACCTTTCTCCCTGACTGAATTTACAACAAATTCGACAACGCCATCAAGTCCATCCGATGGTTTGAGCATCGTTACTTTGCTTGCGTTCTCTGACCCGCCGCCTTTGGGACACACTGTTACCTCAAAGATATCACCTTCAACAATCTCAGGGTAGATGATGGCTTTTGTGTTGTCTCCAGTGTTTCTTCGGTCGATTGGTGATACAAGCATGGATTTTCTGAGATAGCCCTCTTCGTAGCCCTTTGCCACTCCTTCGTTTATGGCATCAACAAGATTGAAATCAAGTTTGCATTCGTTTCCAATCTTGACAAAAACAACCGCCATCCCACAGTCCTGACAGATTGGGAGTTTCTCTCTTATTGCTATCTCAGCGTTTTCTATGATCTGGTCTAATGTATCCCTTGCCCTCTCTGTCGTCTCAAAATCCTTTGCCTGTTTCAGCTTTTCAATCTGGCTTTGCGGCAGGTTGAGGTTTGCCTCAACACAAAGCTTTGCCACGAGATTGATAAGGCTACTCTCTTGTATATTTCTCATCGAGTTTTACTCCAACCACCTTTGATGTGCCTGATGAGTCGAGTGTGATGCCATAGAGTGCATCGCACCACTTCATCGTTTCCTTGTTGTGGGTTATAACAACAAATTGTGTATCCTTTGCCTCTGTTCGAAGCAGATTTGTGAATCTTTCCACATTTGCATCGTCGAGGGCTGCATCCACCTCGTCGAGGATACAAAATGGAGAGCTCTTTGTTCTGAAGAATGCAAAAAGAAGAGCAAGGGCGCCGAGGGTCTTCTCTCCACCTGAGAGAGACTGGAGGCTTCTCATCCGCCTGCCAGGCAGCATAAACTCGACATGGACGCCGATTGTTGTGCCGTCATCGTCTTTGATACGCTTTAGGTTCCCTTCTGCCCCAGAGAACAACACATCAGCTAGTCTCCGGAATTCCTTCTCAACCGAACGGTATACGCTCTCAAAACTCTCATTGATACGAGCTTCCACCTCTTGCAGGGATGATCGCAGGTTTGCCTCTGTTTGTCCAAGGTCAGAAAGTTGTCCATCGAGGAAGTTGAGTCTTTCTTCAGCTTTCCTTGCCTCGTCTGTGGCTGTGAGGTTTACAGCCCCGTATTCTGCCAGTTGTCTTGTGCAATTGGAGAGCTCAAACTTCATTGACTCAACGTCTGTGTCCTCAATGTAGGCGTTCGGGTCACCACCAAAGTCGATGATATCGTTTATGACCCGTTCTTTTTTGGTCTTCTTCTCCATCATCTCAAGCTCAATTTGGTGTGTTTCCTTGGAATACCTTGAGATTCTTGCACCAATTGTTTTTATCTGTTTCTGCCGTTCCTCTTCCTCAGACTCAAGATTCTCTCTGCCCTCCTGGCACTCCTTCTCGATTCTCTCGGTTCGCATGATGGTCATCTTTGCAGTGTTTAAGGTTCGTTCGCCTTCAATAATCCTGCCGGCTATCTCCTTGCCCTCTATCTCAAGCGCCTTGCATCTTTCTTGGGTTTGATTGATTTGCTCCTTCAGAGATTCAATCTCAGTTGTGCTTCCCTCGAGTTCTTTCTTCGCATCCCTGAGTTCGATCTCCTTCTTGTTCAAGTTTGCCTTTGCCTCGGCCAGCTTCCTCTCGAAGTCAGCCCTTTCCTTGTGCGCTTGCAATGACTTCTCGTCGAAATCGCTCAGGTTTTTGCCGGCATCCCTTGACGCTTGTATCGAGACCGTGAGTCTGTTCTGAAGTTCTTCAAACTCGCCCTCAAGCTCCTTGATTTGAGAGGTGAGTTTCTCGCCATTTTCCTTTTGGGATTTTATATCGCTCTGTCTTTTTTGCTCAGATTTTTCAACCTCGATAATCTGTGCCTCAATTGAGCTGATGTTTTTTGATAGTTCGTGTTCGTGCACTCGCAGGTCTTTGGTTTGTTGGTTTTTTTGTTCTATTTCTTGCTTTGCCCGGTTGATTTTCTCTTGCAACTCCAAAGACGAGTTGGTTTTGTCCTTGAGCGATTTTTCAAGTTCTTCGATTCTGCTCTTTATTGAAGATTCACTTATTTTCTCCCTGGCTCTTGAAATGAATTTCCCTTTGAGAGTTATGAAGCCGTCTTTTGTGATCGCAATCGATCTGCTTGTCTCGAGTGATTCACCGAGTGAGTCACAAAACTCCACATCGACATCGCCGACAACTATGGTGGTGTCAACACCTTCAGGCACAACGTTTGGCAAATCGAACGCCTTGTCCTTCTCCACAACAATCCAATCGAGCTGGTTTTGAATGAGATTTTTCTGCTCATCACTGAATTTCGATAGGTCAACTTTTTCATGAAGCAATGGATACCCGCAGGACGAAGGGAGGAACTCTAGTCTTTCAAGGGTTTTATTGAGGTTTGAAATCTCGCTGTTTATTGTTCTTGTTTCAGCGCTGTTCTGAGCTTGTTCGACAGTCAATTTGTCAAGATTGCCCCGTATATCCTCGACTTCCGAAACGTTTGTATCGATTTGTTTTATGATGTCGGCAAGTTTGATTGGTAAGTCGGAAAGAGAAGGTGCTTCCTTCATCTCTTGTGATTCAAGTTTTGATAAGGTCTCTGTGGATTGTCTGTATCTCTCTCTTTGGATGGTGAGTTTCGACTCGCAACTTGAGAGTTCGGAACGAATCTGGTTTGTTTCTCTTTTGACTTTATCAAGAATCGATTGGAGTTTAGTCCTCTCTGACTTGTTTTCTCCAACTCCGATGCTTGAGTTTTCAATCTCTTCGAGTCTTCCTCTTGAGGTTTTGTAGTCCTCCTCAAGATCTGCTATCGCTTTCATCAAGTTTTTTGTTTGGGTTTGTCGAGAGACAATCTTCCCATTCGCCGATTCGATGTTTAAGAGGTTGTTGTGGAGTTCAGCCTCGATTTCCTTCGACTTTTCCTGCATGTGTTCGAGTTCTGAGGTGACCCTCGTTTGGACAACAATCGCACCTTCTCGCTCTTTTTGAGCAACGTCCCTGTTTTTGGCAAGCTCAGACAACTTTGTTGCGTTATTGGTGTTGCCCTCAAGCAGGTTGAGTTCATCCTGACTCTCGTTGCCTTTGATTTTTATCATGGAGATTTTTGAGGACAACGACTCAAGACCCAGCGACAGTTCTCTCGACTCGATAAGGAGGAGCTGAAGCCTTAGGTGTGACGCCCTCTCTCGAATCTGTTCATATTTTTTCAGAATCTCGGCTTGAACCTGAAGTCTCTCGTAGTTGTGCTTTTGTTCGGAAACACTTGCATGAATTTGCGCCATTGCTCCCTGAGCTTTTTCGATTTTTGCCTCAACGGAGCGTTTTGTGGCTTTCATGACGTCTACTCCAGCGAGTTCTTCCATGGTAGTAAGTCTCTCACCTGGAGTTGCTGCGAGCACAAGGTCGACCTCTCCCTGACCAACAACCGAATAGGTTTGTTTGCCAAGACCAGTTCCCCTGAAGAGATTCTCAATATCCTTGAGTCGACACTTCTCACCCGATATCTCGAACTCAGATTCGCCGCTCCTGAATATTCTGCGGGTTATGATTGCCATATCGGCATCAACGGGATAGACGCCTGCTGAGTTGTCAAGCTCGATTGTTACCTCGGCAGCTGAGAGAGGCTTTTTGTCTCCGAGCCCGGCAAAAATCACCTCACTTGGTCTTCCAATCCTAAGCAAGCTGGTTGTCTTTTCGCCAATCCCCCACCTGATGGCATCAACCAAGTTACTCTTGCCTGAGCCATTTGGGCCAACCACAGCTGTGAGTCTATCCGAGAGCTTGAGTTCAGTCCTATTTGCAAATGTTTTAAAGCCTTTAATGGTTACTGCTTTTATCGACACTCGCACCATTCTAGCGTCTTTGCGAGTCAATTCAACGCTTGATGAAATTGTATTTATTGAATAGAATCTTTGGTTGTGGAAAAACAATTTATCTACAGAAATTCCAAGGAGAAGACGACACAGGTCGTTGGTCTTGGAGTCGTGGGTTTTCTTGTGTTGTCATCCCTTGTCTTGTTTGTTTTCAAGCTTATTGGACTCGACCCCGCTATCATGGCTTTTGTGAATGTTGCAGTCCTTATTACAATCTCCCTCTATGTTTTGTCCAAAATCAGACCCACTCATTCTTTGGACGTCTTCCTCGATTCACAGGAGGGAATGATTGAAGTTGGAAGAAAACAGATAAAAAGAGGGGACATAAAAAATATTTTCATACTCAAGTATGGTGGTAAATCTGACAGGCATGTGTTCAGGATTGGTGGACTGGAAATCGACACGCTCAACTATCCCGATGCCCACAGATTGAACACCCTCCTGCCAAAGGCGTTTCCAGACGCACAAATTGATGTGAGAAAAACAAAAAATATCTTCACATCACTGGTGTTTATTGGTCTTTGCGTCTCTTTGTTGCTGTTTATCCTCTATTGGGTGATATAGCCGTGTCAATCTATCTTGACAACAACTCATCAACATTTCCGAAACCAAAAGAGGTAAGGAAGGCCGTTGAGGAATATTTGAATGAGTATTGCACAGTCCCTAATGAGTTTGGAAATTCACTCTCAAAAAAGGTTAATGGACATATCCAGTCCGCTAGAGAGAGCGTGGCAAAGCTCATTGGAGCAAGCAGCGATGAGATTTATTTTGCAAACAACTCTCAGAACGCATTGATGAAAATTCTGGAACTTTTGACGATTTCTGGTGACAGAATCATCACGTCTGAGGGAGATTCACTACTTCACCACGATATCGCGAATATGCAGTCCGTTAGGGGTGTTGAACACGCAAGGGCTCCCTTTGATTCAAACCTTGGGGTGAAGGCGGCGAGTATAAAAAAGGTTGTAGGTTCCACTAAGGTTGTGGCTCTCTCAGCCATGAACGCAATAACAGGTGCAATCCTGCCAATCGATGAGATCGCCAGAAATTGTAGTCAAGCGGGTGCGGTGTCGGTCTTTGACCTGTCTGACATCATTGGATATTACCCGATTGATGTGAAGGTTTTGGATGTTGATGTTGTCTACTTTGATACCCATAAACATCTCTTCGGCTTGCCTGGTTTGGCGTGTGTTTATGTGAACAAGAGGGTTCTTGACAAGCTGAAAAAAGAGGTGACAGACGACCTCTTTACACTGGGTGAGAAAAACATCGCAGCGATAGTGGCACTTTCTGCTGGCTGTTCCTTCGTGCTACGGGAGAATGTCGAAAGGATAATCAACCACATCAGAACGCTCCGAAATGTTTTGCAGGGAGTTCTGGAGATGTGCAATTCAATTGATATCATTGCTCCAAACACTAAAAATTCTGGTTCTGTGCTTTCTTTTACTGTCAGGAACCACATGCCCAATACTCTTGTAGGGCTTCTTGAGGAACGTTTTGGGTTGCTTATTGGGCATGGTCTGCTTGGGAATCCAGGCACGTGTCGTGCTGTGGGTGCCTTCCCAAATGGCGTGCTGAGGGTATCCATGGGGCTGTTCAACGCCATGTCTGACGTAGAGTACTTGGGTACTTCTATCGAACGTCTTTTGTCTGAGGTAGGTAAAAGAAGATGAGAAAAATTGCCGTTTTTGCTTCTGTTGTGTTGTTCGTTTTTGCGAGTTGTTCATCAACTGTCAAGATAGACACTGAGAGTGGCGACTATGCCGCCTGGAAAACACCCAGAGGATCGTTCTACAACAGCGCCTCGTCCATCTACTCCCCAGAACCGCCGTATGCCGTTGTGTGGGAGAAACAACTCCCAAACCCAACACAGGCAACCGTTGTCGCTGCCTCAACCATTCTCATCGTGACAGACGATGAGAGCAATATTTATTGCCTGAACCAGGAGGATGGTTCGGTTGTCTGGAGCAGGAAGCTATCTGAGAAACCTGCTGACATCCAGCCGATTATCGGTGTCAATACCATTTTTTGCTTCGATGGAAACAGCAACATCCTCTGTCTTGATGTAAACGATGGAAGCACAATCTGGTCGACTGAGATCGACGGCAATATTGTTGGCTGGCCGATTATTGATGGAGGAAAGTTGTGGTTTGTGACCGAGTCTCTCCTTTACTGTGTTGAAGAGACCAAGGGAACAGTCATCAAAACAAAAGGCTTTGATTGTGAGTTCACACAACCCCCGTCGCTGCAGAGATATCTCTATTTGGTTGCAGGCAACAAGATTATCGCTGTTGATGACAAAACATACAACGAGGTTTGGAGCCTCTATTTTCAAAACGATATCATAGGACCAATCGCTTGCGTGCGAAACCTTCTGTATGTGGTAGATGGAAGGCTGTTCCAGCTTGATGATACAACAGGTGCGGTCATAGGCTCTTACAAATATCTCATGCCAACGACATCCGGTGAGATAATCGATTCCCCGGAGTACCTTGTGAATTTGGTCTCTCCTCCTGCTGTTTACCAGAATGTTATTTGTGTTGGCACGAGTCAGGGAACTGTGATTGGACTCAATGAGCAGCTTCAGCTTCTTTGGTCGTTGGGGGTAACACTCCCCGTCGAATCACAGGTGACCATCGGCGCAGACAAGGTTTATTTTGGTGGACAAAATGGGAAGGTGTATGTTGGTTCTGTGGCAGATGGCAGGTGGCTTTGGCACAACAGCTTCAAATTCATGGATAAGGACGACCCCGTTATGTCGGCAATCACACTTCTTGATAACAGATTTTTCGCGGTATCTGTTTCTGGCATCATAAAGAGATTCGATATCGGAGGAGAACCGATGACAAGAGATGAGATGATAAACTAGTCCACTTGGATTTGTCCGCTCTTTCTGTATTGCCCACCCACTTCATTAATTGGATTTCCGTCTGGAGTTTTGTGTTTTTTTTGCATTAGGTCATTCTCTTATTAGTAACAGAGGGTGTTCTGAAATGATCACCTAGATGCTGCGACTCTGGTTGGAGGGGAGTATCACTTTTTGAGCGTTATCTGCGTCAAATGAGTTGACTGACCACCAACAAACCCAACGAGTCCACCGAGATTTTGATGAATAATCCAGTACATTCAAACTAAATAAAAAATCCCCGGCACCCAAAAACGTGTACCGGGGACGGTAATATCCCTGAAACTCTGGCGGATGGTTGTCTTATTCCACTAGAACGTGGATGTGTTTGTAGAGAGTTACAGCCTTTCCAAATTCATCGGTGACATTGGTTCGGATCAGGTAGTCCCCAGGTTCGGTGTATGTATGCGTCAACTTGTGCAACATGCTCTCTCCAATGACGAATGTATCAGACTCAGTTTCATCACCCCAGTTAATCGTTGAATTGAATGGGCTGCAGCCGCTGTGGATCCTCAGCTCGCAATTGAGTTTCTCATCCACCTTGACGATATTGTTTTTGCCGATGTCCTCAATGAAAAGCTCGACCTGGGGTGTCTCACAACCAGGGCGAGATGACTTGATTGTGATTGCCATCTGAGCGTTCAGCCTGTCCTTGAGACCCGTCACCTCTGCGCTGTTTGTGATGATGTCTCCGGCTTTGAGATGTGTATTGGCTTTTATTCTGCAATAGACAACGATATCGTACTTCTCACCCGGTGGGATTTCGTCAAAACGCCACTCAACAGTGTTCGCTTTAACGCTACCCACAGGATTACTCATGACGTACTCAAGGTCATTTGGTAGGTAATCAAACACTTTAATGTCCGTGGCTGTGCCATTGCCTTTGTTACCAACTGTGATGATGTATTTTACAACATCGCCCACAGCTGCCATGGAGGATTTAGCCGTCTTCTTTGCGAATATCTCTGGTTTTCGAACAAGCACCTTTACTTCTTTGGAAGCCACGAAGTAGTCGTTAGTGCCACCGTTTCTCTTGCTTACTGTTGCGTTTATCATCGGCTTAAACCAGACGGCGGGAGTGCCACATGGCGCTTTTATGTAGAGATTGGAGTAGACAATGTTTTTGTTCCTCTCGCTGATCCCCTGCTGTGGGTTGAAGAAGTATTCCAAATCGCCAAGGTCGTAGGGATTCGCGATGTTAAGCTCGTATTCAAATTGATCATAAAGCCAGGGATTTTTGAGCCTGACGGTAAAGACCTTCCAGTCACCGCACTCATCAAGGTACTGATAGTCTGGCTGAACATGAAGGAAATTTCCTTCATATGGGATATTGTTACCGATGAAGTTGCGATTCTCGATATCGTTACTACCAAAAGGACTTTCAAGGAAAGCGCTATCGCTGAAGAAAGTGGAGCAGTAGTAGTATGGCGGATTTATATTCGGAGGAAATGGGTTTGTGTTGTACCTTATATAGAGGGTGTATTCGATTGGTTCGCCGGTTTCACTATCGACAATTGGCAGGTCTTCAAGATCAATCATTAATATATTTGTGTACATGTGAGACGAATAGTACGTGGGTGAGATCACCCCCCAGCCATAGTACGGAGGTGGAGCCAAAAGTGACTTGTAGTATATTTTGTATCGTGCCAGAGGATTCATTTGAGGATCTGCCACCGAAACCGTAACAAATGCATTATTGAAAAACATGTAGAGAAATCTCTTGCCAGGTTCTCTTTGAAATACGAGCGAATACTCGTATGAGGTGAACAGTTGGATTGATGTCCAACCTTGGTATCTTGTGTTGTAGAATGGAATTTTGTGGTTGAGTATAAGTGGGTTTGAGTCAAGGGGACCTTTTCTGGCTCTTGCATAGACAATATCTGTCTGTTCGGCGCTCCAAAAATCCATGAAATGCATCGAGCCAACACCAATCAACTCGAAATCGTCCTCTCCAATTACGTATGGTGTAACATCGACTGCTTTTCCATATTCATTGGCGTGAAGATACGAATAACCCGTCAGCTCATTGAAACCAACGAAATGTGAACCATCCCAGTAGGTCAAAGCGGAGCTGATTCCTGATCCGTTTACGTCGGAATACATTTGGTTCCAAGTGATAACAGGGAATTGCTCGTAGCCCATGAGGTCGATTTTGGGATTCTCTGTTTCACCAACGGTTTGTGTTTCGGCGACAAACGAGAAAGGATCGATTGAATTCTTGTATCCCCTCCAACTGCCAATCCATCTGCTGCACGCTACACCAACCCTGTTTGAGAGAGGAATACTTTCATTCCAAACAATGATTGGGTTGCCATAGTTATCAATTTTGAAATCGGGATAATGCGACTCCCCGTCGGGTGTGTTTGAAACGTTGGTGGACTGGTTTGGGTTGCCCAGAAGGTCTTCCCAGATGCCATCATCGCGATTCCATCTGGCCATCATTATTTCGCTCTCGGAGTTCTCCCAACACACGATCGGAATGCTGTTGTACACCTCAATCGTTGGCGTGTATTTCTGGGTTTCATCCTTTGTAACAACGGTCATCTGGGCTTGAGCGGGGTTAATACTGCCATATGGAGCAACATCGCCGTCAAGGTGTTCCCATGTCTCTGTGATGTAGCTCATCCTGGAGGTGACAACTTGCCAGTAGCCATTTATCAGTTTGAGCCAAACCATGTAGATATACTCATCATCATAGGCAATGTCGAAGTCTTTGTGGTTGAACTTGTATTCAGTGTCTCCGTTTATGACCGGTTCCCACTCCGGACTGTCGACAGCGCTCTGAACACGCTTTACATAGTAAAGACTCGAACCACTTGGAGTAGACCAGCTTGCCACAAGATATGGATAATCGTCGTAGAAGTTGCCATACATGGAGTAATTTTTCTTGAGAGCGAGCATCACCTTCGAGCAAGAGGTGAGGAACCCTGAATCACGGTCGACAACATCATCCAACCCGTGGGTTCTCCGTATTGGTGGGCCATACATGCTCTTATAACCCTTCCAGGACACTCCATCAAAACGAGCATATGCTGGAAGAAAAACACCCTTGTCATATGTGTCAATCCACGCCAGATGCATCACATCGTCGCTTATCCTCTTGAAGTCGGGCTTCTGCGAGAAGTTAGGATTGCCAAAGATTGTCGTCGTTTTGTATGTTTCTATTATTTGCTGACCGTCGTACACATGATGCTGTCCGTAGAGCCCATAGATACGCCAGTGTCCAGAATTCCCATTGCCCGATACCGTGCCAGGAACGATGGAACCCAACAAAATAGCAGCAGCTATCAATATACTAGTCTTTGCTCTCATAACGGCTATAATTTAACCTGTGTTGCCCATCTAGTCAACATGAGGAGTTGTGTGAATGGAATATGTCGTATTAAGCATCTGTACGGTTTTTGTCGCCTTCGTTTGGCTGTATTTCTGGCCAAAAAAAATAAACTTCATCACTGATTCGATAGAAAGTTCCATAAAAGCTAATCTAGTTGTGTCTGGGATGATGTGTACTGGGTGCGCTGCAAATATTTCGAAAACACTTGATGGAATCGATGGTGTCAAGAACATCAGTGTTTCATTTCCAGCATCCCTTGCTTCCTTCGACTATGACCCATCAAAAGTCTCACCGACAGATATTATCGCACAGATAAAAAAGACTGGCTATGACGCAATTGATTCGTTGGGTAGTGGAGAAGCCTTGAGAGAGGCCAGAAACAGAAAATTGCAGGATTTGAAGAAAACAAAACAGAGAATGGTGTGGGCGTTGGTTCCTGCTATTTCGGTATTTGTTCTGTCAATGTCCATGATGTATTGGAAAGCACCACACTGGCTGTCCTGGGTCATACTTGGGCTGGCAGTTCTCGTAGTCGCTGTTGCGGGGTGGCATTTCTTTGTTGATGCCTGGAAATCTGCTTTAAGCAGACAGACTAACATGAGTACTCTTGTATCTACAGGTGTTCTTTCCTCTATTGTCTTTTCTGTTGTGGCACTGCTTCTTCCGCAGCTCGAAGGTGGAGCGCTCTATGCTGACGGTGCTGTGATGATAGTGATGCTTGTTTCACTTGGGCATTATCTGCGAACGAGGTCTGAGCTTGAGGCGATGAAGGATGTTTTTGATGTGGCAAGTCTCATGCCTGACATGGCGCACAAAGTTGATGGTGACAATATCGTTGATGTTCCAAGTGAACACCTGAAATCCGGTGATGTTGTTCAGATAAGGGTTGGTGAGAGAGCGCCTGCTGATGGAATTGTCGTTTCTGGGGCGTCGGAGTTCAATAATGCCAACATCACCGGTGAGAGCATCCCTGTGCCTGTAAGCATAGGAAGTGAAGTGTATGCCGGTTCTATCAATGGATTTGGCGCGGTGAACGTAAGATGTGAGAAGGTGGCAGGAGACACAGTCGTTTCGAGGGTCGTAGGCATGATAGCCTCTGCGCTATCCTCAAAGCCAAAAATCCAGGAGCAGGTCGATAGAATCGCCTCGTTTTTCGTGCCGATAAGTATAACAGCAGCGGTTGCTGCATTTGCCTTCTGGTATATGGTTGGCAATCCGTCAGTTGCTATTACTGCGGGAATTACAGTGCTTGTGATTTCTTGTCCATGCGCCCTGGGGCTTGCCACACCTACGGCTTTGTCTGTTGCGTTTGGTATGGCATCAAGAGGGGGAATTCTGGTCAAGAATGCGCAGGCATTTGAAAAGATTGACATGACAAAGACCTTTGTCTTTGATAAAACTGGGACACTCACAATAGGAACACCGACTGTCAGAAATGTAGTTACATGTGATATTTCTGAGGAGGAGTTGTTGGAATTTACGCTCGCGGCTGAATCTGGCTCTGAGCATGTCCTGGCTGGTGCAATCAGAGAGTTTTCTAGAACCAGAAAGATAAATTCAAGGGAAAGTCAGGACTTTAAGGCATTGCCTGGACTAGGGGTATCTGCGGTTGTTGATGGGCATACAGTCCACATCGGAAGCCAGAGATTGCTTGAGAGGCTCAAGATAGACCTGTCCCTCAGGATTGCCGAGTCATTCAAACCCGACGAAGCCGTCTTTTTTGTGATTCGAGATGATAGGATAATCGGAGGATTTGGGCTTGTCGATCCGGTCAAACCCGATTCAAAAGAAACAATAGGCTTCCTGAAGAACAGGGGGATTTTGACAGTTCTCCTCTCAGGTGACCGGAGAGAGGTTTGCGAGGAGGTTGCGTCAAATCTCGGTATTGACGTCGTCTATTCGCAGGTTTTGCCTGAAGAGAAGGTCGAGACGATAAAAGCTCTGAGGGCGAATGGCTTCACAGCCATGATGGGGGACGGCATCAACGATGCCGCAGCCTTGGCTGCCGCAGACGTATCCATCGCCCCAAAAAGCGGCACGGGATTGGCTTTGGATGTTGCAGAGATAACACTTCTGACCGATGACACCAAAGCCATCAAAACCATTTTCATACTGTCTGGGGCTACCAGAAAAAACATCACCTGGAGCCTTTTCTGGGCTTTTGCCTACAACGCGCTGGCGATACCAGTTGCCGCTGGTGCGCTCTACGGAATGGGCATACTTCTGAACCCAATGATCGCGTCAGCGGCGATGGCTGCGTCATCCGTCACAGTCGTCCTCAATGCACTGAGACTCAAGTTTCTGAGGCTATAATCCAACGAAGGCAGGTTGAGCCGTCAGAACTCCCTTTCTATCTCTGCCACTGACTCATCCTTGATGATAAACTCACCTTTGATGTTTTCTGCCGCCTTGTACGCATCGTGTCCTGTTTCGCCATTCCGACCCTTGGCTGCGAATGGTCGACCACGGTTGTAGAATACCGCGAGGTCAGGCTCGACATCATCACCAATATACAGCCCGCCCGTGAAAAGAACGGTCATGAGAACCCTCTCCACATTGTCGAAGGTTGCCTTCTCAATTCTTCTCTCGACCAGGATCCTGTCGAGCAACCTCTGTCTGGCGCTGTACATGTTGTCCATGACACCGCCGATGTGTTCGAGGAGTTCCTTTGGCTTGATGGGTTTTGTGAAGTAGTCGATGATACCTGATGAAAGCCCTTTTATCATGAGTTCGAGATCGTCTCTAGCTGTTAGAAAGATGAAAGGGATATGGGCGGTTCTTTTGTCCTCTGTAAGAGCTTTCCTGAACTCAAACCCATCCATCTCTGGCATTAGGATGTCGCAAATAATAAGGTCTGGTGTGCCGTTGGACAAGTCCATGAGAGCGTTCTGAGCGGACTCGAAGGCGTTCACCTCATAACCCGCTCCCTCAAGCACGGTCTTGATAACATTCACCACTGGTGGCGAGTCATCAATAATCATTATCTGACCCTTATTGATATACATTATGCCTCTCTTTTTTACCAATCAAACCACGGTCTGGTGTATGAGATTGTGATTTTTTTCTCGGCACCATCCCATCCGACCTTGGCCCCAAGCAGCTCAGACACAGCTCTGAGCGGAATGAGTGTTCTGCCGCCAACAATCATCGGCGCTGGGTCAACTGTCACTTTTGTGTCCCACATGTATCCGTTGGTCTTGTCGATGTATATCTTCAAATACGAGCTTGGTGTCCAAAAAGATACCTCACGGAGACTACCATTCCACCCAACAGACGCTCCCAATGACTCAGCGAGGAATCTGAATGGTATGACAGTACTACCTTTTCCAACAATCTGAGGGACAACCGATGGGTTAGAGTCGATGATTTTCTCGTTGCCATTCACGAAGGCTTTGTTCTTGCCAATCCAAAGAATGATTGTGTTATTGAGGATGTTTGGGGTGCATTTTGCTATGACTTCGGTAGCCGCAGTATCTACCTTGACACCAAATGTGTATTCGGTGTTGTTTTTTAGGTCTTTGACTGTCAAGCCTGAACTGTTTGTGTCCACCTCTGTCAGCTTATTGCCGTTCATTGTGATGATTATCTTTGACGCTGCTTTGAGCTGCTTGTTCGGAAGTTTCCAGACAATCCTTGCTTTGCCATCGCCGGGTGCTGCAAACACGTCATACACATTCTCGTTTTCGGTTCCCTCGTCTGCCCAGCAGATGACCTTTAAATCAATCTTCTCACCTGTTGTGCTGGTGACCTTGATTGTGTCGTCTCCTCTGGCTTGGGCATATACTGTCACGATTCCAGCATTGGATTCTGTGATTTTGATAACCTTATTGTCTGTTGCTGTAACGGTGAATGAAGAGGAAGAGTTGATTCTGAATGTTCCTGTTTTGCCCACTCTGATTGGTAGAATGACTGGAGAAGCGCTCATCTTTGTGTCTTTCAAAACACCATCCGTTATCGAAACCCAGACCTGAGCAATCTGGTCACTCGCATCTTTTATCTCGATTATTGTCGCCTCGGAGCCCTTTACCTCAAAGGTAGCCTTTGCGCCAGTTTGGGAGACTTTTTTGCAAACCGATTCATCAAGGGCTTTGAACTCGTATGGTTCCTGGCCATTTACCGCCGCCAGCTCAAACATTGTTCCAACCTTCGCTTTGACTGTTTTTGGTTCAACGTTGAGTGTGATTGGTGAAACCGGCATTTCATTGATAAGTGGAACCGGCGCTTTCCATTCTGGGAGGTCTCCACCCTTGCCACCTGCACCTGCTGTCTCGATTGGGGAGGTTCTAGGTGGGTCAAACAAAACTGGCCCAAGGGCGGGTATTCCAGTGCCATCTGAGTTCCAGTCCTCGTTAAAGGGACCGGATGCATCACCCCACCAGGAATCTGATACCCAGAGGTCATTGCCCGTTATGTTTTCGACGGAATAATCACAATTGTCAAAATTGATTCTTTCAATCATGGGGAGTTTGTTGCTTGTGACCTTGATTCCGATTCCAGTTTTTGTCTCTGTTGTGCAGTCTCTTACAACACAATCTGTAATCTCAGGTGATGATGCAATCGATGCGATACCAGATGATGCGGATTTCTCAATCGTGCAATTTTTTATTTTCACTCTCTCATCAACAGGGGTGAATGCGCCAATCTTCAGAGCTCCATTGAGTGTTTCACCGCCAGCATATCTGATGACGGTGTGTTCGAGTGTGCAGTCTCCACACGAACCATCGAACTCAATCTGGCCGAGGTCGCCTGGTTTTGCGAGGGTGTTTGTGTCGTTGACATTGGAGTCACCACCGGCTGTGTCATCGGATATGGATGTGATATAGACAGGAGCCTCTGCGGTTCCCTTTGTGTTGAAGGTGCCAGCGATATAGAACGAACCGTTTGTCTTGATGACATTGCCAGCTTCGAGTGTTAGGTTACCTTCCTTATCTATCGTGAAGCTTTCATCAAGAATGTATGGGAATTCGGCATTCCAGACCTTTTTATCTTTGAGTCTGCCCTTCCTGATGTAGATACCGGCGTAACCACCGTCAAGCTTGGTGCCGATTTCAGAAACCTTTGTGCCCTGTGTCAGAAGGTCAACCTCTGGCTGGATATTGAAAAGATTCGTGCATCTTTCAATCTTTGTGTTTATCAGTGTAATCTTTGCTTCACGCTCAGCTCTCAATGCCCATCCACTGTTTTTGTTTGCGCAGTCCGAGATCGAGCAGTTGAGCAGACCAACATCACCTGAGCGTACGGTGACACCAGCCCCAAGAGAGTGTCTTATTTCACAATTAATCAGCACCTGTTTGTTGCTTTTGTTTGGGGCTTGCCCAAGATGGATTGTTCCATAGTTACCAGAACCGCCATAGAGGAACTTACAGTTTTTAAAAACGGACAGTCCTTCTGTTTCAGCGCACTGCACTCCGCGGTTGAGGTGCTCCTCTGGCTTTGTCAGATTTTCATCACCGTTGCTGTCGCCACCGTGAGCGTCATCGGTAAGACACGTGAAAATGATTGGTTTGTCCTCCGAGCCGATTGCGATGATTTTGCCAAACACGCTAAACAGGTCGCCGTATTTTACGACAACACCTGGCATGAGCCTGAGGGTTACTCCCTGCTTGATGCCGATTGTGTCTGGGATGTAGTGAACGAGTTCGGAGTTCCAGATGGTGTCTGTCTCCATCTGAGATGTGACTTCCTGATCCTGGAAATAAATAACATTGTATCTATTGTTCTCTATTTTGAGGTCATAGACGCTTGGGTAGGAGGAGCTGTCTGTGATAATTGCATAGGTCGAATCTGTGAGTTCACAGTTATAGATGATTGGTTTTGATCTGCTTCGGAGGGTGACACATGCGCCGAGTTCTGGGTTTGTGTTGTTCTTGATTTTACAGTTGTAAATGGAGGGAGATGAATCCTGCATCCAGATGCCTGCCGTTTGAGAGTAGGTTATCTCGCAGTCAAACATCTTGATCCTCTTGTCGACTCCACCTGCTGCGCCAAACTTGATTGTCGCCCATCCGGCTCCCTGGTCACCAAGTCCTCCGCCGTATGAGAAATTGACATTTGTGAACAAACATTCTCCGGCATCACCGGTGAGTTCAATGTGTCCCCAGTCACCAGGTTTGGCAGTTGTCGTGCTGCCGTCGCCGTTTGTGTCCCCACCGATAGAGTCATTCATCAGAGATGTCCAGTAAATTGGTTCATCGGCGGTACCTCTAATGTTGAGGTTGCCATAGACGCTTATCAGACTCGATGTCTTTATGACGGCTCCCTTTTGTATCAGAAGAGAGCCGGTTTTTCCAACGATAAATTTTTCTTTGATAATGTATGGAAGTGTCGCATCAAGAATGATTTCCTTGTCGATAGAGCCTGAGCCCAGCACTATTCCATTGTATCCGCAGTCGCTGGCTTTGTTGCCAAGCATGTGTGGGTTGGAGCTCAGGTCAGTCCAGATGGCGGTGTTACAACGCTGAATTGTGCAACTTGTGATCGAGGGATTGGAGTCCTGCTGAATCCAGATTCCAACACCGTACCTAGAATCGTTGCAGTCCGTCACTGTGCATTCTCTTATGACAGCCTGGGCTGAAGCCATCCAGATACCTTGGGAGGCAGAGTGTCTGACCGTGCAGGAATCAAGCCTCACTCTGTCGTCGATTCCGTTGCCTGATGAGAACTTGACTGTGCCCCAGCTGCCCTTGCCGCCGTACTCGAAAATGACATTTGAGAGCATGGACTTACCGCAGGTATCGGGGAACTCGATGAATCCCCAATCACCAGGCTTCTTGTTCTCCTGCGCGGATGTGAAGACGATTGGGTCACTCTCGGAACCGATTGCAATGATTGTTCCTTTTACTCCGATGTTGCCACCCATCTTTATGATTGTACCTGGCGCGATTGTAAGGGTCGCAGTTGGGGCGATGTAGAAACCTTCGCTCATATCAACAACGCCTGTCCATGTGGTCGAGGTAAGGACTGTGTGTGGAGCTGCGGACGCTTCTGGCAGCGGGGCATAGGCGAACAACAATGCAAGACACAGCAACAGCGCCGTGTATTTCGTAAATTTCATTCTTACGACCTCCTGTTTGACCTCTAGTTTAGTCACATATGGGATACCCGGCAAGAATTGGATAAGTTTACATGAAATTCTTTTCGTGAATTCGACCCATAAGATGTTACAATCAAACTGCAGAAGATGTGACAAAAACAGATTTTTATGCGTATATTTTCTTGCAAGGGAAGTATTCTAACTTTGGAGGTGAGTTGTGAGGAAGATGCTGTCTGTCGGAATTGTGATAGCACTCATATCAACTGTTTTTCTTATGGGAAATCCTGTCTCAGGTGTGGCAACAGTTTGGAAACTCGGTGATAGAGTTGTTCCAGGACCACTCCCACCTAATTCGTATGCGGGTCTGCCAAAATCTGAGAGAATACTGGACATCAAATATGGTGATGAGTCAGAATGGCAAGTATTTGATTTTGCTCGTCCAGTTGTGTGTGAAGGACAAACAATCCCGCTTGTTATCTTTTTTCATGGTGATGGATTCTCACATCGAGTCACAAAAGATGGTGGCCTAAGAAATCCGCCATCAATTCAATTTCTCCAGCTTGGCTTTGCTGTTGCGTCAGTTGATTACAGAGTGATCGATGACGCAGCGTTTCCAGCCTTGGTACATGATTGTAAGTTGGCAGTCAGATATTTTAGAAAAAATGCTGACGAATTTGGGATTGACCCAGATAGAATCGCAGTATGGGGAAGTTCTATGGGTGGTTATCTTTCGGCATTTTTGGGGTATGTGAATGATGACGATGGTTTTGAGGGCATTGGTCTTGAAGATGTTTCGAGTTCAGTTTCAGTAATTGTTGATTATTTTGGAGTAAAAGCCGTTGGCAGAATTGACACGAAACAAGCTGTACCAAATAGACCGAGATTTGTAGGAGAAAAAGCAGAAACACCAGAGTTTAAGGAAAAGGCATTCAAAGCATCGCCCATAAACTATGTGGATGAAAATGATCCTCCAACTCTCATGATTCATGGTAACAAGGATACAAAAGTGAATTATGAACAAAGCATACTTTTCGCTCAAAAGAATTTCGAAGTGGGCAACAATGTGGCGCTAATCAAGGTAGAAAATGCCGAACATGGATTTGACCCAGTCCCTGCTGATGCGGTAATTTCACCACCAAATGAAAGAATATGGTTTGCAACAGTTGCCCATATTGCAAGGTATGTTGAGCCAGATGTTTTTGGCGATATCAACCTTGATGGCAAAAAGAACATAGATGACCTATTAGAGTTTGCAAAAGTCTATGGTTTATCAGGAACGGATGAATTTGGTAATTCCACATCGGCATATTGGAATCCACTTGCAGACCTTGAACCTGATGGAAAGATTGACATCAAAGATTGGAACAAATTCAAGGAGATTTTCTAAAGCTAAAAAACTGCAAATAGAAATATCAAATCAGGTTCACAAAGAATCAGAATCTGCATAGGTAGTCTGTATGTACATGGCGATAAAAGATATGTAGGTATGATTGAATCAGAAACAACTTGGCTCTGTATATGACAACATTTTTGGAAATAATCATTGGAAATTCGAGATACCCGACAAGAATTGGATTAATTTACCTGCGATTAGATATATAAGGCTGTACCTTCCACTGAACTTTTGCTCAAATGAGAATAAGACAAAACTTGTGTTGTCTGCGTATACTCTAACAAAGACGTAACCTGGAGGAGCATGATGAGGAGAGTATTGTCGTTTGTAGTTGCGTTAGTTCTGGTTTTCACCGTTTTTCTAGCCTGGCAACCTGCTTCAGAAGCCGCTACTGTTTGGAAACTTGGAGACAGAATCGTGCCGGGCCCTCTTCCGCCCTCAATCGATGCCCCTATGCCAGAGCTTATATCGAAACTGAATCTTTCTTATGGCGAACATGAGCTTCAGAAACTGGACTTTTTTAGACCAAAGGTGTGTGAAGGTCAGACGCTTCCGCTTGTTGTCTACATTCATGGTGGAGGATTTACCGCGGGTGACAAGAGTAGGATGACAATGAGAATGGACAGCAGATTGCTCTGTCAACTCGGTTTTGCTACAGCATCAATCAATTACAGACTCTGCCCCGATGTAAAAATGCCAATTCCTGTCGAGGATTGCAAGAGAGCAATCAGGTACCTCAAGGCAAATGCCGACGAGTTGGGGATTGACCCAGAACGAATTGCGATTTGGGGGACATCTGCAGGTGGTCACCTTGTCACGATTCTTGGATCAGCCTCTGAAGAGGATGGGCTAGAGGGTGAGGGGTATCTTGACTATTCCAGCTCGATTGTAGCTGTCGTTGACCACTTTGGCCCAACCGATATGACGAAGATGATAAAGCATGAAGGAATCAACAGAGGCTTTGCGCTCTATGAAGGTGAGACAGTTGAAGAGGTGATGGAGGAGGCTGTGAGAGTTTCCCCAGTGGTCTATGCCTCGTCTGACGACCCGCCACTGCTTATCCTACACGGTGATGTTGATCCCGTTGTCTCCTATGAGCAGGCAGAAATCATGGCAAAAAAGTGCCACGAGGTTGGAGCCAGCGTTGCCCTAGTGAAGGTGAAGAACGCGAGTCATGGGTTTGTGCCAAGCCCGAAGGATGCCGAGATCTCTCCAACAAAGGAAGACATAATATTTATGAATGTGGCTCACCTTGCCAGATATATCGAACCGACTTTGTTTGGAGATTTGAATATTGACGGAAAGGTTAACATGACCGATATGTTTAAACTTTTTGACCTTATTGGTATGGATGGCACAAACCAAGACGGGGAGAGCGCCCCAGAATACTGGAACCCACTTGCTGACCTTGATGGAGACGGGAATATCACGCTAGAGGATTGGGATTTGTTCTGGGAATTGTTGTAAAAGGTGTAGTTAGGCATTTTTTCAAGCTATTATAAGTTTTGTTTTTATAATACCTTAGAAACGCCCTGATTGAAAAGTTGTTATTTCTAGAGTGTGACGGGATTCTACACAATATCCCCTCTCCTTTTAGAAAGGGAGAGGGGTAGGGGTGAGGGATTAGTTTCTGGTTAATAACACAAGTCAAAGACTTGTAAAATATAAGAGGTAAACATTTCAATCTTCGATAAAAATATGCCACATTGTAAAAGGAACAAGCAATCCGACAACAGGTCGACAATGATACGAACAGGACTGTTTATTAGGAGAACTGAAGGAAATAAAAGATTGACAAAAGTCTCAAGTCAGAAAATCCATGAAAAATATATTTACAAATGATATAGAGAGTGTGCTATATCAACTCTAATTGTGAGTGGTAAAACGTTTAGGAGCAGAGTAATATCTTAAAGGAGGGAAGAATGAAAATCCTAAAGGGCTTGTTAGTTGGGGCGCTTCTTGTTGGTCTGGTGTTTGGTGGGTTTATTGGGTGTGAGTCTGATACTCAAAGATCTATGAGAGAGAGTGTGGAAGAGGCTCAAAAAGCTAGTAAAGAACTTGATCAAATACAAAAGAACTTGATGATATGAAAAAGGAAATCAAAGACGATTTGGGAATAGACCTGGATAAGTAACCAAAGGTTTTGACTCACAAAAAACGAGTATGATGGTTTTTTATGAGTTGCACAGATCATATACCCTCCTCACCCCAACCCTCTCCTCCAGAGAGGAGAGGGAGTTCTATGTCAAAACCTCTTTTATCAATGAAGAAGAAGTACAAACAATTCCACTCCCTTTTGAAGGGAGAGGGTGTAAGAGTAAGGGTTTTTCCGGTGAATCGGTGTTATTTTGCGTGATTAAACCAAACTTTTGAAAATAAAATCACAAATCTCAAAAGTGTGGACAGCTCTAAAATATGTATTTTTGAAGGTTTGTCCTATAGAAAATATAGCATACATGAGTTAATTCCTAAAAGAAGCACCAGCGCAAGATATTCACCTTATTCTTGTATAGTTTTCTTGTTGACAAACATTTGTGAGTATAGAATCCTCTGGAATGGAGGATAGGCACATGAAACTTGATGACCTCGATTATTACTCACAGATTGGTTTTAAGTCAGGACTTGAGATTCACCACCAGCTTGACACAAAGAAAAAACTTTTTTGCAGGTGTCCAGTTGGATATCAGAATATCGAGCCAAACTCTCGCATTGTGCGACATATGCGACCGACGCTTTCGGAGATGGGAACATATGACGGCACGGCACTGATGGAGTTCAAAACCAAAAAAGAGGTTGTCTACCTTCTCTATCGTGACTACGTCTGCACCTATGAAATGGACGACACTCCCCCATTCCCAATTAACCAGGAAGCTCTCGACTACGCGATTGAGATAGCTCTCATGCTCAACTGCAAGCTGGTTGACGAGGTTCACATCACAAGAAAGCAGTACCTCGATGGTTCAATCCCAACTGGATTCCAGCGAACCGCAATTATTGGCGTTGACGGATGGATTCCATACAAGGACAGAAAAATCAGGATTCAGCAGCTTGCGCTTGAGGAGGACTCCTGCAGGGAGGTCTCTGACAAGGGTCATGTCATCACCTTCAAAACAGACAGACTTGGCACACCACTCATCGAGATTGTTACCCTTCCTGACATGAGAACACCACAAGAGTGCGCAGAGGTTGACGAGATTCTGGGCAGACTCCTTCGAGCATCTGGCAAGGTCAGACGTGGTATGGGTTCAGCTAGGCAGGACGTCAATAGTTCGATAACGGGTGGTCCCAGGGTAGAAATTAAAGGTGTCCCAAAAACCGGATACATTGCAAAGCTTCTGGCTGTTGAGGCAAGCAGGCAGCAGGGACTCATAGAGATAAGAGACATACTTGCCAAAAATGGCTTGAAATACAACGAGAATCTCTCACCATCACTTCGGGAGCAGGAGAGGCAGGAGGAGCTGGAAAGATTGCGATCTGGTCTTGTAACGGACGCCACTCATACCCTATCGAAATCGTCCTACCCTATGATAAAGGAAGCGATATCCAGAGGGGATTCGATCTGGGCAGTCAAACTCACCCAGTTTGGTGAGGTTCTCACAAGAGAACTTCAACCCCGAAAAACATTTGGAGATGAGTTTGCAGGCAGAGTGCGAGTCATCGCCTGTCTTGACAGCAAACCCAACATGACCTGGCGCACGGCTGGGATTCTCTACCCAGGCGACTGGGAGCCGATTGCAAAAGAGCTTGAGGCAAGACCAAATGATGAGATTATCCTTGTTTGGGGAAATAAAGATGATCTTGTAACCGCAACCAATGAGATTCTACTTCGAGCGAACGAGGCAATTGAAGGCATACCCGAAGAAACAAGGCAGCACATGCAAGACGGTATCCGTACTGATTTTGAGAGAGTTTTGCCTGGTCCTGATAGAATGTATCCAGACACTGACTCCCCGCCTGTAAGACTTACAAACGAGCGGTTTGAAAGAATCAAATCTACCATGCCGACAAGACCATGGGAGAGAGAAGAGCAGTACGCGAAGATGGGCATCCACAAATCTGTTGGCTACAAGCTAGCAATCCATCCCAGGGAAGCGCTTTTTCACAGGCTTATTGAGGTTGGATATAAACCGACGCTTGCGGCAGAGCTTGTTGTTGGTTGGTTGACTTCAATCTGTCGTGATTGTGGTGGTATGGTGGGCACAATTACAGATGATGTAATAATTGACGTTGTCAAAACGTCGCTTGACAAGAAACTCCCGAAAGAGGCTGTCAAGAATGAGCTCAGGTCATTAGCCTCCGACGCCTGTTACGAATGGAAATTGCCAGAACCTGCCAGTTTGAAGGACATCGACTTCATCGTTGAAGACGTGAAAAACAGGGCTGAGAAGGTCACATTCTCCTCATCTACCGCAAAATCCAGGTGGGTAAAAGGTCAGGTCATGAGATCCCTTTATGGCAGAGCGATGGGCGACCTTGTCTCGGAGAAAATAGACTTGACTATCAAATAGCCGTCGTCTCGACCTTAGAGCTTGTCAGGGTCTGATGTAGCGAAATCCTGATCCCTGTTTCATGCAGAGGCTTATGCTTCTTGATACGTTGGTTTTTGAAGAACCGCCAAACAACATTGTAATCGGGGCAAAAAACGTTTTCAGTGTAGTTTGAACTGAGCCACTCTTTGCCTTGCCGTTTCCAAGTTTGTTTCTCATGTGCGCTTGTCTACAGCATGGGTGTGCCACAGACAATAAAATTTTGGTTACGAAAATTTTAGCCATTGGCACAAATATCATTCTGAAACAATTTTGAAATTTTGATGTTTTCGACAACAAACCTGGTATGACCAAATTTATTTTGAATCAAAAACTATTGAAATGGAATATTTATAAGTTACAGGGTGTTATTTTGATTCGACGGAAACACATGGTGTTGCCACCTTTTTTGGGCTCGTCTCAGAGCGTTTGAGAACGAATTGACCTTGATAAAAACCGAATAACGTGATGCCAAAATCGATCCTCGCACAAACAAGAAGTCTGACTTAAACGCTTAAAGAGTTAAACAGTGACACGGATGACCCAATACCGGATGTATCCAAGAACAGTTTCCCGCCACGGTATCTGTAAAAAATTTGAAGGATGATTGAAATCTAGATTTTTGCCAGAACAAATATTCTGTAGTTTTCGTCAACCTTGATATGTCTGACTGCCTTAAGCTCTGCCTGGGAAAGTTCTGCAGCGAACTGATCTAACTCGGCGAAGTAGAGTGTGTTTGTGGAGTTCACTCTTGTTTGAGGGTTGACATCATCCTTGAGTGAGTCCGGAATACCAAGGAGTGTTGAGATCAAAACCTTGCCGTTCGGCTTGAGATTTTCTCTCACTCTTTTGAGGAAAAAGACCCTATCTCCGCCAATGATTCCCTGGAGGAACTGGTTTGCTATTATCCAGTCGTACGGCGGGTTTGGGAAGCCTCTGTGGGTCATTGCGTTGCCCACAAAGAAGGTGAGATTTTCGGGTGGATTTTTGGCGTTGCAAAGCCTGATTGCTGTTTCAGAGAAATCACAGGCCTCGACAATGATGTCCCGTTTGGCGAGTTCAAAAGCCAACTCACCACCACCACACCCGATCTCTAGAACCCTGGTTCCAGAGTCGAATTTCTGGCTTGCAGCCCACTTGACAAGGTACTTGAATGTGGCCTCTGATTCCATAGGCCAAGTGACCTCACCACGAGATTCCAGCTCTCGATAAGTGGGTTCCATATCGTAATAGAATTTTCTGATGTCTCGTCTTCTTGACATTGCTACTCTTCCAGCTACTTCCCGGACGATGGATTATACATAATTATTCCCCCATTAAAAGGGGTATTTTGGATAAGACGGCGTATTTATGAGGCTTGAAGATAGTACTCCTATCATTATAATTTACCCTCGATGGGAAAAATACTTGAGTTGCTTAAGAAAGTAAATAGAAAATTCATCAACACTCGCACATTTGTTGTTGGAATCGGCATACTTTTACTATCTATTGCCGTTTTGGCAGCCCTATTCACATACAATCTTGAGTTGGTGACATCCAATGGAGTGACTGATTGGGGAGCGTTTCTATCCCTTTATTGGGAGCAGTTCTTCAATCTGTTGCTTTATCTCGTTGCGCAAGGAGCAACATCACTCACATTCGAAGGTTGGTTATCGATAGGTATCGTTGAGGTTGTTGTAGAAACCGTGATTTCGGTGCTAGGCATATTGGTAACTGGTTTCACGGTTGCCGGAATCACAAGCTACCTCGTTGAAAAAGTGTTAAGGAGGCTCATGGGTATGAATTTACCAAAATTGAAAGGTCACACAGTTGTTTGTGGCTGGAATGATAGTGCAAAACTTATTGTGAAAAAAATTCACGATGAAGACCCAGATGAGCCGATTGTTTTGATAAATGATAGAGGGGAATCCCCCATCACGGGGCAGAACCTTTACTGGATAAAGGGTGATTTTACAAACCAGGATGATCTCAAGAAAGCGTTTGCTCATGAGGCGGCAACTGCCATCATTCTTGCGGACACCGAGTCTGCGGGAAACAATAAACCTTATGCCGACTCTCGAACCGTCCTCTCAGTGCTCTCTATTGAGAGTATGAACAGCGATGTGCATACGGCAGCTGAACTTATCAACCCAGAGAACAGAAGCCACCTGGAGAGAGCCAACGTTGATGAGATAGTGATCTCAGGAGAATTGTCTGGCACTATTTTGTCTCGAGTATCGGAAAACAAAGGTTTATCAAAAATTGTCAGGTCGCTCCTTGAGGTTGGCGACGGCAGTGAGATCTACAGAGTTGATACCCCGGACACAATGAAATCTAAAACCTTCTCTGAGCTCTACACCAGCCTATACGACACAAACACATACATGCTCCTGGGCTTTGAAGACACAGATGGCAACTTCTATCTCTCGCCACCCAAGAACACAAAGATGAGCAAAGCCGCAGCGCTTTACATTGTGGCTGAGACTACACCAAAACTGGTTTAGTCTTCATCGTCCATAAACGACACGCCGTTACCATCACCATCAAGCGAGAGAAACATGGGACAGTTTTCCCACTCTGTTACGACATACCTCTCTTGTGAGAGTCGCTTCTTCATTTCGTTTCTGTCGTTGATTACCAGCGACAACCCCAGTTTCTGAGCGCTTTTTTGTTCACTGGCATCCCAGAGCGAGAACTTGACTCCACCAAGCTCAAGCACCACGAATCCCTCATCCTGCGAAATAACGGTCGCCTCAAGCGTGTCTCTGTAGAATCTCAGCTGAGATTCTAAATCGGCGCATCCAATCTCGAATCTGACTTCCTTAACCACTGCTTCTACCTACCTTTTGTGACTTTTGTTCGGATTATCTTGACGATACCTCGTCAAAATCTACAATACTTTTCGGAGGTTGTCCATGTCGTCAAACAAAAACGTTTTCTCCAAGCCTTATTTCTGGGTTTCGGTTGGCACTGTGATGCTGCTTCTTCTCGCATACTACCTGTCGTCGGTTGTGATTTCTGGCATCAAACCATTCACTGTTTTTGCTGTCACAACAAAACCAGAGAAGGTCAACATCTCATGGAATGGCAACGACCTTGGGACAACTCCTTATACTTTTGAGGTGTCAGAAAACCTTAGAGGCACACTGAAGCTTTCCTCTCCAGGCTATAGGGATATCGTCAGGGAGATTGATATCGAAACCGGTAAAACCGAAATTGTCAGGTTTGACCTGAAACAGGACACCAAACTTGTTGTCAACTCAAAACCAGAGGGCAACCTTTACATTGATGATGAGCTGTGGGGTTCAACCCCAATGACAATCGATGGTGAGCTTGAACCCGGACTTCACACCATACGAGTCGAGTTGCTTGATGACTGTTATGGTTCCGTAGAGAGACCGATAACACTTGAAACGGGGACACCGCTTGTGATAGAAAGAGAAGAGCTTCAACTCCCAAAACTCATAAACATTGTCTTCTCGTCAAATCCAACTGGAGCTGCAGTTCTTTATGATGGTGAAGAATGGGGAGTTACCCCCTTCTTCAAGTGCCTAGACCAGGGAGAGTTTGAGGTTGAGGTTGTAAAGGATGGGTATGTGACAGAGCAACGCAAACTCGCCGTCGAAAATGACATGAATCTGCACGTAAACCTTTATGATCCGGACTCCTACAAGAAGAAAGACAGCTTCATCGTTGACTCAAACATCTCTGACACGAGGGTCTACTCAGCCGCGCGCAAAGCGGGTGTTAGCGCTGAGATTTATGGAAAATCTGTCTCTCTTGGTTCAACACCAGCAAAGATTGAAAAGGAGGAATTATTCGTATCTTCTGAGATTGACACTGAACCGTTCTCGTATGTGTTTGGTATCACCGCATCGGGATACCAAGCTGGGATAACAGAGATGAACGAGCCGGGAGAAGCTTTTTTCAAGCTCCCGACACTCTCTGACATAGGTGCCAAAGCGCAGTCAAGATATTCTGGGAATTTCAAGGTTCTATCACCAGATTCATCTGGACTTGAGTCACCAGACTCAAGCATGAAGATTGAAAACTCAAATGTTGTTGACCTATCTGGCGCTACCCACAAGCTCTACCTAGAACCAGATTTCAAGCACAACTCCTTCACCTGGTCAAGCGATGGCAAATATATCTGGTATTTCAGGAACAACGAAGGCAAGAGAGAGCTTGTAAGGATGGACACTCAGAGTTGGGAAGCTGAAATTGTTGATGTTATCGATCTTCCATCCATTCCGTGGTCAAGAAGTATCGATAACGATCTGATATATCAGTGCATCACATCAGTAATTTTTGATTCAAGTGAAAACAGAATTTATTATCTGGCTCCCGGAACAAATGCCAACACACTCACTCTTATGTCAAACACCCCAATGGGTGGCAATTCAACAGAGGTTGAGAGAAATCTTTTGCCAACTATCGACAGATGGTCGCTCTCGCTTGAGAGAAATGGTGTGATTCGGCTGGTTGGTTATTTCCCTGGACTCAAGAGATATGAGGGACTGTATCTTATAGACGAACAAAAGCCTGTCAGGTTCAGAGTCGATTCACAAGTAAACCCCAATGTCACAATTGGAAACATGAAATTCCTTGGCAATGGGATGACGCTGTTCCAATCGATTGCATACAACGGCAGCGAGGATTCAAGCGTTATCGTAGGCGCAAAGCTCTACGACAGGATTTCTGTATTGTTCCTGTTTAATCCGCTGAGGAACGAATATGAGACGCTCGATTTGAGGTTTGACTAGGCGTTCAACTCACTCGTCTGACAAAAGCTCCTGGAACTCTGATTCGTTTACCATCTTTACTCCGAGGGATTTGGCTTTGTCTGCTTTGCTGCCAGGACTCTCACCAACAACGACATAATCAGTCTTTTTTGACACAGAGCCTGTCACTTTTCCTCCAAGTGACTCGATCTTTTCCTTAGCCTCATCGCGTGTCATTGAGCCAAGTGTTCCTGTCAGAACAAATGTTTTGCCTGAGAGTTTCCCTTCTGCTTCAGTGTGTTCTGATTCCGTGTTGAGACTATAGTTAATCAGTCTTTCAATGAGCTCTTTGTTGTGACTTTCAGAGAAGAAGATGGAGAGTGAGTTCGCAATCTTTGGACCAATGCCATCAATTGACTCAAGCTCTTCTGTGCCTGCGTTCATGAGCTCTTTTATGGTGGGGTATTTCTTGGCAAGAAGGGCTGCTGCAACCTTCCCAACCATTGGGATACCAAGTCCTGACAGGAGTTTTTTAAGCCCCAGGTTTTTAGACTTTTCGATGTTCTCCAGAATTTTTGTAGCAAGCTTGTCGCCCATCCGTGGAACAGTGAACAGGTCTTCCTTCGTCAGTGCATAAATATCAGCAATACTTTTCAGTTTCCCAGATTTCACCAGGGAGTTGACAATAACGGTGCCGATTGAATCGATGTCAGCGTTTCCTCGCCCCATGAAGTGGAGGATTCGTTCTCGAACTTGTGCCTTGCACGATGCGTTTGTGCATTTGAGGTAGGCTGAGTCTTCCTCTCGAATGGCTGTTGCCCCACACACAGGACAATGAGTTGGCATGACAAAGTCCCTCTCATCGCCAGTTCTTTTCTCCGGCAGCACTCTCACAATCTCTGGGATAACCGACCCCGCTTTTCTCACAACAGCAAAGTCACCGATTTTGATTCCCAATCTGTGAAGCTCATCCTCGTTGTGGAGTGATGCTCTCGATACCGTTGAGCCTTCCAGCCTGACAGGCTCAAGAATCGCAACAGGTGTGATAGCGCCCGTCCTGCCAACAGATGGTTCGATATCAAGAACCTTTGTAACAGCCTCCTCAGGAGGGAACTTATAGGCTATTGCCCAGCGGGGTTCGTGGGATGTTGCGCCGAGGATATCGTGGAGTTCAAGTTCTTCGATTTTGATGACAACACCATCGGTACCATAGGGGAAATCTTCCTTCTTTTTATCAATCTCCTCAATGTTGCTCCAAACCTCAGCGATGTCCCTCGCGTGTTTGTGCATCTGGACGGTCTTAAAACCCATCTGAGTGAGTCTGTTGAGAAGACTCGTTTGGGTTTGAGCTATTGGCCCTGAGCACTCACCGATATGATAGGCGTAGAAATCGAGTTTTCTGCTCGCTGTTATGCTTGAGTCAAGCTGTCTAATTGACCCTGACGCGGCGTTTCTGGTGTTGGCAAATGGAGGTAGCCCATCCTCATCTCGAATGAGATTCACCCTTTCAAGCTCGGATGAGTTCATCACAACCTCGCCACGAACCTCAAGCGTTTGGGGGAATGGAGGGATTAGCTCAAGGGGAATCGTGCGGATTGTTCTGAGATTTTCCGTAACGTCCTCGCCCGTTGCGCCGTCCCCTCTTGTTGAGCCGATTGTCAGTTTGCCACCTTCATAGAGCAAATTCACAGCCAGTCCGTCCATCTTGAGTTCAGTTGTATAGCTGTACTCATCAATACTCTTTTTGATTCTTGTGTCAAAGGCAATAAGGTCGTCATGGTCAAAAGCATTACCCAAAGAAAGCATTGGAATAGTGTGAATAACTGACGTGAATTTTGATGACGCCTGACCACCCACTCGCTGTGTGGGGGATTCTGGGATGATAAACTCCGGAAACTCATTCTCGAGCTCCAGAAGTTCTTTATAAAGCAGATCAAAGTCCCTATCGGACATGGTGGGATTCTCTTTGACATAATAATCATAGTTCGCACGATTAATTGTGCTTCGAAGCTCATCAATTCGAGCCTTTACTTCATCTTTGTTCATTGATTTCTTTTTATACCCTCAGCCGTCTTCAGCATCTCCTCAGCGTGTTTCAGTGAGAGTTGGCTGACTTTGTCGCCACTGTTCATTCTGGCAAGCTCATCAATCCTGCCTCGTCTTGCCAGCTCAAAACAGCTGACTGTTGTTTCGTCTTCCTCAGAGTTTTTGTTTATCAGAAGGTGGGTATCGGCGTAACAGGCGATCTGGGGGAGATGGGTGATGCAGATGACCTGGTGGTCAGTTGAGAGTTTAGCGAGTTTTCTGCCTATCATCTCACCAACCCTTCCGCCCACTCCTGAGTCGACCTCGTCGAAAACAAGTGTTGGCACAGAGTCTACCGAGGCTAGAATAACCTTGAGAGCGAGCATAATCCTGGAGAGCTCACCACCAGAGGCAATCTTGGCAATGGGACCTGGTGGCATGCCAGGATTGGTTGAAATCATGAATTCAACCGAATCGATGCCGTTTTCTGAATATCCATGCTTTTCGCCATTAACCAGGCAGAAGCTGTTTTCGGTCGGAGCGATGGGGGTCTGTTTCACTTCAAACATAGACTTCTCGAGAGCAAGGTCAGCAAGCTCCAGGGCAACAAGCTCGGAAAGCCTTTTGCCATAGTTCTCTCTGCCTTCTCTCACCCTTTGCCCAAGGTCGCCGATTTCAACCCGCAAACTCCCTATTTGTGATTCGAGTTTTGATGTCATGAGGTCAGAGTTCTGCAGCTCTTCAAGCTCAACCTTCATCTTTTCAATGCTTTCTCTGACATCAGAGAGGTTTGAACCGTGTCGTCTTATGAGTTTTTCAAGCTCAGCCAATCTATCCTCGACCTCTTGCAACCTCTCCGGGTTGAAGGTCAACTCAGAGAGATAATCGGCGAGGATTACAGATGCTTCCTTTGCATTTGCCTCGATTGTGACAAACAACTCAAGCACTTCGGTCTGAGTCCCGTCAATTCGCTTCAGGTCAGAGAGTGCTTTGGTTGCCCTGGATGTGAGGCTCATAATGCCGGAGAAATCCTCATCACCATCGAGAGACACCTTTGCGGCACCCGCCAACTCGGCTAGCCTCTGCACGTTGGTCAGCCTGTTTCTTTCCTGGCGGAGGTTCTCATCCTCGTCGGGCCCTGGTTTGATTCGTTCGAATTCCTCAAGCTCGAATGTGATGAAGTCGATACGTCTGTCCCGTTCAGCGGCTTTCTGGAGAAGATTGCTCAGCTTGTCCTGTGTTTGTTTGAGCTCTTTCACCCTCGATTGGTATTCAAACAAGATGCCTTCATGCTCCGTTCCGGCATATTTATCAAGCAGGTTCACCTGCGTCTGGGGATACAAAAGCGACTGGGCTTCAAACTGTGAGTGAACATCAACGAGCTTTCCAACAGCACCTTTTAGAGCCTGGAGGGTTGAAGATACACTCCCGATTCTAATTCTTCCCTTGCCAGTCGTTGAAATCGTTCTGTTTACAATCAATTCTCCATCCTCAACGAGGGTTGGATCATCGAGTAATTTCGCTTGGTTATCTCCCAGCTTGAAAATAAGCTCAACTATGGCTTTCTCTTCGCCTGGACGGATTGAATCAGACTGCCATTTGTCACCCAAGCCAAGCAACAAAGCGCCAACAAGGATTGATTTACCGGCACCTGTCTCACCTGTGATGACGGTTAAACCACCAGCCAAGTCGAGAGTGATGTTTTTTGCAATTGCATAGTTAAGTACTGAAAGTCCAGACAGCATATGTACCTATTTGCTCCAGTCAAACGCAGACCTGAGGATGTTATAGAAGTTTTTTTCTTTGAATCTAACGAGTTTTGCGTCAAAGTCCGACCTAGAGACAATGACCACGTCATACGGTTCAATGTCTTCGATGTTGTCGCCATCAGCTATCAGGGACACCTTGAGGTCAGGTGAAGTGAATTCGAGGGTTACTTTTTTGTGGAGAGGCACAATGATGGGTTTCTGGTTAATCTTGTGGGGGCATATGGGTACAATCTCCATGACATCACACTCAGGGTCGACCACAGCGCCACCCGCTGAGAGCGCATATGCGGTAGAACCCGTTGTTGTGGAAACTATCAGTCCATCAGCCCTTATCTTGCCAATCCATTCTGAGTCCACGTATAGAACAATGGAAACCAAAGGCTCTCTGATGTCGCGATGGAAGTAGATGTCGTTGAGTGCATCAATCTGTCGGATTTCCTTGCCAAATCTTAGAACAGATGCCCGAACCATTGTGCGAGTCTCAATTGTGTATTCTTTTCTGAATATCTTCTGAAGTGAGTTGTGGAGTTCGGCTTGCTCAATCTCTGTAAGAAATCCCATGTTACCGAGATTGATGCCAATTACTGGAATGCCATGAGGGGCGGCTACTCTGGTTGCTCTCAACAGCGTTCCGTCTCCGCCGAGGGAAAGAATCATCTCGCAACCCTCTGGGAAGCCGATATCTGGTTTTACGTTTATTCTTTCAGCGATACCAGTTGGGATTGACACCTCAACGTTGTGAGACTCTAGCCAGTTCGCTGCATCAAGCGATGTGCGAAGTACCTGTTCAGAGTTTTTTCTGAAGAATAGACCTATTTTCATTTTGATTGAATCTCTGCCGCTTTGATGGTGTTTTCCATCAGCATGGTGATTGTCATGGGACCGACGCCACCAGGATATGGGGATATTGCGTGCACGATATCCTTTACCTCGTCGAAGTCCACATCACCACACAGTGTGCCGTCCTCGCAGGTGTTTGTGCCAACATCAACGACCCATGCTCCAGGCTTGACCCAGTCTGCTTTGACCATCTTCGCCTTACCAACGGCAACAACAAGTATATCAGCCGTTCTTGTGATTGATGGAAGGTCAACAGTCCTGGAATGGCAGGTGGTGACTGTGCAATTCTTTTGAAGAAGGAGGGTTGATACCGGCTTTCCGACGATGTTTGATCTACCGATAACAACCGCATTTTTCCCAGACAATTCGCATCCGTATCGTTCGAGGAGTCTGATGACACCCGCTGGTGTGGCAGGAGCAAACACTGGGTTGCCAATTGATAATCTGCCAACATTAAAAGGGTGGAAGCAATCAACGTCCTTCAGTGGGCTGATGCTCTCAATCACGCTCTCTTCGCAGATTTGTCTTGGCAGTGGGAGCTGCGTGAGGATGCCAGAAACCGACTTGTCAGCATTGAGTCTCAAAATCAGATCAATCAAGTCCTGCTCGAAAGTTTTTTTGTCCAGGTGGTAGGTGTCTGATTCGATACCGAGTTTCTTGCATCTTTTTGTCTTCATCCTCACATATTGTTCAGAGGCGGGATCATCTCCGACGATGATAGCTGCGAGCCTGGGGATGATATTTTTCTTCCTGAGTTCCTCGACCTTCTGTTTTTGGATTTCTGTCATTTCATTGGCAAGGGTTTTGCCATCAAGCAGGATATCCATTTTCACACTCCTTACATACCGATTATTTTGCCATCTTCGTCGACATCAATCTCTTCTGCTCTTGGCACTTTAGATAGGCCTGGCATGAGCATGATATCACCACACACGACTACGATGAACCCTGCGCCTGCCGATACCTTTGCCTCACGAACCTTGATGTCAAAGCCTGTTGGAGCACCAAGAAGCGATTTGTCGTCGCTGAAGCTGTACTGAGTTTTCGCCATACAGATTGGGAGATTGGAGTAGCCAAGTTCCTCAATCTTTCTAATATCACTCTTTGCTCTGCTTGTGAATGTGACAGAATCAGCTCTGTATATTTCTTTTGCTATGGTTTCAATCTTTTCAATGATTGGTCGGTCGTAGTCGTAAAGCTGCTTGAATGTGGACACCCCACCGTCGATTGATGCTACAATCTTCTGGGCAAGCTCCATGGCGCCCTGACCACCATTTTCGAAGTTGGTGTTTATGGCGCACGCAACACCCATCTCTTCAAGCATTTCAGCGACTATCTGCAATTCAGTGTCATCATCCTTGGGGAAGCGGTTAATGGCAACGATTGGTTTGATGCCATATTTCATGATGTTTTCGATGTGTTGTTTCAGGTTGACGAAACCGTCTCTGACCGCTTGTGGATTGGGTTCCGTGACGGATTTTACACTGATACCAGCGTTGTACTTGAGTGCGCGACAGGTGGCGACAATGACGACAGTATCAGGCGCGAGATCCTTCGTGGGCGCCACAATATCAAGGAATTTTTCAGCTCCGAGGTCGGCTCCAAAACCACACTCTGTGACGACATAGTCACCAAGTGCGAGTGCCATCCTTGTTGCGATGATAGAATTTGTGCCGTGAGCAATGTTTGCGAAGGGACCACCATGGATAAATGCTGGCGTCTCTTCGAGTGTTTGCACTAGGTTTGGTCTGAGGGCATCGACCAGGAGAGCCACCATTGCCCCAGTGACATTGAGGTCGTTGGGTGTGACTGGTTTTCCGTCAACGGTGTAAGCACAAATCATCCTGCCCAGTCGAGTTTTTAAATCAGAGAGATTGTCAGAGAGGCATAGAACAGCCATAACTTCAGAAGCCACAGAGATGATGAAACCATCGTCTCTCATGACGCCATTTGCGTCTCCACCAAGACCAACGATGATTTCACGCAACGACCTATCGTTCATATCCATCGCGCGTTTCCACGGGATGTTTCTGATGTCGATGTTTGGCTCAAGTCCAAATTTGAGCCTGTTGTCAATACAGGCAGACAGCAGGTTGTTAGCGGTTGTGATGGCGTGGATATCTCCCGTGAAGTGCAGATTGATGTCCGAACTTGGGACAACCATTGACTTACCACCCCCGATTGCGCCACCCTTCATGCCCATGACAGGCCCAAGCGATGGTTCCCTGAGAGTGATGATGGACTTTTTGCCCAATCTTTGCAGCGCATCTCCAAGCCCGATTGTCGTTGTGGTTTTACCCTCACCGAATGGGGTTGGATTGATGGCTGTGACCAAAATGAGTTTTCCATTTTTTTTGCCAGAGAGCTCTTTGATGGTTGGAAGACAAATCTTGGCTTTGTGCTTTCCGTATAGATCGATGCAATCAACGTCTAAACCAATCTTATTTGCGATCTCTGAGATGTTTTTCATTTTAGAAGCCTAGTTTCACTATGTCCACGACAAGCCATGCGGCAAGTCCAAGTATTATGTTAAATAGAACGAATATGCCATAGACAAAGAGTTTTCTGTTCTCGTCTTCTGGTTGCCACCAGAAAGGCAAAATAAAGAATAGAACAATGTTTGCCAGAATCACCCACACAAATCCAAGTTTGAATATCATGTGGAAGAGATTTGGCAGAAGCGCCGTGAAGATGGCGCAGTAGCCCTTCGCTGAGTTTGGCATGTCCTCGCCAGAAACGAGGGAAGCTAGGAATGCAGCGGCGTATGTCAGCCCAACCGCTAGAATAAACCAGATCGTGTTGTACCAAACGTTAAAATGAAACATTATGCACTCTCCTGTTTTCTCTTGCCTATGTCGTCAATTGTTACCTGACATGCCTCATTGAGCATGTTAACGATTCTACCTCTTTTGAGCCAGATGATGATTGTTGCCACAATAAACAGCGTTGTAATGATGTTGGCTTGCACTGGCACTGAGCCGAGATTGAAGCTCTGAGTGTATACTGGGTCAAAGTTTCCCTGGAATGGCAGCCTGATAAGATAAGTGTAAACAGTCACTGAAACTGCAATGCCTAGAACACCGAAAACGATGGGCACCCATTTGTTAATCTGCCTGGTTTTCTGTCTCATTGCCCAGAGTATCAAAACAACTAGAGCAAACAGCACAGCCATAAGCCCAATGCGTGACAGGATGGTCGTGTATGTAGCCAAGAATGCTGCGCCAGAGGTTGGATATGTACCAGGGATGGAGAAGTTGTGTGCGGCGATTCCGGTTTGGGTCGATAGTCTGTAGATATTCATGAATCCACCGACACCCTCCATGATGGGAGCTGCCATGACAAACCCGGCGGCAAAGCCGGCCAGATCAGACGGAGTTGCCGATTTGATGTCTTTGACCATACCAGAAAATAGTGGAATGATACCCATCAAAAGACCTGGCAGGATTCCCTGCATGATGATTACGAACACAAGGTATGTCATAGATTTGATATCGAGGACGGAGACAACACTTCTGCCTAGGAGCTCTCCTAAAATTCCCCCTAGGAAGTAGGCAATGAGCCAGTACATCGCTCCCCATATCATGAGTTTTCTGTTCTCTTTTTTTACAAGGAGAAGAGCAATTATTCCGAGAATCATGAGAAGACCTGGCAGAATAAATGCTAAAGCAGGGATTTGCTTCTCAGTGTATTTTACTCCCCTTGCAACCGCCGTGGCGTCCTCGGCTTCGATGTAGGCGCTGTAGACTCCACCAGATTTCGATTCCTTGTCCATGATGAAGAAATCCTGTGGTTTTTCCATCGATTTTGAGCGAACCTGTTCACCTTGTGGGTCAATTACTCTGATGATGAGGTCACCCTTCTCGTGGCTGCCTGTTGTGAACGCAATTGGGATTGTCTGTCCAGCCTTTTCCGCCTCAAACTCAACGACCTCAATGATGCCTGTAAAATCCTCGACGACGCTGTTTGATTCAATTATACCAAGTGTGCCTGAGGCGTCTGTTCCTTCGATTGTGATTGTATATGTTCCCTGGGTTTCAGAGAGCATTCTAACGCTGAAATATCCCCAATCGAGTCTTTCTTGATGAGGGATTTTTTCGATATACTCTTCGCTGGCTTCCTCTTCAGGAGAAGGTAATTCGTCCTCTGGTCTGTTGGGATAGAAGTTGCCGAACACTAGAGCGTCGTTGTAGTACTCCTTGCCATTGGAGTCTTTAATTGTGACGTTGAGGTCACCTGCAGTCTTGTTGAATGCAACAGTGTACCCGACAAGCAAACCCTCGGATGTTACGTCGGTGACTTTCTCGGCGATTACTCCCGATTGCTCAAAAAATTCCACATAGCTTGCGCTGTCATCCGCTTGTTCAACAAGTAAACTGCAGCCAGAAATTACCAGAACTGCGACAAGTAACAAAGGTATCAAGTGTATTCTTCTCATTGTGGTGTATTCTAACGGATAAGCGTTTGCATGTAAATTAGTCTTTGTGAAGAAAAAGCTAATAGTTGGTTGATCTATTCCACGCCTGAATGTTTGTTGTGATTTTTTGTTTTTTTTGACGTGAGTGTCAATATATTAAAAACCATATGAAACCCTTTGGCAAGAAGCTTGGAGAGGGACTCTCGTCCCAGGTCTATGAGCTTTCTGATGACACATCAAAAGTTGTAAAACTTTTCATTGAGGGATACCCACAAGAGCTTATTGGGCTTGAGGCTCGAATTACCGAGATGGTATATGAAGCTGGTGTACCTTCCCCAAGAAATTTTGGTACAGTTAGGCTGGGCAGTCGAACTGGTATCGTTTTCGAAAAGATTGTTGGAACACCACTTATCAGAGTCCTCCCTTACAAAGTCCATCTAATGAATTCCTATGCGAGTCTTCTAGCTGACATTCATGCGGGTATCCACAGGGCAAATGTGTCAAGCCTACCAACTCAGAAGGAACTCTACAAAGACTGGATAAGTGCGACACCCTATCTAACCCGTTCAAAGAGAGCAAAAGTTTTGGCGATTATGGAGGAGCTACCTGAGGGTAACAAGCTCTGTCACAACGACCTGCATCCAAACAACATTTTAATAACAAAGAGCGGACCAGTCGTGATCGACTGGACATGCGCTCGAATGGGTGACCCCTTAGCTGATGTTGCCTATTCAGAGATGATAATCAGAATGGGCGACCTCAGTATAGCCCCCGTTGGTAGACTGGCTGTTGTGCTTGGTAGGGGAATCTACAGTAGACTCTACAGGATGCACTACATCAACAAATACAGTGGCTCAAAAAGACTCATGAAGAGTTGGTTGCCAGTTTTAGCTGCAGCAAGATTGATATATGAATATAAATCTGAACGACCAGTATTATTAGATATGCTGAATAAGCTAATATAAATATATTACAATATATCATATATAAAGATATCAAACATACTCATTAGTTACTATAACATTCAATAATATATTATATCATTATGTGTAGCAATATATCATGACTATAAGAGATATGTAGATATATAATACATGAATTAATATTATAATATATTATTAGATATGATATTGATATAATATGCTAGAAGAGAAGAATTAAGAACATATATAGGAATGCATAGACCTAATAAATACAGATATCTATAAATATTATTAGATATTATGATATAAATGATATTTAAAAATGTAAAATAGTATCTACTTTTATTTGCTTGAAATTGCAATAGAATACATTCGTTATGATAAGATTGGATGTGCTATATCGATATCTGGGCTCAAAAAGCGACAAGATTTTCGCCAATTTTTTGGGAAATGGATTGGATTTTCTGCAGAAAAAGCCTCTTGATAACTTGATATACAAAAGCCAACCAGGTAATATTTTTTCTATGAGAAAAACGACGATAGCCGTTGCGCTTATTATGTTGTTGATGGTGCCTTCAGCCCTCTCTGCTTATACCCCAACCCCCGTTGTGCTGGATGGCAATTACAGATTCCTTGTTGAGTTGGAAGAACACTTTGATGATGAGAATCCATACGCTCTAACATCAACATCACACGCAAACTTCACGTCAAACCTCCTTCTCGCATGTCCCGACGCCAAAACCGTCTTTGAGTATAGCTTTTGCGCGTCTGCATACTCGATTGAATGCGGTCCGGAAGATGCCAAGAGACTCTCTGGCCTGCCAGGTGTCCGCTCAGTGAGTTTAGTGCAGTATGTTTATCCGCATCTTTACGAAGCGGTTGAAACAACGGGCGCTGTCGATGTTTGGGAACTCAGAGATGGTCTCAACAGAGAAATAAACGGTGATGGGGTTCTTGTTGGCATCCTAGATACGGGTATCAACTACTCCCACTATGCCCTTGGCAAAGTTTTTAGTGACACAGCAAAGGTTGTTAAGGGATACGACTTTGCCGACCTCGATGATGATCCATACCCACGAAGCGGTCATGGTGGATGGCATGGTACCCATGTTGCAGGAATTGTTGCTGCTGATGGAGATGCTGGTGTTGCAACTGGCAAATCAATGCCAAGTGGAATTGCACCTGATGCCAAGCTTGGTGCTTACAAGATATTTAGTGATGATGGTGGTGGAGCTCCGACCGATAGAACTATGATGGCTCTTGAGCAGGCCTTTATGGATGGTTGTGATGTTGTCAACATGAGCATCGGAAGTGATTACACATGGGCTGATACTCCCTACTGCAGGTTTATCGACAGAATGGTTAAGCAGGGAATGGTTGTTGTGGCATCAGCTGGTAATGACGGTGACATGTCCAGAGAAGAACTTCCCTTCCAGATTGGTTCGCCGGGCGGCGCTGATCTCGCCATTTGTGTTGCCGCCATGAACGATGCTGAGGTTACACTCTTTGAGTACGGTGACGAGGATATTATAAATCCATCTCCTATGACCTATTCTGTGCCAGTTGAAGAGGAACTCTCAGGCGAGTTGGTTTATTGTGAGTTGGCACAACCTGAGGAAGTAGAAGACCTCGATCTTGATGGAAAGATTGCCCTTGTCAAAAGAGGTGACTTATCGTTCCATGATAAGGCCAAAAATGTAGAGGATAAGGGCGCAATCGCCTGTGTTGTCTTTAATAATAAACCTGGTCATTTTGGCGGAACCCTTGGAACAGATGACATTAGTATCCCGGTTTTCTCCGTTTCGGCTGAGATTGGCGCTGAGTTGATGGACTATGTTGGCGATGTCTGCAGATTCTACAAGGACAAACAACTTGGTCTCATGGCCGATTTCTCCTCAGCAGGCCCGACAAATGATTACAGACTCAAGCCTGATGTTTCTGCTCCTGGTTATCAGGTTCTCTCAACTGTTGGTGAGGAGAGCTACATTAAGATGAACGGTACGAGCATGGCTAGCCCCGTTGTTGCCGGTGTTGCCGCTCTTGTCAAACAAGCTCATCCAGACTGGTCATCCTTTGACATCAGAAGTGCTGTTATCAACTATGCAATCCCGCAGAAGGACAGAAAAGGCAACTATCATCCAATTCTGTCCCAGGGAACTGGCAGAGTACACGCCCCGTCGTCTGTCAACGCTCCTGCTCTCTTTTTTCCAACGTCCCTTTCTTTGGGTTGGGTAGAAGAACCCCGGACAGAAATGCTCTCAATCAAAAATGTCACTGAGAAAGATATGGAATTCAGAGTGACAGTTGAACCAGAGAATGGTAGTTCTCGCACACTCGATAACATCACAATAAAGGCTGGTGAAACCTATTTCTTTAATACAGAGCTTGGCGAGGATACCGGCAACGAGGAAAATGCTGGTTATATCGTCTTCAGATCGGGTGATCATACCGCGAGAGTTGGTTATCTTTACTACTTTGGACAAGAGCCTTACCTGGAAGATGTCTCACACATCGAAACCATTGTACCAGCCTTCTCTCCAAACGATGACGGAAAAAAAGATGAATTCAGGGGAAGAATCAGCTTCAACAAACTCAAAGCTGGGATTCAATGGTCGCTTCTTGATGAGGATAAGGAACTAGTACGAATACTCTGGTATAGCTATGGATTCCAATCTGGTGGTATGTGGGATTTCAATATCAAAGGAAAAATTGATGATATGGATTTACCTGAGGGTAAATACTATGTTGTATTCCATGAAATAGACTTTGACAAAGATCCGTTGATTGAATCAAACTGGGATGAGGTTGGTGAGTTTGAGATGTATCTTACGAGGACACCGCCGGTGGTTGAAGTCGATGAATTTGATGAGATTATCTACAACTTGGACGAACCATATACGATCACAGGACGTATTGTAGATATGTTGCTTGGAAGCGAGAATCTTGGTTCTGAGGGCGAATCTGTTGGTTTGTTTACCGACAGCCCAATGCCAACGCCGGTCGAAATCGATGATGATGGTGAGTTTGAGATAGAACTCAACCTCAAACCAGGCACCAACAAGATTTTCATTCAAGCCATAAATGAGGCTGATCTGGAAAGCTTCACTGCGATATCGATTCAGTCACTCTCAAAAACCGAGTTTATAATATCAGACAAAACAGCCAGGATTGCAAACGATAAGACAGAATTTGAACTCAGAACATTCAGTGGTGATACTCATTACATCAAAGCAACAGAACTTCCAGAGCTGGTCAACGAGATGCTTGTTGAGATTGATGGAAAGGATATCTTCATCTCATTGGGCGAAAGCACAATCAAGATGAAACTTGATATGCCGTTTTTGATTGTTGATGGGGTTGCAGACTTCTGCAGTCCACCTGTTGAGGTGGATGGCTCAGATTTGTATCTACCTCTTGTTGATATTCTCTCCGCTTTTGGAGCAAGAATGGATGGAGAGGACAGTTCTCTTTGGTCGCTAGTTTGGGTGCCAAAGGCAGAGTGACAAAAGGATGTGATTTTGAATTGGATTGATGTTGTGATACTAGCGGTGATTGTGGTTGCGGGTGTCAGAGGATTCATGCAAGGTCTCTCTGGGGTGCTGCTGAACGCAATTGCCACATGCATAGGCTGGCTTGCGGCGCTGCTTCTCGCAGCGCCCGTCAAGAATCTCCTCGAGGGAGCATTCGGTTGGGTCTCAAGTTTGGCGTCCTACATGGCACCTGCCATCCCAGGCACACCCATCGCAGGCGGCACAGATCCTGTGACAGCACTCACTCAATCTGGATTGCCAGAGTGGAGCAAGAATGTTCTTAGTAGAGTAGCAGATTCTAACTATGTTGTGTCCTCAACATCAGATCTAGTGGCATATTGGATTGCCAATATACTCATCGTGATAGTTGTATTCATTGTTCTTTTGATTGTTCTTGGATTTATCGCTCGTTATTTGATGCGTTCTGTTCAGCTTGCCCTTCCAAAGGAGGGTTTTTTCCACGATTTTGATAGGCTTGTGGGTGGCATAGTTTATTTCGTTCTTGCATTGTTTGTGATGCTTGGAATCTTAGTTATGTTTGCCGCCTTGTTCCCATCTGATGCTGCCGTTACCTCCCCCGTTGGCTCGTATGTAATGTCGTCATTCTTTGGGGGTTTGGTGTATTCCAATTTCCTTGGGGTGCAAACCATATATGGCTCGCTACTCCGTCTTGTTATTGGTTATTAGCCTCGTGTTCTCATTCTGGGTTGCCCCTGTTGCAAACCAGCTCGGGCAGGAACCAGAGGTGAGGGTGCTGTTGGCTAAAAACCCAGAAGAGTTCAACATTGGTGGCACAGATACCTTCTACGTCAAGGAGGCTGCGAGTGGGAAGGTTCTCTACGAAGGAAAGGGTGAATTGTTTGGGCAATTCTCAGATTCTGAGTCGATGAGCTTCTCGATTTTTATTGATACGTTTTATACTCACGAGGATGCTGAGTTGTTTGCCAGCGCGATGCAGACTCGTTTCACCGAGGAGATACCAGTCTCAATTAGAGCAGATGGTGAATTATTCAGGTTGGAGATGGGAAAATACAAAACTCAGGAAGAGGCTCAGGAAGCCCTCGATACCTATTTCGGTGACATTCCGTCCGCTGTTTTGGTCGCCTCTGTGGGATTTGCCATAAAACTCGGTGAAGCATTAATATTTAGACCACCAACCGACAGAGAATACTTGAAACTAGTCAATATTGAGTCATCTCCTGATGGATATGTGAAATTCAAAGGAAGACGCTACAGAGGAACACTCACTCTATCAATGAGTGGCGCGAATTTTTATGTCGTTAACAATCTCATGATGGAGAATTATCTGAGAGGCGTTGTTCCTGTGGAGGTTTCAGCTCTGTGGCCGATTGAGTCAGTCAAGGCTCAAGCTGTTGCTGCAAGAACATATGCGCTCAAATATCAAAGTGGAACTCCAATCTACACAATCTGCTCAACCGATGCTTGCCAAGTCTACCGAGGGGTTGACTGGGAGCATAAAAACAGTGATGGAGCAATAGTCGATACATTGGGAACCGTAGCGGTATATGAAGGAGAATTGATAGGAACATATTTCCACTCAACATCTGGCGGTATGACAGAGAATTCTGAGAACGTTTGGGCATCACCAAGACCCTATCTCAAGGCTGTTTCATCCCCAGGAGAGGAAGCCTCAAGCAGATATTTTTGGACTTTTGTATACACAGATGAGGAGTTTACAACCCGGATACAGAAAGCCACAGGCATTGATATCGGTTATCCGGTTGGATGGAAACAAATCAACAGGGGTGCATCACCCCGTGTGATGAGTGCAGTTATTGTTGGCACTAAATCAGAAGCACCTATTTCAGGTAGTAAAGCTGAATATTACTTGAACCTTCATGAGAGATGGTTTGATTTGATTTTTATCCCAGGCAAGGTCGTCATAAATGGTCATGGTTGGGGTCATGGAGTTGGTATGTCTCAGTATGGCGCTAGAGCAAGAGCGCTTGAGGGAATGAAGTATCAGGAAATCCTGAAATACTACTACAAAGGAATCGATGTGGTCAAATGGTATTAAACCAAGCAAATACAGTTTCGTATTTAAGAACATGGAAGGAGGCAAAATGCGAAAATTAGCCGTCCTTATTTTGGCGTTGGTTTTGATTGTTGTTGGACTGTCCGTTCCGCAGTCTGATGCCCAACTTAACCCGACCCTCTGGCTTTCACCGCAGTTGAATTATGTGCCAACAGGGTCAGGTGTGATTGTTGAGGTAAAACTCACGGATGCCCCATTCTCTTTTGGGATGTCGCTTCACATCGGAATTGACAATCAATATCTGGAAATTGACCCTGAGAGTGTTGTTGAGGGTGAATACTACAGACAAGATGGCGCACCCACGATTTTCAACCACCGAATCGTCAAGGACAAAACCAACCCCAACATCGACTGGCTCATTGTCGGAGCGTCTCGATTTAACGACAGAGTCAATACCTATGGACCGATTGCCGGAAATGGTCTTGTTTTCTACTTCGTGGCAAAGTGTAAGTTTGTTGGTGAAGCTGCCATGATTGTTAGAAATGCAAAGATGATAAACCTTCGTTACCAGCAGGGAGAGGTTTATATTGATGAGGTTCCTCTCAAGGTGGAAGAAGCCTACTGTAACTGCGTGGCGAAGGATAATGAACCTCCAAAAGCTACGATCACGAAGAGTCCACTTCCCGAAACGAACCAACACATTGGCAAGTTTGAGTGGACAGGATATGATGACAGTACACCTCCTGAAAGCATCCAATACTCCTACAAACTCGAAGATCCAATCGCGGGTGGCACCTGGTCAGAGTGGGGTTACCGCACAGAAGTCGCTGTTACCTTCTTGCGAGAGGGTAAAAACTGTTTCTATGTCAAGGCTCGTGACGAGCGTGGAAACGAATCAACCCCACAGTCTGTATGTATAACGTATGACATCACACCGCCAAAACTTGAGCTTAATCCCGTTCCTCCAGAGGTATTTGATCCTGAGTATGAAGTGTGTGGAGAGACCGATCCCCCAGAGGATGGAGTATCGTTGAGGTTGAATGGCGCGATGGTGCCGCTCAATGCGCAGGGGCAATTTTGCCAGACCATGAGACTCTTCCTTGGTACAAACACAATCCATGCGTCAGCAATTGACAAGGCAGGAAACATTGCTCAGAAATACTTCACAATCAATTACCTGGAGAAAACGAGTATAGTAATGCAGGTTGGCAATCCGAATTCGACAATCAATGGTGTGCCGACTGTCATTGACCCACCTCCAATGATCATCGCGGGAAGAACGATGATTCCGCTGAGATTCCTCAGTGAAGCGTTCGGAATGGATATCAACTGGATAGCAGATGCCAGACAGATTGATATCAAATGGACAGAAACAGTTGGTGGTCAAAGAATCAGTCATTATATGAAGATGTGGCCAGACAAAAAGATTTATAATTTGGATGGCAAAGCAATGGCGCTTGATGTACCTCCACAGATAGTAAATGGAAGAACACTCGTTCCTATTAGGTTTATTGGCGAAGCGTTCGGCGCTGACTTCACTTGGGACGGCACGACAAGGACTGTCACCGTCATATACACAAAGAGATAGAAAGGGGCTGCAAAATGAGAAGAGTTCTTTCGGTTACTATTGCGGCACTGTTGCTTTTGACAGGTTTCTGGACGGGTGGTATCAGCGCGTCCGTTGCACCATCGGGAAGCGATTGCTTTTCGACATATAAATCAAACAATCACAGAGACGGAATCTATGGCGGGACGCAAATCAATGCTCCGGCTCTTATTCAGACATGGGAATACAAGGGGCAAGCCAATCTGACAAACGCTCCTGCTGTTTGCGGCAATAGGATTTATCTGGCGGAAAACAGCAGAAAAGTTACATGCATTGAGTACCTTACAGGCAAGGTTCTCTGGCAGCAGGAAGATTTGGCAAACTTCCCTGTCTCAACCCCTTCAATCTATCTCGGTGACCAAAACCAGTTTGTGTATGTGTCAACAGGTGGACAGATTGAGAGAGAGTCTGTATTGTACTGCTTTGACGCAAACACGGGCAACATCATGTGGGAGTGGCGACCAAACAGAGACGGTACAATTGGTCAGATATGCACTGGCCCAACCATTGTCACAGTTGATGATGGACTCGACGATGGTCAAGTGTGGCTTATTGTTGGCGTCAATGTCAGCGGTGGCACTGCGCTCTTTGCCCTTGACCACAAAACAGGAATCAAGATGTGGGGCGGCAGCGGTATTGGATTAAATGACATCGCAAAAGCCGACCCAGTCATTGCCGAGGAGAAGATTTTCCACGTTACAACCGACGGTGTGCTCCATATCATCGAACTCACAACAGGCAGAAGGATAGCAGAACCAGTACTTGATGATGAGAATATCTATGAATTCAACAATACTCCCGCCTATTCAAACGGTCTTCTGTTCCTGGCAAGCAAAGCCAAAGTCAACACGGACGAAAAGGGCAAGCTGTATGCCGTCGAGACATCGACTGGTATGCTCAAGAAAGAGACGTTTGGTATCGATCAGTTCAACAGAGTCGGTCCAACCGTTTTCAAACCACCATTCTCAGACAAACTTACAGTTATGATTGGTTCAGACACGGGTCGCATATACAAATTTGACGGTACAACTCTGACGATGATGTACTCGGTTGACCTAAAACGTCCGATCACAACAGATGTTGTCATCTCAGGGAAATATGGTTTCTTCGGCGCTGCCAATAACTTCTACAGTATGGAGCTTGAAAAGGGCAACACCGTATTTTCTCAAACACTTGGTAATACCATCACTATGCATCCTGTGCCAACGGCTGGCATGGTGTATGTTGCTTGCAATGACTCCAGACTCTATGCCTTCTCCGACCATGATGATTTTGTGTTGGACGTGCTTCCAAGGTCTGACGCCATATACTCTGGTAACAAGAGATCGTACAAGGTGCTTATCACGGGAACCATGGATTTTGATTCTCCAATGATTCTTCGCACGAGTGGTCTTCCTAATACCCTCAAAGCATCATTTAGCAAGCCGTTTGTATATCCTGGTCTCGATGAGCAGGAGGTCGAACTCATAATTGAGGCCTCCGAGGATGCGCAGCCGGGCAACTACATATGCAACGTTATCGGTGTTTTGCTAGGTAGAGAACGCAGCACAATTCTACAAATCCAGATACTCCCTCCACTTCTGGGCGACTTCAAACTTTCTGTTAGCCAGGAGCAGCTCCTGCCTGTCAGAGAGATTGAGGCTGGCGACTCTATCTCATTCCAGATAAAAGTGGAGGCAATCGGTGGCTTTAACGCTGAAGTGGCATTCTTTGTCAACCCTGACACCATCCCAACCAGCATTGATGTGATGTTCCTCCCAGACAGACTCACACCCGACGGGTACGTAACAGCGATTGTCAGCACAGATACCTCAACCGAGGGCGACAAGTACAACATCGAGATTCAAGGGCATGCTGGAGGAAAGGTACGAACCACAGGGGTATACTTCAATATCGGTGGATTCGACACAGATGATTGGACGATGTTCCAGCATGATCCGAATAGAACGGGAAAAGTCAATGAACCGTTCCCAACAAACCCGGAACTCCGCTGGTCAATTGATGTTGCCAAATTGTTTGGTATCGATGCTGATATTAGAATCAGAACTCAGTCGATTATTGCACTTGGAACCTGCTATGTTGTGGGCGAGTGGGAATCAGAGGAAGACACAAGAACCCATGAATCAGCGCTGTTTGCTGTTGACTCAAAAACTGGCGCTTACAAGTGGATGTACAAGTTTGACAAGTCGATCAGAGTGGATGATTTCGATGACGCGCAGGATGTCTTGAAGCCTGTAATGTCGACACCCGCTGTTGATGTTGAGGCAAAGAAGATATACGTTGGCTCAATTGATGGTAGATTCTATTGCCTCGATGCGACAAGTGGCAGCAGGATTTGGAGCAGACGCACAGACCCGACAGTCCCTATCCGATCAGCTGTTCTGCTTTTGACACCAGAGAACTCTGAGATCACCTCAAAGCGCGTTCTTTTCTCCACACAAACTGGGCAGGTGTACTGCATGTCGGGGGATGAGAATGACAAGAAAATATGGCAGAGAGACCTTCCATCTCATGTCATTGGGGGGTTGTCATATGCCTTCAATGATGCGAGAAACAAATCAACCATCCTCGTGCCTTGTCATGATGGCAATGTTTATTCACTTGATTTGACTGATGGCTCTGATGTTTGGCAGACCAGTGTTTTCCAGAACAGAAGCATCGGAACGATTGCAGTTGACCAGAAGAAGAGAGAATGGTGGCTCGCGGGTGTGATGGGTTCTGAGTATGAGTGTTGGGGTAACTCACAGATTGTCAAAAGGAATATATCCGATGGTTCTGGAAGCCTTTTCAGAGCGACATTTGGACCGAACTTCGGCTCCCCAGCTCTTGTGATAAACCCAACCAGTAAAACCGTGTGCCACGCGAATGTTAACTTCGGCATCAATGAAAGAATAAAGACGAGAACAAACAGATTGTTCAGGCTCGAAAACGATAGCCTTGTGAGTTTGTTGGGTGACGATGGAGAATACATTGATAATTGGGTGTGCAATAGAGACGATCCAGCTCTTTCAAGAGTGAATTACAGCTCTGTGATTGTTGATAACACTGCATCTTCAGTTGTCCCCACCCGTGATGGAACTCTATTTGGATTCGATGTCAATGGAAAGCAGCTCTTCGAGCTTGAAACAGGTCACGAGACGAAGGCACACCCGACCATGGCAAGAAGGATGATGTACCTGCCGACTGAGGACGGGTTCCTCTATGCTTGGGCTCAGAAGTGGGGATTTGGATTGGCTCCTGAGACAGGAAGCCCTGTCATCTGTCAGGGACAGCCAATTTCCCTTAATATCCACTTCCGTTCTGAGATTCCACTTCCACGTGGTGTTAAGTTCAAAGTGCTTCAGGCTCCGCCAGACACGGTCACCAATTTTACTCCAGAGACACTTGGTGCATCTGGCACAACTTCGCTCTATATCAATGTTGGAAACGGTTGTCCAGAGGGAACACACTCAATAACAATTCAGGCTGAGGGTTCTGGTTTTAGACGCTCAACCACATTCACAATCGTTGTCAGGAAGGAAGCTCAAGGAGACTTTGTCTTCACTGCTGATCCGACCAGAGTTGAAATATATGCCGGTGAGCCTGCTGAGTTTGACTTCACAATTGATGCTGCGGGTGGTTTTATTGGTGTGGTGCAGCTCTCTGTTGAGGGAGTCCCAACTGGCGCAGTTGGCGCATTCTCCCCGATAATCACAACAGTTCCGGGAAAGTCAAAGTACAAAATAAATGTGGCAAAAACGGTGCCACCTGGAACATACAACCTTACGTTCAGAGCGGAAGGTGGTTGTAAAACAAAGACATACCCGGTCACACTCGTTGTTGAGCCACCCGTTCCGGGTGATTACAAAGCATCACTTGTCACATCTGAAGACAAAGATGTGATATTGTGGCTTGGTGAATCTAGGGAAATATCAGTACAGGTTGATTTCCTCGAAGGATACAACATCCCTGTTCAGCTTAAGGTTCTAAACAAAGACGACTTCCCAGGGGTTGATTTTGATTTTATCCCAAACGACACCGTCACTGAGTCTGGCATCGTCAATCTCAAGATGAGCACGGAGTTCCTGGGACAAACCGTCGATGGAAAACGTGTGATAATCCAGACAACATCTGGCAGAAAAGCGCCAAAAAACCAGGTGTCATTCTTCCTGACAGTGAAAAAGACCGAAGGTGGATTTAGCATCAAGCCGGTCGGCGGCAGCTCTGTTCAGCTGTCAGCAGGACAGATGGGAACCCTTGTGTTTGAGTACAACAACACCTCAAGGTTCCTAACAACAACCAAGTTTGAACTTGTATTTGATGGGTGTGACGGATTCCCCTACAGCTTCAGCCCAGAAAGACTGTCACCCTCTATTCATCCACAGAATGTTGTGTGCACATTTATGGTGCCACCGACATTCCTGGACAACGACCCAGAGGCGAAGGCGAAGGGATTCAAAGAATGCAATGTCCAGTGTTTTGGCATTGGTGGTGGTTTGAGGATAGGCAGTAGATCGGTATTGCTTCGAATCTATGATTCAATCACAACAAACCAGAGAGCTTATTTCTACCCTGAGTTCAAGGGTTTGAAGAACAAATCCACCGACTCAGTCGAGATACAGATGGCAAACCTTGATAATGTGTGCGCAGTAGAGTTTGACATAGTCTATGACCCACTCAAAATTGATATTGTTGAGGTCACAGAGGGCCAAGTTATGACGTCAGATCTCAAAAAGGCTTCATTTGTTGTATCAGATGATCCAAGCCTTGGTATCTGTCGAGTTTCCTCAATCAGGGAAGAGGGAGCTGGTCCGATTTCAGGTTCTGGACTATTCGCTAATGTGCTTGTTCGTGGAAAAACAATCAGCCAGGAAACATCCATCCGGATTGCCAATCTGAAGGTTCTTGATTGCTTCAACACCTATAAACCGATCCTTTCTGCCAAACCAAATGAGCCTCCAATCTGCAGGTTCACAATCGCTGGTAACTTGCCAGGTGATGTCAATGGTGATGGCAAGGTCGACACCGAAGACCTGCTTCTTCTGAGCAAAACATTTGGTCTTTCAGCAGGTGACCCAGGTTTCGACGGAAGAGCCGATTTCAACGAGGATGGGATAGTCGATGGAATGGATATGATAATACTTTGTATGAATTGGGGAGCGTCGCTTGAGGATGTAGGCCCTGTTCCCTGATTAGTTGCGAGATAGTTTATGAAACCAAAAGCCCCCACATATGTGGGGGCTTTTTTGTTGAAGTTATCAGAGTATACAAGCTCTAATAGCTTTGTTTTATTCAATTCGAAACTAAATAAATGGATTTTTGTTGGATATCAAAATGTTTTTTTCTTAGGATGTTACTGGGCTCTATGTCTGTCAATATCCTCTTTCAGACCGGGCGTGAGAAAACGCCATCTTGGTGTTTTGTGGACGAGTATCATGCGCCTATCATGTGGCAACCTATCGGGTAAAGTCGAAATCAGAATCTTTTAAGTAAAACTCGCAATACTGCCTACAGAACGACGGTCGAACCAAAGACCGGACAACAGCAAAAAAACACAAAACTCCAAACAAATTCCAACCGATTAACTATTTCTGCTTCTTTTTGAAGTTCTTTTTTCCAGTTCGTGCAATTGGTGGTAGGGATATCTTCATCTTGATTGTGCCACCACCATTATTGCCCCCGCCGCCATTTGAGCTATTTCTCTGATTGTGAGACGGTCTTCTTTTTTGCTGTCTCTGTGGTTGTTGTCTTGGGTTGTGGTTTACCCAGCTCGTGTTGGTTCGAACTGATTGAGAGATCAGACCAGGCTTCCAGTTGTACAAATCCTGTGAGCCTTGAGGGGCCTGTTTCTTTTCGTTTGTTTGTCTTGTCTTGCCGGGCGAGAAATTCTTTTGGTGCCAAGTGAAGGTCGATTCAGCCGATTGATAGTTTTCAACCGGTTGTTCCTCAAAGGAGTTCTGGGGGTTGGACAAGTCAAAGAAATACGGTGGGCCTGAGAGTTTAGAGACACCGAGGTCACTAAGAGTTATTCCTTCGGAGTCCAAGTCATCAGTCCACCCCTGTGATGCGCAGTAGTCAGCGAGCATTCTGCCGAGGGACTCGAAATCGATTTTCTTCTTGTTTCTCACGTCCTCGATTTTAAAAGTCTCGAACTCCTATTACAAGGTGATTTGTCCACGCATTTTTGTTTGTCCTGTCACCGCATAGACTTTTGTATCGCTTTTTAATGAACATTTATGCGTTTCACTTTGTAATACAGGTGAAAACGATTTGCCCAAAAAGAAAAAGGCAAAAGGAGGAGTTTCAAAATGAAAAGAGCGATAATTGTAACAGTTGCGATAGTTGTTGGTTCGATTCTGATTGGTTCACTTGCGGCGTTTGGGGTGGCAAATGCTGACTCAGGCGAGACGGTAAACTGTGAAACCAAAAAGACAATCAATGTCTCAGGTAATGGTATTGTAACAGTGAAACCAGACAAATTCACAATATCATTCACAGTTTGGACGCAGGACAAGTCAGCGAGAGATGCCCAGCAGCTGAACGACACAAAGGCCAATGCTCTGATTGCAGCCCTTCTTGACAACGAGGTTGCAGAAGAGGATATGAAGACAATCTCCTACAGGCTTGACAGCGTTTACAAGTGGAATGATGTGGAGAGAGTCAACGAGATGGTTGGCTACAAGGCTGTATACACCCTGAGTGTCACCTGCTATGATCTTGCCAGCATGGGCGAGATGATTGATTTGGCTACAAGCAAGGGAGTCAACGAAATCGGGTCAATCAGCTATGGCATCAAGAACAAAGAACTTATTACAACCGAGGCACTCAGACTTGCAATGAAGGACGCAAAGCAGAAGGCAGAGATAGCGCTTGGAGTCTACGATCTTGAGGTCAAGGGTGTTGAGAAGATTTATCTGAATACCTATGATCCAGTGACTCCAGTCCCATATTATGAGAAGGGTGACATGGATGGCAGAGCCGGTGCTGGTGTGTCAAGCGTTGCTCCCAGCATCATGTCTGGCGACCTAACTTTCACAGTCAACGTCAATGTTGAGTTTGAATTCTAGTAACCAAACTAGCTGAATATTAATCACCTTTTTTCACCCACCTCGAAAGAGGTGGGTTTTTTATTGCTTGTCAACAAAGTGTGATTTTGTATAATCTCATCTATTGACCAATTCGCTCAAACAAGGAGAGAACCCGTGAAAATCACTTGGATTGGATGGACTGCCATCATTGTAACTCTAGCAACCGTTCTGTTAAGGTTTGTTCCAGGCACTTACCATGAGGTTGGCAATACGGCTATTACGTATGGCCCGCTTATTGTGATGTTTCTAATGACACTTGTTGGTATCCAGGTCTTAAGAACAATTGAGGATAGAGGAGCTGCCGAGTCCAGAGTTTGGATGTTTTTTGTCTGGGCTGCGATTCTCAACCTGGTTGCCAGCATAATTGAAATCCTGCCGCTTTTCTTCCCAAACATTAACGATTTGTACGTGGTTATTGCGAGAATTCTAGTTTTCCTTCTGGCTTATATCTGCTTCACAGCTGGGTTGGCTATCGCGAATTTCCAGTTCAGAGACTTGAAACATGTTATTAAACCCTGGATACCCTTTGTGATTGCTCTTGTGGGTTTTGTTGTTACATCGTTCTTTCTTTTTAAGCAGCTTGGGGACGGTGGCAATAGGCAGATGTTAGAACAAATTACTTATATCATCTTTGTTGTATTCGACTTTGTAATCTTTGGCTTGGGTCTTTCCATTGCCACTGGGACATGGGGCGGTGCGTTGTCGTCGTCTTATGGAACGATATCAGAAGGATGTATACTGCTTGTCATCTTCCATATCATTACAGTCTTCATGATGATAAATGATCCAGGGTCATTCACAACCTACCATTGGACTAGAATAATCTATGTCAGCGCTATGGCGATGATAACAGTCGGTGGCGACATCAGGTATTCGATCGAGCAGCAACTGAAGCTGTAACCTTTTTTGTATGAAAAGATATGCTAGAATTCGGATTGCTATGAAAAGAATACACACGGTTGGAGTATTGGCGGTTCTCGTTGCCTCGATTCTATTGGTTTCATGCGGTAGCACGTCTGGGCCTGTCTGGAATTCCTCTGAGGAATCGATTTACAACGGGTTCGAGGAGCTTCAGGCAAATGTCGAGAGTATCATGTCACAACTTGATTCGTTTGAACCTGAGTCATTTCAGGATGGGAAGAACCTCGCTGATGTGGTTTGGGAATGGAAGAACTACACCGAAAGCTCGATGAAAGACGCTTATGGCGAGTGGCGCTCATATGCTGGAATGGCAATTGAGTCCAAGGCTCTAAGATATAGACTAAAAGAGACGACTCCCAATTATGAGTCGTTTGTTGCCAAAGAGAAGTTTAATTACGAAATGTGGGTGGTAAAAACAGAAGAAATCAGAGAGTTGGTTTCATCACTCAAGTAACCAATAAGTTCCGCAATAATGATAAAAACCCCCGCATATTTTCTTGCGGGGGTTTTTATTATCTTATGGGAAAATGTTTTTTTTGTTTATCTCTTCCAGATGTCTGGGTCGATTCCTGGTCTTGAATCTGTCCGACCGTCCCCATTACTGTTGTTTTCATCATCGTCGGAGAACCCTGTTTGGCTGCCTTTCCCTTGTGGCTTTCTAATGTAGAAGGTTCCAGGTCTTCTATTGCCCACTTTGATTTGTCTCCAGGGTGGAGGGGCGTTTGGGTAGCGTATTTTCAGGAATACGAACGCAACAAGATAGCCGAACAAGAATCCACCGATATGAGCCCACCAGGCAATACCTGTATCGCCACCCAACACACCCAAGAATTGCATTCCAAGCCAGATGATTAGGTACCAGAAAGCGCTGATAGGGACAGGCATATAGAATATGAAGGTCACAATCCGAGCGTTGGGGAAAAGGGCGAGATAGGCGCCCATCACAGCAGCGATTGCGCCAGACGCTCCGATTATTGGAACAAGTCCAGCTTGCGGACCGAGAGAAAACGCGACGTGCATCAGTCCGGCAACTATGCCGCCAGCAAGATAGAACAGAAGGAAACCAGTGTGTCCAAATACGTTCTCTATGTTGTCACCAAATACCCACAGATACAGCATATTGAAGATGATGTGTGTCCAGTCACCGTGAAGGAAGATAGATGTGAGAAGTGTCAGTGGAGGCCAAAATGGCGCGGTTGGAAAACCCGTGGGAAGACTGCCACCAACAACCTCAATTGGCACAGCGCCATATCTATAAGTAAAATAGAGACTGTTGTCTCCCGAAAGCATCAACTGATACAGAAAAACCAGAACACAGAGTCCTATCAAACCCCAAACAACGTATGGCTTTATTTTTTCTCTTCTGTTTGAGTGAAAATCAGCAATTGGTATCACGATTATTCCTCGGTATCGTCATTTGTATCTTCGACACTATCCTCAGCTGATTCGTTTTCTGGTAAATCCGATTCATCGTGTCCTTCAATGGATATCGATTTTTTTCCTCTGTTTCTGTCGATTTCTTCAATCTCAGCAACTCTTGCCTCATCAACCATCGATGGTTCCGTACCTTTCCTCAGGAAGAAGTGTACTGCGTATCCACCAAGAATCAGCAGGATATTGAGCCACTGCGCGATGTTGAGTGGGGTACCCATGATTGGGCTATGTCCGGCGTCTGCGCGGAGGAACTCTGTGCCTATGTGGGTGATTGCATAGAGATAGATGAAATAGATAAACAATTCGCCCTGTTTGAGCTTCTTTTCTTTGGAAAGCCACCAGAGAGCCAGGAATATTACAACCGCCACAAGCGCATTGAGGATTTGAGTCGGGAATCTTCCTGCGATGTTGCAAACTGATGTTGTTTGAGGTCCGTAGCAACAGCCATTAACCGTGCAACCAAGTCTGCCAAAGAAGTAACCAATTGCGATAGAGGGGGCTGCAAGGTCGGTAATCCTCCAGAATGAGAGCTTCTTGATTCGGGCGAAAATCCAAACTGCTGGGATGTTGAAAAGAATGATACCGATGAAGGAAAGACCCTCCATCTGGATGGATAGAATCTCGGCTGGGTTTTGTGCAAAATAGCCAAAATTGGCAATGATGTATGTTAGTCTTGCGCCGATGATGCCAACGATGATGATGACAAACGCCAAGTCAAGCAGATTATCTTTTGTCAGCCCATACTTCTTTGCCCTGTTCCAGGCAAAGGCAACTCCAGCAAGAATTCCGAGTGTAATGAGAATCCCGTACCATTTTATCTGTAGTCCAAATATGGTGAAAGCTGTTGGATGCATTAACGCTCCTCCTTAACAAATTGCGTATCCTGATGTATCAATACAGAACTATCTTCGTATAGAAGGTAATTGAAAGCAGAGCCTAAAGCAAGTATACTCCAGCCCATGAAAAGCAAATCACTCGTTCTACTTGTCGCCATTCTATGTTTGTCAATTGTATCTTGTGGTCGGTCTATTGTGTACATCGAGGGTGAAAAAAACGACAGCTGGAATTTGGGTGTGTTGAACAATGTTCCGGGGGATTTTGAATTAAGGTCAATGGGAGAAGAACTCGTCGAAAGCTGGTTGTCATTTTCTTATATGAATGATTCAGAAACTGTTGTCAGTCCACTCTCGATTTCTCAGAAGGAATACAATATCAAGGATGGGGTTAGCAATCTTGGTAAACCAGAAATAATTGATTCAAAGGATGATGAGCTTGGTTTTGTAGAGGTTGTTTTTGGTTCTGGTTGTATTGGCAAGTTGGATTTAGCAAAGATGAAGTGGGTTGAATGGGAAATGGCAGGTTATGTTCCCTATTCGCCACCTGCTCCAACCGATGCCGACCAAAAAGCCCACAGAGAACTTGATGATGAGACAGCAATTGCTATATCTGCTGATTTCTTGAGTGTTATGGGCTACAGTCTGAGCGGCTACAAGGCGGAGATTACTGATGAATTCAGTGTTGGAGGGAAAACAGTTCTCCTTAGAGAAATGCTGGTTGACACCAATATCGATTCTCCCAACTGGATAAGGGTCAATGTTGATTTTTGGGGCTTCATCAGGAGCTTTGTTGCCAAAGTCGACAAAACCCCTGCTATATCAACGAGACCATCGATCTCCGAGGGTGAGGCGATTGAAATCGTCAGAGGCTTGCAAAACCTCTCGGACAACGTTGTTATTCCAAGTCCGAGTCGTGCCATCAAGAGGGTGAGAATTGTCGATTCCTTGAAATCAACTGAACCGGGTGAATCCTCAAACCAAACAACCGTGCTCATGAGTGACACACTCGTTTGGCACTTCGACTTCTTTGGTGTTAACTACAGCGTCAGAGAGCTTTCGATATCAATTGACGCTCACGGTGGAGTAAAGGTAGACTAAATCCCTTAATCATGGGAGCTTGACGATTGCATCCATCTCCACGTCAAATCCCAGTGGGAGTTCCTTCACTGCAACTGCTGCTCTTGCTGGTGGATTTTCTGTGAAGAAGGTTTTGTAAATTTCGCCCATCTCCTTGAAGTAGTCCATCGATGTTAGATACACGGTCACTTTGACTACGTCAGAGAAGCTGCAACCGGCTTCACTTAGGATTGCACCCATGTTCTTAAGGGCTCTTCTTGTTTGTTCGGCTATTGTGGTCTTAATCTGCTCTCCAGTTTCTGGGTCTATTGCAATCTGTCCTGAGACAAAAAGAAAATCACCAGCCTGGATTGCTTGAGAATACGGGCCGATGGCAGCGGGAGCATTCTTGGTGCTTATAACTTTTTTCATCTTCCACCTCGTTAAATTGACTGATACCACATACTACAATAACATTATCCATTAATGCAAAGGGTGTTTTTGATGCTCAAGATAAGAATCTTGTGAAACAAAAACCGAACTTCGCTTGTTTGGATAGTTGCTGTCAACGTGCATATTATGCATGTGTTGGAGGATAAAACGATGAAGAACCGTGATTTACCCGAAATAACGAAGATTGATGAAAAGAGACTCGAAAAAAAATTGGGCGAGTCGGCTGGAAAGAAAGTTGCCAGTTGGTTTTCTAAAAATACATGGCTCGTTTTTCTTGGCGGATTTTTACTTATCCCGCCGTTTGTCAGGGTCGTTTTCGAGGGCTTGATTAAAGCAGCCGTATACAACTACTGGCAACTTGGTAACCTTGGACAGGCGAGTAAGGACTTTGCTGATTCCTCAAGGCTGTTCGCTGAGTACTACGCCAGAATGAGCTTCAATATCTTGTTCCTCGTTTTCCTTGGGATATTGCTTGTTGCTCTGATTATTGCTGACAAGTCGAAGGTTGAGCGATGGGGACTCCACTGGAACAAGATTCTCCCAGCGATTCTCTACTTTGGCGCATTCTGGTTGATTACATACTTCTTCTTTGTGCCAGTTGGCTCAATTCTCAGCGGTGGAGAAAGCTACTACATCGGTCTGCCTCCTCCAACCGGATTCCTGATAACCAAGGAGTGGTATGGAAGTGCTCCATTTGGCTCCATCCTCCAGAATATGTTCTTCCCAAGATCATATGTTGCTTTCGCTATCCCAGGCACACAGACGGTTGTACCAGGCACTTTCACTATGGGTTTCCTCGACTTCCTCAGAGTTTGGGTACTCAACGGGCCAGTCATCATATTTGCCGTCTTTGGTTACTGGATGAACAAGCTCCTCAACTGGTTTAACACACCAGGTTGGACAAAAGGAGCGGTCAGAGGTGAGGATGAGATTCTTCATCCAAACTTCAAGTATGTTGTGGCATTCATGTTGAGCGCAGTCTTAATCCCTCTGATGAACACAATCTACCGCAAGGTTGATATGATCCGTTCCACTGTGCCTGTTGTGACAGACGGCATTGAAGTACAAGAAACGATGTATGCCACATCAACGAGTAGTGTAATCTGGATAATTATCTTCTGGGTTGTCATGGGTATTCTATTCAACCTCGCCTACAAGTGGGCAGTCACCGACAGAAGAAAAACCCCTCTCTCGGATTGGGGAGTTTCTTTGAGCAAATGGCTACCAGCGTTTCTTGTGATTGCAGTTGGTTTGTTCATCTCGTTTGCAACAGGTTGGCACCTTGCACCTGTTGACCCTGAGACAAACCTCGTAATTAGCTCTATGTTTGGACCGTTTGTTGTGTCAGACCTCATGACGGTTGTCTTCCTCACAATCGGTGTCTACATCTACTTCAGAACCAGAAACCTCATTATTCCAGCGCTTGTCTATTCATCACTGCCATGGCTCCTCAACTTCATTCAGGTCACTCCGAAGGTCGTGCCAACATTTATGGGCTCTTTTATTGCTGGGATTCTCACAATCATTGTCCTTGTTGCGTTCACCGAAACGTACAGGTTCTGGGCTCCTTGGGTGACATTCAATGTCGTTTATGAGGATGTACCAGCTCTCGACGAAAAAACTCCTTCGGAGGATGTGGAGGAATAGGTGATAAAAGTCCTTCTGGTGGACGGCTTGAGTCTGTTGTTTCGTGCCTTCTATGCCATGCCAGCCAGCATGACTGCGAAGGACGGGACACCAACGGGGGCACTCTATGGTTTCCTCAGACTTCTGCTTGGAGCTGTTGACCTTGAGAAACCCGATAAGGTTGTTGTCTGTCTTGATCCTGGTGGAAAAAATTTCAGGCACGATGTAGACGACAACTACAAGGCAAACAGAACAAGCCCACCGGATGACTTGGCAGCTCAGATAAAGCTTCTTCCTCAGATGCTCTCAGAGATGGGTGTAAAGGCTCTCTCTTGTGAGGGATTTGAAGCCGATGATGTGATTGCAACCATTGCCAGAAGAGAAGGGAACAGGGGCAACAAGGTTGCGGTCATGTCAGGAGACAGAGACCTTCTGCAAATTGTTTCTGACAATGTTTCAGTTCTCATCAATAAAAAAGGTGTGTCAAACATTGATGAGTACACACCAGAGAAGCTGCAAGAGGTTTACAACATGACACCCTCGCAGTTTGTCTGGTTTAAAGCGCTAATGGGTGACCCATCCGACAACTATTCCGGTGTTCCAGGGGTTGGAGAAAAAACTGCCAAAAAGATTGTCACAGAATCAAATGGTCTCGATGAGATAAAGTCTCACTCGAAGGTTTCAAGTCACCTGGAGCAATTTGAAAAGTCGATTGAACTCGCAACAGTCAGGTCTGATGCGCCGGTGGAGTGTGATGTAGGTTCAATCAAATCCTCTTTTGTTCCTGAGCTAGCCAAAGAAGCGGTAAAAAAATATGGTTTCTCGTCACTCACGTCAAGATTCAATGGCGCAAAAAGGCCCAAGAATGTTAGCGTTTTGCCAGTCGATGCTGTGCCAAAAGAAGCTTCTGGTAGATTCGCTCTTCATGTCTCTGATATCGACGTGTCCTATGCCGACGATGAAACTCATTTCAAGGTAGATATCGGCTCGGGTCTCTTTTCAAAAAAAGACACGGCAATTGATTCATTTGCCTCACTTCTCCAGTCTAAGAATCCAAAAATTCTTATGAATTTGAAAGAGGTTTTGCACAAGATCCCCGTTTCCGACCCAGTGTTTGATATCAGTCTTGCTGCTTATCTTGATGATGCAGGTCGAAATAAGTTCGATATCGACTCACTCAAAAACGTTTATCTAGACTCAGATTTGCCTCCAGCGCAAGCGATGCGCGAGATTGCCAAGAAGCTTGAGGAGAAGCTGAAAGAATCGCAGCAAGATAAACTGTACAGTGAGATTGAATTACCGCTTGCCAGAGTTCTGTTTTCCATGGAGAAGCGCGGAATCAAGGTTGATACAAGCTCCCTCTTGGAGTTTGGGTGGGAGCTTGAGAAAAAGATAAAAGACACTCAGAGAAATATCTACGAAATAGCTGGTATTGAGTTTAATATCGCATCTCCGAAGCAACTCTCCCACATACTCTATGAAAAGATGGGTATGAAACCGATAAAGAAGGGAAAAACTGCCTATTCCACATCCGCTGACATCCTGGAAAAACTGAGACTGTACTCCCCAATAATCGACTTGATTCTAGAATACAGAGAGCACACAAAACTTCTTAACACCTATATCACTCCTCTTCCAAAATGTGCGGATTCAAAGGGCAGGATTCATACCACATTCATCCAGACAGGAACAGCGACAGGCAGACTCTCGTCAGCCGACCCGAACCTGCAAAACATCCCAATCAGATCAAAGTGGGGAAGCCATATCAGGAAGATGTTTGTTGCGGATAAGGGGAACGTCCTCATATCCGCAGACTATTCCCAGATTGAGCTTCGAGTGCTGGCGCACCTCTCTGATGACCCAGGCTTGAAGGATGCTTTCAACTCAGGTCAGGATGTCCACACATATACAGCAAAGAAGATATTTGGAACAGATGATGTCACATCTGAACAGAGAAGAAGAGCGAAGGTTGTGAATTTTGGCATCCTCTATGGGATGTCTGCCCACAGACTCTCTGATGAGTTTGGGGTGACCCATTTTGAAGCCCAGCAGTTCATCGATGAATATTTCAACAGATTCCCAAATGTGAGGGATTTTATGAAAAAGGTCATTGATGATGCCACAACGTCTGGTTTTACAAAAACAATTCTCGGAAGGCGCAGATATGTGCCAGAGCTCAAATCACCCAACCACATGGTCAAAGCCTCAGCTGAGAGGATTGCGGTCAATGCTCCCATTCAAGGCTCAGCTGCCGATATCATAAAACTCGCCATGCTTGAAGTCGAAGAAGCACTAGACGGGACTGGCGCTTCCATGCTCCTTCAGATTCATGATGAGTTGTTGGTAGAGTGTCCAGAGAGTACGGTTGACCAAGTAATAGGAATCGTTAAGGATAAGATGGAAGGTGTTTATCCACTCTCCGTCCCACTGTGTGTTGATGTTGGTTTTGGGGCGAATTGGCTGGAGGCAAAATAGTGGCATATATCCTTGGTATCACGGGTGGAATGTCTGCGGGCAAGTCTACAGCAGCAGCCTGTTTGAAGAGGGAAGGCGTCTACATCATCGATGTCGATGAGTTGTCGAGACCGATGATTATGCCCGGTTCTGAGTGTTACTCGGCGGTTGTCTCAACCTTTGGCAAGCAGATTTGTAATCTTGATGGTTCAGTAAATAGAACTCGCCTCGCAAGAGCTGCATTTGCAACGCCTAGAAAAACCAAGATGCTCAACGACATCTTCAGAGAACCATTGGCGCATGCCATTAAGCTTGAGATAATGCAGGGAAGAGCCCAAAGAGCGAAGCTCATACTCGTTGTTGCTGCCATATTATTTGAACAGGGGTGGAGCAGATTTTGTCATGGCATCGTAAACATATCAGCTCCTGATTCTGTCAGGCTTCAACGAGCGATACGAAGAGGCATGAGTGAAAGAGATGTCACCAGACGCATGGCATCGCAACTTTCAGAACGTGAGAGGATGAATCTTTCCGATTGGACTGTATACACGCAACCAACAAAACAACTCTTGTGTGAATCATTGACAAGGCTGGCAAAAGAAAACAAGTGGATTTAAAACTCTCGTACTCCAGGGCATCAACCTATCTGCAATGCCCCTACAAGTATTACCTCTCATATGTGGTCAAATTGCCGGGACTTCCCAAACCCTATTTCTCGTTTGGTCACTCGCTTCACAGTGCTCTTGAGTGGTTTTATAAACCCAAATTGACCGTGGAAGTTCCAACTCTTGATGAGCTACTTCTCGTCTACACCGAATCCTGGGAGTCAGAGGGGTATGGATCCCCGACAGAGGAAGCCAGGGCTAGGGATGAGGGTAAGTCGCTTCTCATTAACTATCACAGGGCTGTGAAAAAAATGTGGAAACCTTCATTTGATGTTGAGAAGAGGTTCTCGGTGGATATCGAAGGGATCACGGTCACAGGAGCAATAGATAGAATCGACTATGATGAAGACGGAGATTCGTTGGAATTGCTTGACTACAAGACCGGCAAATGGGTGCCAAAATCAATCACGGACTCCGACAAGTTTCAACTCACAATTTACGCAATTGCTTCCAAAAAAATGTGGAATAAGCCCATTACAAACGTGAGTTACTTATTTCTGAGAGAGATGAGGTATCTCTCATTTTTGCCCACAGAGGCTGATGAACAAAATGTGACTAATCAACTGCGTTTTGTCAGAGATGGAATAGAGAGAAAGAACTTTGATAGAATCGAAAATAAATTCTGCCCCTGGTGCGACTACAAGGACAGATGTCATACCACCAAGGTCATCACGGTTGAAGGTGGCTTTTGATTTGTGAAAATGGAGAGGTTTTATGCGTAATGTGTCGATAGCGTTGGTTCTGATGTTGGTTCTGGGTATGTTTGCTGGCTGTGGTGGTAGCCAAACCTATGGTGGTTACCTCACAATTGCGCTACCGACCAATAATGCAAATGTGACGATTGATGACAGAGAGCCTGTTCAGTTTTCGTCGCTTGATTTTCCAATACTTCTTGAACCAAGGATTCATAATGTGACGGTTGAATATCTTGACTCAGGTGATATCGAAACCAAAACCATCAACATTCTTCACGGCTACGATTACGAACTTGAGTTCACAGAATATGAGGAAGTTGACGTCTCATTCTATTCACCAATCCCAGTCAGTTTGAGGGCTGGATTTGTCGATGTTGAGGTGCTGCAAACAGCCAACAAAGCTATGGTTTATAGAGGCGAAAGAGAGATTTCGGCGGAGCTCATTGGTTTTGGCTACAGGTGGAGAGAGACAAGAAATTTTGTCAATGGTTCTGAAATCTTTTTACAGCCTGGCGCCGACGAAGAACATGGCTCGCTTTACATCGAGTCGAATAACAAGGGCACTAATATCGACACAAATATTGAGGATTCCCCCATGGAATACGAGGGGTCTCTATTCTTCCCAATGGTTGAGCCCGGTGTTTATGAGCTTCATGATAAATATCAAAGTGGTGTTACACACTTTGTATCAATCGAAGCTGGCAAGGTGACAAAGCTTTACTATAATTCTTCATTCTCCGACACCGGAGCAAAACATACCCTCAAGGCTGACCCAAATTCATCGATTGAGTTGACAACCCTTTGGAAGAATGGACTCGTAACAGTTGCCAAATTGGGAACAGGTTTGAGCGAGTTATCAGATTACCAAATAGACAAAAACAATGTTTTTTCAATCTCCAAAACCAATAATAAAGGGATTGCAACCTTCATCGTTTCAAGACGAGGTGGTGAGATTGGCGTTAATTCCTACACGGATAAAATCCCTGAGGTTATTGGCTTTGAATATAACAAAGCTGTAAGTGACATTGACCTTGAGAAGATTACCAAACTCAAGGTCTCCCACTTCTCCCCATTTTCTCCTGATGGATATTTCAGCTATGTTGACCAGGGGATAGAGAGTATCGATGGCAGGTACTATACCAGCATCTCAACTTTCAAACCTGGTTGCTGGGACGTAGAAAACAACAGGGTTCTCGTCACTGAGGTTGACAAACTTGGTGGGGCACTGAGAGCGAGAGTGGCTCAGCTTAGAGGTGGGTCGCCGCTTTTCTATCCGGATATCATCCTCGACGATTTAGCGAATAGTGAAAATGAATACGACATATACAACACCTTTTTTGTCGAAGGAGAGAAGATACTTGCCGTTTATTCCAACCCTAAACTCATCCGACTCTGGAGTATGGATTTAGACACTGTTGCACCTCTGTACGAGTTTAACACGACCATGAAAATCTCCTCTCTTTATTCCAAGAAATATCTTGTGTGCCAGGCAACAGACAGCAGCTACACCGATAACTTTGTGATAGATGTTGAAACTGGAAACATCTCGACTCCTCTGCCGATTGCGAGTGTGTCGTCTGATGGGTATGTATTATCTGGATTTATACCAGAAACAGTCTCAGCGGGTGTCATCTATAAATGGGATGGCAGCAAACTTATGCCGGTGTGGGCGGGTGTGTTTCCATCCATGAAACAGCCGTAGCAGCCAACTGGTCAGAGTCTTTCCTAGATTCTCTTCTAAGATTAACTCAAATGAGACAATGGATAAACCCGTTTACACACGGGCTTCTGTTGCCCTAATTGTTTTTACTTTATCAACACGTACCGACCCAGTTAAGTTTTTCTGACATCGAGCACATCCAATGCCGTACCTTGTGTTAACAAGACGGGGCGCATCTATCCTCTTGTACACACACGGTTTTGTTTGTGTGAAAGCAGGAAAACTAGAGGCAAGCAGAGGGCAGACTACCTATACGGCACAACCCATTTGTGGATGAATGGTGAGTACACCGAGAACAGCAGAGAGAAAACATTTACCATGTACACAAAGAAGAAAGCGCCTAAAACGTATACGATAAATGGGGATATGAGCTCATAAAATCTGACATTTGAAGTCAGCCAGAGGATAATGAATACAAGCAGGAAACAGCCAATCGAGATAAAGGAAAGTAGCATGAGGTTTGTGTGGTACATCCAGTCCACAGTGGCCGAGAGAGATGGGTGACCGAAGAACGCGGGAACGTCTTTTACCCAACCTGAGACTATGAATCTTGAGAGGACATTGATGACAGCTGCGGTCGGGACTGCATAGAGCACTGAGCGAAAAATTGGTCTCTCAAACTCCCCCTTCACCATCTGCCGTAGAGCCATGAAGAGGATGAATACGTGAATGTTCGTGGTAAAGAGGAGCTCACCAATCCTCATCGCAATGACCGACGGTATAAGCATCGTGCCAGCAACAAGAAAATAAGTGCCTGTCACAAAAAGAGATATAATGCAATACTTGTAGAACTTATCATCCTGTTTGTCGACCGATACAATTATATCGATTGGAAGAGCTTTTCTTATCGATTGTCCCATCCTCGGCAACCTATCCAGTAGCTCAATGAATCTGCTCATGTCGCTCCTCCCCCTTTTTAGTTAATTACCGAGATATTAAGTCAATTGATAGAGTTCTAAAAATGCCCCTCCAAGGGGACTTGACGCATGTGACTGAGATTACGGAACCTGCCTGCATGTCTGTGGTTTTTTGCACAAAGAGTGGAATGAATATCCTCACATCGCCAACGGGCGATGTGACCCATGCCTCGTATGATTCCGGGTGGAATGACTTAACCTCGGTTACCCATTTGACAACATTGAGTTCTGATTGTGGTGTTGGATAGTCAATTACGTAGAGGTGCTGCCCATCCCACTCCATCGAAACCTCAGCGCCCATGTAGAACTTGGAATAGTCCATGAATTTTGGCAGGTAGGCGTCCACCTTGTAGCCATCAATTGTTTCAACGCTGAAGGGACTAAGGTGATCACAAGGTCTTGTGATAAACCCATACGTTACTTTGCCTTGCCCGGCTGTTGCCGGCAAGATAGACAGAAAAATCAAGCCAATCACGACAATTATCAATGCTTTCTTCATATTCATCTTATCCTCCTAATCCAAAGATAATTCCTGCAATACCACCACCAAGTAGCACCAGTATAGGATGAACGTCAAAGTAAAGGCAAACTCCCGCTGCCAACCCAATCAGTATAACAACAACGTTGGTATCAATAAATACCCTTTTGCCGATTCCGATAACAACGAAGAGCACGACGGCGACAATGGCAGGGCCAAGACCACGCATGAATCCCTTGACGTAATAGTTGTCACCGTATTTAAGCAGAATCATATAAAGCGTGAGTCCAATCAATATGGGTGGAGTAATTATGCCAAGTACGGCGCACAGTGAACCGCCGAATCCAGCTATCTTTTTGCCGATGATTGCAGAACCGGAGACGGCTACAGGGCCTGGCGTGAGACCGATGACGTACACAACGTTGTTAAACTGGTCGGCTGTGAGTAGTCCCTGACTTGTGACGAGTTCGTGCTTCATGACGCCAACGGTTGCCCAACCGCCACCGAAGCCCATCACACCAATCTTTAAGAACGTGAAGAAAATCTTCAAATATGTCACACTGCTATTGTATCACAAAGGGCGTGCTCAACAAGTTGGCAATTGACGATTTACCTAAGGTTGATATGATAAAATTCATGCGAAATGATTTTATTTCATCCGGAGCTTTGAGCTGATGGATGGAAATATGATAACTATAAGAGTCCCGTCCCTCGACAACGTGGAAGTTGACAAGAGTGTTATCTCGTTGATTGACACCCCATACTTCCAAAGGCTTCGCAAGATAAAGCAACTCTCACTTACCCATCTTGTCTATCCTGGGGCAAATCATACTCGGTTTGAGCATTCCCTGGGTGTATTTCTGCTCGCCTCGAAATATAAAAATCACCTCTCAGAAAATGAGCTGTTTCAAAGTATTGTCAAACCAGAACACCTAAGAGCACTCCCCTACGCTGCATTGCTTCACGATATTGGACACTACCCCTTCGGTCATATCCTTGAGAATTGGGTTTCTGACCTCCCAGAGCACGAGAAAAGAAGTGAGGAGATTGTCACAAATCTTGATTTGTCTGCAATCCTTCATTCATGCGATGTTGATCCTGTCGTGGTTGGTCAGTTGATAACTGGTGATTTTATTGGGAGTTCAGATTATCAATCCCTTCGACTCGTTAGAGACTTGCTCGATTCACCAGTGGATGCTGACAAGATGGATTATCTAGAGCGCGACAGTCTCCATTGTGGAGTACCCTATGGTAGGTCTTATGATAAAGAGAGGCTCATGGGAAGCCTTATTGTATCTCCAGAGGGAAGACTTGCTCTCTCAGCAAAGGGCAAATCGTCAGCTGAGTATGTTATTTTCAGCCGATACATTATGCTCACCGAGGTCTACTGGCACCACACAGTAAGGTCTGCAGCCATCATGCTTATCCGTGCTATGCAGGAGGCAACCAAGTTTGATGGATGGGATGCCTACCGCTCAAAGCTTGTTGAGAATTTTGGTGATGAGGATGCGCTTGCTGGGCTTGGAGAACTAGTGAAGGATGACCCGGACGTCTATGAGCTTGTGAGGGGTTTGGGCAATAGACACCTTTATAAACGAATCAGAACCTACTCGCCGATGGATCCTGACTCAATCGAGGTCTTTGATGCTCTTTCCGGACTCGAAGGTTCAAGTGATGCGCTCAGATTGTCGAGTGATTTGACGAACATGCTGGGATTATCAAGGATGAAGCTGCTTGTTGATATATTGCCATCCAAGCCAATGACTCAAGACATTTCTGTTTTCTACTCAAAGCGAGGCAGATACAGGCTCTTGTCTGAGGTCTCACCCATCGCATCGTCACTAACTGACACATGGAAAAGTTTGACTGGTGTAGTCAGGATTTACTGCCATCCATCTGTTGCAGCCGATGCCCAAAAAAGAGGAGAAGAGATTGATGAGGCTGTAATAGATGCAGCAAAAAAGATAAAATCCAACAAATGAGTGACATATCGGATAAATCTAGATTGTTCAGACTGATTCGTCATGGGTTGACGGACATTCATCGTTTTGAATCGCCTTCTGACGTGTGCAGAGGTCTGTGTGGAGTCCAGGCGCAGGTGCTAGGAGCTGCCAAGCTTCAGATTGCCGCAAGGTGTCCAGGCGTGACAAAAGAACAGATAGATGCCGCTATCTCAAGAGAAAAATCAATAATTAAAACATATGGCATGAGGGGGACGCTGCATCTTTTTGCTCTTGATGATGTCAGACTCTTCTCGTCAGCGTTTAGAGAGAGCATTAAGAAATCGAATTTCAATTGGGCATTGTGGAACCAGTTTGAAGCTGATGACGCAAACAAGATTGGTGAGAGAATCAGAGAGCTGTTGAAGGACGGGGCAAAAACCAGGGACGAGATGGCAGATGAGCTAAAGGATGTGATTGACAGGAAATATATCCTCGACCCATGGGGAACGTTCTTCAGGTTTCAATGTCTTCTTGGACACCTTTGCTATGGCGACAACAAGGGCACAAATACGACCTTTACGCTGCTTCATGACTGGGTTGATTGTCCAGATTTTGTCGATGAGGTCGAGGCTCAAAACGAGTTGGCCAGACGTTATCTTAAGGTCAATGCCCCCGCAACTCCACAAGACCTCAGATACTGGTTAGGAATCAAGGTATCATCAGCCAAAAAGATTCTTGAGAGGATAAAGCCAGAGCTGGTTGAGATAAAGCCGAACACCTACGTTTTGGGTGAAGACCTGGATTATTTTATGAGTCTAGAATTCGATACGGAGCATGTTGCGCTACTGCCGTTTTTTGACGCCTATATGCTCTCGCATGCAGACAAGTCTGAGATGTTGGAAAAAGCTTATTATAAGAGAGTTTACAAACAGGCGGGGTGGGTGGCTCCAGTTGTGCTTGTTAATGGGAAGGTCATCGGCACTTGGCAGTACAAGGAAAACGCAAAGAGCGTGAAATATACCATAACTACATTTGAAAAAATTAGCAAAAGACGAAAAGATTCAATTATCTCAAGGATTGAGAACTTTGATAAATACTTTGGAAAAGACGATAAAATCGAATTCACAGTTACTAATTAATTAGACTTCCTCATCACTTGAAAATAGTATAATAGCAATATATTATATCTATATCCATTTCAAATGGATGGAAATTATTAATCAAAAGGTAGAGGGAGGAATTTTATGAATCCAGAATGGATTGTGCTGCATCATTTTGTGTCACCAAATGATGAGGATGTGGGGATACAAAAGAGGAGGCTTAAGGCTGTGTTGTCGCAAAACCCGGATCCATACCACTACGTTGTTTTCTCGGATGGGTCATGGTGGATGCTCCACAGCCCGACAAAACCAATTGGTCACTGTGGGTCAGATAATATCGAGTCATCGAAAAACGGAGCCACCAATTTCAACTCAATTGGGATTTGTGCTATGGGTAATTTCGAAATGGGTAGCATGAGCTCAATTCAAAAAGGAGGATTAACAAGGCTTCTTGCCAAGCTTTGTGTTGATTTTGAGATAAACCCAACAAAACAAATCTGTAGGCACTTTGATGTGGTTGGAAGGGGTGTGACGGCGTGTCCCGGCAGATTCTATCCGTTTGATGAAACCATCAAAAAAACTACTGAGATTGTTAAATCAAGGATTGAGCTGTTCCTTTCGAGTCATGATGCCATCTTAGGCGGGAAGCCTGTTGAGCTTAATAGTCCACCCCAGGTTTTGTGGGGGAAAGCCATTGTTGGGGCAAGAGATTTTTTGGAAGGTCTGAGCTACGATGTGATATGGGATCAAAATAATAAGACTGTCACTGCTATAAAAACTGGTTCAATCATCAGTTTATCGCCAGGGAAACCAACAATTTGGGTGGATGGAGCGGAAAAAGAGATGAGTGAGTATCCCATTAATCTCTGGGGGACTGTGGTCTTGCCTGTAAGGAGCTTCCTTGAGCGTTTAGGGTACTGTGTCAGCTGGGATGAAGACAGCAGAAAAATCATAGCTGTTAAAAACTTGTAGTATTTGCTTCAACCAATAAAGCCCTGACGCTCTTTCATAAAATCGAGATGTCAGGGCTTTATTAAAAAACGAAAGGTAAAGTCCAGTTTATTCCTCGTAGTAACTGATTGTCACCTTCTTGGTTTTCTGATCCCATTTGACATCGGCCCCAAAAAGCTCAGAGATGAATCTTATTGGAACGAATGTTCTTCCATTTTTAATCTCAGGTGGGACGTCAAGGTACACCTGCTCGTTCCCAATCAGAGCATAGTTTTTGCCGATGTAGAGGGTTATGTACATCGAACCCCTTGTGATGTAAATCTCCTCAACAGCTTTGTGTTTCGGGTAGAAGTCGACTATGCAACCGAATGCCTCAGAGATGAACCTGGCAGGAACCATTGTGGTGCCGTTGTTGATATATGGAGGCCAATCCAACTCGTGCGGATTGCCGTTAACCTTTGCTTGCTGTGAACCAATCCAAAGCTCAATCTCGTTCTTGCGTCGTTCTGTCAGAACAATAACCACACCGACTTCGTCGGTGCCTCCATTGCTCTCAACAATTATCTTGCCGGTATAGGATGTTCCCTTCGCCATGCCTTCCGTATCGACCATCACCTTGACCATAAGCGGAGCCTTGGAGATATCAAACGATGTTTGCCTAACGGTGAGCCACGGGGTGTCGGGACTGACGGCTATTGTTCCGCTGAGCAAACCGCTACCGACGTTTGAGATTGTCAGTATTTGGTCGTATATCTCATCTGGTTGACAGTTGTTGAAGAAAAGTGTCGGCGGGTCAACCTTGAGAAGTGGTGGTTTTGGTTTTATCTGAACAGAAACTTTGACAATCCTGATTCCTCCGTTGCTTCTTACGAGTATCTCAGCCTCTGATGTGTCATTCTCTGGGAGCATGGTTGTGTCAATTGTTACTTTCACATTCTGTGGCTCATCGGTAATGCTGAAGTTATCAATTGACAGATTCAGCCAATCCACGTTTGGTTCAAGCACTCCCTCAAGCGCTAGGATTCCAGCATTATCAATTGCAAATGTTCCCGTGAGTTGATCACCCCAGTCAACGTCAGTGAAAATAAGCTCAGTTGGGTAGACTCGAAGCTTTGGCCCTTCCTGCTTTATCCGCACGGTGACGACAACCTTTGCCGTTCCGCCATTACTCTCGAAGAAGATGTTCGCCTTGTAGTCACGGTTGTAATTGAGCATGGTGGTGTCTGCTGTGACAATCAGTTTCTTGTGGTTGCCTTCCCACTTGATGTACTCGATGACGCACCAGGTCGCATCGGATGTTATCTCACCCCTGAGCATGCCTTCGCCTATGTTGTCAATATAGCATTCCGACTCGGAGTATGTTCCCCGCTCAACCGTTCCGAAGTCAATGAGCTCTGGGGTTACCTGGAGCTTTGGCAAACCAGTTACGGTGAATGTGATAATGACGGTCTCTTTTTCCCCCGTAGTTGTGCAATCCACAAGAACGGGGACGTTATAGACCTGACCAACCTGCAGTGTGCTCGTGTCGATGGTGCAGATGAAGGTTTTTGGGTCGCTCTGCTGCATGAACTGATCTGAGGAAATCTCCATGTAAGGGACATTAAACTTAACCTTACCGACAATGTACCCTTCTCCACCATTCCAGACCTTGAACTGTGTCGTTTCTTTCCTTCCCTTTGGAATCTCGCCAAGGTCAATCTCAATCGGATCGACCATGAGTTTGGCTGCCTCTCCTCGGGTGAAGCAATAAAGATACCCCCTGTCAAATGTGAAGACATACTTGTCGAATATGGACACTCCACCCCTGCCTGGAGCTGAGAGATTATACTTCCACAGTTCTCTTCCTGTCTCGATATCGATTATCTTGAACCTGGCGTTGCAGCTTGGGCAGTTTGGTGGGGTGTCGCCTGTGTTGAGATAAATGTAGTTCTCACTGGCTGCCATGCACACCCTCACACCTTGGGGGCCATTATTTCCATAGGCAAGCTGATATTCCCAGTCAAGCAGAGGGTTGTTTCTGTTGTAAGCGTAAATCATTCCCTGGTCAGAGCCAACAACTATCCAGTCGCCAGAGACGATTGGTGAATGAGCGTAAATCTCCGACTGCAACCCGGAACGGCTGGTGTAGAGTTTTGGGTATTTTCGCCAGATTGTGTCGAGAGTGTCTGGGTCGAGTGCCGCGATATGATTTTTTGATATCTCTCGTTGTCGCAGATAAATGTTGCCAGAACCAGGCGGCCATTCAATCCTCTCATTGTAAATCTGACTCGTCTTGCCAGCTATTATTATCTCATCGTTGTGATAAACAGAGAGGATATCCATCCTCATGTCACCGTAATCTAACCTGTCTACAACCTTGCCGTCTTTGTCACTCAGCGCTACAAAAACAGCGCCTGTCAGATATGCTCCAAGCCAAGCCCCATCGAAACTCCCGAGTCCGAGGTGGGAACATGCGATGATGATTCTATCGCCCACCTTTGTTGGTGATGCAATAACCGGGGCATCTGGCAGATCGGCAACCCAAACCTCGCTGCCCGTTTCAGCATTGAATTTGTGGAGATACCCTCCTTGAGAATACTGACCGTAAAGCAAACTGGATGCGACGTAGATATAACCGTCCTGAACCGTTGCCGATGATTCACAGCTTGTGCCTTTGAGTTTCTTCTTCCAAACAACACTGCCGTCCATCGAAAGGCAGTGAAGTAGGATGGAGGACTGACCGTCCCTGAGAACACCCGACGAAACACACAGCACCCTCTTCTGGTTTGAGCTTGACGTGTAGATGGTCGGAGATGCAACCACATCACCGCTCCCAACATCGTACTTCCAGAGAATCCTGCCTGTGAGTGGTTCGAGACAATAAAGATTTCCCGATGAATTATCCTCGCCGACATCACCAACAAACAGCCTTGGGGTCTCTCCATCCCAGCATGCGACAACATTAGCATAGGGGGATGGTCTGAAGTCCTTCTGCCACAGAAGCCTGAGTGGAGGGGGCAACTCGGTTTCAGAATATCCAGTATGGTATGCGTTGCCATGCATATGAGTCCATTCGGGAGCAACATTTGACAATGCAAGAATCGATATCGGCGATGCGAGCATCAAAATAACCAATATTGATGTAATCACTTGGCGCATGTACTTTTCACCTCTTTGATTCAATTACACGTAACCAATGTTTATGGTTCATGCCTTGACATGGGAGCCAATGTTTGGATAATGGCAAAATCGTGGGCGGTTAGTTCAGAGGTAGAACGCTACCTTGACACGGTAGAGGTCAGTGGTTCGATTCCACTATCGCCCACCATTTCGAAGAAAACAACGATGTCTGATTCCAAGTTTCTTAGATTCCTACTTAAGCCCGTAAGGGTGTTGTTTGAGGCTGTTCTTGCTTTTGCTGAAGATAATGGTTTCATCCTCTCGTCTTCAGTTTCATATTTCCTTATCCTCGCAATTGTCCCATTTACGCTTTTTGCGATATCTATCCTTGGTTTGGTCTTGAGTCAACAGGAGTATGCGCAGAAGTTTATCGAAATGCTCACATACCTCGTTGCTAACCCAAAAACCATCGAGTGGTTTGCACTGCGTATTGAGCCAATTGTTAGCAACATCGGCACCCTCAGTCTCTGGGGAGCTGGAACCTTGCTTGTCGTAACGGGGGGGATGTTTAGAGGGATGGAGTATGCGATGAACACCGTGTTCAAAGCGCCTCCTCGGGGATTGTTCAAATCCTACGCCGTTGGTATCACGTTCTCCCTCATAATAAATCTGTTGCTCCTTGTCGGTGTTATTATTTCGCCCATCATGGGATATGCTGCAATTGCTGATACACCACTGTTTCAGAATCTTGTATCGCTTATCCACGGTCTTGCCTGGTTCCTTTCAAATCTGTTTTCTTGGTTTGTGTTTGGACTTTTGTGCCTGATTATTTACTATGTCCTACCAAACAAGAAAAAACGCTTTCGTGATGTGCTTTTTGGTGCAGTCACGGCTGCAGTGCTCTGGAATATTTTAAAATGGCTCTTTGGTCTCTATCTTCAATATTTCTCAACAATCAACCTAATTTATGGAGCCCTGGGAACTGTCATCGGTGCGATTATGTGGATGTATATGACCGTCAACATCATCATTTTTGGAGCAGAGATTGCAAAGATTCTAACGAGCAGAGCGGCTGGAGAACCAGCACCATCGTTCACTTCTCTCATTCACAAAGCAACCCTGTCGTTTTCTCCAAATATTAAGCGTGGGATAACAGACAGGTTAGAGAGCATAAAAAACAAGCAGACCACAAAATCAATTGAGAAAGATAAAGCCTAAAAACCAAAGGTTCTATACAGAATACCGTTAACTTGCATGTTCGAAAAAAAGTAAATCAATAAGACCGTAAGGCGTGTGTAGCCTACGTATTTTTGTAGATATTGACGGTGGTTACCCTCTGCGTTTTTGAAAAACCAAGGATTACATTAACGACAGTTGAGCGTGTAGGCATCTCCTTGTTAATCGTTTGTAGTGAAGGAGGTTGCTAGTCTCCTTACCTTCTTCTTTTAGTGGGGGTAATTCCCAAACAAATCAAGTTTGGATATAGAAAGAGCTAAGTGTCACCAATCGCAAAGCAAACGGTTTGGATATAGATTAATAAAAAGCAGGCAACTCAGAAGTATTCACAATTTCAACAAGAGTAGTCAACAAGGAGCGTAGAGACTAGAAATGGATTTTTACTAATGCGCCTAAGAAGTTAGCAAAACCAGATTAATCGTCCTTTTTTCCAAGCAATCCTGGCAGTTGGTCTCTGAGGTGAATTTTTGGTGTGAATCCTAGAATGTCTCTTGCCTTTGTTGTGTCGAATTCGTGAGACTCAGCCAGAAGGGCAATAGAGTAGTAGGAAACAATAGGCTTTTTCCCAAATGAGAGAAACTGGCATGCGTGGGCGATAGCTTTTGCGACCGTAACAGGAACTTTGATTCCTCTTGTGGATTTTCCCAGAGCCTCGCAGGCGAGTCGCACAATCTCAGAAGCTTTCATTGGATCTGGCCCTGCGATGTTGAAGACCATCCCATCGATGTCATCCTTTGACATCGCGGCGATACAAGCGTCGGTCACATCATCAACATGAACCAAGTGCCAAACCTGGTTTCCCTTGCCGATACTCCTGATGGGGAGACTTAAAACACCCTTTATCTTTTTGCTGATACCCTTTTTTGGACTTTTGCCGTAAATAGCTGTGGGTCTGAGGGCAACACATTCAATGCCAAAATCCTTGCATCGCTTGAATGTGAGTTTCTCGCCGTCTTTCTTGGTCTCTCCATAACCCATTCCCCAACCCATGTCGTCAGTCTCTGTTATTGGTGTGTCCTTACCTTTGAGTCCAACGGCTGCCACTGAACTTACCTGAACATACCTTTTGACTCCAAGGTGTTTGGCTGCCTCAACCAGTTTTTCCTGCAGGTCGACGTTTACCGGTTTGAGTTGCTCGTAGCTTAAATGCTCTGAGATGTGACCGATATTATTGATAAAAACATCATACTTTTCGTTTAGACCAGAGAGGATTCCATCGCCATTGAAAGGCTCGATGATGGTTCTGCAACCATCAATTGATAATTCTCTCCTGACTGGGCAAAGAACTTCATGCCCCTGTTTTGCCAGTTTCTTTGCTAAATTTGAGCCAACAAGACCAGACGCGCCAGTTACGACAATTTTCATGTTTAGAATAACCTCCGAGAGAGAGTATTTTGGATTTGTTTATATAACTACTTTTGAAAAACTGCAATCAATTGTTCGGATGACTCAGGCTTGAAGGGGGAGCCATCCAGTTTACCATACATACTGATAGAACCATATTTTGATCTTGATGCAAACCTCACAAGGTCTTCTTTTCTAAATGCCATTATTTCATTTGTCGATTCAGTCATGTTCCAAAGATCACCCTCTTTCTCTAGCATGAGAACAGAGAGTCTCGAACTGTCCTTGTCCAGGTTAAATACCTTGACAAACAGAGTGTTTTCATCAGAGGTATTGATGAGTTCAAATTGTTTCTGTGTCTGGTTCATGAGTCTGTAATTGATGGTTTGAACGATAAGTGTTCCGCCAATTTTCAGAACTTCTTTTGCATCCTTGAAAAAATCCAGTGCCTGTTTCTGGTCATCAAGGAGTGAGATTATGTTCCCAAGCATCATCACAGAGTCAAACGGTTTAGCGGGATGTTTTGCTATATCAAGCATAGAGAGTTGGTTAAATGTGACGTACTCTTTTTCTTTGAGAGCGTTTTGTTTGGCTGCTTTTATGAGTCTGTCGGATTCATCCATGCCAAACACCTCGAACCCCAATTTCTTGAGTTCGATTGCGTGTCTGCCTGTAGCGCAGCCAACATCAAGCACCTTTTTTGCTTGGTTCCTCGCGAGGAGTTTCCGCAGGAATGGTATCTCAGCGCTGAGTCTTCTGTCCCAGTCGATGTAGAGGTCGTACTTACTGCCCAGATCGTTGTAGATACTCATTTTCCGCTGCCTCCCTCAGTTTTTCTATCATGCTATCGTGGATTAATCCATTTGATGCCAGAATGAACCTGCTGAAAATGTCAAAATGTTCCCCCACAAAATTTGTCACAAGACCACCGGCCTCGCGAATAATGACTGTACCGGCAGCCACATCCCACGGTCTGAGTTTGACCTCCCAGAATCCGTCCAATCTTCCGCATGCCACGAATGCCATGTCGAGGGCAGCCGAACCGAGTCTCCTGATTGATCGAGTGGCTTCCATAAACGTCACAAAATTATAAAAGTTATTATTTGGAGGAGATGTTTTGCTGTATGGGAAACCTGTAACGAGCATTGATGAAGTTATTGTGTCATTCTTCGAGACATGTATCGGTTTTCCGTTCAGAGATTCCCCACTGTCCTTTGAGGCCACATATAGTTCATTCAGGAATGGATTGAAAATAACCCCGACTACGGGCTCATCTCCATGCATAACACCGATGGACACGCAGAATAGCGGGAATTTATGCACATAGTTTGTGGTGCCATCGAGAGGATCGATAACCCACATCCATTCATTATTTGCCCTCTGGGTGCAACCCTCTTCCTCGGCCACAACCCCATCGTTGGGAAATGATTCGTGAATACCGGACGTTATTGTCTCCTGAGATTTCCTATCAATATCAGTCACAAGGTCAAATGGAGAGGATTTTGTGCTTATTGTGAAGTCTGACTCCAACCCGTCGAGAAGTACGTCGCCTGCCGAACGTGCAAGCTCAATTGCGAGTTCTAATCTGCCCGATATTGACACGCCGTGTGTTGGGTCAGTGAGTTTCAATCTCACCGTCCTTTACGAGTTGGTTGTACTTGTGCCATGCGTTTTTTAGCACGTCCCTGTCCTGTTGGAAGGTGAGCAGTCTCATAGCTTTTCTGGGGTGCACAACAAGGTAGAAGGAGAAATACACCTCAGTTTTTACTTTCTTTGAGACAGCAAGCATGAGAAAATATTTGACACTCTTGTCGATCATTTTCTCAGAATTTATCTTGAATTGATACCTGGTCTCGCCGACTTCGCAGATTGGTTTTGCCTTGAGATGTGTTTCTTCAAACACCTCTCTCACGGCAGCTTCCTCCGCTGTCTCATCCTGTTCAAGATGCCCCTTCGGGAGTATCCAGTTTTTATTGCTGCGGCGTTGGAGAATGACAACCTTTCCGTCAAGAAAAACAACGCCACCTGCGGACTCTTCAAACGTCATGGCGTAATTTTATTGAAATAGTGGTGAAAAATCAACGACACTTTTTACCACAGATGAACCGAAAATAGACAGCCTTGAGTTGAACGAAAATATTCAGAAGTATGGGGTCGTAGATAATGAAAAAAGTCACAGAGAAACTGAATTATTTTAGATAATGACCCTTGTCAGAGTTTTGTATGTTGTTGATTACGAAGTTGTTGGACGGTTTATAAACCCTGAATACCCTTGACCCTTAACCTTATTTGTGTAGAATATCAGTCCGTTGTGCGAATAACGCATAACGCTCATGTGACGCGGGTTTCGACCCAAAAGTTCATGAGTAAGGCTTGTTGGGCGACAAAGAGTCTGCGGAGAATAGCCCTATTTCGCAGCTATCTCACCGACCTTGTGTTGGTCATTCGAGCCTGTGTATTTGAAATAAATTGAGGTGAGGAATGCCAACAATCAACCAACTGGTTAGACATGGAAGAAGGACTCCAAAAACAAAGTCCAAGACACCTGCTCTAGAGTCATGTCCACAGAAGCGTGGTGTTTGTACAGTAGTCAGAACACAGACCCCAAAGAAGCCAAACTCAGCTCTTCGTAAGATTGCAAAGGTTAGACTAGCAACAGGAACTGAGGTTATCGCATATATCGGCGGTGTTGGTCATAACCTTCAGGAGCACTCTGTTGTCATGGTCAGAGGCGGTAGAGTCCGCGACCTTCCTGGTGTCAGATACCACATCGTTCGCGGCACACTCGATTCAATGGGCGTGGAAAACAGACGTCGTGGCCGTTCCAAATATGGCACGAAGCGTCCAAAATAGAGGTTAAATACATATGCCAAGGAAAAAACTAGTCAGAAGAAAAAAAATCCATCTTGACCCGATTCATGGTAATGTCCTGATTGGGCATCTTATCCACAAGATCCTCGTTGATGGCAAGAAGCAGAGAGCTGAAAAGATTGTCTATAGCGCTCTTGACAACGTCGCTGAAAAGATTGGAAAGACACCGGTTGAGGTAATTGAAGAGGCTGTCGATCTTTGCAGACCGAGAGTTGAAGTTAAGCCAAGACGTGTCGGCGGTTCGACCTATCAGGTTCCAATCGAAGTAACCCAGGAACGTGGCGAAGCTCTTGCTATTAAGTGGATTGTCATGTTCTCCAGAAAGAAAAAAGGCATGCCGATGTACCGTCGTCTCGCATCAGAGATCAACGATACATTCTCAGGTCAGGGTTCAGCCCTCAAGAAAAAACAAGACACACACAAAATGGCTGAAGCCAACAAGGCGTTTGCCCACTATCGTTGGTAAAGAAAGATAACTGGCTGCTACCTGTATAGCCACCATATGATGGAAAACCTTGAAAAATTAAGAAACATCGGAATCATCGCCCACATCGATGCGGGTAAGACAACAACAACTGAGCGAGTGCTCTTTTTGTCTGGTCGCATTCACCGTTTTGGCAACGTGGACGATGGAAATACCACAACCGATTACATGGACCAGGAGCGCGAACGCGGCATCACAATTGTCTCAGCTGCAACCGCCTTCGATTGGAAAGGCTACAGAATCAATCTGATCGACACGCCTGGTCACGTGGATTTTACGGCAGAAGTTGAAAGATCCCTCCGAGTCCTGGATGGAGTTGTTATTGTTCTGTGTGGTGTTGCCGGTGTTCAACCCCAAACCGAAACGGTCTGGAGACAGGCCAACAGGTATGGGGTACCCCGAATCGTAGACGTCAACAAGATGGATAGGATCGGGGCAAACCTTGACAACGTAGTTGAAATGATCCGAACAAAACTCGGAGCGACTCCAGCTGTTCTCCATGTGCCAATTGGCATTGAGGACACCTTTATAGGGATGGTCGACGTCATCTCAGGCAAGGCTTGTGTCTGGAATGAAGAGACCGATGGGACGAATATTGAAGTAGTTGATTGTCCCGAAGACCTGAAGGAAACGGTTGCTCTTGCCAGGATGCAGCTTATAGATGTAGTCGCTGAGAGTGACGAAGAAGCTCTCTCAATCTTTATTGAAAATGGTACCCTCACAAACGAACAGATTAAGCACTACCTCAGAAAAGCCTGCATCGCGACAAAGCTTGTTCCTGTGGTTTGCGCATCGGCCTTCAAACACAAGGGTGTCCAACCCCTCCTTGACGCTGTCGTCGATTACCTCCCGAATCCACTCGAAGTCCCGGAGATCAAAGGCATTAATCCAAAAACCGGAGAGCAGATTGTCAGAAAATCTGATCCGTCAGAACCCCTCTCAGCCCTCGTTTTCAAAGTCGTCTCAGATCCTTATCTCGGTACTCTCTCATATGTGAGGGTTTACTCTGGCAAGATTTTGGCGAGTTCCCATGTGACAAACGCGACAACTGGAAAGAAAGAGCGCGTAATGCGTTGCCTTCACCTCTTCGCCGACCACAGAGAAGACATCCCTGAACTCCTTGCTGGAGACATCGGTGGAGTTCTCGGTCTCAAGGAAAGCCACACAGGAAACACTCTTTATGACACACACCCTATCGCCCTTGAGGACATGGTCTTCCCAGAACCCGTCATCACGATGGCAGTTGAGCCGATGACTAAAGGTGAGCAGGACAAGGTCAACAAGGTCTTGAGGAGTTACTCACTCGAAGACCCGACCTTTGTGGTTAAAACCGATGAAGAGACTGGCGAGATTGTTGTTTCTGGAATGGGTGAGCTTCACCTCGATATCATGGTCGAGAGGCTCAAGAGGGAACACAAGCTCGAACTCCGAACAGGTACGCCGCAAGTCTCATACAAAGAGACCCTCGGCAAGTCTGTCGATGTCAGAGTTAAGCACGTTAAACAGACAGGCGGAAAAGGTCAGTACGCTGATGTTGCTATCGAGTTCTATCCCGCTGAAGCTGGCTCTGGACTTGTGTTTGAGTCAAAAGTTGGTGGAGACATCATACCTCAGCAGTTTATTAAGGATGTCGAGCAGGGAATCAAAGATGGGATGCAGTCTGGCGTCATGCTTGGCTACCCCGTAGTTGATATCGGTGCAAGGCTTGTTGGTGGTAGTTACCATGAGGTCGACAGTTCAAACATCGCCTTCAGACAGGCCGCCAATAAAGCCCTCAAGGATGCTCTCAGAAAGGGTGACCCGCAGCTTCTCGAACCAGTCATGAAACTCCAGGTCATAACCCCAGAGGAGTACCTGGGTGATGTCATGGCCGGCTTGAACAAGAGACGCTGCAAGGTTCAGTCGATGGATTTACAAGGGACGTCGCAGGTTATCGATGCTCTTGCCCCACTCTCGGAGATGTTCGGATACGCTACAGATTTACGTTCCTCAACCCAAGGTAGAGGAACACACACAATGCAGTTTTCACACATGCAAATTACACCACCAGACGTTAGGGACGCGGTGGTTTTAAAGGTCAGGGGAATGCCCTGGCAACCATAAAAACAAAATAGGTACTTGAGAAAAGGAGTTTACAAATGGCAAAGGAAAAATTCGAAAGAACTAAGCCACACGTCAATGTGGGAACAATCGGACACATTGACCATGGAAAGACCACATTGACAGCTGCCATCACAAAGGTGTTGGCGTCACTTGGCCACACAGAAGCAAAGGCATTTGATGAGATTGACAACGCTCCAGAAGAGAAAGCACGTGGCGTAACAATCAACATCCACCACACAGAATACGAGACAGAGACAAGACACTACGCTCACATCGACTGCCCCGGCCACGCCGACTATATCAAGAACATGATCACAGGAGCAGCTCAGATGGACGGAGCTATCCTCGTTGTAGCAGCAACAGACGGCCCAATGCCACAGACAAGAGAGCACCTCCTCCTTGCACGTCAAGTTAATGTTCCAAGGATCATCGTCTTCCTCAACAAGTGTGACATGGTAGACGACGAAGAGCTCATTGAGCTCGTTGAGGTTGAGATTCGTGACCTTCTCTCCAAGTACGAGTTCCCAGGCGACGACCTTCCAGTCGTTCGTGGTTCAGCTCTCAAGGCTCTTGAGGCAGAGGGTGACCTCTCAGCTGCCAACCCAGACACAAAGTGCATTTGGGATCTTGCAGAACAGCTTGACACATACATCCCAGAGCCAGAGAGACCAACAGACAAGCCATTCCTTATGCCAATTGAGGACGTCTTCTCCATCACAGGTCGTGGCACCGTTGTTACAGGCCGTATCGAGAGAGGAATCATCAAGGTTGGTCAGGAAGTCGAAATCATTGGTATGACGGAAGAGAGAACAAAGTCAGTCTGCACAGGCGTCGAGATGTTCAGAAAGCTTCTTGACGAGGGTCAGGCTGGAGACAACGTTGGTCTTCTTCTTCGTGGAATCGACTACAAGGAAGTTCAGAGAGGACAGGTTGTCTGTGTTCCAAAGTCAGTCAACCCACACACCAAGTTCAAAGCCCAGGTCTACATCCTTTCCAAAGAAGAGGGCGGAAGACACAAGGCATTCTTCACAGGTTACAGACCACAGTTCTTCTTCAAGACAACCGACATCACCGGTGGAATCAAGCTTCCAGAGGGTGTTGAGATGGCAATGCCAGGCGATGACGTCCTCATGGATGTTGAGCTTATCGTGCCAGTTGCCATGGAGAAGGGTCAGCGCTTCGCTATCCGTGAGGGTGGAAGAACAATCGGCGCTGGTGTTGTAACAGAGATTGCGGAGTAATAAATGGCATCTCCAAAAATGAGAATCAAACTTCGAGCTTTCGACCACATCATTCTTGACCAGTCAGTTGTCAAGATTGTGGAGACAGCTCGAAGAACAGGGGCCGAGATTGCCGGCCCCATTCCGCTTCCAACAAGCAGACAGGTTTTCACAGTGCTTCGTGCCCCAAACGTTGACAAAGACTCACGTGAACAGTTTGAGATGAGAGTCCACAAGAGACTCATCGACATTCTCGAGCCATCAGCCGAAATCACAAAAGCACTCATGAATATTGACCTCCCTGCTGGCGTTGATATTGAAATAAAGCTGTAAGCTACCAGATAAGGAGTGGCCCATGGCCAAGGGTTTGATAACAAAAAAGATAGGATGCACACAGATCTGGGAAGAGGACAGATGTACTATGGTTACCGTCCTCGCTGTCGAAGACAATGTTGTGTTGACGCAGAAGACCGAGAAGACAGACGGCTACAAGGCAGTCAAGATCGGTTACAGACTTCCACGCAATGCGTCCCAGTATGTTGCAAAGCCAATCAGAGCGCAGTACGAGAAGAGAAACCTCAAAGTCCACAAGAAAATGATGGAAATCAGAGACATGGAGGCTGAGGTTGGTTCGTCACTCAAGCCAGACCTTTTTGAAGCAGGTGAAAAGGTATCAGTCATCGGAATCTCGCGTGGTCTTGGATTTGCTGGTGCGGTAAAGCGATATCACTTCCGTGGTGGTGAAGCTGCTCACGGCGCTATGATGCACAGAAGAACTGGTTCAATCGGTTGCCGTTTGACACCAGGTCACGTCATCAAAGGTAAACACATGCCAGGACACATGGGTTCCGAGCGAAAGACAGTGAAGAACCTCCGTGTTGTGTCAGTTGACAATGATAAAGGACTCATCCTCCTTGCCGGTCCAGTTCCTGGATCAAAGGGCAGTGATGTAGTCGTGATGGGGAAGTAGGTAGTAGTGATGAATATTCCAATATTCAATACTTCGGGTGAAAAGACCGGTGATTTCAGCGCGCCAGATAATGTATGGGCAGTTGAGCGTCACGAGGGACCAGAGTTCCTTTCGACAATCCAGAGTCTTGCCGGAATGAGACGTGGAACAGCTTGCACAAAAACACGTGCCGAGTGCCGTGGCGGCGGAAAGAAGCCGTGGCGTCAAAAGGGTACGGGTCGTGCAAGACATGGTTCAAGGCGTTCACCAATATGGCGCGGCGGCGGAGTCACTTTTGGTCCAAAACCTCGTTCATACAGCTTCACATTAAACCGCAAGGTGAGAAGACTCGCCCTATTCTCGGCGCTTTCAGCAAAGCTTGCGCAGGAGAGTGTGAGAGTTCTTGAGAATGTCAAGCTTGGTGAAGTCAGGACTAAAACAGCTCTCGAGGCAATCGGAAACAACATCGATGTCAAGACGCTCTTCGTGTTCAATGATGAGAAGAATGGAGATTTCCTCTCAGCTCTCGCAAATTGCGCTGGCATCATTGGTGTCCCAGTCAATATGCTTGGAGTCAGAGATATCCTCTCCTGCGAGAGATTGGTTCTGACGGCTGAGGCGGCAAAGTCGATCGAGGAGGTCTGGTCATGATGGAAAGAAGAAAGATGTCTTTGATCAAGCCAATGATCTCAGAGAAGAATGCGATTATGGAAGAAGAGCACAACAGGTACGTCTTCCAGATTATCGAGAACGCAAACGTCAATTGGGTCAAGCAGGATGTCGAGAAGATGTTCAATGTCAAAGTAGATAAGATCAACATCGCCAGACTTCCCGGAAAGAAGAAACGTGTGAGAAGATCGTTCAAGACGACAAGCCCAATCAAGAAAGCAATCGTTACCCTCAAAGAGGGTTATAAGATTGACATCCTGGAGAAGTAGAGGTAACCCATGGCTGTAAGAAAGTTTAACCCAACATCACCAGGTGTCAGACATAAAGTCGCACTGGTGTATGACGAAATCACAACAGATAAACCATACAAGCCATTGACGGTTGGCATGAGAAAGACTGCCGGTAGATCAGGCGGTAAGATTGCCATCAGACGTCGTGGCGGCGGTTCGAAGAGGCTATATAGGAAGATTGACTTCAAGAGAGACAAACTCATACCCGGCACTGTAGCCACAATTGAGTATGATCCCAATAGGTCAGCCTTCATCGCCCTCATTAACTATGCAGATGGTGAAAAGCGATACATCCTCGCCCCAACCGGAATCAAGGTTGGAGACGTTCTTGAGAGCGGCGAAGAGGTTGAGATCAAGCCAGGCAACACACTCCCACTTCGCAGAATGCCGCTTGGTACAATGATGCACAACCTGGAGCTTGTTCCAGGACGCGGTGGCATCATGGTTCGCTCAGCTGGCGCTTCAGCTCAGCTTCTCTCGAAAGAGGGCGAGTATTGCCACGTCAGACTTCCAAGCAACGAAGTCAGACTTATCAATGCCAACTGTAAAGCAACAATCGGTGTCGTCTCCAATATTGACCATAACAAGGTCAAGCTTGGCAAGGCCGGTGCCAACAGATGGCGAGGCAAGAGACCGAAAGTCCGTGGTTCCGCTATGAACCCGATCGACCACCCACACGGTGGCGGTACAGGTAAAGCTCCTGTCGGTCATGCTGGTCCACTCACTCCATGGGGCAAACCGACTCGTGGTTATCGCACACGTGATCCAAAGAAGGCTTCTGCTAAGTTTATCGTCAGACGCAGAGACGCCAACAAGAGGAAATAAGGGGGCTTAACAGATGAGCATGAGCAGATCCAGTAAAAAAGGACCATACGTAGACGAAAAGCTCCTGAAGAAAATTCTAGCTATGAAGGAGTCAGGCAAGAAACGCATCATCAAGGTCTGGTGTAGAGCGTCTTCAATCACCGAGGACATGGTCGGTTTCACAATTGCTGTTCACAACGGCAAGAACCATATCCCCGTGTACGTCACCAACCAGATGATTGGTCACAAACTCGGTGAGTTCGCGCCAACACGCAACTTCAGAGGACACAGAAGACCGACTGAGCGTTCATCCGCCTTGACCTAATCAGAGGTGAACATGAAGGTACATGCAATACACAAACACGCAATGATTGCCCCTCAAAAGGCAAGAAAAGTCATCGGCATGATTCGTGGAAAGGTTGTTGACGAGGCTGAATATATTCTTCGCGCTCTCCCACAGAAGTCAGCACGTCTCATCCTCAAGGTTCTCCTCTCAGCAAAGGCTAATGCAGTCAATAATTTCCAGATGAATGCTGATTCGCTCTACGTGAAGGAAGCTGTCATCGACATGGGAACTCCATGGCGCAGAATGCTTCCGCGCGGAATGGGCAGAGCCGACATCATCAAACGAAGAACCAGCCATATTTATGTCGCTGTCGAATCCCTGGAGGTGAAATAATGGGTCAGAAGGTACATCCATACGGATTCAGACTTGGAGTTATCTTCCCCTGGAGATCAAACTGGTTCTCAGGAAAAGAAGATTTCAAGAAATTCCTTAGCGAAGACCTAGCCATCAGAAAGATTATTGACGGCCTTGGACATGAAGCCGGTGTTGCTGAAACCGTCATCGAGAGAAGAGCGGGTCATGTGAGAGTCATCCTTCGCACGGCGAAACCAGGCGTTGTGATTGGTCGCAAAGGCTCATCAGCCGACCTTCTCAAGAAGAAGATTCAGGACGTCACAACAGCAAAGACACTCAAACTCGACATTGTCGAGATGAGATCACCAGACCTTTCAGCAAAGCTCATTGGAGAATGGATAGCAGACCAGGTTCTTCGAAGAATCCCATACAAGAGAGCAATGAAGCAGTCCATCAGTCGTGCAATGAAGGCTGGCGCAAAGGGTATCAAGATCATGGCATCAGGCAGACTTGCTGGCGCTGAGATTGCCCGAACAGAGTGGTTCCGTGAAGGCAGAGTACCACTTCACACACTCAAAGCTGACATCGACTACCACATCACCGACGTAGTAACAAAGTTTGGTGTCATCGGCATCAAGGTTTGGGTCTACAAAGGTGATAAGCCGACGGTTGGACCGTATGCACTGAGGCGCTAGGAGGAGTTCGATGTTACAACCAGAAAGAACTAAATACAGAAAGCAACAGAGAGGAAGAATGAGGGGTCGTTCAAAGGGCGGAAACGTTCTTAACTACGGCGACTTCGGAATTCAAGCTCTCGAACCACATTGGATCAGTGCTCGACAGATTGAGGCAGTTCGTCTTGTCATCACAGGTCGAGTCCCTAAAACAGGAAAAATCTGGATCAGAATTTTCCCGGATAAGCCCATCTCAAAGAAACCTCTTGAGACAAGAATGGGTAAGGGTAAAGCTGACACCGATTATTGGGTAGCAGTTGTAAAACCAGGCAAAGTTATGGTTGAGTTCACAGGGTGCTCGGAAGAGATCGCTCGTGAAGCAGCCAGAATTGCCGGGTCAAAGCTACCTATGAAAACAAGGTTTACAAGCCGAAGGCTTGAATCGCAGGTGGCACTATGAAGAAGTATAAGATTCTTGGCATGAGCCAGATTGAGAAAACGAAAGCTCTTGAAAAAGCTGAAACCGAACTTGTAAAGCTTATGTTCAACCACAAGAATGGTCAGCTTGATAAGGGTATGAAGATTCGTGAGCTCAGAAGAGATATCGCAAGACTCAAAACATACATCCACCAGGAAGACCTGGAGGCCACAAATGAATGATAAAGGTATCGTCAGAGTTGGTAAGGTGACGTCCGACAAGATGGACAAGAAGTGCGTTGTCACAGTCACGAGAACCGTCATGCACCCGATCTACAAGAAGCGCGTGCAGAAGAACACAAAGTTCATGGTTCACGACGAGAAGAACGAAGCCGGTATTGGCGATACAATCGAGTTTATCGATTGCAGACCAACCTCAAAGAACTGCCACCACCGCTTCCTTCGTATCGTTGAAAAAGCCTCTCTTGTTGAGGTGACAAAATGATATCAAGATTCACAAGACTCAAAGTTGCCGACAACACAGGTGCAAAATCCGTCATGGTTATTGGCATCGCTGGTTCAGGCAACAGGAAGTATGGATTTGTCGGAGACAGGATTAGGATTACTGTCAAAGATGCAATCCCAAATTCTCCTATCCCAAAAGGGTCGGTTGAGACAGCAGTTATCGTTAGGACTTCTCACCCGGTCACAAGGATTGATGGCTCAAGAGTCAGATTTGACCAGAACGCCGCCGTTATCATCGATGGTGACGGTAACCCCAAAGGCACTCGTATCTTTGGACCAATCTGCCGTGAGCTTCGCGAGAAGGGCTATATGAAGATTATATCCCTTGCACCAGAGGTTGTGTAAGTTATGAAGACACCAGTAAGACACAGAATGGAAATCCGTAAGGGCGATCTCGTTCAGGTGATTGCGGGTAAGTCAAAGGGACATAAGGGCAGAATCAAAGCCGTTGTTCCGTTGAAAAACCGTGTCATCGTCGAGGGCGCAAACTGGGTTAAGAAAGTTAGTGTAGATAGACGCTCACAGACCCGAGATTTCATAGAGTTGGAAGCCCCACTTCATCGCTCAAACGTGATGCTTGTGTGCCCCAACTGCAAACAGACCACCAGGGTCGGCCACAAGATTTTGCCAAATGGCAAGAGCATCAGAGCATGCAAGAAATGTGGCGAGATGGTGGACAAGGCATGAGGTAAAGGATAATGGCCGTTAACAAGAAAAAAGGCGTAAAGGCACCAAAACAGCAAAAGCAGGGACAGCAGGGAAAGTCTGCCGTTGCAAAAGTCGGTGTCTCAAGCAAGGTCGTAACAAAGAAGCTCCCGAAGTGTAACTACATCGACAAGTACAGGAGCGAGGTTGTTGAGGCTCTCATGAAGCGTTTCAACTACGACAACGTCATGCAGGTTCCCAGATTCGTCAAGATGTCTGTGAACCGAGGCGTTGGCGAGGTTACCGTCAACCCGAAAGCAATGGACTCAACCGTTGATGAGCTTTACATCATCACACAACAGCGTCCAACCATTCGCAAAGCAAAGAAGTCAATCGCAAACTTCAAGCTCCGCGAAGGAATGGCAATCGGTTGCATGGTTACTCTTCGTGGAAACCAAATGTACTCGTTCATGGAGAAGCTCATCGAGACAGCACTTCCTCGTATCCGCGACTTTAAGGGACTCCCACCAAACTCATTTGATGGCAGAGGAAACTACACGTTTGGTATCCGCGAGCAGCTCATCTTCCCTGAGATCGACTACGACAAGGTTGACAAGACCCGTGGTTTCAATGTTTCGATTGTGACAACAGCAAGAACTGATGAGGAAGCAAAAGCTCTTCTTGAGCTTATGGGATTCCCGTTCAGAGACATCCGAGGAGAGCAGTAAATGGCAAGACTTGCAATGATCAATAAGGCCAATAAGACCCCAAAGTACTCAACTCGCAAGACTAACCGTTGTATGGTTTGTGGTAGACCCAGAGCATACTATAGAAAGTTTGGACTTTGCAGACTTTGCCTGAGAAAACTTGCAAATGAAGGCAAGATTCCGGGTCTCGTAAAAGCGTCCTGGTAAGGGGAGATGGCATGAATATCACAGATCCAATAGCAGATATGATAACTCGAATCAGGAATGCTGGAATGGTCGAGTTGACAACAACCAACGTCCCTCACTCCAATCTCAAAGAGGAACTAGCAAGAGTTCTCAAAGAGAGCGGATACCTCCAGGATTACAAAGCCATGGAAGTTGATGGACGCAAACAGCTTCGACTGTTTATCAAATATCAGGAAGACAAAACCCCAGTCGTCTCTAGCATCAAGAGAATCAGCAAGTGTGGTCGAAGAGTTTATTACTCACACGACAAGATACCAAGGATTCTCAGAGGAATGGGCGTAATCATAATGTCTACCCCAAAAGGTTTGATGACCGATCACGAAGCCCGAAAAATCAGACAGGGCGGCGAAGCGCTCATCTCTGTCTGGTAGGAGGAGTTTACACATGTCACGCGTAGGAAAAAAACCAATTGAAGTCCCAAAGGGTGTGGAGGTCACTATCAGTGACACCCCTCTTGGTCAGAAAGTGACTGTCAAGGGCAAACTTGGAACACTCGAGCGCATCTTCAAGCCATCAATCAAGATTTCCATGGATGAGGGGATCATCTCGGTTGAGCGTTCATCAGAACTAAAGAGCGTTCAGCAGCTCCACGGAACAACAAGAGCGCACATTGCTAATATGGTTGAAGGCGTTTCGAATGGATTCAAGAAGGTCCTTCTGATCACAGGTGTTGGTTACAAGGCCAAAGCCGAAGGCAAAAAACTCACACTCAATGTCGGCTACTCTCACCCCGTCGAGATGGCGGTTCCGGAGGGTCTCACATGCGCAACACCAAAGGACAACAGGATCGAGATCGAGGGATTCAACAAGGAAACACTTGGCGCATTCGCAAGAGACATCAGACAGCATCGCACGCCAGACCCATACAAAGCCAAGGGTATCCGTTATGATAACGAGATCGTAAGACGCAAAGCCGGCAAGGCTATGTCCAAATAAGGAGGCTAGAGGTGTTTAACCCTATAGACAAAAACAAGGAAAGAATCAGAAGGAAGTTGTCTATCCGTAAGAAAATCTCTGGCACCTCAGAGCGTCCGAGGATGACATTCTTCAGAAGTTTGAAGCATGTATCAACACAGATTATAGACGACACAAAAGGTGTCACCATAGTCTCGGCTGGTACATATGAAAATGGTATTGGTATCTCAGGCAAGAATGTTGATGCAGCAACAAAACTCGGCGAGGCAATCGCAAAGAGAGCTCTTGATGCTGGAATCACAACCGTTGTCTTTGACAGATCGGGTTACCTTTATCATGGTAGAGTGAAGGCTTTTGCAGATGCAGCGCGCAAAGCCGGACTTAAGTTCTAAGGAGAGGAATCATGGCAGAATTTCGCAGAAAAATGACTCGTGAAGAAGAAGATCCCTTCGAGGAACAGATTGTAAAGATTGACAGAGTGTCCAAGACTGTAAAAGGTGGTAAGAGGATGCGTTTCAGAGTCCTCGTCGTTGTTGGACACAAAGAAGATAAGTCTGTTGGTATCGGACTTGGTAAAGCCAAAGAAATTCCGGTGGCAATCCGCAAGGCAGTCACTAGGGCAAAGAGAGACATGGTCAAGGTTCCAATAAGAGGAACAACAGTGCCTCATGATGCCCTCGCAAAGACTGGCGGAGTAAAGGTTTTCCTTAGCCCGGCGGTTCCCGGCACCGGTATCATCGCAGGTGGCGCTGTCCGTATGGTTCTTGAGAAGGCAGGACTTCATGATGTCATCACTAAGGCGCATGGTTCAACCAATGCCATGAACCTTGCAAAAACAACAATCAAAGCCCTCAAGATGCTCAAGGATCCAGTTGATTACGCTAAGACTCGCGGTATCACACTCGCGCAGTTGTTTGGCAGATAGAGGTTTGTGGATATGAATTTGCATAATCTAAAACCAGCCGAAGGCTCAAAAAAAAGAAGAAAGACTATTGGTAGAGGACCAGGTTCGGGCAAGGGCAAGTGCTCAGGTTTCGGACACAAAGGAGCCAAAGCCAGAGCGGGTCGCGGCAAGGGTTACGGAAGCGGATACGAAGGTGGACAGACAAGGTCTTATATGCGACTCCCGAAGATCAAGGGATGGCGCAACAAGCTCATCCGTCCGCTTCGCATCGCTGAGGTTAAGCTTGGCGATCTCAATATCATTCCAGCTGGCACTGATGTGAACCTTGAAGTTCTCTGGCAGTATGGTCTCGTCAGAAAGACCGACCAGGGATACAAGATTCTCGGTGGCGGTGAGCTCAAGACAGCCCTCAACTTCAAGAGAGCAAGAGCCACAAAACCAGCAGTCGAGGCCGTAAAAAAAGCCGGCGGAACGATTGAACTTGTTACCACTTCCAATGAAGAGTCGGCAGCTCCAGCACCGAAGGTTGAAGAGAAGCCAGAAGAAAAAGCTGAAGAAACGGAACAAGGAGAATAACCCATGTGGAAAACCATCAGAAACGCCTGGAACATCCCGGAGCTTAGAAGTCGAATCGGTGTAACCCTCGGTCTTTTCATGCTCTTCAGGCTGGGCAACCATATCACGCTGCCCGGCATCAATAGGGTGGCGCTTTACGCCATGAGCCAACAGGGCGGTTTCCTTGGACTTCTCAACATGTTCTCAGGCGGCGGACTGCTTAATATCTCGCTCTTCTCACTCGGCGTAATCCCGTATATCAACGCCTCAATTATTCTAAACCTTCTCCAGACCGTTATCCCCGCACTCGATAAGATGGTGCGTGAAGGCGGAATGGAAGGCAGAAGAAAGATGGCGCAGATAACGAAGTGGGTCACAGTTGGTCTTGCTTCGCTTCAGGCGTTTTCATTCGCCTTCATTCTCTACCCAAACATTCTTAAGAGCGTTGGTATGGGTCAGGTTGATCTCTATGTTGTAGATAGCCTCTCACTCAAGCTGTTTGCTGCATTCTTGCTTATCGCTGGTTCATTCCTGCTCGTTTGGCTCGGTGAAGTTATGACCGAGAAGGGCATCGGCAACGGTGTCTCACTCATCATCTTCGCTGGTATCATTGCCAGACTCATCCCAGGATTTGCATCAATCACAGAGAATATTCGTGGTGGAGCGCTTGACATTATCACGTTCGTGCTCTTCATTGCGATATTTATTCTCTTCATTGGTCTGGTTATTTGGGCTTATGAGGCGGAACGAAGGGTTCCTGTGCAACATGCTAAGAGAATCGTTGGAAGGCGTATGTATGGCGGTCAGACAACATACATACCACTCAGACTTATCCAGGCCGGTGTTCTTCCAATCATCTTTGCATCAGCGGTTATCACCTTCCCACAGGTTATCGGTAGTTTCCTCTCCCAGGGTTCATGGTGGAACACAGTTGTGGTTGCCAACCTTTCGTCAACAACGAGTTGGGTATACAATGTCGCATTCTTCTTGTTAGTCGTCTTCTTCACCTATTTCTACACCTCAATGCAGTACGATCCGGAGAGACTCTCCGAAGACCTACAGAAGCAGGGAGGATTTGTGCCAGGTGTCAGACCAGGTGATGCGACAAAGAAGTATTTCCAGGATGTTCTTGCGAAGGTTACACTCCCAGCGTCTATTTTCCTCGGAGCTCTTGCCGTGCTTCCAAACATATTCCTCAAGAACCAACCCACGTTCTCCTCTATGTTTATCGGCGGCACTGGAATCCTCATCACCATTGGTGTAGCTCTCGAAACTGTGAACCAGATCGAATCCTACCTCACAATGCGAAACTATGAGGGCTTCCTAGGAAAATGAGGCTGATTCTCCTTGGACCACCTGGGTCTGGAAAGGGGACAGCCGCAAGGTCACTCTCTGAAAGACTCGCAGTGCCATCGGTTATTGCATCTGACCTTCTCAGGGAAGAGATTGCAAAAGGCACGGAGATGGGACAAGAGATATCTGGATATATGACAACAGGCGGGCTCGTGCCAGATCACCTCGTGGTCTCGGTAGTTCTGCCTAACCTTGAAAAACTGAATGGATTTATTCTTGACGGATATCCAAGAACGGTAGTCCAGGCTGAAAAGCTCGAAGAGTACAGCAGTAATCACCATGCGGACATTGACGCTGTTGTTTATTTCGATCTTCCGCTTGAGGTGGCAATGGCTCGCAATCGTGCGAGAATGACCTGCGCAAGTTGTGGTTTTTCTCCACCTGCGGGAGCCGAGGTTTGCCCTAATTGTGGTGGAGCTTTGAACAGAAGACTTGATGATGAGGATGATGTGATAGAGATTCGGTTCTCACATTATCTTGAATCCACCAAGCCTCTTGTTGATTTCTACTCCAGGCGGGATATACTTCTTCGGATTGACGCGAGTAAGTCGATTAAAGATGTCGAAACCTCGATTCTTTCAGGGCTTGGGTTAGCTTAGAATGATTGTACTCAAGTCAAAAAGAGAAATTGAGGCGATGAGAGAACTTGGTGGAATTCTCGCCAAGATTCTCGGAACCTTGAAAACAAACGCCAAACCAGGTATTACAACCAAAAGGTTAGATGAAATCGCCGAAACCGAATGCGGTAAATTCGGTGTCAATGCGTCGAGTTATGGTTATCATGGTTTCCCTGGTCATCTGTGCATTTCGCTGAATCAGACTGTGATTCACGGAATTCCAGGTGACACAAAGATAAAAAATGGGGACATGGTAAGTTTTGACTTGGTGATTGACAGAGATGGACTGTTTGTTGACTCGGCAGTCACGTTTGCTGTTGGCAAACCAACCGCATTGCAGGCAAAACTCATGGAAGTCACTCATGAGGCGCTTCTGCTCGGAATCGATAAGGCTGTCCCTGGGAATAGAATTGGAGACATCTCCTCTATTGTCCAGAGCTTTGTCGAGAAAAACGGTTTTTCGGTCATTCGGGATTTCGTGGGTCATGGTGTGGGTAGCGCAATGCACGAAGAGCCCCAGATTCCAAACTTTGGAAGATCGGGCACGGGAGTATTGATAAAACCCGGTATGACTCTTGCGATCGAGCCCATGGTTGCAGCCGGTGATTGGCATATTGATGTGTCCGACGATGGATGGACAGCGGACACAAGAGATGGCTCACTATCCTGTCACTTCGAGCACACCATTGCTGTGACAGAAGATGGGAAGCCAATTATTTTAACAAGTGAGACAAACAACTAACAGAAGGGGGTTGCGTGGCTGACTCAAGAGAAGTTATAGAGACCGAGGCCGTGGTGCTTGAAACACTGCCGTCTGCCATGTTTAAGGTAAAACTGGCAAACGGAAAAGTGATTCTTGCGCACATATCAGGCAGAATGAGGATGCATTTCATCAGAATTCTGCCAGGGGACAGAGTTCGAATAGAACTCACTCCGTACGACCTCTCTCGAGCGCGTATTACCTACCGACTGTAAGGAGGAACATAAGGTGAAGGTTCGAGTTTCAGTAAAGCCAATATGTGAAAAGTGCAAAATGATCCGCCGTAAGGGCAGGGTCATGGTTATCTGTGAGAATCCAAAGCACAAGCAGCGACAGAAATAGGAGGAAGCAATGCCACGAATTTCGGGTATAGACATTCCAGCAAATAAGCGAGTCGACATTTCGCTTCGTTACATCTACGGTATTGGCCCGGCCAATGCAGTCGAGATTGTTCAGAAGGCTGGTATTGACGCGAACAAGCGGATGAGTGAGCTCAAGGAAGAAGAGATTGAGAAACTCCGTGAGATCATTACCAATGAGTACAAGGTCGAGGGAGACCTCAGAAAAGAAGTCACCCAGAACATCAAGAGACTCATTGATATCGGCAGCTACAGAGGACTCCGTCATAAGCGCGGTCTTCCGGTTCGTGGTCAGAGAACACGCACAAATGCGCGAACACGCAAGGGTCGCGCTCGCACTGTCGGTGTGGTGAGAAAGAAGTAGGCAGGTAAGAAATGGCAAAACAGGCAAAAACAAAAAAGCGCGTAAAGAAGCTGGTCGCTGACGGCAGAATCTATATTCACAGCAGCTTCAACAACTGCATTGTGACCGTCACAGACCGTGGTGGTGATGTTCTTGCGTGGTCATCGGGTGGTCATGCTGGTTTCAAGGGAACCAGAAAAGGCACAGCCTTTGCAGCCCAGGTTGCCGCTCAGAACGCCTGCAAAAAGGCGCTTGACATGGGTATGAAGGAAGCAAAGCTCATCATCAAGGGACCAGGTTCGGGCAGAGAAACAGCAATCCGTGCTATTGGAAACTCGGGCATCACAATAACATCAATCAAGGACGTCACACCCATTCCACACAATGGTTGCAGACCTCCAAAGATGAGAAGAGTATAAGAGGATAAGAAATGGGAAGATATACAGGCGCTGTTTGTAGGCTATGTCGCAGAGAGAAAGCAAAGCTCTACCTGAAGGGCTCGAGATGCTTTGGTGCGAAGTGTCCAGTTGAGGGCAACTTCTTCGTCCCAGGCATGCACGGTCCAAAGAAACGACCGAAAGAAAAAATGTCGGATTACGCTCTGCACCTTCGTGAGAAACAGAAAGTCCGCAGAATGTATGGACTTCTTGAGCGTCAGTTCAAGAATTATTTCTTTGAGGCGAAGAAACAGAGAGAGATCCCGACAGGCGACAAGCTCATGGAACTCGTTGAGAGAAGACTCGACAATGTTATTTTCAGAGCATCACTGGCACCAAGCAGAACATCAGCAAGGCAAATAGTCACACACGCACATATCAAGGTCAACGGTAGAAGACTCGACGTTCCATCATACATTGTCAAACCTGGCGATGTCATTGAGGTAAAACAGAAGTCACGCAACCATAATCTCATCAATGAAGCTGTCAAATCTCCTGTAACTCCACCATCGTGGATGTCGATGGATCAGAAGAACTACAAGATTGAAATACTTCGTGCGCCATCCACAGCAGACATTGATACACCAGTCAACATTCAACTTGTGGTCGAATACTATTCCAGGTAGGGGGGGAAAGTGTTTCCACTTGCAAGCCTTGAGCTTAAAACCATTGAGGAGGATGCCTTTCTCGGTAGGTATACCATTGAGCCGCTTCATCCAGGTTATGGAGTGCTCATTGGCAACAGCCTGAGAAGAGTCCTTCTCTCATCCATAGAGGGTTCAGCGCCGATTGCTGTCAAAATTGACAATGTGCCTCACGAGTTTTCCGTGATCGAGGGCGTTGTCGAGGATGTGGTGCAGATCATCCTGAATCTCAAAAAGCTTGTTGTAGCTATGGATACAGATGAGGTTAGAACACTCACACTCGATGCCTCTGGAGAGCGCATGGTGACAGCCGCTGATATCATCCCAGATATCGATGTCACTGTCATCAACCCTGAGCTGCATATTGCTGAGCTTTCATCCCCAGAATCCACACTTCGCATGGACATCCTCGTTTCCAAGAACCGTGGATATGTCCCTGTGGAGAAGAACCGCCTTGAGGACTATCCAATCGGCACAATCTGGATGGACGCAATGTTCACGCCAGTCAAGAATGTCCGTTTTGATGTCGAGCAAACCCTCATCGAGCAGTACTTGGATTTTGAAAAACTCAACATCGACATTCTTTGCAATGGCGCAATTCCGCCAAGAGACGCACTCACACAGGCCCTCCAGATTCTCTCAGAGTACTACACAGCCATCGCCCAGCCAGAACTCCTCAAGAAGGAAGAAGCTGGTGTTGAGCAGAGACTTGAAGAGAGACTCAAACAGCCGCTTGACGTTGCTGTTCCTGGAATTGCCGCCAAGACTCATCACCTCCTCGTTTATGAGGGAGTGAAGACACTTCGCGATCTCCTTATGAGAGAACAGGATGAGATTAAGCAGATTAGAGGAATCTCATCGAAGGCTCTGAAGTCGCTCATCGAATCGCTTGAGAAATCCCCAGATTATGAATTGATCTCACAGTACACCTTCCCATTCTTTGGTGAGGAGGAAGAGGTCGAGGAGATTGAAGAGCTGGTAGAGGACATCTCAGAGGAAGTGGATGATCTTCCAGAGGATGAAGAAGAAGAGGAAGAAACGGTTGAAGAGGTGACTGTTGTAAAGGAAGAGCCAAAAGAGGAACCGAAACAAACTGAGGTTCCAAAGCAGGCTCCTGTCCGCGAGATTCCAGAAGAGGCTGATGTTCCACCGGAAGCGCTCAATTTCCAACTTGAAGATCTTTCACTCGCAAAACACACAATGAAGTTCCTTGAGGACAACGGCATCACAACCCTTGTTCAACTTGTCACTAGGTCAAGATTCGATATCCATGGTATGAAGGGTTTTAAAGACAAGATTATTGTCGAGATCGAGAAAAACCTCGACAAACTCGGTCTCAAGCTCGCAACCAGCAAAGGCTTTGAGTCGATGACTCAAACCGAGAGAGAATCTGCCGTTCGAGATATGGAAATCGATGTGTTTATCGCGAATGATGTTGATATACCAAACACGTCTGTAAAAGCGATGGACAAAGAGAAAATCAAGAAGGTCGGACAGCTTGTCGATTTGGGAAAAGCTGCCTTGAAGGGCTCCCTCAAACTGTCCAACAAAACAATCAAATCAATCGAGAAAAGGCTCCAGGAATGGGGCATTGATCTCAAGGAGTAAGGCGATATGAGACACCAGAAAACACAGAGAAAACTTGGCGTATGGAGCTCATACCGAAAGATGATGCTTCGCAACTTGGTTACAAACCTTGTTATGTCCGGCAAAATCACAACAACAGAAGCGAGAGCAAAAGAGCTTCGCAGACAGCTTGACAAGATTTTCCAGACTGCCAGAAAAGATGATCTTTCCTCAAAGAGAAGAGTGTATTCCTACTTCACAACCCGTGAAGCTGCCAAGAGATGCCTTGATGATGTCAGAGAGAAATTTGACGACAGAACAGGCGGATTTGCAAAGATCTACAAACTTGAACAGAGAAGAGGCGATGGCGCAAGCATGGTGCTTGTGAAGCTTGATTATGCCTGATTCTAGTCGTGCCATCCTGACGAATTTTCAGGATGTTGTCTTTAAGTATAAAGGTGAAGAAGCACCCGCCATAAATGGGTGCTCTTTTTTTATTTCTGAGGGTGAGTTTGTGACCCTTGTGGGTCACAACTCATCTGGAAAGTCAACCCTTGCCAAGCTTGCAAATGGTCTGCTGAGACCGATGTCAGGCGGCGTTGTGTCGATGGGTCTCGACACAAAGGTTGAAGCCAACCTAGTAAATATCAGAAAAAATATTGGTCTTGTCTTTCAGAATCCCGACAACCAGACCGTTGCCACACTCGTTGAGGATGATGTTGCGTTTGGACCCGAGAACCTCAATCTGACGTCAGAAGAGATTCGAGAGAGAGTCGATTCAGCCCTCACAACTGTTGGACTTTCAGACAGAAAAAAACATCCTGTTGCCAATCTTTCAGGTGGGCAAAAACAGTTGGTTGCAATTGCAGGAGTTCTGGCTCTAAGACCAAAACTTATAATCCTCGACGAAGCGACATCATTGCTTGACCCAAAGGGCAGAAGACAAGTACTCAAGAGAATTACCGAATTAAACAATTCTGGCTACGCAATAATCATGATAACCCACCGTATGGAGGAGGTTCTTCTGTCGAACCGTTCCATCGCTCTTGAAAAGGGTAAAATCATCTTTGATGGAAAACCAGAGGAACTCTTTGCTTCCCGTGATCTACTGACAAGAGCGGGACTTGAACCACCAGCCCTCATGGATTTGACCAATGAACTCAGGGAACTGGGCTATAAACTCGATACTCCAAGAAACCCAGCGCAACTTGTGGAGGGGTTATGCCAATAGAGATAACAGAACTCACCCACATATATGACATAGGACTACCTTTTGAGCATAAAGCGCTCGATAATGTCTCTCTAACAATTGAGGACAACAAGGTTACAGGAATCATCGGCTCAACGGGCTCAGGCAAGAGCACCCTGATTCAACATTTCAACGCTCTCATCAGACCGACCTCAGGTTCAGTGAAGGTCGATGGTGTCGATGTCTTCTCAAAGGATACTGACAAGAAAGCTCTCAGACAGAGGGTGGGATTGGTTTTTCAGTACCCCGAAGCTCAACTCTTTGGGGAAACTGTTGAAAAGGATGTCGCGTTTGGCCCCAAAAAGATGGGCGTAAGCGACGCCGAGGCCAGAGAGAGGGTCGTAAAATCCCTTAGGCAGGTCGGTTTGGATTTTGAGAAATACGCTAAAAGGTCACCCTTCAATCTCTCTGGTGGAGAGAAGAGAAAGGTTGCCATTGCAGGAATTCTTGCCCTCAATCCATCTGTATTAATTCTTGATGAGCCAACGGCAGGGCTTGACCCAAGTTCTAGAAATGCCCTTCTTGGGCTTATAAAATCCTTCAGAGACGATGGGAAAACACTTGTTATGGTATCTCATGACATGGATGAGATTGCCCACATAACTGACAATGTCGTCGTTATGTCCAAGTCGAAGATAATTTTTTCCGGACCGACAAGTGAGGCGTTTTCTCAACCAGAGATGCTCAGAGACGCCGGCTTGGATGTGCCAGCGCTCTCCATCGTCGCGGGACTTCTGCGGGAAAAGGGGTTTGATATTCCCCGCAGAACCTGGAACGCAAAGAATCTCGCAACCTCTATCAAACAGATTGTTGGAGGGGTGTGATTGTGGCTATATCTAATCTCATTGTAATTGGTCAATACATCCCTGGTGACACTTTCATTCACCGAATGGATTCAAGAATCAAGCTTTTTATAGCGATGATAATGCTTGTTTTCATTTTTATGGTGGGGACTCTCGAAGCGCTTTTAATCATGTTTGGATTGGTGCTGCTTGTGAGTTTCGTTGCCAAGGTGCCTTTTGTGCACCTGCTTCGGGGACTTCGACCAATTCTATTTCTCATAGTGCTGACGGTTCTTATACAGCTCTTCGTTACACAAGGAGAACCATTGATTGAGTTCTGGGGACTGTCGATAACCAAAGAGGGTCTCATCTACTCTGGGAAGATAATCCTGAGACTTATCACGCTTGTATCTGTCTCGATTATTCTGACCTTTGCAACCTCCCCGCTTGAGCTGACGTTTGCCCTTGAATCATTTATGAAACCCTTCAAGGTCATCGGATTTCCAGCATCCGAAGTCGCCCTTATGATGAGTATTGCTCTCAGGTTTATCCCAACACTCCTATCTGAAGCTGACAAGATTGTCAAAGCGCAGAGCTCAAGAGGAGCTGATTTCACATCTGGAGGACTCATCGCAAGAGCCAAAGCGTTCGTGCCAGTCCTTATCCCATTGTTTGTCTCAGCTTTCAGAAGAGCCGAGGAACTCGCTCAAGCGATGGAGTCGAGGTGTTTTGTGACAGGTGGCAAGAGGGGACGTTTACACATCGCAAAGATTCGACCGACCGACTGGCTCGCTTTGACCACAACCCTTGTCTGTCTGGTTGCCTTGTACTGGTATGCGTCAATTTAACTACAGAGCAACAATTGCATATGACGGATTTGACTTCTTTGGCTTCCAAAGACAGTATGGCTTACCAACAGTCCAAGTTGCGGTTGAGGATGCTATCTGGGAGGGACTTGGAATAAGGGCGAGTGTCTATGGGTCTTCAAGAACAGATAAGGGAGTCCACGCACTCGGTCAGGTCATCTCGTTCTCGATAGACCAGGATTTACACCCACTGGGTATGAAGAGCATGATAAGCGCTTACCTGCCATCCACTATAACCCTAAAAAACCTCGAACGAGCGCCATATGGTTTCATTGCCCGATTTGCTCAGAGAACAAAGTCTTACGCCTATATTGTTTACACTGGTAAGAACCCAACACCAATGATCAACAGATTCTCGATGGTGTATCCCGACAAACGCTTTGATTTTGACAAACTAACTGATGCCTTCAAGCGTTTTGAGGGAAAACATGACTTTAAATGTTTTGGAAAGGCCTCCAAGGAGAGCGCTAACAAAGACCCAGTCTGCACAGTTCTTGAGGCGGATACCATGCAAAAGGGTGACTATGCTGTGATGCTCGTTAAAGGTGATAGGTTCCTTCACAACATGGTCAGACGTATGGCTGGATTTGCGCTTTTGTGTTCGGTTGGCAAGGAAGATCCAAATGTTTTGGAGTCGATTTTTGAAGGAAACATGAGGGCGTCAGCGGGTATGCTTTCGCCTGCTCAGGGATTATACCTTGTTTGTGTAGACTATCTGGAAAACACATAATATAATCCCCCCTATGGGTGATGTGATAACAATTGTTCAGTTGGCTTTTGAGTGTCTGATCGGCTTGGTTGTTCTGGGCTGTGCAATCTTTCTCTTTCTGCATGCAAGGCGCGGAGAAGATATAGCCACACTTCCTTTTGCCACCTCTTGTCTGTCTCTTTTTGTTGTAATCGCAGCAATGGTTTTTGTCACTTCACAGACTGGTGTTTCTGCCTACCCCAGCAAGTACACACTTGATTATCTCATGTGGTTTGTTCTTGGTGGGTACCTCCTATTCTCAATTGGCATTTTCTGGTCTGTCTTTTTCAGGGGCAAGTTGACATCTGTTGTAGTGATCCCCTTTGTTGCCGCTGTCACAATCTATCTGCTGGTTGGCTTTGTGCCAGGATTCATGTCATGGCTTCCGGAGTTTGAACTCTACGGCAGTTGGGTGTGGCTTCTCGCGGGTGTGTTGATGCTCTCAACCTCCCTGAACTTCCTCCTGCTGCATGTCAGGGAGAACCAGAGATACAGATTCAACATGTTCCTGGCGCTTCTCCTTCTTTCGATTGTGATGTTCCTCCACATGTTTGTCTCATACGGCAGTGTGCTTTGGTATGTGAGTCATCTGCTTCGTTTGGTATCGTTTGGAATCTTATTCTATGAATTCCAGATTCACTATTCACATTTGTGATATCGTGAATACATCATCAATAACCCCAGGAAAACTCTTAATTTGTCTGCTTATCGCCTTGTCGCTTGTGTCCTTTGTGATGGTTCCCTATCATGTCCAGGCTATTGAGGATTTCCCAGTTGGATATGAAGAGACGAATCCTGATTTTTATATATACATACAAGATAAAATAACTCTCCCCGTTGGTTTTGAATTCAATCGCCTGAGAGAAAAAGCGACAATCCACGATACTCAAGCCCTCATCGCATCCGTGATGGAGTGGGGTTATGATCTGTGGATTGAGAAAACCAGATCATCCTGGTCGAGTTTCTGGATGAAACTAAAGAGATATTTCTGGAATCTCGATGCAAACTACAGCGTTATGAGGCAGTTGTCCACCGAGGAAAACTACCAGTTTCTGTTGATGTCCCGAAGGTGGGGCATCAAGCCCGAACTGTTTGCGGGAAACTTGAATACGGTCGTCTCCGGGTGGCAGGTGCTTGAGTTCGAGTGCATTGCCCTTTCCAAGATGCTCTCAATATCTGGCATCCCAAGGACATTGCTTGATGAGGTCGACAATCTGATTAATGAGATTAACTCGCTCTCATCAGAAAGAGAGACGGTTGGTGGCGATCCTGAGATGGCGTTTGCCAGAACAAGAATCACAAATGAAAACCATTGGGCGTTTTATCTTGCAGCGTTGCAACATGGGCTCATACCTGAGAGGTTGGTCAATCCAATCAGTCTGATAGACAGAACAGACCAGGTTAACCTGATAACACAACCGATATCAAAACTTGATGTGTTGGAATTCGCATACCAATCGATGGGATATATTGAGCAGTTTACTGACGACATTACTGGTTTTTCAAATGCTAGGGAAATTTTCAACGAGAACTTACAGGAACATGTTTCGATTGTTTATAATCTGGGGCTTGATCGAGTAAAATAAAAAACCCCTCCAACAAAATACGCTGAAGGGGTTGGTTTCGCGAAAAAAGAACGTCTATTTATGCTACCTTTACCTTACCTGCTTTTAGGCACTTGGAGCAAACTTGAACTCTCTTTACGGTACCATTCAAATCAGCTCTAACCGAATGGAGGTTTGGTAGCCAACGCCTCTTGCATCTAACGTGCGAATGGCTTATTGTGTGGCCAGTGATCGGACCTTTCCCGCAAATTTCGCATTTTTTGGACATAGAAAACCTCCTTGTGAATCAACAAGCGCAGATATTAGCACCTCGAATGACGGGTTTCAAGTGTGCAAAAGGAAAATAAATATTTGTTGACTTTGTGCTTTTGTCACTTAGAATTGTTCATTTGTTAGGAGGATAGTCATGGACACAGCATTCCTTAAAGTTGACCCAAACAATAGAAAGTGGCACTTGATCGACGCAGAAGGCGTCCCTGTGGGCAGACTCGCAGCAAGAGCTGCTGGTATTCTCATGGGTAAGAACAAGCCAATCTGGTCACCACACATTGACTGTGGAGACCACGTAATAGTCGTGAACGCAAGTAAGGCGTATGTCACCGGCAAGAAGTTCACCGACAAGATCTATTACTCATATTCGGGCTACAATGGTGGACTCAAAGAGGTTCCATTTAGACGTTTGAGGCTTCGTCATCCAGAGCGTATCATTGAGAAAGCTATTTGGGGCATGCTCCCAAAGAATAAGCTTGGCAGACAGATCTATCGCAAACTCAAAGTGTACGCGGGTGCAGAGCATCCACATGGTGCGCAGACACCGCAGACCGTGACTTTTTAAGAAGGAGTAGAGAATGTACCGCGCAACAGGACACAGAAAGACTGCAACCGCCCAGGTCATCATGACTCCAGGCGAGGGCAATATTTCCATCAACAAGAAATCCATCGGGGAATACTACCAGAATCCAATTTTCCACAAACCAATCTATGCTCCACTCCAGCTCGTTGGCAAAGAGAAGGCATACGATATCACAGTCAAGGTTGCTGGTTCAGGCCCATCTGGTCAGGCTCAGGCAATCAGGCACGCCATCGCGAGAGCGTTGATTGAAGCTGACCCAGAGCTCAAACCACAAATCAAAGCAAAGGGTTTCCTCACAAGGGATGCCAGGAAGAAAGAGCGCTCAAAAGCCGGTCTTCGTGGGGCCCGAAAGGACAGGCAGTACCGCAAGAGATAATGCAACAAGCAGATCTTGCGTTAAGCAGAAAAGAACTTACAAACTCCCTGAGAGAGCGATTATCGCAACTCAGGGAGTTTTTTATTGGGAAAAATGTTACAATTTTTGTTCCTCATTTTGGGACTCACAATCGGTATAAACCTACCATCGAAACGATTGAAGAGCTTATCCAGGAACTCGTCAATATGGGTGTCAAACCCTCAGTTTGTTATGATATGAGAACACATTCATATCTTGATGATCTTGAGGATATGAGTGTTCCTCTAGTTGACCTTGGCTCAAAACGATTCGTTAAAACCTCTGGTGGCTCTCAAACTGATGACGATGATGCTAAGGCTGAAATAAACGCATCCATGCCCGTTTTGGGGCATGTTTACATCAATGAACACCTGTATGATTCAGACATTATAATCCCCGTTGTTTCCGCGCATGTCTCAAATTCCTTTATGATTGGCGGAGTTACCACCGGGTTTCTGTCAGCTGTTCCAACCGAGACTAGAACACGCATTTTTCTCAACTCGAGAGCAAAAAAAGAATCTGCTGCGCTTGTCGAGGTGTTTGCTCAATTGAGGCACAAGATTCCGTTTGCAATTATGGACTTCAACCTTGTTGACACTCTCGCAAGAAACAGACAAGAGTCGCCATTGAAGCTGAAAAATGCAACGCTTGTAGCTTCTGATGCTGTTGCTTGTGACTCAATCGCATCGAGGTTTTTTGGCTGGCCGTTAGCCCTACCGAGGGTTATCAGAGAGGCAATTGAGTACAGACAAGGTGACGGACTTCTGACCATGCATGAGGATTTTAAAAACAGGTACAATCTGGGGGTCAAAAGACCGATAACAGACAGAAATCTACTATTATTTCCATTTTCGCACCTGTGCCGCTTTAAACTGGTGATTGACGCAAACAAATGCACAAGATGTCACGATTGTGTGGCTGCATGCCCAAGCGGGGTGATTAAGATAGACAAGGATGAAAAGAAAATTGACAATAGAAAGTGTATAAAGTGTTTTATCTGCGCTGATGTTTGTTCTTCATCAGCCATTAATATCAGAAGGACACCCTGAAACCGTTTTCCTTCTCTGTTGGAATATCTTCGATCAAAACCGATTCTACGTGGGAGTGTGCTGGTCCGGACTTAATCTGCTCGATGGCTCGCTCAACAGCAACCCTTTCGCCTTGAATCTCAGCGACAACGCTTCCGTCGATGCAGTTTTTGACAAAACCAGAAAGGGATAGTTCGTTGCAGGTGTGGTAGACAAAATGCCTGAAACCCACACCTTGAACCATCCCTTTAAACGTCGCTTTTTTTCTTACCATCTCCGAAAAGCATCCGATATATCGCACCAAGGATTCCGTTGACAAACCTGCCAGATTCCTCACCACCGAATTTTTTGGCGATCCGAACAGCCTGGTCAATGACGACCGATGGCGGGGTTTCACTATCTTCCTCGGTAAGCTCAAAGACAGCCAGTCTGATTATTGATTTGTCGACGTTGTGAAGCCTGTTGATGTTCCAATTTTCAAGCTTCTTTGTGATGAGTTCATCGATTTGTGACAACCTATTTATTGTTCCGTTGTAGAGATACTTGGCAAACTCTGTTGTCTCAGGGTCAGCCTCTGTTGTCTCAAGAACCTTCAGTCCTGCATCGTGGGAGAATGTATCGGCGTAGAAACACGACGAAAAGAGCATCTGCAACGCAAGTTCTCGACCAGCTTTTCGAACACTCATCTATATCGCCTGGTGATTATTTGTTGGCTCTCTCAAGATAGAGACCAGTTCGTGTGTCAACCTTAATGTCCTCGCCCATCTCAATAAAGAGCGGAACCTGGAGTTTGTATCCAGTGTTCGCGATAGCAGGCTTTGTGCCGGCCTGAGCCCTGTCACCCTTGAAACCTGGGTCGGTTTCGACGACGGTGAGTATGACAAAGTTTGGAAGCTCAACACCGATCTGTCTTCCTTTGTAGAATGAAATCTCTATCATCTCGTTTTCAATCATAAAGTTGACTGCTGAACCTAAATCTTCCCTGGAAATCTCAAGTTGTTCGTAAGAATCTGTGTCCATGAAGAAGAAAGTGTCTCCCTGGGAGTAGAGATATTGCATTCTTCTGTGGTCAAGAAACGCTGGTTTGAATTTTTCTTCAGGTCTGAATGTTCTCTCTATAATAGCGCCTGAGTCAACATTCTTGATTTTCAGTCTGACGATAGCCGAACCTTTGCCTGGTTTAACGTGGTGATATTCAAGGCAAACCCAGAGTTCACCATCCATTTCGAATGTCCTACCTGTTCTAAGATCGTTTGCTGTGATCATGATTCCTCCTTGAAACTGCTGCAAAATTATATGGACGATAAATGTTGTTGTCAACGAACTTTCTCCTAGCTTGACTCTTTCGATGTTGGTCAATAGTATTTTACTGTATATGCTGTACATCCCAAAGGGTTTGCTCAAAATTGAACATCTGCCGGTGAATTCCGTTGACCTGTCGGATTTGCCTGTTGACATGAGTGGTTCTTGCAATCTGGTTGAAATAAGAACCAATCTGACGACCTATGGGATGGTATTAAAGAACTCGGAGATTGAAGAGGTCTTTGAATGCACGAACACAATTGCTCCGCTTGGGCAGAGAGGTATAGATAGGCTCTTATCCTACACGAGGAATAACGCCTCAACGCTGGTTACCTCCGAGTTGAACGAGGAGTTGCATGAGTTTTATCTCAACCTGGCAGAAGCAGAATATATCCACAGAAACCTTTCCGACAGCTACTTCTCATTTTGGAACTTTGCCCATCATGCTCAAGACGTTGCCTTTAATGGCTGTGTTATTTTGCAGAGCGAGGATAAAACCCTTTGGAACATCATCAAAGACGGAGAGAGTCAGGGAGGATTTGAGGTTTGTGTTGAACCGGACTCGACAAAAAGACTCTCAGCAAAGACAGCCCTAGAACATTCTGTTGAATTTGTTGGAAGGGTGGATGTCCTTGCTTTCTCAAAGGCAAGTTTTTACCAGGTCGATGAGGATGTTGTTCTTTCGAGAACGCCGAAGTTTATCCATCTCCTAAATTCTGATTCTACAATTTATCGTCATGTGATAGATGAGTTTGGTGAGGTTGGTGTAGAGCTAGCACTCAAGTTTTGTGGAGAAAAGACAATCAAGCAAATATCCCAGGAAACTAGAGAACCTTTTGAGAAGGTTATGTCGCTTGGCAATTACCTTGGGAAAATAAGGATTTTAAAGAAAAAGGAAAGTGTGTGACCACAGACAGTGATGACGAAATAAGGATAAGATGCAGCACCCCTGAGCTTTTGGCGATGCCATTTGTTAGGTATCTATTTTCTCGAAAAGAGAAAAGAAGCTCATCGAGGGGTTTGGGGCTTGTGACCAAGGGGATATGGGCTATGTTTGAGCCATCTCAGGCAAAGACGATACTCTACTACATTGGTAGGATGGCAGGAAGAGAGATTTCTGAGGCTACGGAAAAAGAGTACAACACAAAAAAGGCAAAGACGTGGCCAGAGCTCCTTGGAAACATCGAAATATTCTGCGACCTGCTTGCTGGCTCAAGGGCAACTGTCACTGATGTATCCTCAAACCGCGCAATCATCAAGCTCTATGACTCCCCTTCATGTTACAAGGTTTCAGGATTTCCAAAGCCCTGTTGCGACTACATGGCCGGTATCTTTGCCTCTCTCCCGGCTTATGACTTCGATGGCGTGCAGGCCACTTGCAGGGAATTGGAATGTAGAGGTGTTGACCAGAGATTGCCCCATTGCACTTTTGAGTTGCGCGTCACTTGGCCAGACGGCAAACCGCCACTTTGACAGTGTTTCTCCGTGTCTCACAGGGAGGTTTTACGTTTGTCGTTCGAATGTCTCTTGCTTGAAGACATCGCGTTAGTAAGTTCTAGAATTTAGTCGTGATTGAGTCCTTAGCCTCTTAGGAATTTAGCTTGTCTTTCGGCGAGTTCCTACCTGATTACACCTATCTCCCCGAACTCGTAATCATAATCTGCGCCTATTCCGACTTGAACCATTGGTCTATTCTCGGAGTGTCTTATCCAGTTGGAGTTGTTGCTGCACCTTTCGTGTCCGTATGAGTCTTCTCCCCCGAAGTCCAGGAATAATCCAAGACACAGAATTTCATTCCTTATAGTGTCAGGTTGTGTGGGCGCGTTAATGTAAGCGCCGCCATACATCCTATCGGTTGTGCCCTCGTATAAGTCATTTCCCCCGACATTGACAAGTATGCCGATTCCATTCTCGTTCCCGCACCCCAACATCAAACCGCCATCTTTTCTTGTCGTATTGCCCTCATTGTCTGTCTCTTCCCGCCAGCATTTGTAGACGTCGTCTCCACCCGTGTCTATGTGCCAAGAGGTTGAGAAGTCGTGACCAACCCCGATGCTCGTTGCTTGTTTTGCTTGATAGACATCATCACCATCTTCGTCCCTAAAGAGTGATATCGCATAATGGGCGGATGCCCCCTGGACGTACCAAAGTCCAGAGTAGCTGTCGTTGCCGGATCTGTCAGAAAGCACGCCAACTCCGTACCAGTAGGCAACACCTTGACCAAACACACCGCAGCTGTAGCTATCCTCACCTGCATCATCAACAAGCAAACCGTACCCACCCGACATCGAGTGACCATCGGTCATATCAGCTCTTCTGCCGTATCCAGCTCCTTGGCTCATACTGGTGTTGTGGTTTGCGTTTTGAGCGGAGGGAAAGAGGATGTCCGTGTCATTTGCATCGTATGTATCATTCCCTTTTCTGTCGTACAGCAAACCATATCCACCTGAGAAACCAAACCCCTGAGAGATGATGTAGCAGTTGTAGGTATCATCACCGCTGTAATCCAGGCAGAGTCCAAGCCCAAATGATGCGGCTCCCTGGCACATGTCAACTCCAGAGTATATGTCATCTCCAGCATAATCAGCTAGGATACCAACACCAAACAGTCCACACCCCTGAGTGTTTGAGATTGCCTCGTAGGTGTCATTGCCACCTAGATCGAGCACAATTCCACAGCCGAGAGTGCCAGAACCAAACGACGGATTGCTTTCAAATTGGGAGGTGTAAGTGTCGTTCCCTGCCAAATCGATTACAACAGATGCGCAGTTGGCAAAAGACGTTGTTGCGCCATATCCACCCTCGTAGGTGTCATTGCCATATGTGTCAATCAACAGCAGCGTTTTGCCATCGATATACTTATCGTTTGTCTCTGAGCCATTGAGCACAATCCAACCGTTTGGAGTGGGGATTCTAACCACTTTGTCTGGGATACTAAACTCTTCGCTTAGTATGTGGTTTTTGAGTTTCTGAACTGCAAACACGACTCTTGCACATGCCCAACCAAGCTGCAACAGGTCACAGTCCTCAGCAAGCCTGTAATTCTCCACTCCACCTTCGTCGTTTTGGAAATTTTGGAGCTTTCTGAAAAGCTCTTCGTCAGCCTCGTATTTGGAGAATACCCTCTCTCTTTCTGCTAGAAGATGTTTAACGCACAAAACATATTCTGCGAGTACCGTTGCAGTCTTATCGTCAAGCTCGGATTCGATTTCTTCAACGTGATTCTCGATTCTGTCCCCCCATCTCCAATTCCCTACCTCATAAAGATTCATCAGCGAGTTTTTGAAGGGATTCTCATCCTTCACATCAAGCTCAGGAAGATATCTGTCAAGAAATGCTGCCACATAACCGGAGATTCTCGTGAATCCATACATAAAATTGGTGTTTAACTCCATCTGGGACTCAGGGTTGTTATAGATAGAAATCCTATCGGTTGATTGTCTCGTTATTTGGGGGATGAGCAGCGGTTTCGACCAGATTTCATTGAACCAGTAGAGTCTGAATGGGTCGCTGCCCAATCTGCTAAGTTTATCCATGTCCCACCTGACATCATCAGGCGTGAGTCCACCTGCCGCCAAGGCTTTGACAAATGGGTCGGAATTGTCCTCGGCTACAACAGTAAGCATTGGGAACATAAGTGCAAAAACGACAATCAGGCCGACGAGTTTTTTCATCTCATTCTCCTTCTGTCAGGGGATTGAAAATCCAATGAGAATTCTATTAATAAATTGACTGCCAGGCAAATGATTCCACAAAATCATTGACTTCAATTTGGTTGTCACATGGGTCCGCATCAACCAAAAAGCGTCATCGAAAACCAGATTGCGTCATAATCCTCCGAGAAAGATGCTAAATAAGAGGTTTAGTTTAGAATCTGAACTGATACGAACAGACTATCTTACAATTGATCTTTCAACAGAAGCGGCGAGCGCAATCAATAGTGGTCCGATTTGAGATGTGGTTAAACTCAGAACGTCAATAAATGATGATGAGGTGGTTCTCCCCACGAGGTAGATCAGCACATAGTTTGCAGCCATGACGCAAACTGCCGTTATGATTATTTTCCAGGAGGTCGAGAGAAGTCCTGAGTATATCTCAGAAAGAAGTGATATTGAAATGGTAACACAGGCAAATGAAAAACCGATATTCCACAGAGAAACAAGCCTCTCAGCGACAGTCACGTCGGTTGTGACGACAGGTGAGATGACAACGAGTACAACAGCGTAAAGAGCAATCGCAGCAATGAGCCCAATCCTCATGAATTTATTTGGCATACTCTTTGTCTTGACCAGGTTATATTCCCTTGAAATTGCGATAAAAAGCATTGGCAAAACCCAAAGGTATCCGAGCCAATCCTGAATTCCTGGAGGCCTTAGGAGGGTAATCTTGAAGATGTACTGGTTCAATATCGACACAAAATGACCTAGAGTCAGGAAGAAAACACCAAGCATGACAAATCTCCAGATTCTGCGGTGGGATTCTCCGACCTCGAAGATGTTCATCGTCTTAAGTGATATAATAAATGCCAAAAGCGCGTTGCCAAACTGGATTATGTCGATTGGTAACCTACTAAGATTGTGGTAGGAGACATTTGCCCTGGCAACAATCAGGCTAAAAATCAGTATCTCTGAGACAATTAAAACTGCAGTCGAAAACATGTAGAGGACGATTATATCCCTCGTGAGGATGTAGATGATTCTTTTGAAAAACCTTTTTATTCCGGTTGAGTTGGTGTGTGGTTCTGTCAATTTGTATCATCCTCCACTGGGATATTCCTTGCGCTTGTGTTGCCAGCCTTATCGGTTGCCTTGACCTCAACGAAGTTGCTGTCGTATGAATCGATTTCATGGAGAATTGAAACAGAGCGCCTGTCATCAGGAGTATCTTTGATCTGCTGTGTTTGGTCTTCTCCGTTAATCGAGAGGAATGTCACTATTTCTTCGATCATGCCCTGCACTGTGATGCCACCATCGGGGTTCCGAGTCGCCTTGAGTCGAGACAGATCAGGAGGCGTTGTGTCGAGTGTGATATTTACAGTTCTCTGACTTGATGTGCCGTCACTGTATTGGGCTGTTACGGTGATTTCGTTAATCCCCTCATTCACTAGGGTAATGCTCTCTTTGAAATACCCTCCAGTATTAATTTGTGCACTCAAACCAAGAATTTTCAGACTATTCGCCCCTTGAACTCTGCCCGAGATGATGACGATCTTGTTGTTGGTGAGGCTTGCGACTCCGTCGACATGGAGAGATTTGATGTCTTCACGCTCGCGTTCGATGATGATGTCGACAGATTTAGCCTTGTGTTCCAGATCCTTTGCCTCGACGGCGATTGTATTGATTCCGTATTCAAGTGATGCTTCAAACTCAAACATACCATCCTCAACCACTATTTTGTCTGACTTGTAATAGACGAAATCAGTATTTGTCGTGCCGCGAATTGTCATTGAGCTGCTTCTGGTTGTGGACTCCAGCTCCTTTGGGTAGACTATCTCGATCTCAGCCTCAGGGAGAGATTCGACTTTCTTTACCCTTCTTCTTTGGATTATCTCGCTGTGTCCATCCATACCAATGGATTTTATCTCAATAACACTAATTCCCATACGCAATTCAAATTCGTATGAGAAACTCTCACCGCTGTATTCGACCTTATCACCGTTTACTGTCAAGAGGGAGCTGCCTCGAACAAGCCCATCGATTTTAATACTTGATTCATCAGTTTGTATAAGGTCGACTCCGACCGGATTGATAACCTCCATCATGTGGCTGTACTCCTCAGAGCGGGTTATGGTTATCTCAACAATGGTCTCTCTTCCCGCTGCGTCGGTGGCTCTGACGGGGTGTTTGCTGCTGCCGATGGGGTGGTTGACAAAGGTAAGCTCAAATCTGCCATCCTCACCTGCACGGGTTGTGAATTCTCTAATGGAGATTGTGATACCTGGGTCTGATTTACCAGTAATTACTATATCCTTCTCATTTGTTGTGATTGTTCTGTTGTCGATTGAAAGAAGTGGAGCGTCTTTGCGCTTTGTTTTTTCTGCAAAGTCACTTGGGTCAACGTCGCTTTGAATTATTCCTCCGACATTGGTTACTTCAGCCTTTTTCCCATATTTTACATGAACAGTTCCATATGATGTTTTGACCGATACGTCCGAATTTGTGTCAAGCGGAATGACAGAGTTTTCTGTCATCAATGCCCTACCCTCAATCACCGTTTCACTCTGTCCTTTGGTGAAGATGAAGATGTTACCGCTGCTTCCTGTGTCGACGTATGTGTCCCCGTAGAGGGTATGAAACCTGGCAATCCTTACCCCCTGCCAGGGATTTGTGTGAATCGACTGAATCTGAACTTCGGTCTTCTCGGATAGCCTAACTATTGAGCCGTCGATAAGCCTTACCTCTCCGGTTCCAATCGAGCTTGTTTTGACTCTCGAACCAGGCGAAAGGGTTGTGTTGATCTTTGCCGTCTCATACTCACCGAGGACAGGGTTGTAAATTGTGACGGCGTTCTGGATTTCCAACGGATTTTCGACCTTGTATTCTGGATCTCTTCGGTGAAGCCTGGAGTCAACCTGTTCTCCAGGAATACAAAAAATCACCAGGGCAATACCGGTAAGGATGAAAAATGCTATCCAAACCTTGCCTAGCAGGCGCTTTTTCCAAACACTGTAGATATAATCATCTATACTCATATGACAACCTGTCATTATATTTAAGAATTAATGTATGTCCACAAGCAAAAAACTTTGTTGATAACTGCTTTCCTCTTTTTTAGAATCTGTTGCTATGAATTGGAATAATTTGGACGAAAAAACTCAGCGGATATTCTATCTCGCTCAAGATGAGGCGTACTCGCTGGGGAATGATTACCTGGGGACGGAGCACCTATTGCTTGGACTCGTTCGAGAGAACTCAAGTTTCGCGGTGTCCGCCCTTCGAGATATGGGTGTGGATTTTCAGGCCTTAAGAGACAGAATCGTATCACTTGTAAGGGGAGTGAGAAACTCAGCGACAGGGCCAGTACAGAAGAGCCATATTGTGGTGTCGGCTAGAGCAAAGAGAGCCCTGGACATGGCTGACCGTGAGATGAGAAGCTCAGGCTCAAAGAAACTCACACCTGAGCATTTGGTTCTTGGGATACTCATCGAGGCTGAAGGATTGGCTGCAAGAATCCTCAAAGACATGGAGGTCGATATCGACAGATTCCGTGAGGAACTGTCACAGAGTGTTGGCGATTCAAGAGGAACTGGCAAGAAGTCGATTCTTGATAATTATTCAAGAGACCTAACCCAGCTCGCGAAGGAAGGCAAACTCGATCCGACTGTTGGCAGAAAAAAAGAATTAACCCGAATCATCCAGATACTCTCAAGAAGAACAAAGAACAATCCGGTGCTAGTTGGTGACCCAGGAATTGGAAAAACAGCCATTGTTGAAGGACTTGCTCAGAAGATAGTAGACGGTGAGGTGCCAGAGCCGCTTCGTGACAAGAAAGTGCTTTCGCTCGATCTGGCTTCAGTTATTGCCGGTACGAAGTACCGAGGAGAATTCGAGGAGAGGGTAAAAAACATCCTTGAGGAAATCAGGAAGTCCGAAGGTCAGATAATCATCTTCATCGATGAGATTCACACAATCGTTGGCGCTGGCGCTGCCGAAGGCGCAATTGATGCTTCCAACATTCTCAAGCCTCCGTTGGCTAGAGGTGAGCTGCAGTGCATTGGCGCAACAACAATGAACGAATACAGGAAGCATATCGAGAAGGACTCTGCCCTTGAGCGTCGTTTCCAGATGATAAAAGTCGATGAGCCCACGGTTGAGGAAACGACAAAAATCCTTATCGGTCTTGCCCCGCGATATGAGAATCACCACAGAGTCACAATCACTCACGCAGCTCTTGAGGCTGCCTCAAAGCTTTCTGCAAAATTCATCTCCGACAGGTTTCTGCCAGACAAGGCAATCGACCTCATCGATGAGGCAAGCGCGAAGGTTAGGCTCTCTGTTCTCAACCTTCCACCTGAAATCAGAAGCCTCGAAGACGAAAGAAAAGGTATAATCGACAAAAAGAAGAACGCCGCTGAATCCCAAGAATTTGAGAAAGCTGCAAGACTTCGCGATCAGGAACGAGAGATTGAAGACCAACTCAACCTCAAGAGAGCCGACTGGCAAAAAGAGGTCGATGCTCTTGACCTTGTTGTGACTCCGGAAGACATCGCCGAAATCGTTGGTGAGTGGACAGGAATCCCGACAACCAGACTTCTTCAGGAAGAGCGTGAGAGACTGCTCTCGCTTGAGAATGTTCTCCACGAGAAGATTATCGGTCAGGAAGATGCTGTGGCAGCAGTTGCCAAGTCTCTCAGGAGAGCAAGGGTAGGACTTGCCGGCAGAAATAGACCGATTGGCTCTTTCATCTTTATTGGCCCAAGTGGTGTTGGAAAAACGGAGCTTGCAAGGGTTTTGGCTGACCATCTGTTTGGTTCAGAAAAGGCTATCATACGGCTTGATATGTCTGAATACATGGAAAAGCACGCAGTTTCTAGGCTCATTGGCGCGCCTCCGGGGTATATTGGTTTTGATGAAGGCGGACAACTCACAGAGAGAATCAGAAGAAAACCCTTCTCAATCATTCTATTTGATGAGATTGAAAAAGCCCATACCGATGTTTTCAATATCCTGCTTCAAATCATGGATGATGGAAGACTCACAGACTCTCAGGGACGTATGGTCGACTTCAGGCACTCTATCATAATCATGACCTCTAACGTTGGCACTCAGTGGAAGTCATCGAAGTACGTCGGTTTCTCAACCTCAGGAAACGAAGATCAGGAGAAGGAAAAATCGAGGCTCGATGATGCAGTGAAAAAAATCTTCAGACCAGAGTTTCTTGGCAGAATAGACAAGATTGTGCACTTCTCGCCACTCACCAAAGAACAACTCGGTGAGATTGCAAAGCTTCTCATTGCGAAACTCAGTGATGCTTTGTCGGACGAGGGGCTGAAGGTTGAACTAACTGATAAAGCCATTATGAATCTTGTTGAGAAGAGCTTTGATCCGAAGCTCGGAGCAAGACCCCTAGTTCGAGCAATCCAGAATCTCATTGAAGATCCGATTGCCGAGAAGACGCTTGCCGGTGAGTTTGAGTCGGGTGATACCATCAGAATCGATGAGAACGAGGATGAACTTTTCCTGACAAAAGCATAGAATAATTAGTCAGAAAACATAAGAATAAGAAACACCGACGGGTTTTTAACTCATTTGAACTCGTCGGTGTTATCATGTAGAGAAACACACAAAAGGGAGTGTTAGTATGTCAAAAGCAGCAAAAGAAGTTAGAGTACGAATTGCGCCTTCCCCAACGGGCAATCTTCATATCGGCAATGCAAGAGCCGGTTTGTTCAACTACCTCTTTGCCAGAAGCGTTGGTGGTAAATTTATTCTGAGGGTTGATGACACCGACAAGGAAAGGTCAACTCTTGACGCAGAGGACGCAATATACAAAGGTTTTGAATGGCTTGGCATCGACTGGGACGAGGGCCCAAACAAAGATGGTGGGTATGGCCCATATAGACAGAGCGAGAGAAGCAAGCTATATGCTGATGCTCTCAACAAAATGCTTGAAGATGGAAACGCATACTACTGTTTTTGCTCCCAAGACGTTCTTGCCGAGAAAAGAACTGATGCTGAGAAAGCTCATGAAATTTACAGATATGATGAGGCATGCAGAGACATCCCGCTCGATGAGGCAAGAAAGCGAGTTGCAGCAGGCGAGAGGGCTGTAGTTAGACTCAAGATCCCCAGAGACCTGTCAATCGTGTTTACTGATTTGGTGCGCGGAGAGATTGTGGTAAATTCAAGCGCTTTTGATGATTTTGTCATAGCCAAACCAGGCGGTGACCCACTCTACAACTTTGCGACGGTTGTTGATGACCATCTGATGGATATTTCACATGTCCTCAGGGGACAGGATCACCTGACAAACACATCCAAACAAATTCTTATATACCACGCTCTCGGTTATGATTTACCAGAGTTTGGTCACCTCCCACTCATCCTCGATACAAAACGCAAGAAACTCAGCAAACGCGCTGGAGCTGTTTACATTGGCGACTTCCAGGAACAGGGATTCCTGCCGGAGGCTGTCACGAACTTCATCGCGCTGCTTGGGTGGGCGCCAGGTGACAATAGAGAGAAGATGACGCTCTCTGAAATGGTCGATGCCTTCAAGCTTGAAAGAGTACAAAAATCCGACGCAATTTTTGACATGGAAAAGCTGATGTGGCTCAATGGCGTTTACATCAGGGAGATGGATATCCCAACTCTCACCTCAAACTTGAAACCATACCTGAAAAATGCAGGATTGGTTGATGATTCAACCAATGAGAAATGGCTTGAGTCAGTCATGGTGCTTGAACAGGAGCGAATCAGAATGTTCTCAGAAGCTCCTGAGATGTTCGAGTTCTTCTTCAAAGACATTGAATACAGCCCAAAGCTGTTGCAAGTGAAGCAAAAGGAAGATTCAGAAATTTCGAAGGCTCTGTCTCGTGTCAAAGAAACCCTTAATCTTGTGGATGAATGGAAAGCGTCTGAGATTGAGAATTCGTGCCGTGCCCTGGTGTCCGAGATGGGCTGGAAAGCCGGCGACTTATTCATGCCAATTCGAATTGCTGTTACGGGAAGAAAAGCCACCCCACCACTGTTTGAGACTATCGAGGTACTGGGGCGTGAACTTAGTCTTTCCCGCATTGACAAAGCAATTGGTTTGCTTAAAGTCTGAGGTGCGGCTGTAGCACAACTGGATAGTGCGTCGGCCTACGGAGCCGAAGGTTGCAGGTTCGAATCCTGTCAGCCGTGTTTTCTATTGAAGTAGAGAATGCATATGATTCCCGCATTTATGATGTTGGCCTTTGAGCAGGCGTACCTGGCAAGAGAGGTTGGCGAGATGCCAATTGGAGCCGTTGTGGTCAAGGACTCAAAGGTCATAGGCAGGGGTTACAATAACACCCTCACCAATTCCGACCCAACCTGTCACGCTGAAATTATGGCTATACGGGACGCAACGAAAAACATCAGTGACTGGAGATTGACAGGCTGCTCTATCTATGTGACACTGGAGCCTTGCCCTATGTGCGTTGGCGCAATCCTTCTATCTCGAATCTCAAAAATCTACTATGCTGCCTATGACCCGAAGGATGGCGCATGTGGTTCTCGGTATAATCTTGCTGTTCACCCGATCTTTGGGCATAGCGCGCAGGTTGTCAAAACCGAGGGGGGCAAAGAAGCATCTGAGTTAATCAGGGACTTTTTTAGGAGCAAGAGAAAAAAGTGATAAAGCATACGTTTATTGAAGAAATGAAGTCGGGTATTAGTGTTGATGATTATTATGTCCTTGCCAAGAAATCGGATAAGACCACGAAAAACGGTGACCCATATCTCAGACTCACCCTAAGCGACAGCACGGGTAGAATTGACGCGATGATGTGGAGCGATTCGATTGAGAAGTGGGGGAATGACTTTGAAGTCAACACGGTTGTCAGGATTCGGGGTAAGGTTGGAGAGTTTGACTCCAAACCTCAGCTGACAATTGAGAGGATTGGCGTTGCCGATGAGGCTAACTACAGCCCGACCTGGTTTTTGCCACTCTCACCTGTTTCTGTTGAGGAAGTTATAGATAAAATAAAAAAACACTGCGACTCGATAACCAACGCAAGCTTGAAGGAGTTGGCGAATAAGTTTTTCAACTCAGAGTATTTTGACGATTTCTTCCACGCCCCTGGGGCTGCAAACCTTCACCACGCCTATATTGGAGGATTGGCTGTTCACACCCTCGGTGTGATGGACATATGCTGCGATTTCACCAACCGATATAGCACAATCAACAAGGATTTGCTGCTTGTTGCAGCGCTCCTTCATGACATCGGAAAAACTGTCGAGAACAGTTGGGCTGTGACATTCTCCAGAACACCTGAGGGTGACCTACTGGGGCACATTGTCCAGGGGGTGAGGATAGTGGATTCATTACTCTCTGGTATTGAGCTTGAAGAGAAATTGAGGCTTAATCTTGAACACTGCCTCGTCTCCCATCATGGCTACTATGAGTATGGTTCTCCAAAACTCCCAATGACAAGAGAGGCACTAGCGCTCCATCTGGCTGACTACGCTGATTCTCATTTTGAGGAATATGACATGTTGCTTCGAGATATAGATGAGGGCGCTTGCACAGGTTCTATCCGATTTCTTGAGGGAAGGAAGTTATACAACATCTAGGAAAGTCTATTCCTAAGTTGGTCTGTAGGTTTTAACAAAGAGGCTCATCTTTTAATTTTTGATTGGTACTGTTATTTATTGATGTATTTTCAATGATTTTCATGCTAGTAAAATTTGAAAATCGGGCTTTGTTGCTGCCATTTATTTTTGTTGAGAAAAAAGCATCCAATTCTTTGTGAAACATTATCAAGTTTCACGAAACAAATTCTTCATTGCCAAGTCACACTATCTCTACCCATTCCAACTCCAACCTCTCCCCTGTCGTGGTCACGACAATGTAAATGAACTTTCCATTGTCTTCATTTCCATAGGCGCAGCTCTCCCAGACGTCCATGCAAGATTTCTCCACTCTCATGACGGTGAAGGTTTTGCCAGCAACTCCTGTCGGCGCTGTGTCCTTTACTCTGATCTTGTCACCGCTGTTTGGCACTTTCACCAAAAATTGATTATAATGTTGAAAAACAAAAAAGGGAGAGTCGCGATATGCCAGACAAACTTGATTTGAAGAAGGAGCTGAAGCACCTCTACAATCCGTCCAAAAAAGAGGTCTCGGTTGTTGATATTCCAAAGATGAGCTACCTCATGATTGATGGAATGGGTAACCCAAACACATCAGAGCGATTCAAGCTTGCGATGGAGTCGCTCTATGGGCTCTGTTATACGGTGAAGTTTGCGAGCAAGGAGCGCGGTTTCGACTTTGCTGTTATGCCACCAGAGGCCCTCTGGTGGGCAGATGACATGAACTCATTTCTAGAACGTGACAAGGACAGCTGGAAGTGGACAGTAATGATTTTGCAGCCAGATTTTATCACAGATGAGATCATAAATGAGGCAAAAGAGACTGTTAGAAAAAAGAAGAACCCAGAGCTTCTTGACGATGTGAGATTTGAGGAGCTGCACGAGGGCACATCGGCACAAATCATGCACATCGGCTCATACGACAGCGAGACAGAAAACATCGCAAGAATCCACAAAAAGATTGAAGAGCTGGGCTGCAAACCGTTTGGCAAGCACCATGAGATCTACCTTTCGGATGTCAGACGAGTGTCCCCAGACAAGCTCAAAACGGTGGTCAGGCAGCCATTTAGACCAGCCAAGTAGAACAAGATAACCTAGTTTCTGTCACCTCGATTTTGCCCCCAGACTTCACGATCTGGTTTTGAGTCAGAAAGCGCCTGGCTAAACCTGGTTTTGGTGGTCTTTAATGCCCCCTGGCATTTTGTCACAAGATTAAATTGACCCACCTTGGCTTGTGAGTATATTCTCGCTTGGAGAGATGGCTGAGCGGTTGAAGGTGCCTGACTCGAAATCAGGAGTGTGGGGTTCCCTGCACCGGGGGTTCGAATCCCCCTCTCTCCGCCACTATTTCTTGATTGCCAATGGTGTTTATGGCGATTACTCCTCGATAAGTTTTTCAAGATATTCAAAGTGTGTGGGATTGTTAAATATGACATTTTATTCCATTAATAGAGGTGCATTTGCTGCATTTTTGCATATAATTGGTGCAATGTGGGGTGTATGATGAATAAGAAAAACAAAAGAGAAGAAACAAAATCGCATGCATATGAATCACCTATGAACTATGGATTAATATGTAGGGTCTTGACTACCTAACTACACTTCAAAGTGTAAAGGAGTCAGGCTGTCAGAAGCAAAAACAAGTACGCAAAGCATTCACGAATTAGTGAGTACATTTTCAGGAAAATAGTGAAGTGTTTTTCAA